>SL_5KL_010_SEDDRAFT_10000475_pt1 | contig 25510 bp, 23 predicted proteins | sample SodLakKL_010_SED_FD_9118 | JGI IMG/M metagenome (IMG submission 9118) | reverse complement strand
ATCGTCAAAGCTGATCCCGCTGGCAGCCAGCCCCTTAAAGCTAACTCCAGGAACCATAATTATCTGATTGAAGTTTTTTATCTCTTCTTTTGAGGCCAGGGTCTGCAGGTCCACATCAAAACCCAGGTCATTTAAAACCACCTTAATCAGGTAAACATCAAAACTCTGTCCTGCCGAGGTAATTAAAACAGGTTCATTGATTATAAATTCTTTTGGTGTTTCTTCCTCTGCCCCGGCACTATTCCCAGCCAGGATCAACAATAAAATGAAAAAAAGAATAAATCGCTTCACCAGCACCATCCCTTTTTTCCGGAATATATTCACCAACCCAGAACTGGGCTCGGACCCGAGCCCTGCTCATTTCTGTCCTGCAAATTATAGCGGTGTTATTTTTTCTGCTGTGGTTTCGCCCGCCAGGCAGGTCAAAAAAAGACTGGTTCTGAATCTTTATTCTATAACCTGCGCCGAAAACCTTTCTTTATTATAATTCACCCCGCGGGGAATTGACTTGACAGAAGGGGGAATATTCTGGCATAATCTCAGTTAGTATTTGTCCCTTTTAGAATTAAAGGCGACTGCTTCTTTCCCCTCTCAACATCTAAGCTTTTCCGAAAGGAGCATTGTGGCAGCTTACTCTTCATTTAGTTCTCAGGAAATAAACTACAATGGCGGTGAAAAAATGGATAAAAAACTTATTTCCAGGTGGTCAGCAATAGTTGTCCTGATAGTAATCCTGGCTGCAGGTACCGCAGTTGGTGCAGAAATCGGCGGAGAAAAAAAGCAAACCATTGGGGCGGGAGAAAAATTTGAAACCGATTATTTTATTTTTAGATCCGAGGAGCCCGGCCCAACTGTTTTCCTGGTGGGAGGGATCCACGGGGACGAGCCCGCTGGAGCCGGGGCCCTGGAAATAATCCGGGATGATTTATCAGTCGGGGCCGGGAAGGTAATAATTCTACCCCGGGCCAATAACCCCGCTTTAGAAGCCGGGGAGCGTTATGCCCCTGGAGCCCGTGATTTAAATCGAGCCTTTCCCGTGGATGAGGAAAAAGACTGGACCGGCAGGCTGGCTTCAGAAATCTGGAATATTGTTATTGAGTATGAAGTGGACATTATTTTTGATCTGCATGAAGCCCGTGATTTCTATCAAATCTCGGACAGCGTAGGCCAGACTGTTATTCTAAATCCTCACCCCGATGGCGCCCTTCTGGCCCTGCACCTGGTTACTGAAATCAATCAGCACCTTCCCCCCGGTAAAAAACGCTTCACCTATATTTCCCCTACTGTTCAAAACAGCTTAACCCGGGTGGCCAATGAGCAACTGGAAATACCCACCTTTATTTTTGAAACTACTGTGGTAATGCCCATGGAGGAGCGGGTATCTCTCCACGAGAAACTGGTATACCTGGCCCTGGATTACCTGGAAATACTGGAAAAATAAAGATTGAATCCATGAAAAATTAATCATTTTGGTTGATCCGGCAGGGGAGCTTATGCTCCCCTTTTATTTTTCCCTGTCCTCCCCGTCCCGGTCAGAATTAAAGTACTTTTCTTCCCGAATCTGTTTAATTTTGAATAGATAGCTCAGGCCCAGAACAGAAATCAGGACAGAACTGGAAAGGCATTTCCTCTGAACATAATAAATATCGCTTTCCCCGGGCCCGGGCAGGGGTTGGGGGTCCAGGGGCAGGTTATACCGTTCCAGGAAGGTCCTTATTTGCAAAATATTCAGTACCGGCACTCCTTTTTCCAGGAATTCAGCCGCCACCCCGCGATCATCAGGGCGGGGGAAAAGAGGGTAATAGTTCATCCCGGGCTGGATCATTTCCTGTATCGGATAGCGCCCCAGGCTGGCATCCCCTCCCCCTACATTAACATACATCCGGGGTTTACCCCCGTCGAAAAATTCCAGTCGAGCCGCAATACTTTCCAGGAAGCAATCAAAATACCACAATTCATAATCATTTCTCTGCACCGCCTCCCGGGCCAGCTCCCGGCCCCCCTCCCAGAAATTTGCTCCTGTGTCATCCCGGCCCCCCATACTGACATATTGGGAGCGGGTGGCAATTAAGCCCCCTTCCAGCAAAACCCTTTCCATGTCAATCAGGGTGAAATCAGGATGATTGGCTCCCCAGGAGGAAGATCCAATGGAAGAAATAATCTGGAGATCCAGTCCCATTTCCTCACCGGCAATTATGGTTGCCAGGTACAGGGCCGGAAAAGAAGCAGAAGCACTAACGCTAACCCTGTCCCCCGGGGCCAGATTATGATCATGAAAAAACTTAACCATCAGGGCTGCAAAATCAGGATTGGTTGTCGACCTTTTTATATCCAGAAAGCCGCGGGTGGTAGTAATGGGGGAAAAACCAACCCCGATAATTCCTGTTAAATTGGGATCATCTTCTTCGCTGAGGGAGGGCCCATATTCTTCCCGGTAAGAAGACAGGTAATCCAGGGCTGCCTCCATCCGCAGGGCTGCATTTTTCATCTCCTCATAACGGGGGTGGGGCGTATCGGTAACTGGTATCAGGGTAATCGCCAGTAGAATACAGAAGGCCAGGAGACCCAGTTCCCTTACCATCTAAATCCCCCCAGACCCAAACCGCCAAAGAGCAGGTACAGAAGGCCGGAACAGATCAACAGCAGGAGGGTGGTTATGACAATACCCTGGCGGTGAAACTCATTGGCAATGATTCCAGGAATAACGTAGCCGATAAAGCCCATGGGTGGAAAGGTAAACGGCAGGTAAGTTATTATCAGCCACTGGAGAAGAACCCCCAGCAGTAAAGCCAGGGCAAATCTCTGCCGCCCATAAAAAACAAATACCCGCATGGCCAGGAGAAGAAGGCCAAAAATAATTAAGGCCAGGACCAGGGTAGAAGCAACCACAAAGGTATTGTTAAAATACAGGGCAAAGTAAAAGGGAACAATTACTCCTCCAGGAGATAAACCGGTGGTGAAAAATATTATAACAGCAAAAACAAGGCTGATTGCCAGAACATCGGGCTGCATTATTTTACCTCCTGTCTGAACCATTGCAGAATCTTTTCTGCCGGACCGTGAAAATTACCAAAACATAAAATCATATTATCTCCCTGTAAATTACCCAGCTCCCTCTGCACTTCCCTGTACCGCCCCCCGGTCTTAATTTCCAGGGGTAGATCGGGAGCAGCCATTTTTTTCAGGTTAAGGTGATAATCCCCGATCACGATCAACCGGGAAAAAGGCAATTCTCGGAACAGGGGGGCAAAGGTCTTCAGTCGGAAGTTGCGGTCATTACGATTATTAAAAATCCCAATTAAACCTTCCTTCTGACCCGCTATCTGCCGGGCATCCTGCCAGATATTCCTGGTGCTAACCGGATCATTGGCGGAAAAAGCATTAACCACTACCCCACCCCCAAAGGAAAAAACTATGTTGTTCTTTTTCAGTTCAGCTTTAATCGCCGGTAGGGCTTTGTCCCGGGGGACTCCCAGGGCTGAACAGACCTCCAGAGCAATTGCTGCCAGCCCGGAAAAATGTTGAAAAGAAAAGTCCTCCTTCTCCCCTTCCTCCAGGGAGCGTGCGGGGATAATGGTGGTTTTCCGAGCCCGGGCCTCGGGCGCCAGCTTTTCCACAAGATTGTCGGGACCGAAAAGCCGGCCCCCATAGGGAATAAACTGGGATAAGCCCGCGGTTATCTCCGGCCTGGTTGAACCCAGGACATCAATATGATCAGGCCCTATTCCGGTTATCACCCCAATCTGAGAATTAATAATTCTTTCACTGGCCTTCTGCAGTTCGGGATCAATGGCCATGCATTCAGCGATGAAAACCTGCACCCGGGCATCCCGGGCTTTTTTCAGGGCTTTTACCTGCTCCCTGATGCTGGGTGGAGCCCAGCGTTTCAGGGGCATCCGTTTATTGCCCATTAACAGCTCCGGATATTCCCCCGAGATCTTTCCCATCACCCGGTAACCACCTGCCTCCAGGCCCTCTTTTAGCAGGCGGACCATGGTGGACTTACCACGGGTCCCATTAACATGGATCCGCCAGGGAATGCCTTTCCAGCAATAATAAATTTTAATTTTTTCATATAGTTTAAGCAGCAAAAAAATAGAAATTAAGATGAGCATCAGATTTATATAGAGGAACATCCAGTCTTCAACTCCTTTTTCTCCAGGACAGTTCTACAGGTACTTTACCCAAAACTGCGAGGAATCCTGCCCGGAAATTAAGCTCCGCAAAAACAACTGCTTCCTATCTTTTTTCAATTCCCCAGCAGTTCCCTGTTTTTTGCCCTGATTTCGAAAGCATCCCCCCAAAAAGCAAGCTTCTGCCTGGAAAAAGTTTCCCCCCGGAAATCAATTAAGTCCGAGCTTTTCTCAGGCCCAATGCTGCCCCTGCAGAATGTTCCCCCACCCCAATTTATCCCCTGGACAAAAAAACCGGCGACCTCACCCGCCGGTTTTTTCCTGTTCTTCTCTGCAATTCTATCTGCTGATCAAAATTCCGGTTTATATTCCGGGACAAAAAGCTCCCGGTCTAGTTGTAAAAAGAAGTCATATAGGCGTCACAATTGGGGCAGATAACCGTTCCCCGTTCGTCAATGCCCTTCCTACGCATTTTTTCCTGTTCCCGCCGGGCCTGCATCTGCTTTTCCTTTTCCTGGGCTACGTGATCGGTATAATGCTTTTCATGACACTCCGGACAATAAGTGGTTCCGCAGCTTTTACACTGGGACCACTCCTTCCAGTTAGAAGTAACCTTCCCACAGGAATTACATTTTTTTTCCTCCATTTTTCCCCCTCCTTAAGATTTAGTTGATAAGAAATGCGACCTGATTTTTCTCCAGAACCAGATTCCTGTTTCATAATTTTCCGCAATTTAAGTCAGCCCGGGCCCGCCCCAAAACTACCCATTAACTCCTGGGACAGGACCGTTTTTGGGAGCTGGGCCTCATAGGGCCTCCGGTGCCTTTTATTATATTAAATTTTTCCCCCGGATTCAATCTAATTTTTTCGGGGGATTCCCCGATATCAAAAAGGTCCAGGGAAAAGACCCGACTGCCCCGCAGGCGGGTCTTTTTACTCTCTTTAAAGCCGGAATAAAACATCCTAAAGATCGGGTGAATAGTGCTGGGTTAAACCGGAATCGCAATGGGGACACAGGGACCTTCTCTGTTTTTCCAGGTTCCCCCCCCGGGCCATCTTTTCCAGCTTTCTCTGCCGGGCTTCCATCTGGTCCTGTTCTTCCCCTTGATGCTTTTCAGCACAATCCGGGCAAAATTCTGCTCCACACTGGCGGCAGAAAAACCAGTTTTTCAAGGAAGAACTGGATTTCCCACAGCGTCCGCATTTTTTCTCTTCCATTTTTCTCCCACCCCCTATCTTAATCTTCTACCTTTCTTTTTAACCAGAATCCGGCGGAGTAATATTTTTTTGAGTTACCCCTCATTTCCTATTATACCACTTCCTTTAAATTTTTCCAAAACCGTGCTGTTTTTAATTCTGAAGAAGGGAAAATCTCGATCCCGGATCAGTTTCAGCAAATTTCCAGCAATCCTAATCCCTATTACCTGGCCTGATAAATTACTGTTTTGAACCATTCCCTCTTCGCTCTGCTCAGAGGCGGGAGAATTCCTGGTGAATTTGTTAAAAAGAAATTTCTCAACTGCCTCCAATATCGCCCATTACAGTTTTTTCTCTCCGCCAAAAAACAGTTGCCCCTTGAAACTATTTTTGTTGTCTGTTACCCTGTCCTCCAGGAGGTGAATCATGATGTCCAGCGGGAGCAGAAACCAATCCCCCATGCTTTTTATTTCCCTGATTGAAAAATACCTGAATTATTTTATTAATCAGGAGGTGGCCCCCTTAAATTTTAACCGGGTTCAGGTGGAAATCCTGGGGACTCTCCATTTCCACCCCGGAATTACCCAGAACGAATTGGGGCATTATCTTCTTCTGGATAAAATTGCGGTCACCAAAAATCTCAAACCGCTCCTGGACCGGGGTTATGTGCAAAAAGTCCGGGATCAGGAGGACCGCCGCTTCAAAAAACTATATATCACCTCCCGAGGTTACAGTATTGGAGGCGACATAAAAAAGGTGCTGCAGCGAGCCAACACTGTTTTGCTGCAGGACATTACCCCCTGCGAACAGGAACAGGGGCAGACTTTTTTGCAAAAGGCAGCCCGGAACATTTATCGAGAAGTTCATGATGAAGAGCTAAAGTGTTAAATCGAGGACTGCAGGAGGGTAACTGCAGTTAATTCCAAGTAAAGGGTGATCTGATAATGAAAAACATCCCCCCTATCCTGGGGGCCATACTGATGATCTTCTTGTTTCTTTCAGGCAGTTCTGTCACGGCTGATAATCAGGATCTTGGCATTATTGAAGCCTGTAATCTGGTCCTGGATAACAGCCTGGAACTGGAAATTGCCCACCTGGAAAAAGAAAATGCCCGGTTCAGCTATGAACAAACCCGGGCCGACCTGAAACGCTCGGAATCCCGGACAGCCGAACTCCAAAACGAGCTCAGCCTGGTTCAATCCCAGGAAAGCTTTAATAATACCCGGGATGACCTGATTCTGGACACCATCTCCAGCTATTTTGACCTGATAATTCAAAAACAGGAGGTAAAAATTCGGGAAAAAGAATTGGAACTGGATGAACGCCGGCTGGCTGAAACAGAAGAACAGGTGCAGCTGGGCCATCAGAGCCATATGGATTTAATCAGTCAGCAGAGCAGTTATAACAGCGCTGCTTTTAATCTGGAAGATGCCCGCCAGGATTTGATCGCGGATCAGGAAAGTTTTGCCCGGGACCTGGACCGGGATGAGGTCCCTCCCCTTAATTCTGAACTGCTACAACAGGTAGAAAGAGTGGAAATATGCCAGGAGGGTTTTCTGGAAGAAGCAGTTGAGGCCAGTTTTGAATTGAGGGTTCAGGAGAAACAGGCCCAAATCGCAAAACTGGAATGGGAGCGAGATCAGGCCCGGGACATCTCCTCCCTGGAGTTAAAGCAGGTGGAAAATGAGCTGAAAATTGCCCGCCTGGAGGTGGAAAAAACCCGGGAAGATATCCATCACGGGCTGAAACAGACCTTTAACAGCTTTAAGCGGGCCCAGAATAATCTGCTGCTGGCAGAAAACAGCCTGGACGAGGCCCGGGAGAGCCATGAAATAATTCTCCAGCAGGAAGAAGTCGGCCACAAAACCAGAAATCAGGTCCTTTCTTCGAAAATCAGCCTCAAAAATGCCCGGCAAAGCTACTGGTCGGCAGTAAGCACCTATTATCAAAGCATACTTGATTTGAAAAATTCCATGGGGCGGGACTTAAAGGAGGCTGGTCATGATTTATTCCACTAAAGGCTATCTGCTCCCGATAATTCTGATTCTCTTGCTTCTGGGAACCTTTTCTTCCCGGGCCGAGACCCCCCTGACCCTGGGAGACATTGTGGAGTGGGGTCAGACTGAGGCCCCGGGCCTGGAAGAGCTGCAGGATGAAATTACCGAACTGGAACGACAGCTGGAAAGAGTCCGGGCTTCCTTCGGATGGCAGCTGGATTTCAGCGGCAGCACCCGGTTTGATCTGGATGAACGAGAATTCCAGGAGGAGCAGGTCGTCCTCGATCTGCAGAAGTCTTTTCTTTCCGGAATTAACCTGCTGGCCGATATTACCTACCGCGAACAGCTGGTGATACCGGATTTTCCGGATGATAATGACTGGCCAGATGAGCTGGAAACTGAATATGAACCCCAGGTCAGTGTTGCAGTTAGCTATACTATATTTCCCCCCACACCATCTCCGTTTTATCAGGAAAAATTCCAGCAAGAGAAACTCCTGGAACGCAGGAAAAACAACCTGAATCAGGAGCTGGGGGAGGAATTCCTGGGCTGGATTCAAAGCTACCTGGCCCTGATAACTCAGGAAAAAGCCCTGCAGTTCTCCCGGGAGGATGTAAACCGACTGGAACAGGAGTTACAGGAAATCCAGGAACAAAAAGAAATTGGAGAAGCAGGAGAAATCAATGTCCTGGACGCTGAACTGGCTCTAAAGCAGGCCGAAAATTCCTATCAAAAAAGAGCCGAAGCCCTGGAGCAGGAAAAGGATGATTTTTATGAAATGCTGGGGCTACCTCCCCAGGCCGATTTAAAGCTGAAACTGGAAAGTGAGTTTCTGGATGACCTCTACAGCTGGCTGGAGGAGCTTAACCTCGAAGAACAGGAGCAGGAAGTACTCCTGGATAAGCTCGGGGAGCATCCCCGGTTAATGAACCTGGAAACAGAAAAAAAACAGCTGCAGCAGGAAATTGATTGGCTGGGATGGGAAAGATGGCCCCAGGTTGATTTGACCGGTACCGGTAGGGGCTGGGAGGATGACTGGGATGGACAGATCGGTATTGAATTAAATTACAGCATTTATGATAGTGGGCAGCATCGTTTGCAGCAGGAAGAAGCCGGGGATGAACTCCAGGACCTGGAGGCAGAAATTGAGAATCAAAAAGAAAACCTGGAAAAACAACTGCAGACCCTCCAGCAGAATCTGGATAACTCCCGGAATGAGCTGGAGGTAAATGAACTGCGCTTTCAAAGAGAAAAGATGGAAAAAGACCTGAACAAAGAAGATTTTGACCTGGGTTTAATTACCCGCCGGGACCTGAATCAGGCCATAACCGCCAAAAAGGAAGCCCGGCTGGACTTAATTGAAGCCCGGCATGAGGTCCTCCTGAACAGGCTGCATCTGGCTCACTTTCTTGGATATTATTACTTCGAGTGGGAAGAAATGGGGTAATAGTGATGAGCAGGAAAACCTGGATCATTATCCTCGTTCTAATCATCTCTGGTGGGGGCTTCTGGTTCTGGAGAAGCCAGCAGCCCGGGGAAGAAGCTCCCCTGGATCAGATCCACCTCCAGGAGGGGATGTTTACTGAAGTGGAACGGGGTGCCATCAGAGAAACAATTGAAACTACAGGCCATCTGGATCCGGTACAGGAGGTGGAGCTGACTCTGCCCATTTCTGGAGAAGTGGTGGAAATCCCCGTGGAGGAAGGGGAAACCGTTGAAGAAGGAGATACTGTGCTGCAACTGGATGAAACCCGTCATCGGCTGGATTATCTCCGGGCCCGGCGGGCCTACGAAACAGCAGTAATTGATGGTTCCAGCACTCAGATTGAAAAGGCAGAACTGGATTTAGAACTGGCCGAAAAAGACCTGGAGGCCACCACCCAAAAAGCACCCCTCTCCGGGATTATTTCCGAAGTTATGGTGGAAGTGGGCGACCGGGTTTCTACTGATCAGCCCCTGATGGTCATTACTGGCGACGATCAATATGAAGTGGAAGTGGAAATTGACGAGGTTGATATCGATCTCCTGGCCCCAGGGCAGGAAGTTGTGGTCAGTGTAGATGCTCTACCTGGAGAAAATTTTTCCGGGTTTATTGATGATATTGGTTTTCAGGCCCTGACCAGAAATGGAGTAGTAACCATCCCGGTTCGGGTTTTACTCACCTCCACCCATGAACAGTTCCGCCCCGGGTTGACCACCGAACTGGAAATAATTATAACCGAATTAACCGACCGGCTCCTGATTCCAGTTACCAGTGTATATCAGGCCAATGATCAGGATTATGTAGTAAAAATGGAGGATGAGGAGCCGGTCCCCCTCCCGGTTGAAACCGGGCTTGACGATGGAATTAACGTGGAGGTAGTTGAGGGGCTAAAAGAGGGAGATCAGGTCCTGATCAACGCCTATATGATGGCCGATAATCAGGGTTCCCCCGATTTCCCTGGAGAGTTAATCGAAAATGAACCTCCTGCAGATTGACGGCCCGGATCCTTTCAGACTGTTTTTTAGAGACGGGGTGAAAAAATGCTAATTGAATCCCTGCGAATTGCCCTGCGGAGTTTTCAGAGCAATAAACTGCGGGCCATCCTTTCCATGCTGGGGATCATAATTGGGGTGGGCGCTGTTATTGCCATAGTATCCACCGGAAGCGGTGCCCAGGATGAAGTTACCGGGGAAATTGCTGATCTGGGGTCCAATTTAATTCAGATCAATCCCGGAGACCTGTTCGAACCCGGGGAAAATGGGCTTTTTACCCCGGAATTAGGCCAGGAAATCCTGGAGGCCAGCCCCGCAGTTACCGCCCTGGTTCCGGTTAAACAGGATACGGGTAATCTGGTTAAAAATGGAGAGGATCTCAGCACAACTGCTGTGGGAACCGGACCGGAATATCAGGAAATCCACAACTATCAGCCCCAGCAGGGCCGCTTCTTTAACCATAATGCGGTGGAAAATCAGAGCAATGAAATGGTTCTGGGAGCCGAGGTTGCCCAGGAGCTTTTTCCGGGAGAAAACCCTACCGGCCAGAACCTGCGTTTCATAATTCGTAACCGGCCCCATGTATTTACTATTGTAGGGGTAATGGAAGAAAGCGGCACTGGACTAACCGGCAACCTGGATGATCAGGTCTATATTCCCTATACCACCCACATGGAAAAGCTAACCCGGACCCGTTATGTAGATTCTTTCCTGGCCGGGGGAGCTTCAGCAGAAGAAGCCGAAATGGCCCTGGGCCAGATTGAGTATTTTCTGGAGTTGAACCTGGGGGATACCGACGATTTCTGGATCCAAAGCCAGGACCAAATCCTGGAGGTAATAGAACAGGTAACCGGAACCATGAATATCATGCTGGCCGGAATTGCTGCTATTTCTCTGCTGGTGGGGGGCATTGGAATAATGAATATTATGCTGGTATCCGTAACCGAAAGAACCAGGGAAATCGGGATAAGGAAGGCCATGGGAGCCAAACGGGGCCATATCCTTCGCCAGTTTCTGGTAGAAGCCCTCTGCTTGAGCGGGCTGGGAGGACTTCTGGGAATANTTGTTGGTCGTTTGGGAGCAACTGCNATTGCCCAATTTGGAGGCTGGGAACCGGTAATATCCCCCGGGGCCGTGGCCCTGGCCCTGGGATTCGCCCTCCTGATCGGCCTGTTCTTTGGCATTTACCCCGCTTACCGGGCTTCTCAACTGGACCCTGTTCAGGCTTTGAGCTACGAATAATGGCCACCGGGGCTATAGTTCCAGTTTTTCTACAAAAGAAAGCAGGGTCCGGTTAAAATAGTCCGGGTTATCCATACTGGCATTATGACCGGCCCCGGGAATTTCTGAGTAGCTGCTTCCGGGAACCGCAGCATGCCATTCTTTATTGGCTTTAATTAAAGATCGGGGCATTTCTTTTTCGCCGTGGGTTATCAACAGGGGTTGTGGCGGAGCCTTTTCTGCCTTTTCCTGGCAGATATCCAGCTGACCTCCCAGCATATAAAGGAACTGCTTTTTCCCCATTTCCACCATGGACCTGTAAAAAAACTGACGAGCTTCACTGGTGGTCGTCTTTTCCCCCGCTGCCCTCCGGAAAATCAGGCTCCCCGGCAGAGCCCTGCTGAGGAACAGGGCCAGTTGATAAAGTCTCAGCTCCATTCTATTCATTAATTTGGCCACTGATAGCGCCCCGATGCTGACAATGCCCTGAATTCTCTCGGGATAATGGATACCAGCATATTGCACCACATAGCCGCCCACGGAATGACCAATCACCACCGCCTTTTCAACTTTCTCTTCTTCCATTATCCCCTTTATGCAGGCTGCCATTTCCTTAACATCAAGATTTTGTTCCAGGGGAGAAGAACGACCATGGCCCAGCATGTCCCAGGTAATTACCCGGTAGCGATCCTTAAAAGCAGCCACCTGTTCTGCAAACATCCTTCCGTTCAATCCACCCCCATGGGTAAAGATCAGGGCCGGGGCCTTTTCTGGACCCTGAACTTCATAATAAACTGAACCTGATCGACTTTTATAATTCATTTTTTCGCGCCTCCTTAAAGTTTTTGTCCTGAACACTTTCTCCAGTCCTGTCCGGTCCGCCCTGGAGATAAACTTTTTTCACCTGCAAAAATACCACTGCCAGGGCCAGATCCCTGAACCTGATAATCAAACCGTATACTGCCGGCAGGTCCGGTAATTCTCCGGTAATCACCGAAGAACCCTCGGGACCGGGGGCTACCTTCAACCCCCCAAAGTAATCATCCAGGCCAGGCTCAACCTGTCCAGCAGTACGGACCCGGACCCGCCAGGCATGAGGCCGGACACCCAGCTCTTTATCATCCACCTCGCAACCCATAATTAAACCTCCTTCCTCCAGGACCCCCTCTACCCGGCCCCGTTTATTATTTACCATTATAATAATGGATATACAGGTAGAATGGACCGTAAAAAAGTATGGAAAGGGGTTGAAATTTACCCCTCTTTTTTACGGATTATATCTACTTAAATTATTGAAGGATTCGGGCCCTCCCAACCGGAATTTTATTTATATTGATGCCAGTCAGGAGGGAGGATCATGGTCGGGACCATTTTAAAAATTAAAACTACTATTCCTCCGGGGAGCAGCGGGATCCTCCCCAGGCCTGATATCCAGGAAGCCCTGGAACAAAACCTGCTCAGCAAACAGGGCTTTTTCCGACAGCTGACCCTGATCTCGGCTCCGGCAGGTTACGGAAAAACTACCCTGATCAGGAGCTGGCTGGAACAGCATTTAGAGCAGGTGGCCTGGCTGACCCTGGACCCGGATGATAATGAGCGGACTCGATTCTGGGTCTATTTGATCTCCGCCCTGCAGACCCAAAAACCGATCCTGGGGGCCGGACCTCTTTCCCTCCTGCAGGATTCGGCAGGTGCTGATCCCTCCGCAGATTCTTTTTTGATTCCCCTGTTAAATGATCTGCTGGACCTGGAAAACCCCCTTTTTCTGGTCCTGGACGATTATCACCTGATTGATAATCCTCAAATCCATAATGACCTGGTCTTTTTTCTGGAAAACCTGCCTCCAGAAGTTCACCTTATTGTTGCCTCCCGGTCCGACCCTCCCTGGCCCCTGGCTCGCTGGCGGGCCCGGAGAAAAATGGAAGAAGTCCGGCAGGAACAACTGCGCTTTTCCCCGGATGAAACCCGCCAATTATTCCAGAACCTGGATCTTCCAGCCCTCTCGGCGGATCAGTTTCAGGTGGTGCTCAGCAAAACAGAGGGCTGGATAACCGGACTGCAGCTGCTAAGCCTTTCCCTGTCCCGGGCAGCTGATCCCGGGGCATTTATTGAAACTTTTGCCGCCAGCCACCGCTCAGTTTTTTATTTCCTGAGCGAGGAGGTTTTTGATCGGGAGCCCCGGGAAATTCAAGAATTTCTCCTGATAACCTCCCTCCTGCCACGTTTTTCCGTTTCTCTCTGCAATGCAGTCACCGGCAGAAAAGATAGCTCTGCCCTGGTGGCTGAACTACAGGAAAAAAACCTTTTTATTATACCCCTGGATGAAGAAGGTTATTGGTTTCGTTATCACCATCTTTTTGCTGAATTCCTGGCCCGAAAATTGAAAACTGCACCTGCCCTGCTCCCCGCAGAACTGCATCACAAAGCCAGTACCTGGTTTCAGAACAACAACCTCCCCCAGGAGGCAATTGACCACGCCCTGGCTGCAGGAGATCAGGAAAGAGCCGCCTTTATTCTCAATAAGGATTATGAAAAAATTGCCGGGGCTGAAGATCCCGGGCTTCGCAGCCGTCTGCTTAACCGGTTATCCCCGGACTTAATAAAAAAACATCCCCGGTTAATAGCTCAAAAAGTCCTGTTCCAGCTGGTGCAAAAAGGGCAGAAGGAAGCCCGGCAATGGTTAAATCTGTTCGGGGATTTTTCCTGCCAAAGCCCCAATGAAAAGAAAGAACTGGACGGGCTGCGGGCAGCAGTTGAAGCCTATTATCACATCTATACCCAGAATTATTCAGGGGCCCGGGAAATGGCAGATAAGGCGCTAAAACTATTACCTTCACCCAGTATATACTGGAGGATGAGTGCCCTGGTTTTTTCTGGGGACCTCCGCCTCCTGGAAGGCAGTCCCCGGGAAGCCCTCCCTTTTTATCAGGAGGCCCACCGGGAAAACCTTAAACAGGACAACCTTTATTTAAGTCTTTCCACTGGGGCCAAACTGGCCAATGTTTTTAATATTCTGGGTCAACCCGATGCTGCCCGGGAATTAATCCAGCAAAACCTGGAGGAGGCCAGGGAAAAAGGCCTGTCCCGAATGCCCCGGGTAGGAGCTTTCTGGGCCCTGCAGGGAGAACTCCTGCGGGAGCAGGGTCACCTGGAGGAAGCAGACCGCTGCCTGGAAAGAAGCCTGGCAATCAGCCGACCGGAAAAACCTTCCTGGGCCTGGAATCTGTTATTTAAAATAGCTTTGCTCTTTTCCCGGGGTTGCTATCAGGAAGCCCTTTCCGCCTGCAGGAAACTGGAAGAAACTCATCAGGAGGTCAGCCTGCCCCGGTTTATAATTAATCCCGGCCTTATCTGGCAGGCCCGCCTGTTCTTACAGCAGGGTCAAAAGAAAAAAGCCAGGCAGGTCCTGACCCGATTGGGCATTAAAGCCGAACAGGCCCTGCTGCCCGGAATGGAATGGGGTTATTTGTGCCTGGCCCGGCTGATGGTTTCGGATAATTGCTCCGGGGCCGAACTAAGAGNGTTTTTGGGATCTTTAGAAAAGAAAGCTTCTCAGGGAGAACAGAAAGGCCTGTTCCTGGAAATCATATTGCTAAAAACAATACTGGAAGACAGAAAGGGCAACTCACCCGGTGCCGATCAATTATTCAATCAAGCCCTGGCTGTAGGCCTGGAAGGTGGTTTTTTCCAGACCTTCATTGATCAGGGGGAACCCTTAAAACCTGTTCTTATCAGAAGAATTGACTGCTCCCCGCAGGCCGAAGGGGAAAAAAGACAATTGGAACTGGCCCGGAAAATCCTTTCCATTCTCTCTCCCCGGGAACTAACAACCCCGGCTAAAAAGTCCCAGTCCCCTGTATCCTCATTCCTGGTGGAAGATTTAACCACCCGGGAACTGGATATCCTGCGACTTATCAACCGGGGGTTAAGCAATCAGGATATTGCCCAGAAACTCTTCCTTTCTCCCAACACCGTTAAATGGTATAATAGCAATATTTTTGGAAAACTGGGAGTCAATAGTAGAACCCAGGCGGTTGTGGAGGCCCGTAGATTAAACCTGATCCCTTCCGATTGACGCTCAACCTACCCCATTTTCCAGGGGCTGGACTACCTTTCCCTCCCCTGGAAATAATTTTTTGCCCCTGCTTTACTCTTCTTCCCGACATAAAGAAAACCGGCAGAACCCTTTCCTGCCGGTTTTTCCTACATTAGACTACCTTTAACTTTTTTCTTTTTTTAGCTGCCCGGGAAAATCTGCAGCAGCTGCACATAATACAGGACCCACAAAAATCCCAGGGTGCTTAACGCCAGGAAGCTATAATAAAGGCGGGGACCGGCAGTCCAGAACGACCGCACCCAGGAAATAATCGCCATAATCAGAACCAGGGCTCCCAGCACCAGCAGGACCAGGGGCAGGAAGAGCAGAAATTCGAAAAATGGAGGCACCTCTCCCAACATTACTTCTGGGGCCCCGTAAGCTGGATGGGGAATGGCAAAAACACCAGCGAGGCCCAAAAGGAAGATCAGCCCAAACAGGGCGAAAAGAACGTAAATCAACCGGGCCAGGACCGATCCCAGGGTGGCATAATGGTTCTTCCATTTGAAAACCACCTGGGTCAGGGAAATCAACCAGCCCAGTAAAGTCAGGGGCCAGAGTATCAGATTCAAAAGGGTCAATCCCCCTAAAAGGGCGCTGGACCCATACCAGGGTACCTGGCTAAAAGTCATGGGGCCCCCGATTATAAGCATATTGTTTTCCTCCGGGTCAGTTCCAAAGGCAATTCTTTCAATTAACTGGGTCCCCCTGGTATCCCGGTTTTGGTACAAACCCGGTTCCAGTTCCACCAGGCGGAAAGGTTCTCCCATAAAATTGCCGGTCAGGTAACCATCTGCGGTTACTCCTATCCTAACTCGCTGGAGAATGCCCAGAATTTTTTCCATGGAAGTAAAATTACTGCGGTTGGGGTGGTATTCCCCACTGTATTCCAGGGCCCGGGCCCGGACTTCACTATCGGGCTGGGGCAGAACAGGGGTTTCTGCAGGAAAGTAGCGATCCATAAAGGCCTGAAAAAGTTGTTCTGCTTCCAGGCCGGTCCCCCCATTGTAGGAGACAAACAGGCCCAGGTCATGCTCTTTTAACAGGTACAGGCTGCTGAAAAAAAGCATGGTAGCACCACCATGGGTTAAAACCCTCTCTTCGTTTTTAATGGTTTCAATAAAACCCAGGGTCATTCCCGGTATCTCGGGGTGATGGGTAAATTGCTGGCTATGCATTTCCTCCACGGTTTCAGGGCGTAGAATCTCCTGCTCACCATAGCTCCCTCCCTGGAGATGGGCCAGCATGAAACGGGCCATATCTCCAGCAGTGCTGCTCAGACCTCCAGCAGGAGAAGCAGGAATAAACTCAAATTCTCCCCGATGATATTCTCCCCCTGCCTTTTTATATGCTTCGCTCAAATCTGGAAGCAGGTCCGAGGGCAGAGGCTGGCGGAAGGTACTGTTCTCCATTTCCAGGGGGGCAAAGATGTGGTCCTCCACGTATTGGGGGAATGGCTGCCCCGACACCTTTTCCACTATATATCCCGCCAGTGCGGAACCGTAATTGGAATAGGCCATTACTTTTCCGGGGGGAAATACCCGGGCCGGTTGATATTTCCGCAGGTATTCATCAAGTTCCATCATATTCTCCTCACCCAGGAAAAAAAGTCCTTCACCGCGGTCCTCAAATCCCGGGGTGTGAGTCATTAAATGCCTCAGGGTAATTGGTTCTGCCGGTTCCCCCTTTTTACCCAGCACCTCCGCGGGAATTTCCAGGTCCAGGTACGTATTGATATCCTCATCCAGATCCAGCAAACCCTCTTCCACCATTTGCATTACTGCTGAAAAGGCAAAAAGTTTTGATACTGACCCGGGGCGGAACAGGGTTTTGTCGGGATCCACCCGCACTCCATCCTCCAGATCGGCCAGACCATAGCCTTCACTGATAACTATTTCCCCATCTTTAACCAGGGATAAAGTTGCTCCGGCAATATTTTTTTCATCCAGCTGGGACAGCACCACGCCCTCCAGGAAGGCTTTTAATTCCTCAGTCTCTGATAAATCGGCTGCAGCCTGAACCCCTGTTCCGGCCAAAAGCACTGAAATCAGCCCCACCAGGAAAAACATTCCCGCTGCAGTTACCTTTTTTCGAACAGGAAAAACCTCCAACAGTTTTGCTCCGAACCTCGACTTTTCCATTTTAACCTCCTCTGCAAAAACACTCACCTGTTATGATACCCCTGACCACAGGTCTTCCCCAGTATTTTTCCAGTTTTCTTAATGAAGAGACTTCTTATCTGACGGGAAAATCCCTTCTTTTTATTCTCTGATTCTTCTCCCTATCCGCAGGATTTTCCTGGAAAGGGTAGAAAAATTAATTATTACTCAATGATCTGGAGGCTCTTATGACCCGTTATCTGGAAAAAATTCATCCCCGCTCCCTGGCCCACCTGACCCGGCACCTGCAATCCCTGATCCGGGGCAGACTCTGGGTAAAAATATTGATTGGCATGGCCCTGGGCTTTCTCATTGGAATTATCATCAGCCCTGAAACCGGTCTTTTTAAGCCCGATACCGCGGAAATTCTGGGCAGCTGGCTGGCTCTACCGGGCAATATTTTCCTGGGGTTAATCCAGATGGTGGTTATTCCCCTGGTTTTTGCCTCGATTATCCGGGGTATCGCCTGCGGTGAAGATATTGAATACCTCAAGCGTATGGGCGGCCGCCTGGTTATTTATTTCGTTTTTACCACCACCATCGCCATTATTATCGGCCTGGGGGTCAGCTTTTTAATTCAACCCGGCACCTTTATTGATGCCGACCTGGCGCCTCGGGCAGAGGTGCCCGATGTGGCCATTGAAGAAACGCCTGATGCTCCCGGTATTGAAACCCTGCCCGAGGTGGTTATAGATCTCCTGCCCGAAAATCCCCTGGGAGCCATGGTGGAACGACAGATGCTTCACGTGGTTCTCTTTGCCATTTTTATGGGGCTGGCCCTGATTTCCATGCCGCCCCGCCAGGCCCGACCTCTCCTGGAATTAATGGGTTCCCTGCAGGAAGTAGCAATGACCGTGGTACGCTGGGCCATGGTAATTGCTCCCCTGGCAGTTTTCGGACTGCTGGCCCAGATTACCATCCAGGTCGGCCTGGAGGCCATGCTGGGTATGGCCGTCTATGTGGGAACGGTTCTCCTGGGCCTGGCTTTACTCCTGGGTTTCTACCTGCTTTTAGCCAGGTTAATCGGCAGAACCCCACCTGGAAAATTCCTGGGGGCAGCCCGGGAGGTCCAGCTCCTGGCCTTTTCCACCTCCAGTTCCGCTGCAGTCATGCCCCTGACCATAAAAACGGCAGAGGAAAAACTCCAGGTCCGACCTGCTACAGCCCAGTTTTTGATTCCCCTGGGAACAACAATCAACATGGATGGAACCGCCCTTTATCAGGGGGCAGCAACGGTTTTCCTGGCCCAGGTTTTCGGAGTTGACCTCAGCCTGGCCACCCTGCTTTTGATTGTTGTAACGGCAGTGGGGGCCTCTATTGGAACTCCGGCTACTCCCGGCGTGGGCATAGTAATCCTGGCCATGGTTTTACAGCAGGCGGGGATCCCTACCAGCGGAATTGCCCTGATCCTGGGGGTAGATCGCATTCTGGATATGAGCCGGACCGCACTGAATGTTTCCGGGGATCTCACAGCCAGCCTGGTTCTGGACCGCTGGGTGGGGGGCAGAAAATCCTATGAGCAGCAGAAAATGGATGAAGAATTGTGGGAAAAACAACGCCAGGCTACCGGTGAGGAAGTAATCTGTGACGAATGATTTTCTCCTCAGAGCAAGATCCCTGTCCCAAAATCAGGCTGGCCTGGTGATGCAGGGCGGGAATCTACATTATTCTCCCCTATTTTTGGCATAATCCTGCTATTCCAGTGTTCGCCATAAATTTTTTCTTTTTCCCTGCTTGATTTAATCCCTAATTAAAGGGGGAAACCCTTCTCCAGTCCCTAAACGGGTGTAAGACCTTATTGACTATATCTTAACCTGATTGTGGCGGCTGATCTTTTTCCCCGGTGACTATCGGTGAAATTTTCTCGCCCTGCTCTGAGGATGTTTAAGAAACCCTGAAGATAAAATTTTGTAACCATCTGATGTTGGGAGGCCCTTTAACCTGCCCCCACTTTATTGCCTTAATTGACAATATTTGCAATTCTTGCTAAACTTGAAGTAAGCAGTAAATTAATTTATGAAAGGGGACTGACCATGGCTTCTCCCAGTTTTGTCCTGGAAGACTCAAGGGGAAATATCATTTCCAACCCAGGTGATGATCAGATCAGGGACATTATCAATCAGGTGGGCCGGGGTATTGATCACTGTATTTTGAGATCGGAGAGCACCTATATTCAAACGAGCTCCTCCGGGAAAGGATTAATGGTTGAGTTTAGTGACGGGACCGGGGTTACCCAGGTTGATCGGACCGATTTTTCACCCCAGGAAGTCCAGGAATTTTTCTCCTCTTTTAAGAAACAGGATAATTCCTGGAAAGAAAAGTTTAAACTGAGCCGGGTAAATTCTCCAGCCAAAGAAAGTCCTGCTGATCAGGAAAGCCGACCCCAGTTCAATGTTAAAGATGAGGTTAATCACGCTCTGAAAAGGGAAGGAAGATATCGCCTCAGGAGGTTTATCCGCCGGGGGCTATCTCTTTTAACTGGGCTCTTTATCCGTAGAAGAATGTTTAAGTAGGACAGTACAGCCAAACCTGTTTCTCCCCTATACCTGGCAGGCAGGTGCTGCATCAAAAAAGCAGGGCGAAGTTCTCCCTGCTTAAAGTCGACTCGATTTTTTGTAGTTTTGTTTCTTCATTGATTATCATACATAAAGTCAACCACTGCTCCCCCATAAATCCGGGTAAAAAGGAGCAGTTCTTTTATATTGATCTTTTCATTGTAGGAATGAATTCCCTCAATCTCTGCCGGCCCCAGGTGCAGGGTGGGTATTCCTTTCTGACGGAAATGGCGGGCATCGCTGGAAGCCCACTGCAGCCAGGGCTGAACCGGCCTGCCCGTAAATTCCCGGGAATTCTTTACTATCGTCTTCACCACTGATTCCCCTGGAGAAGTATAACTGGCGGGAATACATTTTCCCCGGGGGCAGATCTCTGCTGCCACACCCTCTTTTTCCAGTTCCCCCCTGATAAAGGAAATCACTTCTTCCGGCTGAACACCCTGGGGGATGCGCATATCAACTTCTACTTCACAATAAGCTGGGACCATATTGGCCTTATCTCCCCCTCGAATTACCCCGGGATTAACAGTTACCCGGTCCAGAACCTGCTCCAAACCCTCCTCCGAACGAAGCTTTTTTACATAGCCCCTGGAAAATTTCAAAATACCTTCCAATTCTGAGGGCATGGCCCATCTTTTTTCCCAGACCCGAGTTAAGGCCTGCAGGGCAGAGCTCATTTTGAGAATGGCATTGTCCCCAATTATTGGGGCCAGGCTGCCGTGGGCTGGTTGGCCCCTGGTTTTAATGATAACTCCCAGGGAACCTTTCTGGCCGATGGAGGGGCTTTCCCCGGAGGCTTCGGCAATAATGCAGCCATCGGCGGAAAGATCCATGGCTTCCAGGACCCATTTACTACCCCATATTCCTCCTGTTTCTTCATCCGGAACCAGCATTAACATTAGATTTCCGGGGAGATAATCCAGTCGGGAAGCGGCTATAAAGACCGAAATAAGGGCGGCCACCCCTCCTTTCATATCGCTGCTGCCCCGGCCAAGAATATAGCCATCTTCCACTGCTCCTCCAAAGGGATCAAAATCCCAGCCCTTTCTATCCCCGGCCGGAACTACATCCAGGTGACCGTTAAGAATCAGGGTAGGTCCCGGAGATGATCCTTTATGACCGGCCAGAATTACCGGAAAACCAGGCTTTCCGGTCATAATCTCGACCTCAATACTTTTGTCTTTTAAATATCCGGCAGTAAACCGGGTAATTTCTTCCAGTTTTCCGGGTGGATTTTCACTGGGGATCTGGATCAGTTTGCGGGTCAGGTCAATTATTTCCCGATCATCCAGGCCCTGTAGAATATCTGTCCGGGCTTTTTCCCTTTCCATATTATCTCCTCCTGCGAACAATTTTTCCCAGAAAAAAACCGGGTTCACCCCGGTTTTACATGGCATTTATTCGGCGAGCCGATGCCAGGAGCAGATCCAATAGCTCCTGTTTTCTTTTGTCGTCAACCCTGTGCTGAGGACAGGCCAGGGTCAGGCCGGCTATTACCTTCCCATTACTCCCGGTTAAGGGGGCTGCCAGGGCAACTATTCCCGGATCTACCTCTCCTTCGGTAATGGAATAGCCCTGCTCCTTGATTTCCCGGCATCTTTCTTTTAATTCTTCCGGGCTGATCAGGGTTCTGGCAGTAAAGGGTTTGATGGAGCCTTCCCAGACTCGTTCCTGCAGTTGGGGGGGCAGGTGCGCCAGAATTACCTGGCTGGAAGCTCCCGCATAAAGGGGGATCTCTCGACCCAGGGCAAAACTGACCTTAATAGACTGTTCCCCCTCAACTTTATGAATACAGATGGAATGCAGATTATCATCGCTAAGAATGTTTAAAAAAACGGATTCATTGCTGACCCGGGTCATNCGAACCATTTCTTCATGAGCCAGATCTTTAATGCTCCAGAGATTGTTTATTGCTTCCTGAAACAGAAAAAGCTTGGTTCCCAGCCGAAAACTTTTATCACTTTCCTGGGTCAGGAAATCATTAGCCTTGAGGGTCTGCAGGATCCGAAAGGCAATTGTTTTATTCAGGTCCAATTCCCGGGAAACTTCAGCCAGGCTCAGAGTTTTTTGCCCGGTTTGCAAAAAAAGTTCCAGGACTTTCAGCCCTTTTTCCAGGGTTTTGAGCATTACTCGCTCCTCCCCTCATTCCACCGCTCCAGTTTTTTCCTCCATCATTCTTTCCAGTTCCTGATCCTTAGCACCTGCCCCCAGGATTAACTGATCCCCGGGTACTGCCAGCAGAGCTACCTCCTGATCTTCCCTGAGGGCAAAAGCCGGCTGAGGCCATCCCGTCTCCAGGTCAAAAATAGTAATCAAATCTGGAAATTTTATTTCCTGATGGGGGGACTTCAGGCTGATAAATTCATTATAGAAAATAATATCCAGGTCCAGGCCTGCAACAAAAAAGCGACCCAGGTCCAGACCCCCAATCTGCTGGATTTTTTTTCTTTTTATCTGGCCCTGACCCAGGTACTGCCCTTTTAATCCCCGGGCTGCCATTTGAGCCACCTTTTCTCCACCGCCATCCAGGGCAGTCATCAATTTTTCACCCAGGCCATAGGCCTGCTCCAGGGCCCCGGGAGCACCATTTTTTATGGCATAATCGAGGCGAACCGGGTTGCGGGCTACTGCAACCATCGTATTATAGGCTGAGGCCATTTCCACTATCATTCTGCTACCCAGTTCTATTTCTCCCTGGAAAAAAATCCGATTGCTCTGATCAGCATTGTTCTGGCTGACCCCGGCCTGAAAAGATTCATAATCTTTGATTTTATGGAGACCCATGGCCCCCATGAGCCCCAGGGGATGAGCCCGGCCATTACAGGGAACATCTACTACCGGGAGATCAAATGCAACCCCCTGGCAGAAACCGTTAATACTGGCATAACCCCCATTTTCATTGGTAATGATCCCCTCAATTTTGTGAGGGAAATTATCCTGCAGGAGTTCCCAGGCTGAAATAAAGGCTTCTGGGCGGGGATAGCTCTGTCGGGTAGAAGGAGGACCTACCAGGGCTACTGTGGCAACTCTTGCTCCTGGATCCATTTCTTCCGGGTTGATTATTTTTACAGGTTTTCGGGAAACTGCCCAGTTCAAGATCTGTATAGCCTCTTCTACACAGCCTCCTCCGCCTCCTCCCAGAACCGCTCCGCCTAAAATTAAATTTTTTCCCTGTTGTTCGGTTTCTATTAGCCTCATTTTTTACCTCCGCGTATTTTTTACCCGTGGGGAACTTACTTGTAACCAGGAAAATCCATTTTCCCCATCCCCGGTATATTATATCCTTCCAAGCAAAAGTTATAACTCCTTCCCCATTTTGGGATCAAACGCATCGCGCAAACCATCACCCATGAAGTTAAATCCCAGGACGGTGATCATAATGGCCAGACCAGGAAAAGTGGAAATCCACCAGGCAAAGTGGATAAATCCTCTTCCCTCAGCAATTAAAGCTCCCCATTCCGGAGTTGGAGGCTGAACTCCCAGCCCCAAAAAGCTGAGAGCTGCTGCCCATAAAATAGCGCTGGGAATATACAAGGTGGTAAACACGATCATTGGCGCAATAATATTGGGAATTATATGGCGGATTATAATCCGGGAATTTCTTCCCCCCAGAGCCCGGGCAGCGGTCACATAATCATTGTTCTTTATGGAAAGAACTTCCCCTCTTACCAGGCGGGCAAACTGGGTCCAGCCCACCGCCCCAATCGCTACAATCATATTGATCAACCCTCCACCAAGGGCTCCTGCGATTCCCAGGGCCAGAACCAGGGCTGGAATTGAAAGCAGCATATCCACCAGGCGCATCAGGACAAAATCAATTTTTCCCCCATAATATCCTGCGATCAAACCCAGGACAGTACCTACAAAAGCAACTACCGCTACAACTCCCACTCCAATCAACATGGTATAACGGGCTCCAAAGATAATCCTGCTGAAAACATCTCGGCCCAGGGAATCAGTACCCATCAGGTGTTCTGCCGAGGGCGGAGCAAGGAGAACCTCGAAGTTCTGTTTTCCCGGAGGATAAGGTGAAAAAAACGGCCCGATAATAGTGGCCATAATTATCAGGACTACAATAATCAGGCCCAGAACCGCCAGGTGATTCTTTTTAAACCTGTTGATCACCCGGCCCATTTCGGAGCTGGAAGATGTCTTCTTTTCTTTTTTGCGGAAAAACATGGGAGTTACCTCCTCAATCATAGCGGATGCGAGGATCAATGTAACCATATAGAAGGTCAACCACCAGGTTGAAGAAAATTACCAGGATGGCAATAATCAAAACTATGCCCTGAACTATGGGATAATCCCTTTTCAAAATCGAATCTACCAGCAGCCGACCCATTCCCGGCCAGGAAAAAACAGTTTCGGTAATTACTGAGCCCCCAAATAGCCAGGGAATCCGCATTCCCAGGAGAGTCACTACGGGCAGGATGGCATTCCTGAGAGCATGCTTATAAACTATAATATTTTCACCCAGGCCCTTGCTTCTGGCGGTCCGAATATAGTCCTCATTGAAAACATCGATCATGCTGGAACGAATCAGGCGCATAAAAAGGGCGGCGGGGGGTAAGCCCAGGGTCAGACTGGGCATAATAAAGGATAAAAACCCGGCTCCAGTCCACAGGGGCCCATGGCGTCCGGAAACCGGGAGCACCTGCCAGAACACACCGAAAAATAGGATCAAAATCAGGCCCAGCCAGAACATGGGCATGGAAACCCATAACATGGCAAAAATGCGGGAAAGATGATCAAAAATGGTGTATTTTTTTACCGCAGATACTATCCCCGCAGGCACGGAAACCAGGAGGGTAATTAAGAGAGCAATCACCGTCAATTCCAGGGTAGCCCCAATTCGGTCCTGGATCATGGAAGCAACACTGTCTCCGGTTCGGATAGAACGGCCCAGGTCACCGGTAACTGCATTCCCCAGCCAGCTAAAATACTGTTGAATCAAAGGCCGGTCCAGTCCCAGTTCAGCCCGCCTCTGGGCTACCATTTCCGAGGACACCCCCGGACCGAACATCAGGGCAATGGGGTCCCCAGTAACATGCATTAAAGCAAAAACAATAATAGTTACCCCAATAATTATGGGAATTACCATCAGGAATCTTTTTATTATATACTGAAGCATGTCCAGACCCTCCTCGGGCAGGGAAAACAAAAAACAGGGAACTGATTTTTTAAAAAATTGAAGTACAGCTGATCAATACGGTTTTGCAGGTAGAAGAAACTGCCGGGGTACTTTAGTTCAATTTTTCCTGTTCTCAGGCAATCTTTAAAAGTATTGCTTTTTGGCTCTGGCTGCAGGGGTTCATTCCTGTCTATTGGGATCCATTTATTGTTATCTACCTGGTGAATTTGTACCTGGTATCGTGGAGTACTTTAACAGGTGGTATTTTGCAGTATTTTTTCCGTTTCAACCGGCGATGCTTTTTGCTACTAATATTCCGGAAAGCCCCGGCAGGGAAAGCTTGATATAGTGCTACAGTTATCGGGGCAGCTTTTACTTCTGGGATCAGCTGTACTTCGGGGTGATAAGAGGTTTTCTAAAATCCGGAGAGGAAAAAGGTCTTTCCCTTTTCCTGTTCCGGCCCAAAACTCTCCTATTTATGAAGCAGCAGGGCCTGCATTAAGAAAGGCCACCAGGGGTGGGTAAGCAGTTCATCAAGCCCTTGAA
>SL_5KL_010_SEDDRAFT_10000474_pt1 | contig 25511 bp, 15 predicted proteins | sample SodLakKL_010_SED_FD_9118 | JGI IMG/M metagenome (IMG submission 9118) | reverse complement strand
CCGTTTTTAGACGCTATCTTAGAACATACAGGAGTTGTCCAGCTACCGACTTCCCCTCCTAATCCAGAGAGGATATAGAATAGTTCTCCATCGCTTGCATGATGTTCGACTTTATCCTCTGAGAGATTAGAACTGATATCTCCTATTGAGTATATCGAGTCATAGGATTCCATGATATCTTGTTTATCTATTTCGATATATGAGCAGTCCGTGAACCTCCTATCTTCTCCGATCTCATAAAAAGACATATTTGTTACAGATTTATCTTTTATCAGTGATGATAGTATATTTCTACCAGCACCACCTATGCCAAATATCTTTGTCTCAGGTCTATCTCTATTTTCCTCTGCACCGAAACGTAACGTCTTTCCCATCTTACACGTTAACCCTTAACTATTGATAAGATAAAAATCTATTTGTTGAAATCGAGTATCGAATCGTTGAAATATTCGACTTCTATACCTTTGTCGATGTAAATCTTCCTTTTTGAGGCATACCATCCGGTGAGTCCACCTATAATGGGGGAGATATATGAAGCGAATACGATCTCATGTGCCCCCATTAAATAATAGGCTATATAAACTCCAAGAAACAGGTTGAGACTTAAAGGAACAACCCATCCAATATTGTGCCCTAATAGTAATCCAAAGAACACTCCTACGAAGGATCCAACTAGTATCATGATACCTAATAAAATCGTATAATCTAAATCAACAAAGTAACCCAAAAAAATAATCAAAATACCTGTAATATATAGTAAACAAGATTCTATCCATATGCTTTTATAGTCCTTGAATACATTTTTAAGCAATTCCAATTTGGAAATCTCTGACATTTTGTAATCCCGCCTAAATCCGCATTTGCTTGAAACAAGATAACCGCACATCTATAATTTTTTTGGTCATTTACAGTGCAATTTAATGCAAAGTTAAAAGTAAGACTTCCACATATAATATAATGGTGAACATAATGACTCCTTGTTACGAAATAATAGAGGATAATGAGATTCCAGATACCGAATACTTAGTGGCTGGTTTTCCCGGAACCGGGCTGATAGGCGGGATCGCAAGTGAACAGATGATCAACACGTTAGATATGGTTCAAGTAGCATCTTTAACATGTGATGAATTTCCTCCTACTTCTGTAATCTTTGATGGTATACCTCGAAGACCTGTTAGATTTTTTTTGGGACATGGCTTACTATTAGTTAAATCAGATATGATTATCCCATATAATCAGACCGCAAAGCTAGCCAAAACAATAGTTGAATGGGCCCTCGGTAAAGGAGTAAAAGAGATAATTGTTCTAGATGCAATCCCAAAGGAAAAGGATACAGACGAAGAAAAGATATGGGGTATCATCCGTATGCACGAACATAGAGAAGCTGTAGAATCTCTAGACATAGAGATTATTGAAAGGGGAGCAATATCGGGTATATCTAGTACTCTCTTATTGGAAACTATAGAACACGATATCAAAGCCATGGGCATGCTTGCTGAAGGATCACACAAATTACCAGACCCTAGATCTTCAGCCGCATTATTGGATAAGTTGGCTGAATATTTGGACTTAGACATAGAAACCGAAGCCTTAATAGAGAGTGCTGATCTACTCGAGAAAGAATTCGAAGAGATGGTACAACAGACAGAAAAGTTGAAAAAAGATATGAACGGAAAGTCTGCTCATCCTCCATTGTATGGATAGAAAATTAGTCGAGTTATCTACTTAAATCAGTGGTGTTTCAATCTGAGTTATACACTTTTGACCAGAGAAATTTTGATTGAAATATTTGGTTGATCAACTTTTACTATTATTTAGAGGTCTAGAGTTTAAATATAAAAAATAAAAAGGGGTTTTTAGGAGTATCTTTGTTTTTAATCTATCTGTCCAAAATCTTCATCGGTGTTGTCGTTTTCTTGAATAATTTCTTCCTCTTCATCTTTCTCAGCCGTGAATATCTCTGTTGAACGGTTTTCTTTGTTCATGACTACGATAGATATAATTATCGCAAGAATACCCAGTATCATACCTACAATAGCTAGATTCCTGCCAGTTGTTATATCATCATCCTGGTCATCGTGTTCTTCATATATCTGAGTTAAATCTCCTTCTAGTTGCTCTATTTCGTCTTCCAAGTATTCTATACTGTTTTCTATCGTTGTTATCTGCGTCTGAGCATCTTCAATATCCTGATCAACTTCATCTATCTCAGATTCTAAAGATGATATTTCGTCCTCTAAATGGGATATATCATCCATTAGAGCAGCTATATCTGATTCCAAAGTGGATATCTCTTTCTCCAAATCCGATATATCCTCGTCTAGTTCTGACATATCCTCGTCTAGTTCTGACATATCATCTTCCAGTACTTGTAATTCTGTCTTCAAATATGTTATATTGTGATCTATGTCTTCAATGTCTACCTCGATATCTTCGATGGAATCTAGGAGTTCAGGTATTTCAGGTAAATATAGTGCTTCGACTGTTCTTTCTACTCTATCTCCGTCATCATCTTCTCCAACCACTATGAAATGATTCAAACCCTCAGTGAGTGTAGTTTCATAAGAGAAGGTATCACCATCTATCTCTACTTCTTTTCCGTCGATCTCAAGCTTCTCTACGTTCTCTATTTCACCTTTGATGATTATATCTTCTTCATATGTGAGCTCTTCTAAAGCTCCAGTAGGTTTGGTTATGTTCAGCTCAGGCTCGGGGTCCTGGATGGTGAATTCGATGGTTTCTTTATGTTGGTTACCTGCAAGATCCATAGCTCTAACTGAAACTTCGTGTTCACCATCTTCTAGGTCGGTGAACTCATGGTATAATGGATCAGGTTCGATATCTTGTGCTTCAGTAGCTATCACTCTGTCATCTTCAGCAGCACTGTAAACTACACTATCACTAACATGTAAATCTCTAACGATATGATCGTGATGCTCGTGTTGCCATATGAACTCTCCATCCTCTGCATCAGCAGCAATGACAGTATCATCTTCGGAACCAGTAAACACCATATCGTTCCAGACATGTAGGGCGTAGATGGTCCCTTCATGATGTTCGTGGCTCCAGATAAATTCTCCATCCTCTGCATCAACAGCTATGACTTCACCGGGCTGTCCCCATCCACCGTCATCGGCGCTGTAAACTATACCTTCGTATTCGAAGACAGGATAGACCATTGCTTCATGATGATCATGGCTCCAGATATATTCTCCATCTTCTGCATCAGCTGCTATAACCAGATCATTTACAATAGAGGTACTGTATATCACATCATCAGATACATGGACTGAAAAGACAGGCATATCATGATGATCATGATCCCAGATCTCATCTCCATCCTCTGCATCGACTGCTATGACTCTTCCATCCGATGATCCGCTGAAGACTACATCATCTTCTACATAGACGGAATTAACACCACCGCCATGAAGCGAATGTTCCCATATCATATCCCCTGTGTCTGCATCGGTAGCAACAACTGTTCCATCAAAAGAACCAGAATAAACAACACCATCCGCCACATGTACGTCTTCAATGCTTCCAGAGTGATGATAACGTCTCCACAATTCTTCACCGTTTATGGCATCGTAAGCTATAATCTCACCGGGTTCTCCTGGTCCGATATCGGAACCACTGTAAACCACACCATCAGATTCAAAGACAGCCTCAACACTGCCCCCATGGTTATCGTGTTCCCATATTAACTCACCAGCTTCTGCTGGTATCTCCGGTGCTTCATAGCTTACCCAGCCTCTGTCATTCAATCGTATATCATACTTTTCGATGCCTGAAGTACCGTATTCTCCAGCCCAACTAACATTCACCTTATCATCTTCGATAATTTCGTCGGCTTCGGGATCTGTGATATCAACAACAGGAGGCTCAGTATCGACTGTGAATGTCACGTCCTCGGTTTCTTGATTACCTGCTTCATCGGTAGCTCTAATTTCGACTGTATATATTCCATCCTCTAGATCACTATATTCATGCCATGTTCTCATACCAACATCCAAGAACTCCTGATACTGAAGGCTCCATATCTCATATGAAACTATATCTGTAGTTGCGTCATTTCCAGCCCATAATATGGATATGCTATCTTCAGAGATAGCTGTTCCATCTTCAGGACTAGTTATGATTATTTCAGGTGGTGTTGTATCTACAGTAAAAGATACTGATTCGATCTTTTCGTTTCCCAGATTATCTACTGCTTTAACTTCAACAATATATTCACCATCTTCTACCTCTTCAAATTCATGACTTTCATTTTGCCCTACATCTATCCATCCATCTTCATTCAACTGGATTTCGTAGTGGGATATTCCGCTCTGATCGTCTGTACCCTGCCAATCCACTGTGATCTGGTCTGTCGAGATTATTTCACCTTCTTCAGGATGGTTTATGTCTAATGTAGGTGGTGAATCATCTTGTAATATCTTGAAATGGTCCTCACTGATATTTTCATCGAATCTTCCAGCATCATCAACAACACGACCTTTAACCAGAGATTCGTTGCTGTATTCGCTTGGTATCTCCCATTCTAATTCTCCTGAATCTTCTAGACCTTTTTCGATAACTATCCATTCATCTCCACTGTCTATACTGTACCAGATATCTATATAGTCTATATCTTCATCACCTTCTTCAGTGTCCCAAAGGATGTTTTGAGTAGTCGTTTCGAACCACTTTTCACCACCGTCAGGTTGAGTGATAGATATCTCAGGAGCGTCGGCTTCAGGGTAACCCGGTTCTTGTTTCGCATCTTCATTGTCTTCCTCCTGTCCATAAACATCGACAGCTCGCACTACATACCACCAGTAAATTCCATCTGAGTCTCCCATATCTTCATCGAGGTATTCGTATCTATCCGATCCATCAGCAGTTACCTGGGCTATCTCTTCATCCCATGGTCCCTCTCTGTCCTCAGAACGGTATATTCTGTATTCTTCTACTAGGTTTTCTTCTTCATCAGGACTCTCATGCCATGTTATTAGATTATCTTGGCCTTCTTCTCCACTGTGCTCAATAATCACTCTCTCTGGTGATTCAGGGGGTTCTCCGACTATAGTGAAATGTTCACTGACATTTTCGTCAAAAGTACCGGTATCATCTATAACAGTTGCTCTTATCTGGGATTCTTCACTGTGATCAACTATTTCAGGTATTTCCCATTGGTATTCTCCTGTATCATCGATCCCTTCGGCGATATATTCCCAATTTTGTCCATCATCTAGCGTGTATTCAAGGTCGATATGATCGATTGGATTCTCAACTTCTGTAGTTTCCCAAGTTATCTCTTCCTGGGTTTCAGCATACCACAGATCATCCTCTTCAGGGCTAGTTATCATTATCTCGGGTGGTATAACTTCTCTAACAGCATTTTCGTTATCCTCTTCCAATTCATTTATGCCAACTGATCTGACTACGTACCACCAAGTTGTATCATCTGGGACACCTCTACCGATATCATAATATTCATACTCGGCTGATCCGTCTGCTACGACTTCATCGATATGAGTAGATTCATTCCATGGTCCTTCTTCGTCATCACTTCTATATATCTTGTAATGATCGACTTCACCAGGATCATCTTCACTAGCTTCCCAAGAAATCAAATTATCATTGTTTCCATCTCTATCGATATTAACTACATTAACTTCTAAAGCCCAACTATAGTTCAAACCTTGATCGGGGAGTTCATCCCAAAGATCTCCATCGAAACTGATATACCCAGCATCTTCAACATAAGGTTCTATTACGCCGAATGGCTGGTATCCATCTCCTGGGTCTTCTACTTCTAGAACGACCCAGTAATAGCCTTCATCAACTTCCAAAGGTTCTTCGAAGGTGATATCGGTCCATTCTTCATCTCCTTGACCGATCAACGTTTCGGTTTCTCCTATTTTCTCACCAGGCTCGTCGTCTCCGTCTTCGTATACGATCCCTTTCACCGAATCTGCAGTTTCGGCATCGAAATAAGAGATCTCCATTAGATGTCCCTCGGGTAATTCTGTTCTTATCCCTCCGTACCAAGTCCCAGGTTGATTCAGTCCAACTTTGTTCTCTACTTCCGGTATTCTGTCTTCAGGATGCTCCCAGATCCATTCTTCTTCAACATCAGCATGGTTGACTTCTAGATTCTCTGGTGGGCTAGGAGGTTGCCCAATTATCTCAAAGTACTCTTCACTGGTATTCTCTGTGAATCTGCCGGCTTGATCGACGACTCTTCCTTTTATCATGGCTTCTTCACTAGGCCAATTAGGTACAGTCCAATCAAAAGAACCATCGTCCTCTAACAATCCATCGATATCGGACCAAGTTTCGCCTGCATCCAGGCTGTAACTGAGTTCTAGGTAATCTATATCTTCATCTCCTTCATCTGTGGTCCACTCTATCTGTTTCTCTTCGTGGGCGTACCATGTTTGTTCACTGTCTGGTTGATCTATCGTTATCTCTGGGTGATCGACTTCAGGGTAACCCTGTTCTTGTTTTGCTTCTTCGTTCTCCTCCTTGAGTGAGTTGGTTCCTACAGCTCTAACCACATACCACCAATGAGTATCGTCCTCATCACCTGTGAACGGATCCTCGTAATAGTATGTTTCTGAACCATCAGCGGGAACACTGTTGATATAAGTATCCTCATCCCATGGACCGTCTCTTTCTTCAGAACGGTGTATATCGTAATGACTCACTTCTTGGATATCTTCGTCGGGACTTCCGTACCATCTAAGCTGGTTATGAGCATCCTCTTCTTCAAAAATACCTGTGATCTCTATGTTGTCGATCCTCCAGCCTTGTCCTATCCCGGGGAAAAGTTCGATGAGTTGTTCAACTCCTGCATCCCATCGAAGATGGATGGTCTCTCCGCCGTACTCTGAAAGATCGAAGGATTCAGTTTCCCAGTCTGATGTACCTCCCCAACCTTGTTCTCCACCTAGTGGATTTCCAAAATAACTTTCGATCTCTCCGTCATATCCATCAATAGGATGTATGATCTCAAAATCACCGTCTTCACCAGTTGTTGAAATCTTAAGGTTTCCTCCATCGTCTATTGATTGATCTCCAAAATCTCTCCAATGATCAAAAGTCAATTCTAGATCATCTGCATCTTCAGGTAGTTCAATCTCAGGGGAAGTCAATCTGCTTTCCATGCCTTCATCAGTCATTTTATTGAAATACATGTCGCCCCAATCCCATGAATTTTCACCGACAGATGAACCGTGATCTCGTATGTCCCACTCACTAGCATTTTCATGAGATGTCCAAGTGGTGTATCCTTTGTCTTCGGAGACATCATCTTCGAATATCGGGACGTTAGCTGTATCCGTATGGCTGATCAATAGATGCTCAGGGGGTTTTGGAGGTATGCCCTCGATCTCTATATCTTCTACTACATCTTCATGGGACCGACCTTCTTCATCAACTACGCGAGCTCTTATCTTTACATCTTCACTGGGAATATTGGTTACAGACCATGAGAAACTCTCTTGAACTGGGTCGATATCCTCTCCGATCACGTCCCAGCTTTGTCCTTTATCTAAACTGTAAAATAGATTTACACGGTCCAGATCATCGTCTCCTGCTGAGGAATTCCACTCGATGACTTCATCATCATGTCCTGTCCAAATTTCTCCACCTTCTGGATATGAAATATCTATACTAGGTGGCTCTCCTACGGTTTCACCTTCAACTGCGTTGTAAGCTGTTAGTGCATAATCTTGACTATTTTCGCCGATACCCACGGCGTCATCGGCGATATTAGAGGCATGAACTCTAACAGTGTAGATGCCGTTCTCCAATTCTTCTGATGGTAGGTAAACATTCTGGATATTGTTCGTATCATCCCAGCCATCATCCAATCTATCAAAATCTTCCATAGTGTCCTGATTAGGCTGAGTCCAGCCTTCCTCAAAGGCATTACCTCGATAACTGTGTCCGCCGGGGGATATGACTTCTAAATTAAGATCGTTTATCAGTGAAGGGTCACCTCCAGTATCCACAGGAGCTTCTTTATCCGTCCATCCTAGGGTTATCCTCAAAGGTTCATCTGGATCATCGTTATCGAGTTCGTATTCATGTACCTCACCACTATTCTCGAATATATCTTCCTGATCTTCGGTAAATATCTCAACTGGATCGTCATTTGGATATTCTAGTTTTGAAAGGTCTACCATACCCCATCCTTCATCTCTATTGGGTATATGGCCTGTATTTCCATTTTCCTCATCGAGAGGTTCGGCCGTATTTATCAGCAAAGAACGAACCATAGCTGGACTGGGGGTCGTCCCGTAATTTTCTTCATACCATTCTACGACAACGGCTGCTGCACCAGCTACTATAGGATTGGAAGAAGAAGTACCTCCCATCCATCTGTACTTATCTTCGTTTGGCTCGTAATTACCTTCTCCCAAAGGTGTCTGAGTCGATATGGTCAATTCAGCTGGAGCCACGACGTCTGGTTTTATTCTATTATCTGCGGTCCATCCTCTTGAACTGTAACCCACGACATTATCAGGATTTTCTCTATTTGGACCACCATAATCCGTCCCATCAGGTATCCAAGTTTCAGTTGCACCTACTGTTATCACGTTCTTAGCATGTCCAGGACTGCCGGTGGTCTGTTCATTTGGTCCTGCATTTCCTGCAGAACTTGTGATGACCATAGGTTCGTTTTCATCAGTATCTCTATTGGAGTCTCTAACAGCAGCATCATAAGAACTATCTGATTCAAAATATTCTCCCATGGTATCTGCACCCCATGAATTAGAATGTATATATGTATCCGATCTTTGAGCGGGTTCTTCTACAACCTCAAAAGTATCTGCGGGAACCATGGCCCCTCCGGAATCATCGAATATCTTTGTACCGAAGAGTTCAGATTCATATGCTAATCCCTGAGCTAGATAATAAGGACCGGTTTCTTCTCCTGGATAGGTTTCTCCAGTTCCATGATATGTGTCCCCGGCAGCTAAACCAGCAGTATGAGTACCGTGATAATGACCGTCCTGCCATTCGTCTTCCTCTGATCCAAAACTATAACCGCCTATAACACGGTCGTCTAAGTCTGGATGACCAGCATCACCTATCTCACCGTCGCCCAAACCAGTATCTGCGATTGCGATGGTAACTCCTTCACCAGTATAACCGATCTGGTTTATGTAAGCTCCGTAATCACCATGTTTCCTATATGGATCTGAATGATCACCATCTTCATCGTCCATATTCCATAGTCCACCACCGACGATCTGCGAGTCTATTTCAGAATGGAGTTCAGGTTCAATAAATTCTCTGATATAGTAAACTTCGGGCATCCTAGCGATTTCTATTAAGATATCTTCGGATTCGACTTCAGTTATTATCCTATGATCACCATCATGGGATTGAGCCGATTTCACTGAAGATGACAATCTATCGATCTTTTCTAAAGATCTCATCTCAGCAGAGTCAGTCATTCCTATCTCAACCATTCCATCTTCGAGTCCTTCTTGTATCTTGAATTCTGGATGATAGGGTTCAACCCAATCGACGTATTCAAGGTGTGATATTTCTTCTGCTATCTCAGGAGTCATCTGAACTCTATAGGCATAATTGGGTACGTAATTCATCACATCGACACCTTTCTCTTCTATTTCTTCACGCCATTCTGTGTTGATAGGACCGATCAGATCTATCAAATACAAGCCCTGTGTTTCTTGGTCATAATCATCGATCATCATATCTTTATTTATATCTAGTGAGTCTTCTCTAGTATCTAACTGTTTACCATTTACGAAAAGTTCGTTTCGGTGTTCTAGATGGTCGATCATGCGTTCGTTTTCGAGTACTCGAAGCTCCTTTTCATCGACTCTCAATAATGCATGTCCTCCGTAGCTATCTATCACTTCACCGAACTTTTCAAGCTCTGCTAACTCATTTGGATTTTCGACTTCTGTCATCACAACGACTTCTTTTTCTCCGGTAATTTCATCGTATTCCTGCCCTCCAAGATCACTGAACATTGCAACACCAGGTGCAACAGTTCCCAAAACCAGTACCAGTACAATCACTAAAACAGACGTACTATTTTTTACGAAACTTGTCATATATATATACCTCTTGTTGTTACTTATCTTTTTAACCCTAATACATATAAAGCTCACTCCGACATGTCGAAAATATACCATCGAATTTTTTCATAATCGATAGAAATACCTTTATAAGCTAAAAGATGATGGATGTTTTGAGATGGTACCTACAAAAGGAAGAGAGAAGATTTTACTCCATTTAGAAGCTCAAAAGAATTTCAAGGAGATAGAAGATCATGGAGATGCTCCTTATGGTATGTGTCAGAAAGGGATTGCCAAGGCGGTTGATCTTTCGAGAAACAGAACCAGTGAGATAATAAGAGACCTTGTAAAACAGGGTTTGGTAAAAGAAAATATACACAGGGTCGTCGGTTTAGATCGAAGAAGGAAAGTATATTCCTTGAGTTCCCAGGGTCATAAAAAAGCAAAAAAACTAAGAAGTAAGATCGAGAATGAAAGAGTGAAGATAATCACCGACTCTTCCGTATCCGAAATCAAACTCAAACAAGTAGATTCGTATATAAGATCCCAAGACCCATTGCTGGTCGCGCTCAACAAGTTAGACGAAGAGGGAAAGATAGATCTAACCAAAGAAGAATACACTCAAAAGGAGATATTTGCAGGGAGAAAAGAAGAGATCAGCATTTTACTTGATAAACTAGAAAATATAAAAGAGGTGGAAAGAAAAACGATTCTGGTTAGAGGAAATACCGGTATAGGAAAGACCAGATTGATAAAAGAATTAGAAAAGAAAGCGTTGGGCTACGGTTTTGAATTCTTCACCGGGAAGGGACTATATGAAAGATCTGAACCATACCTACCTTATAAAATCGCTTTTGAGAGCTTGAAAGACACTGAGAAGATCTATCCACTTCCTTTGGATATGACAGATGAAAGACTTCATAATCTACCTGGAAAAGAGGTCAAAGACGAAAGGAGATATACTATATTCTCCGACATGACGGAAAATATCCAAACCTTGAGTGAGGATCGACCGTTGGTTCTTTTTATAGACGATCTCCAGTGGGTCGATAGAGTATCACTTATGATATTTCATCATCTTTCCGAGCGATTGAAAAAATATCCTGTACTTCTCATAGGGGCTTACAGACCTGAAGATGTTGATGATGACGATTTTTTAAAAGAGATGCTGCAAAGGATGAACAGAGAACATCTTTATGAGGAGGTAGAGTTAGAAGGACTTACATGGGAAGATACTAAGGAGATCATCCAAGGTCAGATAGGCAGAGCTGATATCCCTGATGATTTTGTCGAGATGACCCACGGCACCGCTGAGGGAAACCCCCTATTTTTGAAAGAGATGGTCAAACAGATGTTAGAAGAAGGCATACTAGATCCTAAGAAAAATAAGTTTCCTTCAAAAACTGAAGAGATGAAACTTCCAAAGGTCGTTACTGACATAATCGAGAGAAGGATAAAAAGACTAGATAATGAAAATCTAAAAATTTTGAGATTAGGGAGTGTTATAGGCGAAAAAGTATCATTTTCTTTACTCCTTGATTTAAGTGGATTGGATTCTTTTGATCTGTTGGAATATATCGATATTTTAACTGGACTGGAGATATGGGAAGAAGATTCGGGCGAAGACACTTTTTCTTTTTCTCATGGACTTATCCATCTAGCTGTCTATGAGGATATACCAAAAAAGATGAGAGAAAAACTACATAAGCAGGTTGCAGAAGCTATGGAAGATGTTTTCAAAGAAAATCTAAAAGAATATTTTTCTGACATCGGATATCATCTCAAGTTGGCTGAGGAATATGGTAGAGGTGCTTATTATTACCTGAAAGCAGGTGAAAGAGCTGAACAGGTATATGCACATGAAGATGCTCTAAAAATGTATGAAGAAGCTCTTGAGCTGGTAAAAAAGACAGATAAAAAAAGACTAAAGATAGATATTTTAGAGAGACTGGGAGATGTTAATAAAACGATAGGAGATTATGATAAAAGTCTTAAATATCTTGAGATGGTTCCTAAAAAAGAAATCGAACCAGAACATCAACAAAAGATATACAGAAAGATAGCCGGTGTTTTAGAGAGAGAAGGTGAGTTCAGAATTGCTTTACAAATCCTAGAGAAAGGACTAACAGATGTATTCGAAAAGAGCCCAGAAACCTGTAGGATTCTACGTAAAAAAGGAAATGCGGAGATGAGGCAGGGTGAATACGAAATGGCTGAAAAAGATTTCCTCGCTGCTATAGATATCGCAAAAGAGATGGGAGAAGATAAAGAATTGGCCAAAATACACACCGGTCTTGGTAATGTTTATTTCTACAAGGGAGCCTACGACAAAGCTATAACTCATCTAAATAAATCCTTAAAAATGAGTAGAGATAATGGTGATTTAGGCGGTGAAGCCAGCACACTCAACAGTCTAGGTATAGTTTACTTGAACAAAGGGGACCTTGAAACTTCATTAGATCATTACAACAAGAGTCTAGAGATCAGTGAAAAGATGGGGGATAAAAGAGATATAAACTCTACACTTAATAATATCGGAACGATCTATTTAAAAAGAGGTGAGATGGAAAAAGCCAAAGAACACTATAAAAGGAGCTTGGAGATATGGGAAGAGATCGGAGACAAACAAGGTATTGCGATCTCACTCATAAATTTAGGGGAATACTATCTGAGAAAAGACGAACTTGAAAAAGCTTTAAAACTACAACAAGAAAGTCTAGATATCAGCAAAACAATAAATTTTAAAAAAGCTGAAGCGGCTATTTTAAGCAATCTCGGGAAGATCTATCTTATTAAAAAAGAAATTAAGGAAGCAAAAAAAGCCTATTCCAAATGTTTAAAGATATGTGAAGATATTGGATACAGATCTCTGATAGCTAATCCTATGAGGGGGTTAGCTGAAGTAACCTTTTTAGAAGGGGATCTCGAAAAAGCATCGAAGAAAGCCTTTGAGGCTTTGAGTATCTCATCAGAAATAGGTAATAAAACTGAAGAGGGTAAGAGTCATCGTATATTGGGGATGATATACCGAGAAAAGGGAGAGTTAGATAAAGCTAAAGAGGAATTCGAAAAGAGTAAAAAGATATTTGAGGAGATCGGAGATAAAAAAGAATTGGCAGTCCTTTTGTATCGTTATTCGTTCTTATTGAAAGATATGGGAGATCATTCGGGAAAAAATGAATCTTTAAATGAGGCTTTCAGTATTTTTAAAGATATGGGCATGAAGTACTGGATAAAAAGATGTGAGCAAGAATTAGATTTATATAAAAGATCTTAACAACTTTGCAAAAATAATATATGAGTTTAGCACCTTTTTACGCTAACCTCATAATTAGGTTTAAGGATATAATTTGCTATTGAAAAAGAAAGGTTAAAATGGTTTTTTCATATCTAGAGTATTTAATAATGGATGCGTAGCTCTAATTCTCCAACCTGTTTAAAATCACTATTCTTAAAGGACTTAGAAAGCCACTTTCTGATACATTCTAGGTTTGGGGATAACCGTAGAACGAGTTCCACTTTATACTCGCTATCTTTACGGATAAAGGGCCTTTGATTGCTGTACTAGCAAATTATTTTATTTTAGAATGCATATTTTCGAGATGTCAGGTAGAAAAGTAAACTTTAAGTTGTTAAAAAAACACAAAGGAGGAAGTTGGCGGTTTTGAACGAAGTTGATAGAGAAAGCAGATATATGAAGTTAAAAAGATCAGTTTCTTTACTCCCGATAACTATTTTTGTGAGTAGAAAGAATAGCAGTTAGAAGATGGAACCTGATTCAAATATCTACAGGTCAGAACGGCTGAAATGGAAACTCATCTCGAAATACAAAGGAGATCAATTAGAAGAAATATTTCATGGCAGTGTAAAAAAGAATAGATTGGGTAAATTCTATGAATTAAACGATGAAATGGATTTCACCTTAGATACAAAGGACTGCAAATCCGTTGAGAAGGCACTGCTATCGGATTTAAAATTAATACCTGGGATAGGTAATAAGACTGAAGAAAAGTTAAATAATAAAGGCATTCGAGATCATCACGGTTTAAAAGATAATGATCGGTTTTGCGAGCACGTAAAAGAGATAATCGATGAGGTAGAATGCAGAGAACTAAAAAGACTGCAAAAAAGAGTTGAAAAGTGTTATCCCTTGAATCATCCATTGAATCAGAAACTGGTTGAATTCGCAGACAAAGAGGACCTACTTTTTTTTGATATCGAGACCCTAGGTTTGAGATATTGTCCAGTATTCCTCATAGGCATCTGTAGTTACTCAGATGGGAGTCTGAGAATAAAGCAATTATTAGCTAGGGATCTTAGGGAAGAAAAAGCTATAATTCAGGAATTCTTGAACATCGCAGAGGGTTTTGGTAGTTTTGTAAGCTTCAATGGCAGAAGTTTCGACAGCAGATTTATCTCTGAGAGGATGAAAAAGTATGGTTTGGAGGCCGATCTAAATAAGCCTCACTTCGATGTTTTACATTTCTCTCGGGGCAGGTGGAAAAAAGGTATACCGAATCACAAACTGGGGACTTTGGAAAAGCATGTGCTGAAAAAAGAAAGGGAAAACGACGTATCAAGTGCCATGGTCCCACAATTTTACAAGATTTTTCTTAAGAAATGTAATCCAGGTCCATTGATACCTATCTTAGAACACAATAAAGAAGATATCATCTCGACCGCCCAGTTGTTGAAGTTGATTTGTAACTGCGAATAGATGTTCGATATATTTTTTTTATCAGAGGTTGATTGAATTGGTAAATTGGACTCAAAAAGAAAAATAATTGATATGATGTCGAGACCAGTGGTGATTTGGATAATAGTAAGACACTTTATATGTGTGCACTAGTCGGGTGGGTTGTATTAGTATTCTTAACACAGGATTAAGAGACGAAATTTTTATCCTAAATTTCAATGACAAAGCCGGTCAAATAATCAGTTCCTTGATTTTGAGTTCGGTAATCTTTTGGTAATTTATATATTTTTAAGATAAGTGAACATAGATCATACTGTTAAAAACTTAGTGTTAATCGGTTCTCTTTTGGGGATTTTAACTGTGAGCTTCAAATTCTTATCTTTTGGTATCTCAGCATGGGACACTCATAGGGTAAGCAGTTGTGGGATTACAACATCTTGAATATAGGATTTGGATATTAGTGTTAAAAAGCACGTTCATATCGCCGTATCTACCTGAGAAATTATTTCGAAAGATTTAATATCACGATCTTTCTAGGAGATATTGTAAACCAATATATCATCAAAGATGTCTTAGTATTTTTCCGAAGGATAAATAATTACGATGATATTTTTTCTAATGGGTTATTTCATTTTGATCTTCAATAAAAAAAGTTCCTTATCGGAGAATCCAAGGTGACCTTGAAAAGGACACTTCTTCCATTCTAATTCATCTACAAGCTGAGGTTTCGGGAGGAGTTTCTGTAACTCATTAAATTTGAAACCAGGATGAACATCGATTAAAGGTTTGCCTAGTAGCTTGACAATCAAACCGTATAATTTAAACTCTAGCCGAGAAAAACGAATAAAATCGATGATAGCTATAGATCCTCCAGGCTTAAGAACACGAAACATCTCTTTAAATGCTTTATCTAATTCCTGGACCTCGTGGAGCATGGCTTTACAAAAAACAAGATCAAAATAATTATCTGAAAAAGGGATGTCAACGATGGACCCCTTCTTTACAGATATTTTTTCAGCATACTTGTTAGTAAGTTCCCTCTTTACCTTTTGAACTCTTTCGAAATTGATGTCTATCCCAATTACTTTCCCATCTGCTTCCACTAATAATGCTAGTTTTTTCAACTCATCTAAATTATGAAAGCCTATATCAAGTACAGCATTTCTGTTAGATATTCCATCCTTTTTCAACTCTGTAAGAACATAATCTAATGATGACATAGACACCTTAAGCTTTGAATCCCCTCCCATATATAAAATATTTTTGATGAAACTATCAAGTTTATAATAAATAATAATTTTGTTTGAATATAATCTAGCTGGGGATAAAAAATAAACATATTCAACAATAAGGTTTAAAAGATTCAAATTGAAAAATGGTGTAGACCGATGAAAATTGATTCGTATCATACTGGTATAGAAGTTTTATCATTTAGGAAATCCAACCCATTGAGATAATCTCAATAATCAGACTAATAATGCTAACTCAATAGATTTAACTCGTGAAACAATTCCCTCTAGTCGCAAAAAAAGTGCTCCCGTCGGGATTCAGTGAGCAATTGTTCGAAAACTCATAATTGCTTACGCTCGTTAAAAAATACTTTTTAACTCGTGAAACAAATCCCTCTGGTCGCAAAAAAAACAAAGAATGCTCCCGTCGGGATTTGAACCCGAGTGTTTGGCTCGAGAGGCCAAAATGATTGGCCGGACTACACTACGGGAGCGAGTTGTTAAAAAAGCTATCAGATCTTAACGGTTCCAACATTCCCTTACACCTATTTTTCATATATAATAATTTCCTTGAAAAAAGACTAATATCATATACGGGATTTAACAACTATGAATAGAAAATTGGAAGGGAAAAGAGCTATCGTGACCGGAGCTTCAAGAGGTATCGGCCGAGGTATAACCGAGAAATTTGCAGATGAAGGTGCAATCGTAGGGATCAATTATTATAAAAGTGAAGGAGAGGCACAAGAAGTTTTTAGATATGTGACAAGCAAATCCGATGGGATCCTACTGCAGGGAGATGTCAGCGAGGAAAAAGACTGCCAAAACATGGTCAAGAGGTTCGTAGATGAGTTCCAATCCATCGATATACTGGTCAACAACGCCGGTATCTACTACCGTAAAGACCTAGAAGAGTCAGAGATAGAGGATTACGATCGGACCATGGATGTGAACGTTAGAGGTCCATTCATTTTGAGTAAATTATGTCTCCCATACCTAAAAGATTCCCAATCAGGTAGGATCATCAATCTTTCTTCACAGTTAGCTTTCAGAGGATCCACTCACGGTACTGCATATGTGACGAGTAAAGCTGCGATGGTCGGATTGACTAGGGCTTTAGCATTGGAGTTGGGTCCAGAAGGTATAACTGTAAATGGGATAGCTCCGGGCACTATAGACACGGATATAATCAGAGATTACTCAGAAGAGAAAAGAAAACAACGAGCCAAAAAAATACCCATGAAAAGGATCGGAAAACCAGAAGACATCGCAAACACAGCAGTTTTCTTGGCTTCGGATATGGGTTCTTATATGAACGGAGACATACTCGGAGTGAACGGTGGATCTGCTATGCATTGATAGATATCAATTCATACTGTCGCTTCCTCAGGGATTATCATAGGACGGCCTGATCTTTCTGTGATATCTACTTTCACACCGAAGACCGATTCTATATTTTTCGAATTTAATACATCAACTTCACCAGCAGCAAAAATTTTACCATCACTAAGCATCAGTATCTTACTGCTGTATCTTGCTGCTAGATTCAGGTCATGCATGGTCATGACTACTGAGATCCCGTTTTCTGTTTGTTTCTTTACAACATCTAACACTTCTAGCTGATGTTTAAGATCAAGACTGCTGGTCGGTTCGTCTAAAAGTAATATCTCTGGATTTTGAGCTACTGCTCTAGCAATCAATACTTTTTGCCTCTGCCCACCACTTATCTCGCCTATGTTCCGCATGGCGATCTCTTCAAGATTTAATCTTTCAATGGTGTGTGATACAATATCTAAATCTTTATCGCTCGGTTTCCAACCACCATGGGGTTTCCGTCCCATCAGCACAGTATCGAAGACCGTCGTTGGAAAACTCTCGGCCCCGGATTGAGGTACATGACCTATCTTCCTAGCTATCTCTCTCATGGTCAAGCCGCTTAACGGCCTATCATCGATGAAAATAGTCCCTTTTTGTGGTTTCAATATATTATTTATACACTTTAGTAGGGTAGTTTTCCCAGAGGCGTTGGGACCGATGATAGTAAGCATCTCACCCTTTTCGACCTTGAAATTAACATCTTCTAAGACCGGATGACTGTTGTAGGAAAATTGAAGTCCAGCTATTTTCAACTTCACCAGTATTCCCTCCCTTTTATGACCAGATATATAAACAACGGCGCACCCAAGAATGAAGTCAATATACCAACAGGTAACACTATGGGAGATATTATAGTTCTTGCAACGGTATCGGAAGCCAACAACAATATGGCCCCCACGACACAAGAAAACGGTATCAGATATCTTTCATTCCCGCCGATAATCCTTCTTACCATATGAGGAACGACCAATCCGACGAAACCGATTATCCCTACAAAGGAGATTATAAGTGCAGTTACGAAACAAGAAATCAGCATACCCCAAAGTCTAAGTTTTTCCACGTCGATACCTAAAGCTTTGGCCGACTCATCGCCAGAGTCCAAAACTTCGTAATCCCAACTCTTCCAAAGAAAATATACTGTTGTTGGAACCACAGCTATCAACATCAAACCTAGATCTGTCCAGCCCGCCCGAGCCACATCCCCGAAGGTCCAAAAGACTATCGAGGCGAGTTGTACATCATCTGCGAAGTACTGTAAAGCGGTGTAACCGGCTGTGAATAATGATCCAAGTGCCACACCGGCGAGTATCATAGTTGCCGGTGATGCGTTTTTATATCTTGACAGAAGAAGTATTACAAATGTAGCAACGAGTGACCATGCAAATGCTGATATCGTGACCAGATAAGGGTTGTTAAGTATGACTGCATCGGCAGCCTGACTATGGGTTGTACCAGCTCCCAAAACGATGATGGAAAATGCTGCTCCGAAAGCTGCAGCATGAGATATCCCCAATGTGAAAGGAGAACCCAGCGGATTTCTCAATATACTCTGCATGGCTGCACCTACGACAGCCAATCCAGCCCCAGCAGCGATAGCAGCAAGGACTCTTGGGACACGCATGTTCCAGATTATCGTGTTCAACCGGCTGCTGGTATTAGCACCCAATAATGTTGATACAGCTTCACGAATTGAAACATCGGCTGGGCCTAGAGTCAGCGAAAATAGAGCCAGGGAAACAAGTAGGATAAATGACAACAAGAAGAAGAACACCCTCTTTTTAGAGTATTCTTTGTATTCACCCAATATTTCATCACTGATATCCTGTTCTTTTACTGCCATTTATGGTTACCTCTCTTCATCGATCATCTAGTTCAGTGAATCCTCCGAGGTCTCTTTTCATATATTCGTAAACTGTCTCGCCCACCAACATCTCATATATCTCATCAGCTTTTTCCTCATGATATACATCGATGAATTGTTCAGGATAGATAACTGAACCCACGTAAAATGAGCTAGCTAGCACAGTACAATAGTTTATGTGGTGCCAGTTATATGGTAGAACACCATACACATCTCCGTTCTGGAATGCTTTTAACTCTTCATAATTTGGACTATCCAGATCGATGGTACCTTGAGTATAACTTCCCATATCTACAAAGATGATGTCTGGATCCCATTCCAATATCTGCTCCTCATCGACCATCGCATGATCCGTCCCCAGATCTCCAGCGACGTTATCTGCATCTGCAAATTCGAAAGGGGCGTAATTTCCGTATGTACTTCTTAGATCATGAGCTCCACGATACAGCACTCCTCCAACGTAAACTTCCGGCTTCTCTTCAGATGATATATCATCCGTTCTATCTCGAAGGTCTTGTATGGTCGAATCGATAAAGTTTATTATCTCATCAGCCCTATCTTCTTTGTCTAAAATCTCTCCTATCAACCTTAAGCTGCCATAAAACTCATCTCTATTTTCACCTAGATCGCCTATGGCTAGGTCTATCGTTGGAATTCCCGTCTGTTCCTGATAATCATCAGCTTCATCGGCACTAGAAGCTCTGAAAATTAAATCCGGTTCATGATCTACAATAAGCTCCATATCCCCTCCGTGTATTGGGCCTATCGATGGGAGTTCAGATAACTGAGTATTTGCTAAAGCATAAGGTCGCCCAGTAGAACCTCCTGTGATCTCATACTCTTCCACGCCTGCAAGTAGATCCGTTGCCTCCATGTATGCTATCTGCCTCATACATCCAGATCCTACTGCAACGATGCTTTCTACATTTTTTGGAATATCAACATCTCTATATGCCATATCGGTGACTGTGATTGTTTCAATATCGTTTTCATCATTTTCAATACATCCAGTAAATGTAAAAGATAATAATAAGAGTATTATCAAACCTAAACCTGCTATTTTGTGCATCAGTTATCATCTACCTTATGGATTCCAAAACCAGTCAATTCTAAATGACCCTCACCTAAACAACTTAAACAAAAGATGTTACCATCTCTTTCAACTGTCCTACTAGCCATCACTTTCTCTCCGCACCCACGGCAGACATAACTCTCGTGTATAGGTGCATATTCCGGTATATCTACCTCCACTTCTTCAAATTTGAATATCTTGTCTGGATCTGTATGTACCACAGCTATGGAAGCCTTCTCAGAAAGGGTCAGTAGTTTCTCTTTATCGTCCTCATCTCCTTCTCTTTTTGTAACGACCTTTTCGAACAGCTCGGAGAAATCCTCTACTTTATCGTTCCAGTGCTCCGAAGCATCGTTCTTGACTCTAGCTCGAAGTCCGTTTCCATCCCTGTCTGTCAAAGTGAAAGCGGTCTTTCCCAGATCTCTAAAGATCAGAGAATTATTACCGAAAGTACAACCAGTAACTAATTGGACTCCATCAGAAGAACAATTGTTGGTTTCCATCACTGCTAGAACATCTTCCATCCCGTCTGATCTTAGACCCATCCTTTTTACGAGCTCATAACTTCCCTTGACACCCAATGCTAATCCGGGACAATAATGACCATGAAGAACAGCAGCTCTGTGAAGTAAGCTTTCCACATCTCCATTATCAATGATCTCCCAAATTTCTTTTCTCGTTTTCATTTTACAAAAACTCCTGTAACACGAATAATAAATAGGTGTTAATGTTAAGTATTTCGGTAAAGGTAACACAATTAACATATAGTCGTGACAACAATAACACGTCGATACGTATGGAAGATAACACGACAAGGTTTGGAGTATCCGTTCCGAAGGGATTGCTGCAAAAATTTGATAAAAAAATCGAAGAAAAGATGTACTCAAACAGATCTGAAGCTATCAGGGATCTTATCAGGGATTTTTTAGTCGAAGAGAAATGGAAAGAATCCGATGAAGAAGTATATGGATCTTTGACTCTGATCTTCGACCACGAAAAAAGGGGGATATCGGACAAATTGACTGAACTTCAGCATCAAGATCATGCGCACATAGTTTCAACCATGCACATTCATCTAGATAAACACAATTGCATGGAGACCATGGCTATCAGAGGGAAACCATATCATATCAAGAGGATCGCTGACAAGCTGATCAGTACTAAAGGTGTGAAGCACGGTAAACTCATGATGACATCGGTTTGATATTTTTTAGATAAATTCACCATCTCTTTGTTTTTCCCACACTTCCTTGTTCTTTTCAGGATTTTTTATTATGACATATGATAGCCAGAGCATTCATAGAATACCAAGTATCAAAAAAGGACCAAACAAACATGGATTGGTTCCTAGAACAATTATACCTCCAAATGCGAGGGCGAGAACTGCAAATCCCATGAGAGATATCCCGAGTATATATCCTAAGTATTGAACGAACTTATTTTTCCAACTATTCTCAAATTCTGTTCCCTCGGTCTTTTCAAGTCCGGCACGATCACTTATTTTCTCCAAAACACCATCAAAATCCTCAAGAATCCAATTGGGTAATGCCACTTCACTCATATCTGATAATATAAACCTAGCTTTTTCTGGTGTTGGCTGTTTTCCAAAATATATTTTCTCAATTTCCTCGAATTTTATCCTCTTTAGTTTTTCATCATCTAAGAACTCGATATATTCAGTGTTCATCAAGAATAAAACTTTTTCATCGGTTTTAGTCTCACCATCTTTAGTCTTAACTTTAGTCTCCAATTTTTTAAAAAAATATTTATTTTCTTCCTCCTTTGATCTGTCATCCTCTCCTGAACTCATTTTACCCTAGAGCGATATTAATTTTTAATATAAATAGTTTGGTTTAGATGAAAAAAAGGAAAAATTAACTAAAACCGATACCCCACGAAATACATTGTTATATGGGTAAGGATAATAGATAGAATACTGTAATAAGAATTTATTTAAGGACCTTGCTATATCTGAAGGAATATTAGGAAAATCTAGATGAAAACGAAAGAATTTTAAAGATAAACTAACAAGTTTATAGTATAATAGTTCTGACCTGAGGCTTTCTGTTGAAAATAAAATTAGAGAAATAAAATAAAGACATCTGCGGGTCTTCGACTCTGTTTGAATCCGTAAGATTTATCCTTTTATCTCACATTATATGATCGTGATATCATGATCAGAAAACACGTGTTTTTCAGAGGAAAGGTCCAGGGTGTATTCTTCAGAGCTAACACAAAAGAAAAGGCCCAGGAATTGAGTGTTTATGGATGGGTCAAGAATCTACCAGATGGAAGAGTCGAAGCTGTCCTCGAAGGCGAGAAAGATAAAGTAGATAAACTGATAAGATGGTGCAAAAATAATCAACCATACGCTAGAGTAGATGATGTGGAGATAAAAATTGAAGAACCATCTGAAGAATTCCAAGGATTTTTTATCAAGCGCTAAAGCCATCAAGAATTGATATTCAGCGTTTCCACCCGTGATTTTATCTTGCCGATGTATTGTTTCGCATCGTCAGGGAATGTCTTCATGGCCTTTTCGTAGCATTCCACAGCTTTATCGATGTCGGACATATCCTCGTAAATCCTTCCAAATTCATAATGATTTTCCGCAAAATTGAAAGGTATATCGAATCCGTCCAGCACTTCGTTGGATCTACGTAACCATTCCAGTGCATCTTCGTATTCTTGATTCATCCGGGATATTATACCCTTTACCCGATACACCGAAGATAACCCAACGGCATCGTCTATACTCTCCATCAAATCTTCTGCTCTCTCGGCATAATTTATAGCCCTTTCTAAATCACCCTTTTTAGCGAGAGCCTCAGCCTGATTGAAGCGTCCCCATCCCACGAAAAGCTTGTTGCCCAGCTTCCTGGCATTGTCGACGGTCCTTTGGAAATGTTCGATAGCTTTATCCCATTCTTCCTTTTTCATGTATTGATCGCCGATGTTGTTATTTGCCCTAGCTAAGTCACGAAAAGCGTTTTGATTTTTCAATGGAGGTAAACTTCTCATGTAGTATCTTATGGCGATATCGTTTTCACCCTTTTGTGCATATGTGTTGCCCATATCGATATATGTTTGAGCTAATACATAATTCTCACCAGCTTTTTTACCTTTTTCGATGGATGTTCTATAGTGTTCCACCGCTTCGGAGAATTTACCTTCCATCCATCTAAGGTATCCTAACCCTCTCATACAATCTGCTATCCCGACTTCATCTTGGAGTTTTTCATATATCTTCAGAGCTTTAGTGTATCTCTCTTCTGCTATCTCGAACTCCTGAGCCTCTCTATCCATGTGTGCTAGTCCACGGATGGCATCAGCTTCGGACTTCTTATCGATTATATCTCGGGATATATCGATAAGAAATTCATAGGCCTCTTTACCTTTTTCACACATGTTCACATCAAAGCTTAGATCGCCCAGCTTTTTCAGACAATGTACCTTTTTGCTTTCTACATCAGATATATTTTTGGCATTTTCCAATGATTTAAAAGCTCTCTCATAATGTTCCACTGCAGTTTCTATTGCGAATCTACTTAGTGCCTCTTCTGCGGATTTAATAGAATATTCATAGGCTTTAGCATAGACTTTTCCAGCGTAAAAATGTCTGCTCAAAGCATAGTAGTGGTCTTTTAACTGCCCTTGGTAAAATTCTTCGATAGCATCTCCTATCTTTTTATTCAATACCCGTTTCCTACTCTTCCCCATATTTTTATAGATATTAGTTCTGATCTGAAGATGGTTGAACCTATATATCTCAATTGAGGTATCCTCTTTCTCTTCGATAAGACCCTTAGATTGTAACCCCTCGATTATATCTAGAAGTTCTATAACATCTAAATCCATAGCGTTCTCTAATAATTCAAAATCGAATTCAGTCCCGATCACTGCAGCATACATCAAGATATTTTTTTCCTGTTTGTCCAATCGTTCTATCCTTCTACTCGTGATATCTTTTATAGACGCTGGTATCGATATATCTGAAAGTTCTTCGTCAGGATCCCAATTGTATGAGTAAGGATCTATCACTCCCTCATCCATCATCGAGTTCAATATCTCTATAACATAATAAGGGTTACCTTCGCTCTCCCTGTATATCATGAGTAAAAAAGACTCTGGTAGGTCCTTAGTTTTAAGATAATCTTTGATCATATCTCCAACGGGTTGAAAACCTAGTCTTTCTACATCAAAGATATCGACCAATCGTTCTTCTTTCATCCTATCTAGGATCGTTTCGATGGGTAGTTCTTCATCTCGAGTTTTTAGTTCTTCTGGCCGATAAGCACCGACTATGAATACCCTTCTATCTTTGATCTTCCTTGCTAAAAAATGTAGGAGTTGACAAGAGGATCGATCGATCCATTGTAGGTCATCTATGAAAATGAATATCGGTTTTTCCCTAGCTAATCCGTCGATTATTTCAAGAAAATCCGTGAACATCGCTTCTCTTTTATCAGATAAAGAGATATCTTTAGTATTAGTAACTTTTTTTGTTCCAACCCCTATCATCCCCATGGAAGCACCCGATGTGGAAGAACTCCCTGAGATGCTACTTACAGTAGTAGCACCCATACCTATGTATGTATCTTTATTTTTTTCTTCTTTTTTTTTGATATGATCCTCAAGAGCATCTACAATGGGAAGATATGGTTCAGTTCCCTCGTGATAAAGACATCTACCCTTGAAGGTTTTGAACCCATCTTGTTTACATTGTTCTTCTAATTTCTCTGCCAATTTGGTCTTACCTACCCCTGCCTCTCCCTTTAATAATACAAATCTACCATCACCCTTGATCACTTGGTCTTTGAATTTATTAAGTTCTTCTAATTCATTGTTTCTATTTACAAATTTCAGTTCATCTCTTTCTTTAGTTTCTGTTCTGATAGAAGACATAACACATCTGCTATTAAATATCGTTGTTTATAGTTTTCGTATAAAAATCAAGCGCTCATCTTTAGATCTATATCTGATATAAATTTTAAGTATCAACTTAATGTTGAAAAAAAATAATTAAGGACTTAGTCTATATGATAGACTAAATAAGAGTAGGCAAATATGAGCCTTAGAGTTATCTCTGCAGTTATAATTGTAGTTTTAGTTCTAGCTTTTGGATCGGCAATGTCTGCTGTGTTATTCTGTAATTATTTCGTTTCATGATATTCCTCCGTATTTTCTAATCCTTCGAAATAAGATCCAAGAATATCTGAACGGCATT
>SL_5KL_010_SEDDRAFT_10000472_pt1 | contig 25552 bp, 21 predicted proteins | sample SodLakKL_010_SED_FD_9118 | JGI IMG/M metagenome (IMG submission 9118) | reverse complement strand
GTGGGGCGAGCCCCGGCCGTGGCCCTGGGCCGACGAATTTGAATAGGATTGCGGCAGGGCCGGCTCAAAAACGTGGGCGCCGACAATACCGGTTCCGCGTGCAAGTACCACGTATGGATGTCACAACATATGGGGAGGAAGCTAACCGGTTCAAGGGTGGGAGGAATCCGACTCGCCAAAAGAAGCACCTGTCAGGATCATCAGTTTATCGACGAGTGACTCGATCACTGCTGCCGGTTCATACTCAGACCTGTCGAGAGGGGGTTCCCAGAGTTCAATTTCGATGGCCTCTGCTGTGTCGAGATCCCCCTCCGTCGCCGTAAGAATAAAAATCGCCCGCTGATAAATAATCACCATCTGTCGACTGTCGACCCCGAGATGTTCGATTGATCCCGCCTCAAGCGCTGTAGGAAAATCGATGGTGGAATCACAGTTATACGCACGAGTGGCTCCCCTGTCACTATCTTCCATACCTTCTCTTTCTCCGAGGCGTGGTAAATAACTCGGCATCGGCCAATCGGTATTGACCTCTTCGCACGCCTCAAGGCGCAGGTATCCTCCTCTATTTCGTATAAATATCCAGGGGAAGAATGATATCTCCCCAAATAGCAGCTGTGGTATGAACGAAACGGCCGAATCGAGCCGGCTTATCCGTTACTATCGGGAGTACATCGGCGACCCGGAGCGAATAGCCAACATCTACGCTGGCTTTGGCCTCTTTTTTCTTGGTGCTGGATTGGGGTTTGTCGCGGTGGCAGTATTTCTTTACAGTACGACCCTCCCTGTAAACACCCCACAAATGTATTCGGTTCGTGAGGTCGCTGGGGTTGCCGCGGGGCTTGGGTTGCCATTACTCCTTTCTGGAATTGTGGTGCTACTCCCCGTCGATAAGCGCATGGTGTATACTGCGTTCGGCGGACTCGTAATCTCAACTCTTGCTGTTGGTCTCTTTGTTTGGGCGTATCCTAACAATTGGAATGTGACAAACCCCCCAGATTACAGCGCCCAGGGCATTGGTCTCTATAGCGTTGGGGTTGTTCTTGTTATTGCAGCTTCCGGTGTCGCACTAGTTACCCATTGGGTCGAGCGTGCAAGCGACGAGGCGGGTGAAGAACAGACCCAAGACCGTTCTGCCACGGACGAAGACGAGGTCACTGATGAGGACGTGCGCAGAGATATTGAAACAGCCTTAGAGGATACAGAGCTTTCTTGGGGTGGCATTGATCGTACGGAGTCTCGTCGCCTCCAACTGAATACCAGTTCGATCGATGACGTGGATATCGATACGCTCCCCAAGACGGGTGCTGAGCGACGGATGAAAAACGAAGAGGTCAATGATGCTGTTGCCCGACTCCAGGGACTCCAAGGCGGACAAACAAAAAGAGCAAGTGGAGAGAGCACCGACACACAAGCAGCGGCCCTGCGCCAACTGCGTGAGCAACAACAAAAAGAGCAGTCACCTCAGTCCAACGAGGGGCTGCTCAATAGAATAAAAAATTACTGGGTGATGTCGTGGTTTCGAGAACGTTTTTGATTTTCCCCCGGCGAAAGCCGTGGGATTCCCCCGTTAAGTAACGCGAAATGTTATACGGATTGGCTTTGAGATCCAGATATGGCGAAGGGCCTAGACGTTGGCACAATGAACATCCTCTCGGGCCGGCAAGATGGCGCTGAGACGGTTTTCGTCCAACAACGAAATTCGTTTGTCGAGATCGAGCATAGCGATATGGCCGAACAGATGCTCTCCCGTAGTGACATCTTACACATCCGCAAGGACGACAATGTGTACGTCGTGGGGGATGATGCGTTGAATTTTGCGAATATTTTTAATAAAGAAACACGACGTCCAATGGAAAATGGGATCCTTTCCAGCGATGAGGCTTCGGCGATCCCGATGATCAAATTGATCACCCAGCAGGTCGTTGGCGAGCCTTCCCGACCAAATGAGCGATTATTTTATTCGAGCCCAGCGGACCCGATCGACTCAGAGCTATCGACGCTTTATCACGAAAAGACGTTGGAGTCCATGCTCGGTGACATGGGGTATGACCCCGAACCGATCAACGAGGGGATGGCAGTCATTTACTCAGAGCTCGCGGATAACAACTTCACCGGGCTGGGCATCAGTTTTGGTGCCGGCATGACCAATGTTTGTCTCGCCTACTATGCCGTTCCAGTCATGAAATTCTCAATCGCACGTGGGGGTGACTGGGTTGACGAACGGGCCGCAGAAGCCACAGGCACACCCGTCGACAAGGTCACATCGATCAAAGAGGATGATTTTGAGCTTGATTTCCGTACCGATGTCGGTGGTGTCGAAGGAGCGCTTGCCATCTACTACGAGAACTTGCTTGATTACGTCATTGAGAATATTGCCGCCGAAGTTGATGAAGAAGACATTGAAGAAGGGCTTGACGTTCCGGTTGTCGTCACTGGTGGAACATCAAGCCCACGTGGATTCAAAGACTTGTTCGCAGAACACCTCCAGAGCGCGAATATCCCGTTCTCGATTAGCAGTGTTCGTGCAGCCTCCGAACCTATCTATAGCGTCGCCAGTGGGGCACTCGTTGCCGCGCGCTCGGAAGAAGACGAGGATGATGGGACGGCGAGCGAGGAAGACTGATCCCTTTCGAAATCGTTCTCCTCGACAACCAAAGTATCTCTCAAAGCCGAGTCGGAAGCGTGGACGAGTCAGACGTGTCCCGAGTGTGGCGACCACGAGAAGACGGTTCGCCACGGCGATATGTTAAAGTCCTGAATCTTTTTGTTTTCGTCGAATACTCCCTGCCAGTCCGAGACTCCGCCATTGTGGGTCAACATCATTCTTCCCACGAACTCGCGCCTCGACTACTCCATCTTCCGTTGTACGACCTTCGATCACGTAGTCCATGCTCGTAGTGAGGTCTGCTAATTCACCATTTGGTGTCGCTGCTGGTGGCACATGGACTATCCCACCGACCGAAAGCTGTCGCAATCGGCCACAGATTTCATGCACAAATCGACTAATACGCTCCACAGAATAATAGGCACGCATCTGTGTCAGTGTCAAGAGCCCGCAGAGCTGCGGTTCATTCGTTGAGTCTGCCGTCAGTTGTTCCAGTTGCTGATCGATTGTAACCCCGAGACTGGTGAGGTCCCGACATGAGGCAGACACATGGACCGGCGTCTCCGTACCGGAGTCGTGATGTGGTGTTGCATCAATGAAAACTGTCTCAACATCGTCGGACACTTGCTCAAGCTGGCTCGGTGGGTATTTTGTTGTTAACAACAGCCCAGAGTCAGCCAGGGCCGAATAACACCTCAACACGCAGTTATCCCACAGCTGTGTACTTGGAGCTGCAACTCCGACGATGTCCGTTGGAGCAACCTGCACAGTATGTAAGAACGCTGGAATGAATTTAACTGGCGTAGGATTGACGATGTGGGTAAACGCTTCTCCCGGATAGTCTTCTAGCTCAATGAGTTGATCAACTGCCGTATCTGTGATCGGCAATGGAGCAGCGAGGGCTCCGTCGCCGCTCGTTTGGTCCTGTTTGTTATCTATAGGGTAAAGACTGCCACCACTAGACGCTGCCTCTTGGAGATACCTATATGCAGCCAGAAGGGCAGGGTCTGGCTCCACCTTATCCGTCGCCGTAGCGGGTTCACCAGGCATGAGCTGATGTCTGCCGGCGATTGGATCCTGAAATGCTCGATGATTGCTCACCGAGACGTTGGAGGCATGTACTATCCGATCTGGCAGCATGTTGGTTAGGCATATACTACCAGTATAGCCGTCATTGCTATTATGATTTTCTCCGAGCGATTCGGTTCCGAAATGTGGTGCTGTATCCCTTCCCTACCTGAAACAGCAGTTGAAATCAAAGTGACCCGAGCCACGCCCTGACTGAGTCCCGATCAGCTGCATAATAAAACACCACTTCATCGGTCACCACTCCATACGCCTCAATGCTCTCATCATAGATCACCCGATTTCGCGTGTCGATGGCGATATCGACGAGGTCTTTGATCGAACTGATATATATGTACTCACTGTTCGCATCGACGGGGAACTCACCCTTCGAAATCCACTCGCTATATTGTTCTCTCATCACATCCAGTTCAAGTGCCTCTACCTCAGCTCTGCGGCTCCAGAACCCAACGACTCCACCGAGGATGAGAAACACCAGTCCACTGCCGGTGAGAAGCCCAACAAGTGTCATATCTGGTGCTTGCTCACGCGTCTCCCCAGGGCGTGTTTGACTTTGGGTCTCGCTGTCCGTTAACTCTTCACTGATGTAATATCCTTCATCAATAAACTCGACAGGCGCTGCTGTATTTAATTCTCCACTGTATGTCTCATCGCCTTCTGCGGGTGAGTCGTATTCAACCGCGATCACCAGTTCAACTGATACCGATCCGATCCCACCACTCGCTGCGTCAATGCGTCCAAGTTCATCTCGCACATCTGTCATTGACACAGTAGTATTGAGTGTCAATTCGCCATCTTCGACCGTGCTGTCCTCAGCAGTAAGGAGTCGCTCATCCTCCCAAAAGACCTCGCCATCGAAAATTATCTCATATTGCATCGTGCTCCGCTGGACAACCTCGACTGATCTGTCTTCGGGCAGTTCGATAGCTGTCTGAAGCTGTAGCTCCGGTGTCTCGTTCATTAGATAGACTGGCTGCTCTTCTAGGGTCTCTCCAGGATCACGAAGCTCCGAGCCAGCCTGCACCTCTGCGCTATGTGTAGTCTCCAGTGAGAACGTTTGCACGTCAAACTCTTCAGACGGTGTCTCTTCTACAGGCGGATTGAGATACGTATTGACGCCAGCACCAATGGCTACCGTCCCCAACAAAAGTAGGGCCACGGCAAGTACGCCCCCATAGACCGATAACACGTACTTGATCCTTAGCGTCGGGGCCATCAACTTGTATGTCTGCGGTTCAGACATAAATCCCCCCGGGTTTGACCCCGTCGTTGCTCTCCTGTCGCACCGGCTCACAGAGATTCAAGGCGGAAGCCCACGACTTTAATCGTGGGTACCTGACCCGAGCAAACCGGACCGGTCAACTCGGCCGGATGAACCATCAGTTCTGGCGGCCACCTGTTGTGCGTCTCTTTCGCTTGTGAACGGGTGGGTCCACGCTTCATCTGTCTGGCCAGCAGCGTTTTCGGCTTCTACCCGAATTACGTACGATTTCGTCGGATCGCCCGTGACGTTCGGCGGCATCATGAGTTGTTCCGGTACTGCGACATACTCATCGACACCATCTCGGAGGCCTGACCCCGACGACAGTAGGATCTCAGTTTGGAAGACAACGTCCTCATTTGGGCGATCTGTTCTCCCGCCACCAGTTCGGAGTTGTACCGTGAGCTGGGTGAGTGATCGACTACAATCAATCGCTCGAAGCTCGCCGATCTCTAACTGCTGGTTGGTGAAATCCACTTTGGGGCCCTTTAGTGTCGTAATTCTCGGCGTTCTGCGACACCAAATAAGAAACGCCCGCCAGTTAACCATCCGATACGTCATCACCAGTCCAGTGAGCGCCGAAAGCGACACCAGAACTGTCACTAGAATCCCGACCTCATTTGTAGCCTCCTCAAGAAACCCGGTTGGGCCGACACCGACGGTGATTTCGGTGCGTGATTGCCCACCGTATTCATCTACGGCGATAACCGTGACTACGTGTTCACCGTGTTCGAGGACATGTGTGGCCTCCGCTCCCGTTGCTGTCGTTCCATCGGGGAACTCCCACGTCAGATCGACGGCTCCGACCTCATTTTTTATATCGGACTCAAGTGTTACTTCCACCTGTTCATCACCGCTCGCTGCGGTCTCACTGACTGTTGGAGTGGCAATCGGGATGTCATCGACGATAACTGGTTGTTCGGCTGTCGCGCTCTGGCCGAGTGCGTCAGTGACAGTCAGTTTGACGAGTTGCTCACCGGGTTCACTGAAAGCGTGATCGACCTCCTGTCCCGTTTTAATTGTCCCATCCGGGAACTCCCATGTGTATTCAACATCTGGTTTAATAAACACCGCAAACGGCGAGAACGAGTCTGTCTCTGCGCGGGCAATAAGGCGACCATCGCGTATGGACACCTCAGTCGACAAGAGCTCCCATCCATCCCCCGTGAAGTGGCCCACAGCGACGTCATCCGTTTCTGCCTCGGTCTGTTCAATGAGGGTCCGGGAGGCTGCCAGTTCAACTTCACCACCGGTTGCCGATTCATCGCTTGGTGTCACTGAGACTGCCTCCGTCACCCGGGTGGCATCGGTAACGGCTGACCCGGTTGAGCCAACTGTCGACCGCTGTCCACTGAATGTGGTGTCGGTCTCGGTTACCGTTACTGGCTCCCCGCTGGCTGCGGCTGCATCTTGATCAAACTGGACGTTCGTGACCTCGGCGTCATTTATTATCGCCTCATCCTCGGCAACTGTGGACCCTGATTGCACCTCACCATCAGCGGCGGCTTCAGTATCCGCTGCAACCTCCGTTTCGGTCTCACCGTCCTCGGAGACCAACTCGCCGCCGGTGTCCGCTCCGGTGGCGGTGGCTACTTGTTCACTGTCCACGGTTTCGCTAACGGTGGTCGGATCAAGCTCAGCAACCTCCGTTGCGACATCGCCTCCGATCTCTATGTTCGCCCCCACGTCAATCTGTGCCGTCGGTTGATCCTCGGCCGTTGCTTCGATCGCTTCGATTTCGTCCTGTGACAGTGGCGCTGTGTCGACGTCACCGACATCACCATCGTCTTCACCATCGGTATCAACCGTCGCATCGACCACCTCGATCGGCGACGGGTCGCCATCTCCGTCGCTGACATCCTCATCAGGGCTGGGGTCGTCGACCGCTGCGTCATCAGTCTGTTCTGGCTCCGACGATCCGGAGGTATCTTCATCCACGTTCACTACGCGGTGTGTGTCATCGGTCTGGTCCGTGCCGTCGTTCACAGTAAGGGTAAACTCGCGCTCACCCGGCTCTGTGAGCGTCCACTCGGTCGCAAACCCACTGGACAGGGTCTCGGTCTCATTGTCCGCCCAGCTGTACGTGACGGCGGGGTCATCGACGAGCGCAAAGATCGCCCCCGGCTCGAATGCGGTTTCCGCGCTCACGACCGTCTCTTCGCTTCTCGTCTGCACTTCCGTCTCAAGGATCTTCCAATCGTGTGTCCCGCTCGGACTGTACACCACCTGTAGATCCTCGGCCGCCGCGCCGGTAGCTCCAAGCTGCGAGTCATCCACGGTGAATGCTACCGGCTCCGAGTCGGTCGTCGCTGAACGCAATTCGACTGGGTCCGTCACCAGCGCGTCACTCGGCGACTCGGAGTCGGTGAGTGAGGCTAAACCGGAGACGGTCGTCCCATCGGCCGTGAGCACCACTGAGTCACCCGACATGACGGATTCGGCGGACACAGTAGCACTTGCGCTCGGGGGAGGTGGATCGTCCGGATCAACTTGGTCGTCAGGTAGGTTCGCCACCGGTGCTGCCGTCGCGTTTGCAGCGTGTGATTCCTCACCCACAGTGATATCGCTTATCCCGTCCGGGAGGGCGTCGAACGCTGCCTCAATGGTGATGGTTGCCTCCAAGACCTCATCCACACTCACCGACGGCGAGGTCGTGTCCACCAGCAACCCAAGCTCGGTCCCTTCACCGGGATCTAATTGTATCGTGTCGGCCGTAGCCGTCGGCGTCGTCTTATATAAGCTGACGTTTGCATCGGTCTCCGTCTCGAGCTCAGTCGTAACCGTGAGCGGCTGATCGACTGTCTCGCTGTATGAGAGTTCAACTAACCCATTAAACGTTGTTTTGGCGTTTGTGTTGACGCCGGGGTCATCGATCTCGATGTGGACGTCGCCGTCATCCCCGTTTTCATCCGTCACAACGGTGACGTACGGACTATCCGCGTCGACTGGCTGGATTTCTACGTCCGGTGGGTCGTCCGGGAACAGCTCATCGACCTCGGCAGCGGGAACGCCGACGAGCACGCCGGGGACGCAGAGAAACCCGACGATACAGACGAACACAAACGGGTTGACCGATGGGAGTTTCATTAGCCATCCCGCTCTTTGTGGACGGTAGCCCCAAGCTGTGAGTGTCCGACTCGTGCCCTGTGTTCGCCCGACAGCAGCCGTCTGTCCCGTCGTGTGTGCGTCCACTCGGGGACTACGACGCCAGCGGGCACCACTCCCGCCTGAAACGGCGCTCGTCTAACCACGTCAGTCGCTACCGTCAGCGACGTTGCTTCGTCGCGACGGATCGGGCGGCCAGTGGGTGTGGCGGTCGTGTTCATTGGGATGAATACACACAGCACGTCCAGCTCATGGCTGTGGGCGTTGATATGACGATACGCTCGAAGTGCGCTTCGCCGGTGGCAAGCCCCCCACGGCGGGGGTGTGTTACCTGCGCCGTCGTGGTTGCGTTATTCGCCGTTCTATTCAGTCTCCAGTCCCGTCAGCGGTGATGGTCACTTCGTCGTTCTCAAACACATCGGCGTCCTCAGCAACCTCGTCTTCACCATCCAAACCATCAACATCATCGTCGATCTCGTAGACGATTCCGATGTCGGCCGAATCACCGGGGTCGAGTTCAATCGTGGCGGTGTCCCCACTATCGTCAGCATCACCAACTACATCAAGCTCATCCGTGGGTACCACTGAATCACGCACGAGGTCGAAGTCATCGTCTAAGTTGCCATCAGCATCTGTGGTTTTAACGAAGTAGATGTTGTCAGCATCTTCTCCCTCTTCAAAATCAAACCCGATTTCGATATCTTCTTCAGTCCCCTGGTTGGTCACGTTGAATGCATCCGCACCGTACGTTGTTGCATTCACATTCAGCCCTTGGCCGACCTCATCACCGGCGTCATCATCCAGCGTCAGAATGAGCTGTTCATCGTCCATATCGGCGAATGGAGAGTCGTCTGTCGCCTGAAGTCCGAGCAACGCTTCGGCGTCGCCGGCGACTTCGACATCAGCTGTGCGGTCCGCTTCAACAGTCGTGAACGCACCCGTGCCCGCGAGGCCGATGACGGCCGCGAAGACGAGCGCGAGTGCGAGGAGTTTTCCTTGTGGGATCATTGGTAGATTCGATTGTCGTTTGTTGGTGCGCCCCTGAATCGCCCCCGAACTGCTCCGGAAGACGTCGGCGCTCACTACCCACTACATACCCTACCTACTTTGTAAGCCCGACCTACCGAACCGTTTGGATAGGCTAACGAAGTGGGAGATACCGGGTAGGCTGACCTAACACACGATATTTCGGGGACTTTCCGTGCCGTGACGTGTCACACCTGAGCTAGAGTCGTCGATCGGATATGCGTCCTCCATTGGTACGCTAGGACGGAGGGTCCTGGGAATGACAACGGGATAGATAAAAATATACCGAGTAGCTATGAATTGATCACTAACGCATCCGCCCACAGGAATTAGAGCCCTCAGCGACGGGCTGCTGTCCGTGGTCATCTAAAAAGACCCCTCCCATGGCTCACGAAAGCGACACCACTATCGAAGATCCCGCCTCAGTTTCTGAAGCCCTTTCTTCGAGTGACGCCTACGACATTCTCGCCGATACACGCCGCCGTTATACGATACATTATCTCAAACAGCATGACGGTGAAGACGTGCCGGTCCAAGAAGTCGCAGAACACGTTGCAGCGTGGGAAAACGAGAAACCAGTCGCGGAGCTTACCGCTCAAGAACGAAAACGCGTGTATATTTCCTTGTATCAGTCACACCTCTCGACGCTTGCTGACCAAGGGTTCATTGAATATGATGAAGACCAGGGGGTCGTCTCGTTGACCGATCCGGTGAGTCAGTCCGACATCTACTTAGAGATCGTTTCACAACGAGACATCCGGTGGGGATATTTTTATTTTGGCCTCTCGGTTGCCGCTGGGGCGCTGTTTACGTTACGTTGGATCGAGTTCGGCGTGATCGGCGACATCCCGATGATCGTGCTCGTAGGCTTGATGATATTCACGTACGCGCTGGCTGCGGCCGTCCACATCATCAGCAGTGGCCGAAAGAAACTCGGTGATGACGGCCCACCACCGGAGTTGCGAGAACGACCCCAATAAAGTGCGATCGCTCACTCTACGACCGCAATCTGACCGTCTGCGGTATCTACAACTGTTTCAAAAAGGCCCCGAATGAGCGGCTCAATGTCTTCATTCGTTGCTGGATCAACCACATAACAGCTCGTTGCATCTGCCAACTTGAATCGCCCTCTAAGAAGTGCAATGAATCTGAATACCTTTTTTTCTCCAACCGATGGAGGTAATGCCTTCAGCCCATCAAAACACACGACTACTTCGGACGGATCATCGAACGCCGCAAGCATCTGTGTGGTGGCGATTCCGAGTCGAGCCAGCCCACTGCGCGGGTCCAAGCGTCGGAGGTGAACCGATGTGCTATCTGTAGCAGCCTGCACGCGCTGTGATTTTAGTTTATTACTCCCTTTGGCGTCTGTCTCTAGGCTCATTGCCCGAATCGTTCCATCAATTCGTTGGTAGGCAGGTTGCAAGCGGCGATCGAGGGTCTGTTGTGGACTGATAATAAGTGCGTCCTGTGCGGAATCAGTCTCAAGCAGTTGTGACCACACGTCGTCAGTCGTGGGCGCCTCTGATGGCCCGCGGACGAGCACCTGATCTCCGTGGTTGATCTGAAAGCGGTCGCCAGTAGCTGGTGGCTCAAAATCCGCCGTTTCTGTGTCTGTTGGTTGATCAAAAAAGTCCCACTCCCGTGTTTCGCGCGGCGGTGCCGCTGAGAGCGACTGGTGGCGTTTTTCGGTACGGGTTGGTTCTCTGTTGGCCGGGGGCACGCCCTGGGACTCACTATCGACTGACTGGTCCGGCCCATCAATAAAAAACTCCTCAAACACCGACGCAGACTGGTCGCTTGTCTCACTATTTGATGGCGAATGCTGGTCGCTTCTTGATCCGCGGTCGTCAAGCGGGGTTTCGTGGGGGTGGTGATCAGTCATATGTGGTTCGAATACCGGCTACAAGTGTTTTTAGACGTCATGCGCCCCGACGACATCACATGTAATTTCAGCGGATATGATTCGCAGGACGAGAACACCCATGACCTCAGTCGTGAGAGTATGTCACTATCGCTCATAGTCCAATGAGGAGAATTCTGAGCTTGACTCAGCATTGTTCCAAATCCAGCGGTCGGTCTCTGGCGGTCTGTCGCGCTCCGCTTCCGATCCATCCTGTCCTCTATCTGTTGTTGCAGATCTAGGTGGCTCTGACATACTATCAACTGGTCCGGTCTCAAGGGACGCAGACTGAAACGGATCCCACCCGCTCGGTACAACGCCGCTGAATGTGGCACCGCACGCTGGGCATTCCGGGGCAGCGAGCAGACTCAGAGTGGCCTTTGCACCGCACGCGTCACAAGCAGCCGTATCGATCCCGTGTTTTGCAGCTGTCTGTTTGAGCTCAGTGAGCTGCTCTTCACGGGCATGGCGACGCTGCAAGTACTCCATATCATTTCGATATGCGGCAGTGACCTCTTTTATTCGTTCGTCGATTGCGTTCGTTCGTTGCTCAAACCGGGAAAATGCCGCTTCGATAGCGTCCAATTCTGCCTCGATATCTGCCTCAAAATCCGTGTGTTGCTGTTGGAGTCCCTCTACATCCCCTTCGAATTCGGAGAGACGTGTGTCAACTCTTTTGTCAAACTCCGCCATTGCTTCTTCGAGGTCAGCAACCTCTGTAGCAACGATTCGTAGATACTGGGCAATGGTTGAAACATCGCTTTTTTTACTGTACTGCTTCGTATCGTTTTCAATGGATTCTATCCGCCGTCGTAGATCGCTGAGCGTCTCCGCCACACCTGCCAGCTTTTCTTCACTAACCTCATCGGTAGGGGTGTTTTGATCCGATGCTTGGAGCGCTCGGATGAGCAAGCATAACGTCTCGTCGGCAGGTCCGTTCTTAGTATCCTGTACTGATTTCTTGTCAGATACCGGGATATCGGAGATGTCCGGCGTCGATCTCTTGTCGTCGTCGGCTTCAGAGGGCTGTGTCGTCGTCTCAAAAGATGCTTTATCAACGGCATCTGCTATGTCATCAATGACCCAATACGCCGAAATCAACTCAGATATAACCTCTGTCACAGGCATGTCGCGGTTCTCGGCGGTTTCTCTGACCCACGCCATGAACTCTTCTTCTTCCATGCTCTGTTGTTTGTCCATAGATGATTATTGATCGGCAATGACGGTGAATCTGCACACACCTAGTCGATGTCTACTCTTACTTAGTGTATCGTACGCTTCACTTATACATTTTGATCCGCTCACTCCAATCGGCGTCGGAGCCGGGTGCCAAGCGGTACGTTGGGTTGCCGGCGTCCAATACGGATTGGATCAAACCCAATTAGAATGGTGGCAAACACAATGAACAAGCTCCCAACAAAGACATTGATCACGGCGACAGGAAGTAATGGATGAGCAGCGTGTAACGACAGGATCATTGACATGGGTAAGACAGCGAAGTATCGATGCTCAACGATCACTTCAGAGTGCACCCCTGTCTCTGGTGGCGCAGTTATTTCGACTGGAATTTCTTCCACCTCTCCAGCGGGGACGTACGTCGTTGTGTGATTCACTTCAATGCCCTCGCTAGCAGGTTCTACCACGGCGACAACCGGCAAACGGCCATTGCTTGGCACCAGATACTCCACCTGTTCTGTTGTTCCTTGTTGTATTACGTCCGGACCCGTTGGATTGGTTTCAGAACTAACGAACTCAAATTGATACGCACCGGCCGGGGCGAGCATACTTATCGATAATAAAATAATCAATACGAGCGTCATGACGCCGATAACGGCCATCGGATTTATCGCGTTCATTCCACGACCTGTCTGCCGTACCGGATTCTCTCTCGTTCGCTCGACGATAGCCGAGAGTGCGTAAGTAACGGCTCCAAAGGCAATCAGAATGTAAAATAATCCCTGAGTACCAAGCACAGCACGCGTTCCGATCAAAATTGCTAGCTGTTGTTGGAGATCACTCACTGTCGACTCAATTCCCACAACAGCAGTCCCGAGGTAAGGAACAATAATCGGCTGTTCGCCGATCGTGAGCACCGTAGCTTCAACTTGGCCTTCGGATACTGGTGGCTCGGAGCCATCCTGATCCGTGACGACATTGGCATCGCCTCTCGTGATCAATCCGTCTGCAGTTTCATCAACGACCCGATGAGTGACGATTCCACCATCATGAATATCGACAGCGTCAAACACGATGATATCGCCCTCACCAGCCCCACCGGCAAGCACTGAGGGCACTGCAATGAATCCATCTCCCTGGCCGATCGTGGGCTCCATGCTTCCGGTTTCAACGTATGCTAGGCCCATTGGCTGTCCAAGTACAGCCCCCAGAACTGTAGCTAACAGAAGTGTCAACGGGACCGCGAGCAATACATATTTAATTATACGAGAGGCGGCCATGTTTTATTCTTGTGTGGTAGGGTCCCTATTTTGGTCACCGCCTCGTTGTCAATACCGGGAACGAATCGAACATTGAGATGATACGTTCCGACCCTATTTAATTGATTGCAGGCGCTGCGTCCCATTCCTTAAGAAGCGAACCGCGTCAGCAGTGAGCGAGGAGGGTGAAGTAGTTCATCGCGGTACTTCAGAGATTTCACAGCTGAATTTGAAAAATTTGTTTTTCGCACGCCTTTCGATGGTGATTGCTGCGTCCGTATGGAGATCAGACACCAACGGCGGTCGTTCGCTCAGAACCATCTCCTGATAGATAAGCTGATCTCCCTTGCTGATTCGGGCGTAAGAATCTACATCCTCAATGATCGCTGGAACCAGTCCCGTGCCGTTTTGATATAACTGTGCTGTTCGGTGGTATCCATTTTTCAAAAATAGTCTGTCACGCCACCGCATTACCCGTACAATGTGTGGCCGTGCTCTGAGAGAAAAGACCACTTGTCTCTCCAGTGGGTCCGCTGTCCTAGTCAGTTTGACATCGTCGAATTCTATATTTCCAGTCCTACTGGTGAGTTCGATGCCAGCACTTTTTTCGCCCGAAAATGTAGCATGGTAACCTTCTTCACTACGCTTTTTTGGGAGGGTTAGCTCTAACACGCTGATTGGATCGTCCTCCCACGTTGGCATGTCCGTGTACGCATCCCGGCCGACGAGGGATTGGACGGCGATCAGTTGGCTTATCGGGACCATCCCGAGTTCATGTGGGCCTTGAATTCGGTGCGCAACAAACGATTCATACACCTTAGAGGTCCGAAACGCCGGTATATATGACTGTATCGGGTCGGTGTCCGGGAATGGCTCAACAGTCGGGTTCCGAACATCGACGTCCAGTGGCTCAACCGAATCGCGAGCCGCTGCATGGATCTCGGCCGCTCGGCTTCGGTCTTCGGTGACGCGGTGGCGACGTAGCGCTGAAAAGACACGTTCGAACGGCGAAAAGGCGATCAGCAGCTGCGTCGGTTCGACCGTGGGAAGGGTCTCCGCGTCTTCGTCGTACGCGACGGGATTCGTTGGCATATGAATTATTAGCACGTCGGTCAATCTAAAGAATAGGGATCAAAATATGTGCATCTCCGCGACGACACGCCACCCGCTGATCGCATCGCGGAAGCTAGTGCGGACGAGGATCACAACACAGTGGATACGATAATGGATCGCGACACATATACACAGAAACAGATTACAGCCATCGGACGGAGAAGCCTGCTGATCGGGTTCTTATCACGAGCCGCTGCGCGGCAGCGACTCAAGCGGACGAACACCCTCCTCCGCAACCTTGGACGGCCAGTAGACCTCGATGAATCACAATTCGAGGACCACTGGAACCGATCAGTTGAGGCTGTCGAGCCGCTGGAGTATGACCTAAGCGACTATACGATCACACCGATGCCGGATCAGTCCGGGATTCGTCGGTATCTAGAGCAGCTTCAAAGGACGGATTTTTTTCAGGACCGATATCTCAGCGGGCGAGGTGACGTTCGGTTTGGGCTCGTTCCGATAAAATATCTCGTGGCGCACCAAGCCTCCGTCCGAGTCGATGAGGAGCACACGGTGCCGAGTTGGGAGGAGGATCCAGCGGATGTATTAGCGTATGCGCTTCCACGCGAACGTGAGGAGGGATTATTCCACCGACCCATTCAAACTCCGGACGACCAGTTCGTCGGGGTCGACCTGATAAGCCGGTCACCGAACATCAAAATGACTGGCGTCGAACTGACTGACGGTGCGAGTGCAATGGAAAAACAAATCACGTTCAGTATCCGTGCGCCACCGAATTTGGTCAACGTGCTTGAGGTGGCGGGGCGAATCATACTCAACAACGGGTATCACCGCATCTATCAGCTTCTCCGATCGGGGGAAACACATGTTCCGGCCGTGATCCGGTCCGTGGCGGACCTTCCGGAGAAAACGGAGTTTTCTACTGAGGTCCTAACTGCCGACAGGCCACCCGTGCTGCCGGATTTCCGGACGGATGCGTCCGTTGAACTGGAGTGGCCGCTCACCAATCGGTCAATTCGGATTGTGGCACAGGATGCCGAAATGTACCGATGAGTGGATCGTGGCTGTCCAGAAGCCACACCGGTCCCCTATGGGACGCCTAGCAGTTGTTGCACTCACTGCTCCAACTTTTGTCCGTCGATCCGTCCACAGTAATCCCACTACTGATCGAAATATCACTGTCCGCTTCTACCCTCAGATCGCCTGTCACCGTGGAATTCGACCCGTCAATATCTACCTCGTCAGTGGTGCGAATATACATTGTCCCGTCAATTGTTGTTCCACTAATTGAAATATCAACTTCCTCGCATGAGTCTATCTTGACGTCATGTAATGAACTGTCTCTTATGCCGCCATCAATCTCGTCTCCCGATTTGAGACAGGTTTCGCCTTTAATTGTTGTATTGCTGAATGTAACACTAAGATCTGAGGTGGCTCTCGTTGCTACGGCTCCGTCAACGGTGACAGTCGAGTCATCGCCCTCCGAATCCGAATCTCCAACGGTGACAGTCGCGTCATCGTCCTCCGAACAGATACGGAGGAAGTCAACATCATCTTTTATGTGGACACTTGTGTCAGTGATGCAGTGGTCGCTGTCCCCACAATCAAGCCTCCAAACGTCCCCGCATGTATCGACACCAGACGTCGATTCGATGTCGACCGGCCGGTTCATCTCGACAGAGTCACTTCCGGTCTCTGCTTGAATAGTAAACTCGACAGCGTCCGAGCCTACGTCAGTACATGCAATCTCCCCTTCGATAGTGATTGACTCGTCGGACTCCAGTTCAGGATCGTCGAATTCGAATCGCCAACCGTCGTCCTCAGTCGTATCTACACCGTCGGTGGTCAGCTCCCTCACGGCCGAGTCGTCGGTATCTACAATCAACAGGTCGATTGTCCTCCCGAATCGGTTGTGCAATGTGAACAGTTCCACGGTTTCAGTATCACTCCCGCCCGTTCCGGCACAAAAATCATCATCGTCGTCATCGATGCAGAACCAATCATCACCCTCACCACCACATGTCGGATCAAGCGATTTAAATCCTAAGAGTTCATTGTCACCGACGTTGACGTTGACCCGTCGGTCAAGTTCAACGGTGTCAAATCCCGCAGTCACGTAGGCACCGACGCCTGCCGTGCCTGCCAACATGGCTAACAGGCTACGTCGTTTCCACTGAGACTGGCCGCGTTTTTGACGTCGCTTGCGGCCCATAGTGTGAGACGGGTACCGCCGGTATTTGAATCTTCTCCCACGCGGAACGTGGCACCCTCCAGCAGTCGCACCCGCCACAGTCGGTCAACAGCCTTGGGGTCACGCCTCGTGGCATCCGCCTTGACTCTCTGTGAACCTCAGCACGGATTCTCACAGAGATCTAGCAGACAGCCCGCGATCAAAGTTGTGGATCAATGATCAAAAAGTATCTATATACATTGTTAGCTTGAATGTACTAAGGTCCGTCCGTGGGTAAACATAGACGGAGCGGCCGCCCATAGAGAGACACCCATAGCGATGACATACACTAATCAGGAACTCAGCGATTGGCTGCGAACATGTGCAACTGATGGGAACCCACCGAAAATGAAAGACGTTGACAAGGCCAACGGGCCAACCGTGGGGACCTATCTTCATCGGTTCGGGTCGTGGAGCGATGCGCTCACTGCGGCCGGGTTTGAACCGGAACTGGCTGGTCGACAATACAGCAGCGGTGAGTTGCTCGATCATCTCCACACAATCGCAGAAGACGGGGTAGCACCAACAAAAGAGGATACGCGAGTGGCTGAAGGTCCCAGTCCTAGCACCTACCAGTACCGATTCGCGAGTTGGTCAGAGGCACTCTTGTTGGCGGGATTCGGAAAAACACCTGCTCCGGAGTATACGGATCAGACGCTTATTGATCACCTTCAGCAACTCGGTTTTGAAGACATTCCACCCACAATTGAGCAGGTACAAGCGGCTGATGGGCCGGCAGTGCAAAACTATTACCAGCGCTTCGGTACGTGGAAGCGTGCACTCACGATGGCTGGATTCGCGACAGAGTGAATCGCCTCGGGGTCAAGTGGTTCGAGAATCGAAGATTCTCGTCATCACGAGAGAGCTTCGCTCTCTCGAACGACCCCGAGGCTTCCTGTTTCTACGACGCGCTTTGCAGGCACACGCTGAATGTCAGCGGTGTCCGTAGGGAGCGCAGTCTCCACAGGCGTGGATTCGGGCCATCCCAGCCCTAATTCAGAAAAGCCGCGTTGTAAGACATTCATCGCCGCATTCGCATCACGGTCACACTCAAAGCCACACGACGGACAGGAGTGTTCCCGCACCCAGATAGGCTTCGCCGTCTCCACACCACACGACGCACACTCTTTCGTCGTGCCTCTGGCTTCGACTTGAACGACGTGACAACCGTACAGGTTGGCTTTGTATTCGAGCAGGGTGATGAACTGTCGCCACGCCGCATCCTGCTTGTTCCGAGCATTGTGCGGCTGTTCCAACATCCCCTTCACGTCCAAGTCTTCCACGAATACAGCGTCGTACTCACGGACAAGCCACGTCGTTATCTTGTGCTGGTAGTCCAGAACCTTCCGCTTGATGTGACGCTTGACCTTGGCGACCTTCAGACGTTGCTTCTCGTAGTTACTCGACCCCTTCTCCTTGCGAGACAGTTTGCGTTGCTCACGCCGAAGTCGTTCGTACTCGTCTTCGAGTCCGAGCCAGTCCACGGTCTTTCCATCGCTCGTGTGGATGTAGTTGAGGATGCCGAGGTCAATCCCAACGCTGTTGCTCGCGTCCAGCGAGCCTACGTCGGGTTTTTCGGGCAGGTCATCCTCATCAGTTTCGAGGCCGAAAGAGACGAACCATTCGCCGGTCGTCTCCTTCTTGAATGTGGCCTCTTTGATGGTGGCGTGGTCGGGGATTGGGCGGTGGTAACGGATTTTCACCCAGCCGATTTTGCTGAAGCGGACGTAAGCGAACCTGTCGCGGCCTCTCTTTTCATCGAGGTCGAAACCAGACTGGTTGTACGTCACACTCCGGTACTCGTTCGGGCCTTGCCGTTTGAGCCGACCGACGTTGTATCCTTTCTCTTTCTTTTTGCGAAGGTTCGAGAGGTTTCGATGGAAGCGTGCGACGGTGGCTTGCGCGGCCTTCGAGTGTAGTTCATCGAACACTGGCCACTTTCGCTTCCACTCGGGGAGTTTGTTGTTCTGGCCGTACTCACTCGGCTTATCGTCCTCTGGGGCTTGTTCATAGTGCCATCGGACGTGGTTGTAGAGTTGGCGATGAACATCCAGATGGTGTTCCAGTCGCTCCGCTACCTCTTGTGTCGGGTAGGCGTGGTAGCGGTGACTGTATTCCATCGCTGTCTCTTGATTATGTACATGTTGAGTTAATGGTTTGTATCACGAGTTGTCGGCTTCATCCCCGAGGTCAAGCCTCAGGGTATTCGCCTTGCCCGCTGATAAAACCCCTGCAGAGGATTGCTGATGCAGATCAATCGATCGCTGGCACCGGAATAGTTAACTAATTCGACACTAACGTGACTCATATGGACGACTGGACAGCATTTCAACGTGACCTGCTGTACGTTATTGCAGGTCTGGACAAACCAAGCGGACTCGAGATCAAGAAGGAACTCGACAGTTACTATCCAACCGAGATAAACCACGGTAGGCTGTATCCAAATTTAGATGACCTCGCCGAAAAAGGATTTATTTATAAAGGAAAACACGACAAACGGACAAACTACTATCGTCTCACTGATCAGGGAAAGGCCATGATCACCGCCCGTGAAGCGTGGGAAGCACAGTACTTGACTGATCCTTCCCTCCTTCGTTCCCATTGATTCGGAGGGTAGTAGCCCACGACCTGAGTCGTTGGTAACCGACTTGTGACTCCGGATTCTTTGTCCGAGCGGAACAGTTAACTCCTGGTTGGTATGTACTACCAGTATACTATGAGCGACGAACAGACACAAAGCGAAGAAGGGTACCGCCCCGGTGAGGAACCGCTTTCGGATATGGATGTCGCGCGAGCGATGGACATCGCTGATAACTGTCTGGATGAAGCGGAGCAGGTGATATGGACGACAGCCGGGCGAGCACAGTCACAAGAAGCGACCGACCGCCTAGAACAGTTGGTGCATGATATGTGGGAATTTCAAAATCGGCTCACGGATATTCGAGATGATCTCCGGCAGGTCGAAAGCGACGGTGGCGTTGATTCAGCTAATGGATTCGAGTGGGGACGTTGAGAGGTAAAGGGCGAGATTCTCGCCTTGAAAAGATAGGGTATTTTACGTAAGTACCGGTCACATAGTGGTGTATCGTGGGACGCCAAGCTGTAGTTGAGCGGGTGGTGACTGTGCTTCTCGTGGTAGTGATAGCGTCGATGGTGTTGGGGCAGTTACTTGGCCAGCCGATGTTGTTCGCGTATGTCCAACCGGACTCGACGAGCATGGAACCGACTATTGAAGCGGGTGACGGGTTCGTTGCTCTCCCCGCGTTTGCAACCGGTGATCCACGCCCGGGCGACATCATTGTGTTCCAAGCGGAAGTAATAGAAGGCGGCGGTATTACGACCCACCGAGTGGTTGAGGAGACAGCTGACGGGTACATCACGCGTGGTGACAACAATCCGTTCACCGATCAAGACGGCGGTGAGCCACCAGTGACCGACGACCAGATCGTCGCCCAAGCGCTTCAAATCGGTGGCTACGCACCGACGATCCCAGAACTCGGCACTGGCATCCAATCGCTTCAAGGGGTGATTCTTGGCGTTACCGCACCGGTTATTGGTGCCGCCGGGTTTGGGATTGATACCACTGGAGAGTTACTCGGTGTCGGCCTCTTCGGCTTGGGGCTGATACTGTTCGCGGTGTCGTTACTCCGTAGTCGCAGCGGAGTTCCTTCCCGCGACGTAAGCCGATCGACGGCGGTGACAGACCGGATCGACACCCGCCTCGTAGCTATCGCACTGTTGCTCATTGTTCTTGTACCGGCGAACGCAGCGATGGTGGTAGCGTCGGGTGAAACCGACCTTACCATCGCGGGCGATGAAATAGCCGAGAGCGGCGATGTCGACCCTGGCGAGCCGATCGAGTCGGAGTTCGAGATTCGCAACGACGGCGTCTTGACGATGGTGTTCATTCTCGAACCCGGCCCTGAGGATGTCACAATGAGCGATGACGGCGTCGCGATTCCACCCGGCGAAACAACGACGGTGACGGCATCGGTTCCGGCACCAGAACCTGATGTCGACCGCACGGTTCCCGTGACCGAACAACGGTATTTTTTGTTGTTGCCCGAATCGATGGTATTCACTCTCCATGAGTACAGTCCACTCGCTGTGTTTGGCGTATTGAATCTCTTTTTATCAGTAAGCGTGCTCGGGTTCGTTGGCGGCATCTTCGGGTTTAGTGAGGTACGGGTCCGTAACACCGACCGTGAGGTTCCGTTGTCGATCGTGCTCAAACGCAAGTTACGCCGGTGACCTCACCGAAGTCACAAGATCAAAACCCTGCTCTTCAGGGCCGAAAATGTCAAGCCCAGTGAGGCGCTTCACTCCCGTTCAGTGTCGGTATCATCGGTATCTGTCTCGATGGGTGGAGGGCTTTCATCGGAGACGTCTGCCGGCACGAACGGGTCGTGGTCGTCACTTGCATCCCGCACGGGCGTGCGCGTGTCGTCATCATCGACAGTCGGATCATCTGCTGGCTTCCGAGTGTCATCGTTCTCATCGCCTCCAACTGGGTCATTGACAGCGACGGTCACCCCATCGGTCGCCGGTAGGATACGACCCTCAAGTGCTGCCGGTGGGTCGAATACATACTCGATATCATCAACCCAAACGGCATATCGGACGGGGTCAAGTTGCTCAATTACCCGACGGTTGCTGTCGATTGCCACGTTGACGAGATCCGCTAAACTCTCAAGATAGATACGTTGTTGAGGCTCACTCTCAGGGGGGTGCCCACGCGAGATCCACTCTGTGTAATCGGATCGAGCACGGGCAAATGACAGCCGCTGTCGCTCGGCTGTACTCACCGCGAACACGCCATGTCGACGCGCAAGTCCAATGCCACCCGCAGCAAGCAGCCCGACGGCAATGAGCAACGGCCCAGCATATAGTTCCTCAGGTGACTGCTCAACCGGGACGGTTGTCGTCGTCGTCACAGTCTGGGTTCGCGGCTCAGACACGTCCTGGTCAACGCTGTAGGTGCCGCCTGTCACGTTGGCGCTCCCACTGGCACCCGTGCTGTTTGATTCACCGGGACCTTCGACGTTAACACTGAGGTCTATGTCCAGTTCGTCGGTCCACTCTTCAGTCATTGACTCACCTGCAGCCTCCGTTTCAAGCATGGTGTCTGCAACCACCTGGATCTCCGTCGATCCGGGGGAGGCACCGAGTTCATCACTAATGTCTTCTACTTGAAGCGTGAGGTCGGCAACATCGATATCAAACGAGACGGCGGTCTCATCACCGGCTTCGAGGTCGGTGATTTCTGTGCTCGCGAGGTGATCGGTCTCACGCCAGTGAACCACTTCTTCATCACCTTGCTGTTCAGTCGCTTCGATCACCAACTGTAACTCAACAGTCCCGTTTGCGGACTCGACATCACCCCCATGTGTGAGAATATACCGTCCCTCAAGTTCCGGAGCGAGCCGGCCAAAATACACCGGGCGATCGCGGAGCTCCTCGCCGTGATCAAATACGGTCGTCGGTTCTTGGATGGTGACACCGTGAGCGAACTCCGCATCCGCTGTCCACTCCGCGTCCGTTATCGTCTCAGTCTGTGTCGCCGGTGCCGTCATTGCCGTGTACGTGAGATACCCACCACCAGCCGCTACGAGCAGACAGACGGCAATGAGTACCGTCGCGTACGCAGCCACAGTCGAGCGTGTCCCTGCAGACAGCCGACCGCGCAACCGGGCACTGATACTGGGCGATGCTGTAATGTCGGTGGGAGTCGCTTGTGCATCAGATGGGCGTTGATCGGCGGTTTCGCTATCATCAACCACTTCATCCGACGAGTCACCCCCAAGTAAGTCTCGAATCCGAGATTGACCGGGCGAATCCGCCACATCACCGGCATCCCGCTTGGTTTCTGATGACTCGGTTACGTCGCGATCTCCGTCTGTCATAGCTGAGACGGTCCCATGTGCTGTTGCCGACACCACGCGCATACTCCGAACATATCCGGATGATGCCGTCGTGATGAATTGATGCTTTCGGTCCCGCGAACCATATTTTTTCAAGTCGAGAGTCCCGTCGTCCACCACAGTTGCCGAGCCAGGCCGTGAACGGCGGATCGTCTCTGTCTTTAACAGCGAGAGAATCCCGGCGTTCACGCCGGGCGGGGATGTCACCGCGCATTATATACTATCAGTATCTACCAAGTATCAAATTACAGACCTAACACTGTAATTTGTACCCGGTATCGATTCCTTGCGCCCGTGTTGTAACTATCTGATATTCTATATATTGATGGCAAATATCCACAGCCAATTGTAAACCAGCACAGAGAATATCTCTACAAGATATACCATCAGTATCTACTAAGTAGCAAATTACAGACCTAACACTGTAATTCACTCCCGAAATTAAGTATTTGTTGTGCATGAAATCGTAATATCTTTCTGACATACGCGTGGATAGCGCAGATTGAAGCCACGGTGCAGCCTTGGCGTCAACAACCCCGACCTCCAGGGTCGGGGCTTGTCCCCGCACCGAACGGGGCTTGTCAGTGGACTCCCGTTCTAACCGCGTAACGCGGTTGGCGTGTAGCCGCCGGTCACGTTCAACGTCCCTGACTTCAGGGCTGATTGACACGCAGCCCATCCACCGCGAGACTTCTGCCCGCGATGGATATACCCGCAATACCGGTTCGCAATGTTCTTCGCCGCGTTGTAATCCGCGTTCACCTCATACCCACAATCTACGCACTCGAACCACTTGTCGTCACGATTGTCCTCGTGGGTTAAGCCCTGTCAGGTGGTTCTGAGAGAGTTGAACGTCAGTCAATTTCTGCGTGCACGCCCGACTCGGTCGATCTCAAAGCGCGCAGAATATTACCTAATCTCAGGCACTAAGATCACTTCCTCAACCACCGAGCGAGGCGAGGTCGTAGGGAGGGGATACAGCGTTCACGAGAGCAAGCTCTCGTGCAGCCCATCAGAAACGCGAGCGTTTCTGAGGCCGTCCTCAGAAATATTCGATTTCTGGTGTACGAACGAATCACTCACGATTCGTCCACGCTGTCATCGTCTTCGTCAATGTGATACTGCCTGCAAAAAGGGAATGCCCCCACCACCGCATACCCGTGGGGAAAAGCCGGAGCGGTGGTGGCCGTGTGAATGCAGTCTCGCTCCCGGTAGATGGGGGACATCCACGGGATGCGTTACCGACAGTGGGTAGGGTGACTGCCACGGACGGCAAACTCTTGGTACTCTTCTCCTCAGTCAAGTGTGACACACCGAGAGGACGGGAATCTCGGGGCGTCACACGGACGTCAGCGGACGCAGTGTGCGCTGATTAGGCGTGCAGCAGTCGACGCCATGCCGATTCGGTGGGAGTCGGGCTGTCGTCGACTGGATTCCGATTATTGTGACTTTGTGTGGGGCGGCTAGACCGCCATCGTGGGACTCGGATGAGTCGATCCCATTCATCCAATCCCCACTGACGAATACACAGGCCCAGTACTTTAATTCGATGGTGGATATGGAGGTCACTTAACAGTGAGGGGACGACAACCAAGTTGCACAGACAGTACGTTTTATATACATTGTGTTAGTATATACCAGTCGTATACTACTCCGCGCATGACAGCACCACTCCTTCACCATTTGGGCTGTTTCAGCGGTAGTGTTCAGATAAGCTGATTCCATGCGAAGGCGAATGATCTCAACCACTCGTTTGCCGTTTCTGCTTTGGCGTTGCTGAAACAGTTTGAGAAACAGATAGTTCTGCGTTTTACCTCACGAAAGACACGTTCGACGCTGTTCCGATTTCCATGTCGTTCGTATCTGAAATCGAGTCCGTGTTTCCGGCAGGCTCGCTGAAGTGGAACCGCGCCATCGACGAGAAAGATCGCGTCGTCTACATCGTGTTTTTCGCGGAGTTCCGCGAAAAACTGATCCGCTATCGCGTTTGTTCTGGTCGGTTCAAGCGTTGTGTGCAGTATATCGTTTGATTCGGGATCGACGGCAGCGTACAGCCAGTAGTGCTCATCGTCAAGTTGAATCACCGTCTCATCCACAGCAACGTGATTCGGGCTTCGGCCAGACTCCGGCTGTAGATCTGCCTTATGAACCCAGTTATGAACGGTTGAGCGAACCCGATCAACACCGAATACCTCAAGAAATAAGACAGTATTGGAAAGCGATAATCCAGACAAGTGAAGCTGAATACTGAGCTTCATCAACAGCCGCGGTGTTGCTTCTCGCTCCACAAAATCTAAGTTGATCTCATCCAAACAGCCGCCGAGGCGGGCGTTTTCGGGCATAGATCACTTTGAAAACGCACCGCCTCACCTTTCAATCCTTATCTGAACACCGCCTTCAACACAGGGCGAACAATAATTAAGAGTACAATGACCCGTGATGAGAGAGCCTGTCTTGGAAACTGACAGGTAATGACTCGCCACGGGATTGGAGCACTCGTGATAGTGCCACGACCCACCGGAAGCCGAGCGAGCAATCCTCGTGGCTGACGCTTCCGAGTCGTCGGGTCGAAACCCGTTCACATCCTCCTGTGGAGGATATCATTCCGTCTCGGAACACGGGATATCACTCCGGGCATGCGGGCACTCCTCGATCAGATGGAGTTCGGACGGCCCGCACCGCTCGCCGTATTCCGCCCTCCGCGTCGCTCGCGACCGACCATTCCGGGCGGGCTTCCGCTCCGGTAGGTGCGGTTCCTGCCGGGCTAAAGTGAATGTGCCCTCGACGCCAGCGCTTCACCCGTTCGGGTCCTGCGGACCTCGGCGAAGCCGACCGCGACGGACGTGGTTGCGTCGCGGCGAACGGGGAATGCGCTGGCCGCTCGCTCCGGGCGGGTCGGCGCGCGG
>SL_5KL_010_SEDDRAFT_10000471_pt1 | contig 25565 bp, 21 predicted proteins | sample SodLakKL_010_SED_FD_9118 | JGI IMG/M metagenome (IMG submission 9118) | reverse complement strand
TGTCATGGGTGACAAAAACAATTGTCTTTCCCATCCGTTCCTGGATCCTTAAGAATTCGTTCTGCAGGCGGGCCCTCGTAATCGGGTCAACCGCTCCGAACGGTTCGTCCATCAGCATAATCGGCGGGTCTGAAACCATGGCCCGGGCCACACCGACACGCTGGCGTTGACCGCCACTGAGAGCTGAAGGATAGCGGTCTTTAAAAACCTTTGGATCGAGACCTACCAGGGTCATCACTTCGCTTACCTTTTGTTTTGTCTCATCTTTCGGCCACTGTTTCTCATTGGGAACGGTGGCAATGTTTTCTTCAATAGTCATATGCGGGAACAAGCCGATTTCCTGAATTACATAACCTATATCCAGGCGTAATTTTATCGGATTCATCTGCAGGGCATCCTCGCCCCGGATATAAATTTTGCCTCCGGTCGGCTCATAGAGGCGGTTAATCATTTTCATGGTCGTGGTTTTACCACAACCTGACGGACCGACTAAAACACATACATCGCCTTCATTAATTTCCAGGTTCAAATCTTTAACCGCCGGAATGTTGTGCCCCGGGAAAACTTTACTTAAACCTTCAAGTTTGATCATTTTTACTATCCCTCCTTAGTCCTGCCCTCAACAGAAAATCGTTTTTCTCCGTAGTAAAGGAGATAATCAAAAGCAATCGCTATAATCGACACACCGATTGCACCGGCGATGATCATTGGTTGATGCCCCCGGGAAATTCCGGAGAATATTAATTCTCCCAGGCCTCCGGCCCCGACATAAGCGGCAATGGCGGCAATGCCAATCATCATAACCGCTGCAGTGCGGACACCGGCCATAATCACCGGTCTGGCCAGGGGAATTTTAATTTTAAATAATATCCGCCGTTCAGTCATTCCCATTCCCTTGGCTGCTTCTACGATTGCCGGGTCAAGTTCCCTGATTCCGGTATAAGTATTGCGGACAATCGGGAGCAAGCTGTAAAGGACCAGGGCCATTACCCCCGTAGTAAAACCAATACCAAACAAGGGCACCATAAAGGCGAGCATGGCCATACTGGGAATAACCATTAAAACCTGGCAAACGCCCAGAACAGTCTGGGCAAAAGACTCATAATAGCTAATAATGATTCCCACCGTTACGGAAATAACTACTGCTATTATAAGGGTCAAAATCACCAGCCAAAGATGTTCGAGCATTAATTCCAGAAGCATGTCGCTGCGCCGGGAAATCCAGTCTACTGTATCTCTAAATAGTCCCGGTTCATATTCCACATCTTCACCCTGTGCTGTCAGGAATAGTAAATTTGCAGCAGTTCTGAACAGGTCGCCTGTAACACCTATAATTTGCTCCATATATTAGCAATCACCTTTCCCCTGCTTTTTATTGTTTATATTTTAAAAGAGGCAGAAAAACCTCGTGCAGGCGCCATATTAAAAATTAAGGTGTAGTTTCTTTTAGCCGTTTTACAAAAGTAGGAAACCCAGGCAAACTGTACTGCGAAGTTTTAAAATCTCGCCAAAATAATGTTAAAACTATAGATGCATATCAAATCTAAATCAATTATTTCATAGATATAAACCATATACAAATAATGCTTTTCACCGTAATTCGACATTATTCTGCCTAAACTTTAGCATTTACAAGCTAAATTTGCTTAAAGCGACTTAAAATAAATAAAAAAGCCTTAAATCACAAATATTCGCAGTACAGCTGCCTGGATTATGTTATTACTTGACTATTTGAATTATCCCGATCAATCCATGACCGAGGCCATGGCCATGCTGGAGGTTCATCTCCAGGCTGCGGATCGCATAGCCAAGCTGGGCTTCAATTAGATCTGCCCTGATATCGCCGTAAAGCCCCTTGCTGCCTTCAAGGGATTGCCTCATAACCCGGTAGGTTCTTTCTAAGGGCTTTATATTTGTTTGAGGCGGATAGGGCAGCAGCTCTTCATCGCTGTCATAATGCTCCATCAAGGTCATGGTGTAATCAACCAGGGCATTCCAACTTTCGGCCAGGGTCTGCAGGGCCTGGTTTTGCCAGTCAAAACCATCCCGGGGCTTGTAACTTACCTTTAAATCAGGGAAGTAAGTCCGCAGGCCGCGTTCAAACAGGGAAGAAACCATCAAGCGAATAGGCTGAGGGTTACCGTTGTAAGTTCCTGTTTCAATATGCCGACCCACAAAGAGGGAGCGATCGAAGAAACGCAAAACCTTCAGCTCCACTCCGGCTTTACGGGCCGCACTTTCGAGGATTTTAAAAACCTCGGCAGGGGTCATAAGCCGCAGGGGAAATGAAGACAGCTCTACATTATCCCTATCCTCTTCTGAATAAAGGTAATTAATCACATAATCGATATAGGAAATTTCTTCGGGATTATGGGTCCACAGGTTCTGCCATTCGTATGAATAGCGNCCTAAAAAGTCNGCCAGNATGAGGCTGCCGTTTTCACCATGTTTCCCCATNTCAGTAAACAGTTTCTCCAGTTCTTCATTGGTACAGTGGGATAGAGTCCCGTAGGATGTAAAGTAGAGATCGTACGGNGCTTCCCCTTCATCCAGGGGTAACCCATTAGAAAAATCTCCTTTACAAAAATCAACGTGCTCAAAATTACCAAAAAGATTCTCAGCTTCCTTTAAAAGTTCCACGCTCAAATCAATACCCTTATAATGGTCAACCATGTCTTCCTGGATCAATCGAGTATCAAATTGGGAAAGCCTTGCTTCTTTGCTGATCCTGGTTAGCAATTCATAACCGTCACCGGTACCGCAGCCCAGGTCGTAGAACCGCAAGCCTTCCTGGCTGCTGCCAATTTTCCTTTTAACAATATCCTCCAGGTGAGGCCTGAGATAATAAGAGGTGATAAAATCTTCAAACTGGGTCCTGACATGGTCATATTTACAGCGCAGCCCCCTTACCTGCTCACTGTATTGACCATGACGGATTGCTTCTTGATATGCTTTATCAGCATCCATCTTAATTATTTCCCTCCTGCTTGTAATAATTGTTCCGCCACTTTGATCGCCGCAAAAGCATCTTTGCCGTACGCATCGGCGCCAATTTCCTGGGCAAAGTCCTCGGAAGTAGGAGCCCCGCCGATAATTACTTTAACTTTGTCACGCATGCCTTTTTGCTCCAGCTCTTTAACCACATCTTCCATGTTGGTCATCGTTGTATTCAGTAAAGCTGAAAGGCCCACCAATCCGGCCCCCTCTTCTTCCACCGCTTCAACTATCCGGGCAGCGGGAACATCAATACCGAGGTCTACCACATTAAATCCTGCTCCTTTGAGCATAATACAAACCAGGTTTTTACCGATATCATGGAGGTCTTTTTCAACCGTGGCCATGACAATTTTGCCTTTACCATCACTCTCGCCTTCGCCGCCCAGGTAAGGCTCCATAACTTTCATGCCTGCTTCCACAGCCTCAGCAGCAGTTAACATATCGGGAATAAAATACTCTCCACTTTCATATTTCTGACCGACCAGCTCCATTCCTTTACTTAAACCATCGAGCAAAATCGTATTGGTTTCTACACCTTCATCAAGGGCTTGTTGCACTAATTCAGCCACGCCGGGTTCTCCGGCATAATCCTCCTCAATACCTTCGTCTTCCTGGTTGCGCCGCCCCTGCAGGACGTTTTCCACAATCTTATCAGTCAATTCTTCTTTCAAAGTCCTTCCTCCTTAATTTAAACCCTTCTTATTGTTAATTACCTGTAATGATCTATACCTGTATAATCCAAAATCTCCTCACTTACTTGCCATACGGGTTAAGCCGGGATACCAGGCCCGGTGCCTGCTCAAAAATCTTCTTGCAAANCTCTTCAGGCAAGTATTGTGGTTCCCTTTCTTCGAGTTCCTTGAGATGTCTGTTAACCATCAAAAGGGATNGGTCCTGATCATCGGAATCTCCTTCAAACGGAAATCCTTCAAATATTCCGCCTTTACGCAGCATCTTTCTGGCATAACGGGCATACATCCGGTAAGGGCTGTCCATTACCTCGCCAATCATTTTTACAACCCGGTCCTTTTCTTCCGGTTTGATTCCGCTCTCACGCTGTAAAAACTTGGACATGCCGATCATGTGGTTGTCAAGGACTGCTTGGTCGGGGGAAAAGGTCATGGTTTTTTCCAGCAGGCCAAAAGCATAGTGGATCAGATCAGGCGCGGCAAAAGGCACCGCCGTGTAAGTATACATCTTTTCTACTGCAGACTGCATCCCGGGAACCCTGGCATCGCCGACACCGGCCGTTGAATAACATGGCACCTTGTAATAGCGGGCCATTTGCGCACAGGCCATTGTATAATGGCAAAATTCAGGAACACCATACATGTCATGCAGGTCGTCCATCCTGGCTCGGACCGGAACCGCTCCATAAATTACCGGCGCTCCCGGGTTGGCCAGCTGGTTAATCACAATCCCGGTGAGGGCCTCGGCATTAACCTGGGCTACCATACCCATTTCATCAATAGGTGCAGTTGAACCGCCCTGCGGCGACGTGGATATTACCACAGGCAGGTTCATCCTGGCAATGCTTACCAGCTTTTCTGCAGTTTCTCCCACAACTTGAAGCGGGCTTTTAATTACACTGGTTATGAAAGAAACCACTGGATTCTTTATTAATTCTTCACGTCCGCCGACAATTATCTCCGCCATTTTAACCACCTGTTCCAACTGGTTAAAATCAGCGATACCGCCGATAACCGGCTTGGTTATATTGTTAAGGGAAGCAAAGAACACATTTACGTCCTTGTTGTCGGTAGAGATATCCTCATCCTGAACATTTACATTTCGGATAAAAAAGTCCAGGTTTTCCAGTTGCTCAGATAGATGGGCAGAGCGGCACAAATAATCAAGATTGCCGCGCTTACGCCTGATTAACGGGAATTCCCTCTCGTGTCCGTCTTTTTTGGAAGTAAAGGTTTCCGGTTCCACTTCCAGCCAGTAATTCGTTTCCGAGCCGCTTCCAAAGTGGATCCTGGTTCCTTCGGCATCAAGAATAACTTTATTTTCCGGGTTACGGGCTCCAAGTGTTATTTTGGAGGGAACAGTTGCGAGGGCTTCTTTAACTACTTTTGAAGGAATGCTTACCCACCAGGCTTGATGTTCTCCTTCCCGGGTAGGTTTAACCCTGGCCCCGGCTTTTTCCAGCAAAGAAACACTCTCTTCATGAAAACACAATATCCCCGGATCCTCTAATATTTCCAGGGATGTCCTGTCAATTAACTCAATTTGCTCCCGGCTTAACCGGTCATACGGTTTGTCTACCATTACTCCTCTTTCGCTCAATCTTCCAGCCTGGCTTAATGCATGCCAGGCTGCTCACCTCCTTTTTTCCTTTTATTGTTTTCTTTAAAATAAAAAAACCGTATTAAATCGTCCAGGTCGAGCCTGATGCAGATTGTGATACGGGTTTAAGTGAAATAATATTTAATCCGGCCCGCTTGTCAGAGTGATCGACCCTTTTATAGCGAAACATATAACCACTCCTAAATATTAATTATGTCACATTTTCTGCGATTTCGCAAAAGCCGCTGAATACAGCGATACGAAGCATAGCTATGATATGATGAGTTATAGGAGATTAACCTAAACTATTATATATAATTGACCATTAAAGGTGAGCTTATCTTGTATTGTCAGCTTTTTACCCATTTACAGTTTTAAACCTAACTTATAGTTGTGTTATAATAAGATGAAATTTTGAACAACCAAGGGATAAAATTATGAGATTTTTGGTATACCGCCTGGCACAAAAACTGGTTGCCGGTCGTAATCTTTACAAACCTGCCGAAAGGCACAGGATCAGTTTAATTGCCGGCTGGAGCAGCATCGGCGGCAACTTCCTAATAGCTCTGCTAAAATTAATTTTTGGGCTGCTCACCAACAGTATTGCCCTTATGGCCGATGCAGCTCACAGCTTCTCCGATATTTTATCTTCCCTTATTGTGCTGATCGGTTTTTCTTTCGCTAAAAAAGAGCCCGACAGTGAACACCCGCACGGCCATGGCCGCTCTGAATACCTGGCCGGGTTAATTATCGCTTTTATGCTAATTGGTCTGAGCGGCGCCTTCATCTATAATGCTTACCTCAGATATATCGATAATACTCCTGTCAGCGCAAGTATAGTTGCTGTAGTTGCTGTATTAATTTCTATATTAATCAAGGAATTCCTTTATAACTTTTCTGCCCGGATTAGCACATTGATCGAATCAGATACAATTGAAGGAGATGCCTGGCACCACCGCAGTGACTCACTTTCATCTGCCCTGGTACTGTTTGCCTTAACAGGAAGTTTCTTTGGGTTATATAACCTCGATGCCGTATTGGGGTTTGCTATTGCCCTGTTCATTCTTTACGCCGGATTAAAAATCGCCCGGAACTCATGCAGCAGGCTTTTGGGGACTGCTCCCAATCAAGATCTCGAGGAAGGAGTTATAAATAGAGCCAGGGAAATAAACGGAGTTATCGATGTACACAACCTTAAGGTCCACGACTACGGCTCCTGGAAAGTGATGACAATGCACATAGAAGTCAATGGGGATTTGAATTTGGACAAAGCTCACGATATAGCTCACAGGGTAGAAGAACATGTTAGCGAAAAATACCACTGCGATACAATTGTCCACTTAGACCCCTGCTGAATTAAATAGCCGCTCACGGCGGCCTATACTAAATACCTCAGCCACCTCCGCCGAAACCGATGCTCTGAACTACCCCACCTTCAACTAAAACAGGAACTTTGTCGACTTTATATTGCTCACGGACCCTTTTAAGCGCCTCTGAATCGGCGCTTACATTGTAAAGTTTGTATTCAACCCCTTTTTTCTTTAAATCCGCAAGCTGCTTTTCACAATAGGGACAACCGTCTTTAACATACACTTCCAGCATTTGCGCACCTCCTGCTTTTATTAAGGTTACTTTACAGCGACAGCTTATAAAAAAGGTTTATTAATCATATTACCCGGTCAGCCATTACAAGGCTGTGGATTAAACTGCCTGAAGTGATATCCCTGCTCGCAGGTCCTTCAGGCAGTAATTGCAACTTCTGAGCAGGCAATTATATTATAGGTATTAATTTAGGGGTAAGCAATACTTATAACTACACCGGCAGCAGTTGCCGGCATGCTTGACTTTAGCGCTCCCCTTGATTATAATGCATCCATGATGGGAACATGGTTTGCGAAAAAGAACACTCACGGGAAATGCTTTTCCGTGAGTGATTTATTTTACTGGAGGGACTCAATTTATGCGCATTGCACTGGCCCAGCTAAACCCCACCATCGGAGCCCTGGAGGATAACCTGAAAAAAATAACCGGGTATTATCAGAAAGCACTGGAAAATCAGGCAGGTTTAGTGGTTTTTACAGAACTGGCATTGATCGGATATCCCCCCCAGGACCTGTTGACTTACCGGCACTTTTTAGATAAAGAAAGAAAGCTGATTGTTAATGAACTGGCCCCTTTAACCGCTAAAAATAAAACCCCAATAATAATCGGCGCCACTCACCAAGATAATGATAGGCTTTATAACGCAGCCTTGCTGCTTGAAGAAGGGGAAATAAAATCGCTCCACTTAAAAACACTTTTGCCATTCTTTGATGTATTTGATGAAGAAAGGTATTTCACGAGGCACTACGACCGTGATATCGAAATTCTTGATGGGCTACCCACTGCAGTTACAGTTTGTGAAGACATTTGGAACGACCGTGATTACTTTCCCGTACCGATTTACGATTCCGATCCGTTAGAAGGTCTTTTTGCCAGGGGAGCCAGGCTCTTGCTAAACCTTTCCGCCTCTCCCTACCACCTGGGTAAACATGCCCTGCGGGAAGAAATGCTGCCCTTTTTGGCCAGAAAATACGATACCGCTGTTATTTACTTAAACCAGGTAGGCGCTAACGACGAACTTGTTTTTGACGGTTCCAGCCTGGTTTATAACAGCAGGGGTGAGCTGCTTTACCGGTCCCCGGCTGATAAAGAAGACCTTTTTTACGTTGACACAGATGAGCTTTACAAGCCGGCTAAAAATGTTATTCCTCCTGATAGAGATGATATCGGCACCGTTAATCAACTTTTAAAACTGGGCACAAAAGATTTCCTCAAAAAAACCGGCTTCGAAAAAGCAGCCCTCGGTTTAAGCGGGGGAATTGATTCGGCAGTAGTGGCCGCTATAGCAGCTGATGCACTGGGACCGGAAAATGTGCTGGGTGTGCTCATGCCTTCTCCCTATTCAACCGATCACAGCATAAAAGATGCCGTAGCCCTGGCCGAAAACCTGGGTATAAAGTATCGAACAATTGAAATCGACGAGCCTTATTACGCTTTTACAGGTATTCTAAACGAAGAAAAAACCCCTATTTTAGATTTGGCCGAGGAAAACCTTCAGGCGCGCCTGCGCGGCAATATAATGATGCATATCGCCAACCGGGAAAAATATATGATCCTGGTGACCGGAAACAAATCAGAGCTGGCAGTCAGCTACTGCACTCTCTATGGAGATATGGCCGGTGGGCTGGCAATGCTTTCCGACATCCCTAAGATGAAAGTTTACGAACTGGCACGTTATATAAATGAATCCGGGGGGAAAGAAATAATCCCGCAAAATATAATTAACAAGCCTCCTTCAGCGGAGCTTCGTCCCGACCAAAAAGATGAAGATTCCCTTCCCCCTTATCATGTACTTGACCCCATTCTGAAAATGTACCTGGAGGAAACCCTTTCCCCGGAAAAAATTATCGCCGAAGGTTATGAACGGGAAACTGTTGAAAAAGTAGTGAGGATGGTTGACGCTTCCGAATTTAAAAGAAAACAGGCGGCCCCGGGTTTACGGTTTACCCCCAACTCCTTCGGCCGGGGCAGGCGCATGCCTGTTGCCCGCGGCTATCAGCACTGGTAAATTAAATTTGGTGGGATTAACATGAACAAGACAAAAGACAACTTAAACCCTTCCGATAGTTATGATGTCATCGTTGTCGGTGGCGGACATGCCGGCTGTGAAGCAGCCCTGGCTGCATCACGCCTTGGCTGCCGCACCTTGTTGCTGAGTTTAAACCTGGATATGGTTGCTTACATGGCCTGTAACCCTTCTTTGGGTGGACCGGGTAAAGGACACCTGGTAAAAGAAATCGATGCCCTGGGTGGGGAAATGCCCCGTGTTGCCGATCAAAATACCTTGCAGGTGCGGACACTCAACACCGGTAAAGGTCCGGCTGTTCAAGCAATGCGTGCACAAATCCATAAATGGAACTACCAGCGCACCATGCGTTTGGCCCTGGAGCAGCAAAACAATCTAACTATTCGCGAAGATATGGCCGAAAAAGTTGAAACGGACGAAAGTGGAATAAAGGGTATCCGCGGCCGCAGCAGCGCTTTTTATCCCGCCAAAGCAGTAGTTATATGCAGCGGAGTATACCTTTCTGCCAGGCTCTTTCTTGGCGATCACCGGTATGATGCCGCCCCGGGCAGCTTAACCCCTTCGAAAAACCTGGCTAACTGCTTAAAGGAGCTGGGCCTTACCCTGGAGCGGTTTAAAACGGACACCCCACCCCGTGTTTACCGCCGCAGCATTGATTTTACGAACTTAAATCCCGTTTACGGAGATCCCGATGCTCCGGGCTTTTCTATAGTTACTCAAAAAGCACCCGATCAGCAAATTCCCTGTTGGATGACACATACCAACCCGAAAACACACGAGATCATTAAAAATAACTTTTCACAGGCCCCCTTATACAGCGGATTAATTAAGGGCTCGGGGCCCCGCTATTGTCCCTCGATTGAAGATAAAATATACCGTTTTACCGATCGCGACCGTCATCCAATTTTTATCGAACCCGAAGGAACCGATACAGATGAAGTTTACCTGCAGGGTATTTCCACGGGGCTGCCCCCGGATATCCAAACAAAATTCTTGCGGACAATTGAAGGACTGGAAAACGTAGAGATAATGAGGCCTGCTTATGCAATCGAATACGATTTCGCACCACCCACCCAGCTGAAGGTTTCTCTTGAAACCAAGGCCGTCCCCGGGCTTTTCCTGGCCGGACAGGTCAACGGGACCACCGGCTATGAAGAGGCCGGAGCCCAGGGGCTAATTGCCGGGATTAATGCCGCCATGTACATTGAAAATCATGAACCCCTGGTTTTAAAACGCAGCGAAGCTTACATCGGGGTAATGATTGACGACCTTGTTACCAGGGGAGTGATGGAGCCGTACCGAATTTTTACATCCAGGGGAGAGTACCGCTTACTGTTAAGGCAGGATAATGCCGATCTGAGGCTGACAGAAAAAAGCCGGGAGATCGGGTTGATCGATGAAATCCGCTACCAAAAGCACCTGGTTAAAAAAGTTTTTATCGAAACTGAATTGGCACGCCTGGAAAAAACAAAATACAATCCCGGCGGACCGATCGAGGATTTCTTGAGCAACCATAATTCATCATTACCGAAACAGCCGATAAGCGCACTGGAGCTGCTTCGCAGGCCGGAAATTAACTATCCGGCCTACCTGGTGTGGGAAAACAAAAAAGTCCCCGATTTGCCCCGGGGGACTTTAAGGGAATTAGAGAATCAAATAAAATATGCCGGCTACATTGCCAAACAGGGCATGGCCATTGAAAAAACTTCCCGGATGCAGGATAAAAAAATTCCGGAAGACTTTGATTACAGGAGAGCAAAGCATTTATCTACAGAAGCACGCCAAAAGCTGGAAAAAATCCGCCCGGACACAATCGGGCAGGCTTCTCGCATGGAAGGAGTTACCCCGGCAGACCTGTCGGTTTTACTGCTTTACCTGGAGCGACCGGAAGCATTGGGCCAGGCTAATAATAATTATAAACAAACTAAAGAAAATGAAATCGAAGAAAACTGAAACTTGAATTTAAACCACTTTAATGGTATAAAGTATTCGAACCAATAAATTATAAATGAAATACCTGCTCTGACATGCTGCATTTTGAAGCGGTGACAGCTCATCGCGAGCAATGACTCCCGTCCAAAACGCAGCACGGCCGGGCAGCAATTGAATAATTAAAACCCCGGAAGTACGGCAATAAAATAACAAATTATTGATGTTTGTGATTAAAATCTCATGGGAAGGATTTGAGGCAAAACTATGCTCAAAGTTGTTGATAGGACCCTGGAAATTCTGGAGTACATCTGTTCCAGTAGCAAAAAGGAATTTACCCTGGCTGAACTTAGCGAAGAATTTAATATAAATAAAACTGTTATGTATCGTTCGTTAAGAGTGCTTACCGAAAGAGGATACCTGAGACAGCTGAATAACCGGGGTTCTTACTCAATCGGGTTAAAGCTTATGGAGCTAGGTTCCCAGGCTAACAAAAAACTCGATATCTTGCAGGAAGTTGTTCCCTACATGAAAAAGATGTCTGAAGAATTCAAGGAGACAATCAGCCTGGGCATTTTAAAAAATCAAGAGGTTGTCTACATATATAAAATTGACAGCCCCCATTTTCTTAAAACTGATTTGCAGGTCGGAGCGAGCGTGCCCTCGTACTGTTCAGCCCTTGGAAAAGCAATCCTGGCCTCGTTGTCAAGAGACCAGGTAGACAGTATCCTTGAGGGAGAAAACCATTTTCCCCGCTATACAAAGAATACTATAACCACTTATGACGATCTAATTAATGAGCTGGAAAATATTAAAGAGCAGGGGTATGCTGTTGACAACGAGGAATACATAACCGGCATTACCTGTATAGCCGCTCCCATATTTAGCCAGGACGGCACTCCCACCTGTGCTATCAGCGTTTCAGGCCCGAGCACCAGGATAAGAGGACAAGAAATGGAAGATATAATCGAACATCTTAAAACCATAAGCCCAATTTTAACTATTTAAATCTTGTAAGTTATACAGATCCTGTAACAAACAAGATCACTTCAGGTTAAGGGTTTGCCTTGCCTCATCTGGTGAAGCCACCGGGCGCTGGTGAATCCTGGCCACTTCTGCAATCCTTTCTACAAGCCTTGCATTGCTCTCAGCCAGAACTCCTTTTTCATAATAGATATTATCCTCAAATCCTACCCGCACATGTCCTCCCATCAAGATGGCAGCTGTGCCGAGGGTAAGTTCGTGGCGCCCGATCCCGGCCACAGTCCAGGTTGAGTCTTTAGGAATACTTTCAACGAGGAATACCAGTTCACGGATGCCGGCACTGATGCCACCGGGTACGCCCATCACGAAATCAAAGTGCAGAGGCTCATTTAACAGGCCCTTTCTGACCAGGTGCCGGGCACCGGCAATCATTCCGGCATCAAAAACTTCAACCTCCGGCTTAACTCCTTTTTCCTGCATCATTCCGGCCAACTCCTCGACCAGGGGCATGGGGTTGGAAAATACTTCTTTGCCAAAATTTACTGTTCCGGTAGTCAAACTGGCCATCTCAGGATTGAGGGATAGTGGCGCTGCCCGCTCGGCAGCGCTCATCCCGACCGCTCCCCCGGTCGAAACCTGCAGGATAGCAGAACAACGTGATTTAATTTTTTCCATTACATCTCCGAATATTTCTGCCGACTGTGTGGGATTGCCTTCCCTGTCCCGGACATGAAGGTGAATAATCGAAGCCCCGGCATGGCAAGCTTCTACTGCGGCATCAGCTATCTCTTCCGGGGTTACCGGCAAATTGGGGTTATCATCGCGACTTGTTTCCGCCCCGGTTAAAGCGGCGGTAATAATTAATTTTTCCACTGGCAAACCTCCCCCGAAAAACTTTAATATTTATGAGCAACTACTTGCAGCGCTTCCTGAATGGTTTTAAGGCATATTTTAAATCTTCAGCTGCGTGACGATAAGAGATATATCCGGCATCTGTTCCCGCACTAAAATATAGATACACTCTATGGCCGCTACCTTAAAAAACAGGCAAGCAATTATACTGACCTGCCAGGGAGCGAACCCCTTCAAGAGAACCTCCAGGTGGCGCGGTTACCGGTTGACCCGGCGGCCATGGATCTTTCAAGGTTTAGCTTCGGCTTTTCCTGCATCCAGGGTCCACTCCCTTTATACACATTTACTGGCTTTTCTTTTCTTTTTCAATAACCCGCCGGGATTCGCGGCTTTCATAAATAACCGCTTTTCTTTTTACAAACTCTTTCAAGTATGTTTCCGGGTCAATACAGGCTTCCGGCGGCACAACTCCTTTTTCAGTTACCTCTCCCCTGGCAATCATCTGTGCACCGATGGAAGCGGGAATTCCTGTCCCTGGTGCGGTATTACCCGCTATATCATAACTAACGGTAATTTCTTCTTCCCCGCAAGTTCCTTTCACCACTACTTTTACTCCGGAAGTGTAGTCACCCAGATCTCCTTCCGGGGGCCTTTGGCGCCATAGTTCCAGGGCCATTTCGCGCGGTGCAACTTTTTGCCCTTCCACTTCCAGGGCATCCGTTCCGGTAAAGCCCCACTGGTTTTGGACTTTAATCGCTTCATGAACCCAGTGCGGCAGCATACCGCCCTTGTTAACCACTCTTTTAATCCCCTTGTCCTTATAGTAGTCGGGGAACGTCAAAGGCTCGGGGTGTCCCACAAAATGAACTTCGCAGGGGCCGAAAGGTTCGATAAAATCGACAACCTCGCCTTCAGAACCGGCCGGGACGTCCTGCAGTTCACCGTCAATAAACTGGGGTACCATACCTGTATTCATGTGCAATACATGCTCCCAAACCGCTTTTCCTTTGCAATCAGAAGCGCCCAACACCCAGTAGAAATCAACCGAATCAACCTGGTCCATCTGGTCACAGGCCAGCTTGGCCAGTATATTGCCGGTTCCGGGATCGGCGCCCATGGAATATAATACGGTGATCCCGGCTTCTTTCGCCTGCCGGTCTAACTCCGGGTCTAACATTATTTTTACCGAATCATAATCGTCATCAATATCTACATAGTTCACCCCTGCTTGAATCGCAGCCTGGACAACCCGGTAACCGGTAGAATAAAAGGGTCCTACACAGTTTACTACCACGTCAAACCCTTTTAATTCATTGACCAATTTGTCTGTATCAAGCACATCTACGTTCTTTACCGAGACTTTTTCGCTACCGGCCAGTTTGGGGTGAAGGTTTTCTTTTCTGGCACTTCGGCTCAGCAAAACAACTTCCTCTACCCCTTCACTTCTCACCAAATCATAAGAAGCTGCAGAACCCATTTCACCGCTGCCGCCTACTACTGCTACACGCATATTTATCATCTCCTTTTAATATTATCCTAACCCGGACAAGCCAGTTCAATAAAAGTTGGTTTAAAAAGTGAGTCCTTATAACCCCGGTATGCATCGGCGTTTCCGGGTCACTTCAAAAAGTCTTGCCAAATTAGCTCAGGACTTCAGAAGTAAGGGCCTAAGTAAATGTTCAGCCGTGCTGCTTTTGAGCTGAAGCCACTGCAGGTAAAGCTGCTGCAATAGCGGGCGAAACAAAGATTGTAACCTTTCGGCCGGCATGAAGGCAGGTTGCCGAAACCTGAGTCCATGGATGGCTGTTGCCAAAGCGTAATATAATCGAAAAACTGCAGCTGAGTCGCTGCCATTTCCCCCAGGTGAGCCGTCACCAGTCCAAAAGCAGCATGGCTGCGCATACACTATTCTTTTAATCAAGTATAAAGTTCTTCAAATATTTTTCGTAAGACAGGNCTCTCTCGCATTATTTGCATGGAAATTTGATCATGATCCCTGGTATACCCATTGCCAATAATCATATTGAGATCTTTTCCTACGCCTTCCGCCCCTAAAGCAGCCGAGGTAAAGCTGGTTGCCATGCTGAAAAAGTAAACCAGGCCCCCATCACGGGTTGCCAGAATTGAAGCAAGTTCAGTATTGGGGATGTTGACACAGTTAATCGTCAAGTCAGCCATCTGCCCGCCGGTGGCTTCCTCCACTTTCTGCATAACTTCCAGGGCATTGGAAGCATCCGCGATCATAACCTGGTCACAGTAACCGGTTGATTCAGCCCGTTTTTTACTTTTTTCGCGCGGTGTAATGCCAATTACCTGCCCGGTGACCCCGGCCCGCTTTCTCGCTTCATGCAGGCATAAAAGACCTGATTTGCCACCCGCCCCGATAATAACCACCCGGTCGCCCGGTTTAACCAGTTTAGCTGTCTGGGCAGCCGCCCCGGCAACATCAAGCACGGCCAGGGCAAGGGTCTGCGGCAAATCTTCGGGCAAAACAGCATAGATGCCGCTTTCAAAAAGAATTGCCTTGCCTTCTATTTCGACCTGGTCAATATCTTTATGAATTTTTTTGATCCGGTCTACCTTTAAAGGAGTAAGGGATAAAGAGACCAGGGTGGCAAGCCTATTCCCGGCTTCAAGTGGGATTTTGCCATCTAAATCCTTGCCGATCTTTTCTACTTTGCCAATCAACATTCCCCCGGAACCGGTTACCGGGTTGTGATGTTTGCCTCTATCACGGACAATTCTTGTAATAACCTCGGCAATTTTAGCTTCATCGCCACCGGCTTCTTCTTCAATTTGAGTAAAACTTGCTGAGTCAATATTTAATACTTCAACGTCAATGAGGATCTCATTGTCATAAATCTCGGGATCATTATCCAGTTTCCAGGCCGGTTGGGGAAGCAAACCTTCCGGTTCCACTACCCGGTGACTACCATAGGGACAGCCTTTGCGCATTTCCATTAACCTCCGGTATCTATTTAAGTTGCTTTTCTAACAAGGCTTCCAATAAAAAATTCCAGCTCTAAAGAGTCCAGAGAAAAGTAACCTGTTCACTCAACTGTGCCGTAATAAAGTAACTTCAATCGGAAGTTAAGGTGAACTAAACTTACCTGATTCTACTTTTCAGAGCGCTTCCGCCGCCTTAACTCCTTTGGTTCAATACTTACTTGATTGCTGCTCATTAATTTGGCCGGCCCGTCTAAGGGATACTCATTTTCATAACAATCGCTGCAGTCTGTCTTTCCGCAGCCCCTTTGTCGGTCAGCCGGTTCGCGGTAACAACTGATTACCCCCTCGTAGTTCCTCAAAATGACGGAATTGGCCGACTGGGTAAGCATATATTGAGGCATCACCGGGGTTTTACCGCCGCCGCCGGGAGCATCTATCACATATGTAGGGACGGCAAAGCCGCTGGTATGTCCGCGAAGCGATTCAATGATTTCCAGGCCTGTAGCGACCGGGGTCCTGAAATGCTCGATCCCTGTAGAAAGATCGCACTGGTAAAGGTAATAAGGCCTGATTCTGTGCTTGACCAGTTTGTGCACCAGTTCCTTCATGGTTATGGGGCAATCATTTACGCCTTTCAAGAGAACACTTTGGTTGCCCAGCGGTATTCCTGCATCCACAATTTTCTCGGATGCCTCTATGGCCTCGTCAGTTAACTCCCTGGGATGGTTGAAGTGCGTATTAATCCATACCGGCTGGTACTTTTTCAAAATTGATAGCAGGTCATCAGTAATTCTTTGGGGCATCACTACCGGGGTCCGTGTGCCAAACCTTACTATTTCTACATGAGGGATGCTTCGTAAATTGTGGACGATATATTCGATCATCTGATCTGAAATTAAAAACCCGTCTCCGCCTGAGATTAAAACATCCCTGACTTGAGGAGTTTCTTTAACATAATTTATAGAGGCGTCAACCTGTTCCCTTGTGTAAGCCTTGTCTGTATGGCCGGCTATTCGCCTTCTGGTGCAGTGCCGGCAATACATGCTGCACTGGTCAGTAACTAAAAAAAGCACCCGGTCGGGATAGCGGTGGGTTATTCCGGTTACCGGTGAATCAATATCTTCATCAAGAGGGTCTTCCAGATCAGAAGTGCCCATTTGAGTCTCAGAAAAGGTGGGGACAGATTGCAGCCGGATTGGGCAAGCGGGATCATCTTTATCAATCAGGCTGGCATAATATGGGGTAATGGCCATCCTTAAATATTTCAGCGCTTCCTTGACCCCTTCTTCCTCTTCCTTATTTAAATTGATCACCTGTTTTAAAGTCTCTATATCGGTTATTCTGTTTTTTAGCTGCCATTTCCAGTTTTTCCAGTCTTCAGCCGAAGCTTTTGCAATGAAATTATCTTTAATCATCTCAGTCATAAACTAACCCTCCTCGGTAAATTTGCCAAATAACCCAGGCCAGTAAATAGGATGTTTTGGCAAAGACCTGCCGCTGCGTTATAGCAACCGGCAAAAGGCCTCGAATTTATTATAGCATAGACCGGGGCTGCTCTTAATTAAAAACTCAAACGCTAAAACAACCACAATCATTTTTATTAATGCAGACATAAAGGTTAAGCCGCTATACAGCTCATATGACTCATTAGTTAAGCTGCTTTAATGTATTGACATCGTACTAGAAATTATTTGAAAAATCATTGGTACGAGCGGAAAAAAAATAACTCTTTTTTCTATACATCCTGTATATTAAACAGCTCACCGGCCAAAAGGCAAAATCATCATGATTACATGCTTAAACTCCCGGGATGATTTTTTTACTTATATTCCCCAATAACATTAGAAAGAAAGATTTATGGATTAGTAGGAGTTGTTTAATGTTGCGTCGAATCAATAGATAACACAATCCAAACTTATGTTTAAGGCGGTTGAAATATATGTCGGATTTAAATGAAGTACTCAATCAGTGGAAAAACAACCCTGCATTTATGAGCAACGTTACTTGCTGGCAAACAGTAGCGGAAAAAAAGGGCAATTACGCCGATTTTCCTCCAGGTCTGGATCGCCAGCTTCAAGAAGCATTGAAACGACGAGGAATCGAAAAACTGTACAGCCACCAGGCTAAAGCGGTGGAAACCGTTTTAACTGACCATCGCAATGTTGTGGTAGTTACTCCCACTGCTTCCGGCAAAACGCTGTGTTACAATTTACCGGTAGTAAACTCATTAATCGATGATCCCACCAGCAGGGCCCTTTACCTTTTTCCGACCAAGGCACTTTCGAGGGACCAGGTCACCGAACTGCGGGAACTGGCTTCTGATTTAGAAACACCGCTTTACTGCCAGACATACGACGGTGATACCGAACCCGGGTTGCGTCAAAAAATACGCCGCAGCGGGCACATCATAGTTACCAACCCGGACATGCTTCACTCTGCTATCCTGCCCCACCACACCAAGTGGATTCAGCTTTTTCAAAACCTTAAATATATCGTTATTGATGAAATGCACCAGTACCGGGGGGTTTTCGGCAGCCACGTTGCCAATGTGATCCGCAGGCTGAAGCGGATCTGCTCTTTCTATGGTTCAAATCCCCGGTTTATCCTATGCTCAGCGACCATTGCCAACCCGGGTGAACTCGCCGGCCAGCTAATTGAAGAACCCCTGGAAGTTATTACGGAAAATGGTGCCCCCAGTGCGGAGAAACATTTCATTTTTTACAATCCGCCGGTAGTTAACCGGGAACTGGGGTTGCGGCGCAGTTCCCTGTTGGAAGCAAAGACCCTGGCCGAGCAGCTGATATCGAAAGAAATCCAGACTATAATATTTACCCGCAGCCGCCTGAACGTAGAAGTGCTTCTCACTTACCTGAACCAGGGCCTTAAAAAAAGGCCCGGCGAAAACAGCGCCATCAAGGGTTACCGCGGGGGCTACCTTCCAAAAGAACGGCGGGCCATTGAAGAAGGCTTGCGTAAAGGAACCCTTAAGGGCGTAATCAGCACCAATGCCCTTGAACTTGGCATTGATATCGGCGCTCTTGACGCCTGCCTGATGACAGGTTACCCCGGCAGTATCGCCAGTACCTGGCAGCAAGCCGGCCGCTCGGGAAGAAGAAGCGGCACTTCCCTGGCCGTTCTGATCGCCAACAGCGAACCGCTTAACCAGTATATTGCCTCCAACCCCGATTACTTTTTCGGACGAACCCCGGAGCGGGCCCTGGCCGACCCGGATAACCTGATCATTTTGACCAACCATATCCGCTGTGCCGCTTTTGAACTGCCTTTCAACCAAGACGAAAAGTTCGGCAGGGCTGAAATAGAAGAAATCCTGACATTCCTGGAACAAGAAGATGTCCTCTACTTTAGCGATGGGCGATACCACTGGATGGAAGACACTTACCCTGCTGAAGAAATTAGCCTGCGCAGCGCTACCCGTGAGAATGTGGTAATTATCGATATAACTGATCCACAGAGAAGGGTAATTGGCGAGGTGGACCGCTTTAGCGCCCCGATGCTGGTCCACGAAGAAGCAATATACATGCACGGGGGTAAGCAGTACCAGGTGGAAGAATTCGATTTTGATGAAAAAAAGGCTTATGTTCGGGAAGTGGAAGTCAGTTATTTCACCGATGCCAACCTCTCGGTAGACTTAAAAATTCTTGATCTTTACGGCCAGGAAAGCGGTCGCGTAAACCGGGCCTGGGGTGATGTCCGCATCAATGCCCTGGTTTCGATGTTTAAAAAAATACGCTTTAATACCCATGAGAACTTAGGCGCCGGACCGGTTGACCTCCCCGAAACAGAAATGCACACCACTGCCTTTTGGATCTCTTTGTCGCCTGAAGCTTATGGAAATATGACCCTTTCAGAGATCCAATCGGGGTTGATCGGCCTGGCCAACCTGCTGCCGCAGGTGGCTTCATTTTTCTTAATGGGTGATCCCAGGGATTTACAGGCTGTCAGCCAGGTAAAAGCACCTTTTACGGAATTGCCCACCCTCTACCTTTATGACAACTTCCCCGGCGGTGTGGGTTACAGTAAAGAAATATACAACAACTACAGGGAGATTTTCCAGGCAGCGCATAAAGTAATCACGGATTGTCACTGTGCTGAAGGTTGTCCTTCCTGTATAGGGCCCGCTTACCAGGAGGGGCAGCCCGGAAAACAACAGGCCCTGCAATTAATAGAGGTGATCTTGAAATGAAACGGGATCTCGGCTCACGCTTATCGATGATGCAAACCACCGGGGAAATTAAAACCGGCAAGCAGGTTGCCGAAGAACATGAAGTTAATAAATTTATAAGCTTCTTTCCCGGTGAAGACAGGGTAGAAGAAACACCTTTCGGGTTTTGTTACTTCCGTGAACTACAGTTTCCACTGGATCATATTCATGGCAACTACGAGCTTTCCGGAATTTTAAGCTGCTGCGGTTCAGAACTTTCTTTACCTTCCCGGGATAGCAGTTTTAAGAATTTCAACCCCCGCGAAGCGATTTTTCTGGACCTTGAAACCACAGGACTGGCCGGAGGCACCGGGACCTGGGCTTTTTTGATCGGCCTGGGCACGCTTAGAAATGAAGACTTTATACTGCGCCAGTATTTTCTGCGAAAACCCAAAGAAGAAAAGGCAATGCTGACTCACTTAAATCAAACTGTTGCCGATTACCAAACCTTAATTACCTTTAACGGCAAATTGTTTGACCTGCCCCTACTGCAAACCCGGCAGCTACTTGCCGGAATAAGCGTTTGCGAACCTGACCAACACCTAGATTTACTGCAATGTGCAAGATCGCTTTGGAGAAAAAGACTGGCTTCCCGCTCTTTAAACTCATTGGAAAGGACTCTTCTCGGTCTGGACCGCCGGGATGATATCCCGGGAGCGGAGATCCCGGGAGTATATTTTGATTACCTCAAAAAAGGAAAGACCGGCCGTATAAAAAAAGTGTTCGAACACAATGTGCTTGACATCCTTTCCATGGTTACCCTGCTTGGAAAAGTCTATCACACCGCAGTTGGATCATGCCTAAAGCATCCGGCGGAGGCCCTGGCCCTGGGGTGTCTCTGCCTGGAAGAAGGAAAAACAGAACAGGGAGTTAGCTACCTCCGGGAAGCGGCTGAGGGCAACATTGAAACGCTTGCCGAAGAAGCCAACCTGGAATTGTCGCTGCATTTTAAACGAGAGGGAAAATGGGAAGAAGCGGTAGCCATTTGGCAGGAATCTGTAAAAAACAATCATATTAACCCGAGAGCTTATATCGAGCTGGCCAAGTATTACGAACACCACTGCCATGACTACCAGGCCGCTTTGCAATTAACCGAAAAAGCAATCGCCGTTACCCGGCTCAACCCGGGTAACCAGTTGATTAAAAACAAGGACCTTCGCCCTGAAGCCTTACACCACCGGTCAAATCGTTTAAAAAGACGCCTTTGGCCATAAAAAAGGAATACGACTTCTAAATAAACTCTTTTTACCCTGCATTATTGGAAACTACTGGTCGATCCACTCTATTTCTTTTTTTAATGCCGGATCCACTTCCTGCTCTTTCAAATACACCAACAAACGATCGAATGTTTCGGCACTCAAGTCATGTTCCATCAAACAGGCATCTTCTTCGGCAGCTGAGGGCGAAACCCCGAGTACCTGGGTTAGAAAACCATAAATAATTTTATGCCTGTGCCTTACTTTTAAAGCGTAACGAAGCCCCTTCTCCGTAAGCTCCACCGGACCATAGGGGTCCTGTTTAATCAACCCCTTTTCTTTAAGCAAAGCAAGGGCCTGGATCACGCTGGGCTTGGCAATCCCCAGACGATCAGCTATATCAGTTACCCGGGCAGTCTTATTTTCCTGGAGAAGGTTAAGAATTACTTCGAGGTAATCCTGTAAGGAAGAAGTAACCGGTAAAGAATGAGGCAAGTTAAATTCACCCTCCTTAGTCTGGCAAGGTAGAAAAGAGTAGCAACAATAATCGTATCTGCTCAGCCGTGCTGCAACCAATCTACACACCTGTGTTAGGCATATCTAACAATTAGAATATAACATGCCTTTTTCATACTGTCAATATCAGCGCTTAAAGTTATAGATATATATTCATTATAGCCCGGTGTTTTTTCTTTTTAGTAAAAAAGTTATAATGTTTTGAGGGTCTGTTAAGCGAATCAAATATTAGCCAGGGCAGAGGGGGCCATACCATCCTTCCAAATAAGAACCTAAAAAAACTGCTGCTATCTTTTTGGCCGGTATACCTAATTGTCTTCTGTGCTTTTTTTGATACCCATGCCCAGATGCCGGTCCTGGCCCCATACGCTATTTCTCTGGGAGCAACCCCGTTCACTTTAGGCCTGGTAGTAGGATTTTATTCTCTTTTTAACATAATCGGCAACTTTACAGGCGGCCTGATTATTGATGCCAAAAGCTGGAAACACCCGCTTGTGCTGGGCCTGGCCGGCGTATCTGTTATGCTTCTGCTCTACACGTATGCTGATAATGCTTACCAGCTGGCAGTAATCCGTGCAGGGCACGGGCTTGCCGGCGGCTTAATGATTCCTGCTGCCCTGGCCTGTCTTACCGTAAAAGAAAAGGCTGGCTTTTCCCGCGATGTCCGCCTTGCAATTTTTGGCGCTACGATAGGCCTGGCTTCGGTTACCGGACCTCCGGTTGCAGGGATTATTGCTAATTTACACGGCTTTCACTCAGTTTATTATATGCTGGCAGGCTTGATGCTGGCTTCTGCCGGCTTAGCTTCTTGGCTGTCCAAGATTAATCCGGATAACCAGCCATGCAATGGTGAACCCCGGGGTTCATTCGGGCAAGTTATCAGCAGTCCGGCAATCAAAGGTACGTTTTTATTTGCCCTGGGGACCACCGGCTCCACGGGGACACTGGCATCTTTTTTGCCCGGCCACGCAGAATCAGCAGGTTTGGATCATACTCAAACCGGTTTGCTATTTGCATCATTTGCCCTGGCGGCAATAATACTCCAGTCCAGCTGGCCCGGTATAATCAAACCAAGGGTGAACGGAAATTTCTTCGGCTGCACCAACGGTTTACTGCTGATCTGCTTAGCATTAATTATGGCCGCCATATCAACCCGTGCTCCCGGTTTGTTTATAGCCCTGATCATCTACGGTTGCGGTTTTGGCTTATCATTTCAAGGTATGCTTGGTATGGTCCTGGAAAATTCCGACCCAAAATGGCAGGGAAGGGCAATCGGTTTATTTTTCGCTGCTTACTCAGTTGGTATTGCCCTGCTACCGCCGCTCACCGGCTTAATCTGGCAGCACACTTTTATCTTTCCTTTTTACACTGCGGCTTTTATAGCCTTTATATGCATACTTGCCGGGAGTAAGATCTACCAGAAAATATCTTGACCCGGCTGGCTTTTCCGGAAAATGCCTAAAAAATATTTTCTTAAATTTGTTTCACCTAAACTAAAGTTAATTTCTGCTTTCAATCCGGCTACTCTGCACTATTATTTTTTTTCAAAGAGCTCAAGGTACTGCCCGTAACCTTCAGCCTCAAGTTCATCTTTTGGGATAAATTTTAAGGCGGCCGAGTTGATGCAGTAACGAAGTCCGTTAGGTTCAGGGCCATCCTCAAAAACATGCCCCAGGTGTGAGTCAGCTTCCCTGCTGCGTACTTCGGTGCGGATTATGCCGTAACTGGTATCCTTTTTTTCCACAATGCTTTCTTCATAAATTGGCCTGGTAAAACTGGGCCACCCGGTACCAGAATCATATTTGTCAGTGGAACTAAACAGCGGTTCTCCTGAAACTATATCAACATAGATACCTTCTTCCTTGTTATCAAAGTATTCATTTTCAAACGCAGGCTCTGTTCCATCTTGCTGGGTAACATAATACTGCATCCTGGTCAAGCGGTTTTTCAGGTCATCCATGCTTTCTCTCTCCTCCCTGCTCCCGGTATCGCCGTCAATCTCATTTGCGCCGGCCTCCTCATTACTGCCCAAAACTTCGCTGTCCTTAGCTTTTTCAGTTAAATCACCGGTTTGTCCGCCGGCACAGGTTGTAGTTTCTTCTCCACCACAACCGGATATTGCAAATAAAAAAAATGAAAATAAAAAAGCCAGGATTAAACTTTTAAAGGGCAAATTGCTAATCTCCCGCCTCCTATTTATGATACTGTTAATCTCAGTCTTCAACAGAAACATCCTTTCCAAATGCATAGTACCCCGTAATATGCCGTGCTTTTTCTTTTGGCTCAGGGTATGACCACACCGCATTTTCACTTTTTTGCTTTCCGTCCTGTAAATGGTAGTAATGGGCAACCCCTTTCCACGGGCAGGTGGTCCTGTGATCACTTTCGACTAAGTGCTCTTTTTCCACACTTTCCGGGGGAAAGTAGTGATTTCCTTCGATATAAACAGTCTGATCACTCTCCGCTAAAACTAATCCCTTCCAGGTAGCCCTGGCCATATCGATCAACCCTTCCTTTCACTTATTATAAGTTTGCACAAGGCTTGGAAATCAATCCTATAATTATTATATCATAATGTAGCAATCTTTATTTTTACAATCTAATGGCCGTGAAACCGGCGGTCAACAAAATAACCAACCTTGAACCTTAAACGATCATAGAAAGTCTAATCCCGGCTTATTACCCGGAACATAATCAAACAGAGAAGTATAATCGGGGGAGTAAACAGGTGAACCGTGGTAAAAAAGCCCGCTCCCAAGGTCTCGTTCACATAGCCCCAAACAGGCAGGGGATTTAACCGGAAAGTCTCTTCAATCAAGCCGCGCAGCAAGGTATAAACCAGGATAAAGTTCCAAAATAAATAGCCGGGCTTTGGATCGCTGCGTCGGGCCAGGTAATTATGTAACCCCAGCAGGGCCAATCCAATCAATACCCCGTAAATTTGCGCCGGGTGGCGATCAAAAAAGAACATCGCAGCCTCGCGGCCCAGTATTTCCTGGTTGAAAATGTTGGCGATCCGGATCAGCGCATAGCCAAAAGCAATTCCGGGCACGGCCAGATCGGCCAGGACCCACAGGTTAATTTTTTTAATGCGGCAATATAACCAGCTGCTGAGCAACCCGCCCAGTAAACCCCCGTGGAATGCAAGCCCGCCCTGGTCGATACGGACGATAAGCTCTGGATTTGCCATAAAGTGCGCCCAGTTGGTAGCGACAAAGACCGCTCTCGCACCGATGACCAGGGAAATAACAATTACAATAAGTAAGGTCAATATTGTATCTTCATCAAAACCTTTTCTCAAGCCATGCTTTCGCAGGTAATAGAATCCGGTTAAAATTGAAATGGCAAACATTAAGCCATACCACCGCACTGACAGCGGGCCAATTTCAAATATAACCGGGCTAATATCTTCAATATACATAAAACATCCCCCATCCAGGTTTAAAATATAGTCTTCTCAAGCTTAATTAAGGTAGCCTGCAAATACTATCTTACCAGATAAGTAAAGCCGGCAATTTTATAAAACCCCCAGGGATAACAGGGCGGAAACTGAATAACCGACTATAAGGGCAATACAAACCACGGTTATAACATAAAATAACAAAAACCGCCCCTTAAATACCGAATTCATAAAGATAATGCCGTTGATGCTGGTTCCGGTTCCGGAAATTATAAAGGCCAACCCTGCTCCTACCGCACCGGTTGCACCAATCAGGGGAGCAACCAGGGCAATCATCGCGCAATCACCAGTATAAATCGGTATCCCCGTCAACGCCCCAATCAATACATCAAACGGGGCTCCCCTTTCCAGGGTTTGCTTAATCAGATCCTCGGGGACCAGGTTGGTTAAAAGGGAAGAAATGATGATTACAGCGACAATATAAGGGGCTATCTTTTTAAGCAGGCTCACTGTATGGGTCCAGGCCGGGCCTGCTATGGAAGATAGATCTCTTTTATTTTCTCCCGGTAAATCACTTCCCCCGCTGCAGCAGCTTTCGTTAGT
>SL_5KL_010_SEDDRAFT_10000469_pt1 | contig 25708 bp, 22 predicted proteins | sample SodLakKL_010_SED_FD_9118 | JGI IMG/M metagenome (IMG submission 9118) | reverse complement strand
CGCTAGCCAACTGCGCCACACCCCGATTTTGTGTTGCAAAAATAATACATCAAATCAATATAGCAAAATTTTATTCGCCTGCTGCAGCTATTGCTTGCTACTCCGCACTTCTCCACCACACTCCAAATGCCTCGGCTACGGGGCTTTCAAACTTTGCAAATACCTGCTTCCCAACCCCAACCTAAAACATATCCGTAACCTTAGCCATAAACTTAAACTTAACCTTAACCTCAACCTATACTCTGGCTTTCCACTCAATATCCGGCACTCCTTTCTCATGGGCAATTTTCCGGGCCAGCACAAAAAAGAAATCCGACAGGCGGTTAAAATACTGGATCACCAGTTCATCGACTTTGTCGTGTTCGGCAAGCTGGGTAATGATCCGTTCGGCACGCCGGCATACGCAACGGCATATATGGGCATGGGATACGGCGGGGTGCCCTCCCGGAAGAATAAAATGCTTCAATTCGGGGAGTGCTTCATTCATCTTATCTATTTCTTTTTCCAGCAGTGTGATGTCATCATCATGCATGCCGGGAAGGAACTCTGGCTGGCAACCGTCGTCGCAGGCCAAAAGGGATTCTGCGGTGAACACCCTGTCCTGGATCTCGAGAAGAAGGTCTTTATGATGCGCTGAAATGTCCTGGTCACGAAGCAGCCCAATGAATGAATTCAATTCATCGGCCGTTCCATATGCTTCGATCTTCAGGTGATGTTTTGGCACACGCCTTCCCCCGAGCAGGGAAGTTTCTCCCTTATCCCCGGTTTTGGTGTATATTTTCCATTCTTTCATAAGAAGTAAAGATTTTATCAACAAATGACTTTGACTATACGGGTTATGTTACCTGGCCAATTGCTGCATGGTGCATGCTCACAACTAACTACCAGGTAAGAAGATGGATGTGCTTCGGAGGTCTTCCTGCGAAAAGGAAAACGAAAACAAAATAATTTCGTGTAAGCCTAAGGGCTAAGAATTATTGACAGGATTACCTAGCTCTTTCTTTCTGCCAGCACCTGTTCGAGTGTGCTGATATTGTCATTCACTTCATCAGATTCTACCAGCCCGTCGCGCAGGCGAATAATTCTGTGGGCATGTTTGGCAATATCTTCTTCGTGGGTAACCAGAATGATGGTATTGCCGGCTTTATGGATATCTTCAAGCAGGGACATGATCTCGATAGACGTTTTCGTGTCGAGGTTTCCTGTAGGTTCGTCTGCGAGAATTATCGAGGGGTTGTTTACGAGGGCCCTGGCCATCGCTACACGTTGTCTCTGACCGCCCGAAAGCTCATTGGGCTTATGGTGAGTGCGGTCCGACAGGCCAACCTGGTCAAGCACTTCATAGGCTCTTTCCCTGCGTGCATTTTTTGTCTGGCCGGCATATATCAGGGGCAGGGCAACATTGTCGAGCGCGGTGCTGCGGGGTAACAGGTTAAAGGTTTGAAAGACAAACCCTATTTCTTTATTGCGAATGTCAGCCAGCTCGTTATCGCGGAGCTGACTGACATCTTTATCGTTAAGGTAGTAACTGCCCGTGGTTGGGGTATCTAAACAACCCAGTATGTTCATCAGGGTAGACTTACCTGATCCCGATGGCCCCATGAGAGCAACATATTCGTTGCGCATAACCGTGAGGGAGACACCGCGAAGGGCACGGACAATTTCAAGTCCTACCTTGTAGTTTTTTTCAATGGATTCGATCCGGATGGTTTCCTTTGTCATGGATAGATATATTTCAAAACCTGTTGCTGCTCACAAAGGTAAATGAAAAACAAAAACCCCGGACTCATCCTTTTAATTTTCCTGTACTTTGATGGTACAGCCTATTGCACGCGTAAATTCGGGATCCGGACGTTCTCCTGCCATAAGGGCTTGGATGGCATTGGCGAGATACTTTTCCTCGACGGCAGCTGCATCACGATAATTGTCATCAATTGCACCAATGTAAGCCACCTCGAAGTATTCCCCTTTGTTCTCGAGCAGATAAACATGTGGTGTGCGTGTAGCTCCGTACTGAGGGAAAACCGTCTGATCTGCGTCCAGAAGATAGGCAAAAGGGAAGTTCTTTTCTTCCGCCCGCTCTATCATCTTTGTATACGAATCGGCAGGCACCACAATGGAGTCATTAGGGTTGATGGCTACCACAGGGAATCCCTGGGGTGCAAATTCGTTATGCAGTTCTATCATCCTGTCTTCATAAGCCACAACATATGGGCAATGATTACAGGAAAAGATCACAACCACTCCCCTTTCGTTTTCAAAATCCGATAGGGATACATAGTTTCCATCTACATTAAGCAGGTTAAATCCCGGGGCCTGGTCTCCGACACCTACACCATCAGCAAATACTCCTGTGCCAAAAGCAGCGAGCATTAAGAACATGAACATTTTTTTCATCGCATTTCAGTTTTGGTTTGTAAAAAAACTATAATAAAGGTAAAACAATTTCTTCCAGTTCGTCATATTTAAACTCTTTCTCATAGAATCCACGAAAGGAGTTATTGTAAATGACCGTTGCCGGTATAGCACCGCTCCATTCTTCGCTTACAAGGGGGATCCAGCGGTTTGCATTTACGTCGTCCAAAAGGATGACCTCGCTTCCTATGTTATGGTTTTCAATAAATGGGATGACACGGCTTTCCATATGATCCGGATTATCCANNCTCACCAGGATGACACGNAGGTTTTGATCCTGGTAATTCTTGCGTAATTTTTCAAAATAAGGGATCTCACGCACACAGGGAGCACACCAGGTAGCCCAGAAATTCACAACATAGGTATNTTCNTCTTCCTTTTCAAGCATGGGGGCAAACGTGTCAAAATCCATAACTGCCACCTCATCATGCATTTTGTTTGCCGCNAGAGCNGGTGTTGTTAAAACGAAAGCCAGGATATAAATCAGGATTTTCATCGCAAGGGGTTAACAGGTTTAAATATAATGGTTATTTGTTGATATCCGCATCAAAAAAAAACTGATTCTCCGGGATATTAAGTTACTAAATTTTAGCCCATTTTATTCAAAGCAGGGCTCGTGTTTGTATCAAAAAAACAGAAAAAGTAATACATTGTTCAAAAAAATATTAGTTTTATGGATCAGTAAGGTTCAAGTGACCTGTGTTAACTGGAGATACCTTTATCAATTAAGATAACCGGCACTTTAACACGTTGTAATGAAAAAATATTTCTTGTTTTGTTTCTGCATTGTAACCTATGTGTCTGCAAATGCATATGGAAATGAAAAAGACAGCCTGCTTCAACAGATAGATCAGTTTCCGTCAGATGATGTACGTCATTTGCATGCCAAAACCATGCTTGCAAATGATTTTTTACTCTACAACCTGGATACTACGGGTATTCTTTTGCGTGAAAGCAATGCACTTGCAGATATGCATGATCACCCGGTTGAGCGTGCCGACTGGCTTAATATTAGTGCCGCCTACAATTGGTACAGGGGCAATCGCGACAGCGCTATGGTAAATTACCGCAACCTTTATCAATTGGATCATCCGGATATTGTTAACAGGCGTGCTTCTGCAGCAGTGAATCTTGCATCGCTGTTTCGTATGCGAATGGAGGAAGACAGCACCCTCTATTATTTTTCAATGGCCCGGATATTATTTGCTGAAGCGGGAGACAGCGCCGGCATTGCTCACACAGACTACTCCCTGGCATCCAATTATTACCGGCAAAACAATTATCATATCGCCCTTGATTATGCGCTAAGAGCTTACGAATATCGCCATTCCAGGCTGGATACTTTTGATTTGATTTACGTCCATAATCTTCTTGGCAGTATATACAATAACCTTAAAGATAATGAACGCACCCTGCATCATTACGAGAAAAGCCTTTACCTGATCGGGTATCATCCCAATCATCCGGTACGGTCTTCTGTGTACAACAACCTGTCATCATTTATGGCTTGGCGTATTGGTGATTTTGAGGAAGCATTGCGGTACAGCCAGTCAGCCATTGATCTGGCCAGGAAGAATGAGAATTTGGGCAATTTATACGTCTACTACAACAATCATGGCAAGATACTTTCATCTATGGGCAACTATCAGCAAGCGCTGGATTATCATCAGAAAGCCAAGGAATATTATCCGGAGGATATTATTGATGAAATCGCCGCAGGCGTTCTTACCTCCAGGGGCGATGCATATATGGGACTCGGAAACCACATAGAAGCACGCAGGTTGTTTCAGGAGGCCATACAACTAGCAACCAAAGGAAAGGCATCTGTCCGGAAGAAGGAGGCATACCATAGCCTGTTCAAACTTGACAGCATTGAGGGTAATTATTTACAAGCCCTAGAACATCTTCAGAAAGTGCATAGTATTCATAATGAGATCTGGGAAGAAGAGCGTACCAATCGCATATCTGAACTGAAAATAATACATGAAACCTCAAGAATTGAGGCCGAAAATAAGATGCTAATTGAATCGAACCTGCTTAAAGAAGCCGTAATTGAAAACCAAAGACGTTTTCTGCTGGCGAGCACTGTGGCCATTTTCCTGATTGTTTTGTTGCTGTTTACCATATTATGGTCGCGCCGAAATCTGAAAAAGAAAAACGATCAACTGGAAGCTATGCACCAACAACTGATTGAAAATCAGTTAAGGATTACAGAACAAAACCAGGAGTTGGATAAACAAAAGCACGACCTCGAAGAACTGAACCGGACAAAGGACAAATTCTTTTCCATCGTTGCGCATGATCTGAGAGGGCCGTTTACGGCCTTAATGGGTTATCTCAACATCCTGCAGGAGGATTTTCATACGATGAGTGAGGATGAAAAAAAGGAAATGCTGCACTCTCTGAATAAAACCAGCAACAACGCTTATAATTTCACGGTGAACCTTCTGGAGTGGGCAAACCTGCAAAGAAACCGCATTCAGGTTGTTCCCCGCACATTTTCACTTGACAGGCAGGTTGAAGTTGTTATTTCTTCGCTTGATTTCAGCATCCGAAAGAAAAATCTCGATGTGATCAATAAAGTACCTTCCATGGAGATCAGAACGGATATCAATATCATCAACTCCATACTTACCAACCTGATCAACAATGCGGTCAAATTTACGCCTCAGGGTGGCCGGATTGTCATTGAGGCAAAAAAAGCGGGTAATGAATTTATAGAAGTGTGCGTTGCGGACAACGGCATAGGCATCGAGCCGGATAAGCAAGCTGCTTTGTTTGATCTGGGATCGAATTACCGGCAAGAAGGAACAGATGGTGAACCGGGTACAGGTATAGGTCTGCTGACCACAAAGGAATTTGTATCATTGCTGGATGGCCGGATTGAGGTTACCAGCGAGAAAAACAAAGGCAGTCGGTTTTGTTTTACATTTCGCGATCAATCAGGTGATTATACTGATTGATCTCAAGTACCGCTTTTGTTTTTTCGCGGGCCCGCCCTATTGCTGGTGGCTCTGAAAAAAAAAACGCCATGGCTTAAACATGGCGCTTTTTGGAATATTCTCCCCTCAGGGCTGTTATTTATTTTGCGTAAGCCACAGCTCTAGTTTCCCGGATCACTGTGATCTTTATCTGCCCCGGATAGGTCATTTCGGTCTGGATCTTTTTGCTCAGGTCGTGCGATATTTGTTCTGCTTCTGCATCCGTGATCTTTTCACTACCGACGATCACCCGCAGTTCGCGTCCGGCCTGGATAGCGTATGTTTTTACCACCCCCGGGTAGGACAATGCCAGCTCTTCAAGATCATTCAACCGTTTGATATACGATTCAACCACTTCGCGTCTTGCACCCGGACGGGCACCGGAAATGGCATCGCATACCTGGATGATAGGAGATATAAGGCTATTCATTTCTACCTCATCGTGGTGTGATCCGATAGCGTTGCAGACCTCCGGTTTCTCCTTGTATTTTTCGGCCAGTTTCATTCCCAGTACGGCGTGTGGCAGTTCGGGTTCATTGTCAGGCACCTTTCCGATATCGTGCAGGAGGGCCGCCCTTTTGGCAATTTTGGGGTTAAGCCCAAGTTCTGAAGCCATAGTGGCAGCCAGGTTAGCAACCTCTTTGGAGTGTTGCAGCAGGTTTTGGCCGTACGATGAGCGATATTTCATTTTGCCTACCAGCCTGAGCAGTTCGTGATGCATACCATGGATACCCAGGTCGATAGCGGTACGTTTGCCGAGGTCCATGATCTCCTGGTCAATTTGTTTCTGCGTTTTGGCTACCACCTCTTCAATGCGTGCGGGGTGAATCCTGCCGTCTGTAACAAGCTTATGCAACGACAGGCGGGCAATTTCACGGCGCACCGGATCAAATCCGCTGAGAATGATCGCTTCGGGTGTGTCGTCAACAATGATCTCAACTCCGGTAGCAGCTTCAAGGGCTCTGATGTTCCTTCCTTCTCTACCGATGATCCTGCCTTTGATCTCATCGCTTTCGATAGGGAATACGGAAACACTGTTTTCGATGGCCGCCTCGGTTGCCGTTCGTTGCAGCGACTGGATCACAAGCTTTTTAGCCTCCATGTTCGCAGAAAGTTTGGCTTCTTCCATCACTTCCTTTATGTAAGACTGGGCATCAATATGTGCCTCTTGTTTCAGGGCTTCAACCAGCTGATCTTTTGCTTCCTGGGCTGACATGCCACTTATCGCCTCGAGCTGCTCCAACTGTTGTTTATGGCTTTTGTCAAGCTCTGTCTGCTTCTTATTCAGGATCTCCAACTGGCTGTTGAGATTTTCCCTAATCGTTTGAACCTCGTTCTGTTTCCTCTGCAAATCTTCCATTTTCTGAGAAAATGTGGATTCGCGTTGCTTGATCTTGTTCTCTGCAGCCGCAAGCTTTTGGTTCTTTTCTGATACTTGCTTTTCATGCTCTGCTTTTAGCTGCAAAAACTTTTCTTTCGCCTGAAGCATCTTCTCTTTTTTGAGGACCTCAGACTCTGTCATAGCTTCCTTCAGGATATGCTGACTCTTGCGGATGATAGTTTTACGCATGACGGTACCTGCTATAAGTACGCCAAGGCCAAGGGATATGGCTGCGATTATAACTATCAGGGCAACAGATGGTGTGGATAATATGATCATATCAAAGATGGTTTAGTGGTTATATATAAAAAAAACCCGCATTTAATTCAACGAGGTTTTATGAAACCCCTGCTATACATGATTAAGGGAGTTGGGATTGCTCGAACGTCCACTGCCCCTTTCGGGGATACTGCCGGAAAAACCGGCAGTATTGAGGCCTGTTCTTGAAATCCCAAACGTTACCCTGTTCGGTTAATAGTGTTGAGTTTCAAAAACGTGCATTTGAATTAATGCGGGTTATATCGAAATATCTTTCAAAGAACGATCAGCCTATCGCTGTAAGACCTTCATCTAATATCGTTTCCAGCTTCTGCAAGCGCTCGAGAATCCTTTGATGCTCCCTGGCTGTATTATCTAAACGTAAATATTCCACTGCAAATTGCAGGTTAACCATAGCCAACAGATCTTGTTTATCCCTGTATGCAAAGTTGCTTGCATACTCCTGCATTTTCTCTGATACAAGACCGGCGGCCTTCCGGAATATTGCTTCTTCTCCTTCGCTTCGTATTGTAAGCCTGTAAGGACGCTCTGCAATTATAACTGATATTAGTTGATCTCTCATAAACGATAGTGCTTACCTGTTTAATAGCACAGTCGATTTTTCGATTTCCCGCAAAAGTTCATTGATCTTTTGCTTCGCCATGGATTTATCCATGCCCTCCAGTGACTTCGCTGATTTCACCGCTATAAGCTCTTCCCGCAAACGGGCATTTCCATCTGTTTTTAAACGGATTTCATCATGAAGTTGTTCATTCAGCTTTTCCAACTCCGCGATACGATGCAGTAAATGCCTGTTCCGCTCAATCAGCTTCCTCAGCTTGTATTCAATGTTTTCAAGAGCAAGTGTGATTTCATCCATGAATTCACAATTTTTTACTAACACAAATATACAACTTTTATTATCTAAAACCAGTTTTTTTGTAAAAAGAATACTATATAATTACCACCGGATAAAAAACATTTTGTATATAAAATAATATTTTTTATTTTTATAAATAATTGTTTAGTATACATTATATGAAAGAAGACTTCCTTGTTTACATCTGGAAGCATCGCCTGCTTCAAAGGAAAAAACTGGCAACCAGCGATGGCAAGTCGCTGGAAATTCTCTTCCCGGGATATGAGAACACCAATGCCGGCCCGGATTTTCTGGCAGCACAGATAAGAATAGACGGGACCTTATGGGCGGGAAATGTTGAAATACACGTGATGTCATCTTACTGGTATATACATAAACATCATGCAGACAAATCGTATGACAACATTATCCTTCATGTGGTTTATGAATGTGATAAGGAAGCAGCAAGAATGAATGGAGGTACTATCCCGCACCTGGTGCTCAAAAACTATACAGACCCTCAACTTGAGACAAGATACCAGATGCTGATGCAGAATAAACACCTTATACCATGTGAAAAACTTCTGGGTACTGTTAATAATTCAACCTTTAAGCTCTGGATATACCGTTTGCTGATATGCCGCCTGGAAAGAAAAGCAATCGATGCAGCCCGTTTTCTGAATTATTTTGAAAACGACTGGGAACATCTTTGTCTGTATCTTATTGCCAGGTATCTTGGCGGGAAACCAAATGCCAGCACCTTTGGACTCCTCATTCAGCGAACTCCGCACAGGCTGCTGATAAAAAACCACGATAACAGTATGGCACTTGAAGCATTGCTGTTCGGACAGGCAGGACTCCTCGAAAAAGACTTTCATGAATCGTATCCGGTGCAACTGAAAAACGAATATAAGTATTTATGCAAAAAATATGAGCTGCCGGAAAGATTAGAAGAACGCCTCTGGAAATATTCCAGGATGAGGCCTGCAAATTTCCCTGATGTGCGCATATCACAACTTGCTGCCATGATTCGAGCCAGCCAGGGCAAATTATTTCAACAATTGCTTGGCATGAAAGAAATAAAAACGCTGTATGAAATAATGCGCGCAAAAGTTAACTCCTATTGGGATACTCATTATCGCCTGGATACCGTATCAAAGAAAACCGGGAAAAAAATGGGTGCGGCTGCTGCGGACAACATCATGATCAATGCAGTGGCTCCCCTGTTTTTTGTCTACGGCAAGGAACGCCACAGGCAATACATCCTGGATCATGGGCTTGACCTTCTTTCAGAAATAAAAGCGGAAAAAAACCGTGTAATAAAAATCTGGAAACAACTGGGCAGGATTCCTGACAACGCAAGTGAATCGCAGGGCATGACAGAACTTTATATTCAATACTGCATGCCCCGTAAATGCCTGAAATGCAGTGTGGGACACCAGGTACTAAAAAGAGGCCCCGCCCTCTCCTGACACTATTTTTCATACCAGTAATGCAGGCTAGTGTCGTGTCATTGCTACTGCTTCGGTTTAGTCGCATTGACATGACACTAATTCAACCTCCAGGGCAATACTTGTTTGGGCCTGTCAAAGGTGATCTTCAAATAAAACTCTTTTTCTGAGCTGATGCGTATTTTGCCATTTAACTGATCTTCTACCAGCATTTTTGCCAGATACAGGTCATAGTTGTCTTCATTAATGAGCTTAGCGGCAGAATCTGGGAGCGGGGAAATTATAGCTTTGAACAGGTACGTGTTAAACAACCTGTTATATCTGAATGATAGGAATACTTCGGGTTTATGATGATCGGGGATGCTTTTAATTATATCAAAGGCTTGCCGGAATATTTCGTTGCAAGCAAGACCAAAAGGAAAAGCCTGGTCTATCTGCAGGTTTTCGTCATCAATATTCAGAGTAATAGCAACCGGCTTGTCTTCAAAATAGATTGACTGGTACCTGTCTGTCATATCAGTCAAAAAGCTTTGAAAATCAACAAGTTCCATTTTTCCCTCAAGAAAAACATACTCATACACCCTCTGCATGGCTTTAACCCGGTGGTAGAGTATCTTCATCTTTTTTCTTTCCACCTGGTTTATGCCTTTCCATTGCTCCGCCTTAAGCATGTTAATGATCAATTTCATGTTTTTAGTTTGCCGGTTATGAACTTCACCAAGCATATGCTCCATGTCTGCAATGGCAGATCGTAATAAATCCTCTTTCTTTAATCTCTCATTCATTTCGCGCTGTGCCTCCCCAATGCTCTCTGTCAACTCTTTTGTTCTTTGGTCAACCATATCTTCAAGTGAATCACTCAATGCCAGGAGATTCTTTTCCGTTTTTTCACGTCGTTCTATTTCAGCTCTGAGCTTTTGGGCCTCACGGGCGTCTTCGCCATATGCAACAATTCCGTAGTAATCTCCCAGGGTACCTTTTAATTCAGAAAAAGAAAGATTGAATACTATGCTGCCGCCATATGCCGATCTGAGGGAGAGTTTTTCCGGGCCTGCTGTTCCGGCCAGGGCAACTTGTTTTTTTAGGGCCCGGATAGCAGCTTCATTCCGGAAAAGAGTTTCCATGGGCAGATCCGCAAAGTATTCCTGTTTAATGCCAAGCACTTCCTGGCTGTAAGTATTGAAATAACGGATCAACCCCTTGTCGTCAAAGAAAAAAACAGGTTGGGGCAACAGGTCAAATACCTTCATGGTTACATCTGAGGGTCCGGTACGGACAACTGCATTATGCCAAAGCACATAATACACGACCGCAGCGGCCACAGCAAAGGCAAATGCAATCAAAACGATGAAAAATGCATCAGTCTGTATTGACAGGATCTCCACGAAAACAGATTTTTATGTTTGTACCGTTGTAATTGTCAATAGCTATATCACCCTTAAGATCTTCCTTTACAATAGTATGCACCAGATTCAACCCCAATCCCTCTTGTTCAGGCTGCCCCTTTTGCAGGGGAAGACCTATCCCGTTATCTTTAACGTTCAATTGGAATAAAGGCTCTGTATAGTTGAATTCCACATTTACGGTAGATGTTGCCAACACAGGGTTGTCTTGTGCTTCAGACTCCGGAAAAGCATGATCTATGACATTTGTAAGCAGCTCATATACGACAATCCCGCATGGTATTGCCTGTTTGACTGTAAGTGGCTGTTCAGTAACAACCAGTTTAAACTGGATTTGCTGTCCTTTGGATCGCCTGCTTTTGAGTTCGTTGGTTGTTTTCCGGATGAAATGATTGAAATTCACCCTGCCCATGGAAGGCAGGTCGTAAAAATAATCGTGTATATAAGACACATCCCTGATCCGTTTAGCCAGATGAAGATAAACTTTACGCAGATCTTCACTTACCTTGTCTTGCCCCGATACGATGTTAATCAAAGAAATCACCAGTTGAATATTGTTTTTAACCCGGTGATGGATTTCCCTGAGCATTTCTTCTTTAACAGAAACTTCTCTGATAAGTTTTTTCTCTGCCTCTTGGCGCGAAGCTACCTCTTTGTCTAAAAGTTTTTTAGCCCTAACAAGCTCATCCTGGCGTGAAGCCACACGCCTTTCAAGGTTTTGACTCAGGCTCTGAAGCCTCGCTTCAACACGGATTCTTTCGTTTACGCGGCTTTGTAAAAACACCTTCTCGCGAATGTCAAGGCCGATCAGTACATATCCAGATTTTTCATATACCTTTCCGGGTACTTTGACAACATTCACAGCTAATGGCACAGGATTGTCATTATGCGGCAGAAGGTACATGGTTTCTTTTTGATTGTCGTGAACAAAGCCAGCCATGTTTATTAGCTTATTCAGTGCCAGCGGCTGACGGAAAAATGAGGCAGCGGGCTTACCTGCTATTTCATGGAGGGGGTAGTTCAGCAATTCGGCGCCAAACCGGTTCACGTAAGTAATTTCGCCCCGGCTGTCAAGGAAAAAAATGAGTTGCTTGATCCTTTGGATAAAAATGCCGGAAAGTTCTTCCCATATCATGTCATTGCTGTCGAACATGGTAGCACTATAGAAAAGGGCTGCCAGGGCCGGCAATCCTAAAAGGTGTGTTACATTGGGAAGTACGGCCATTTGCATTCCCGGAAGCACGATGTCAAAGAAAATTACCGGAAGATAAAAGAATGGTACTGGCAAAATAATCAGCCGGGCCTGCCATTTTTGTTTTTGGCTGACGTATGGGAAAATTGTTTTGTTGAGACGCAGCAGCAACCATAAGGTAATACTACCTGCCAAAAAGAAATATAAGCCCAAAAGGTAATGCCAGTAGCTTTGCGGATCAAATGAATATACAGGCAACCCTATTGAGTTCATATATATATTCATTATCGAAAACGGGGAACTGTTAAAGCTGGCAATAAGTGCCAATGCGACAGGAAACAAAACGAAGGCCAATAGCCGCAATACGTGCTTGCGATACTTTTGAGAAAAAGGAATGGCAAGGCCAACCATCAGTAAAGGAAGTACCAGCCAGCCTGTAACGGCGACCTGAAACAATAAAAGTTGTGTCTGCTGAACCGTCGTATAAAATGCAAAAAAAAGCGAGAAGGCTATGATGAAAAGCAGCAGATTTAGGGAAGAGAACAGGAATTTTGCCGCACTCTCCTTTTTCAGCGACAGGAAACGGAAAGCCATGAAAACATACAATAGCCCTGCAAAAGCAGTAAAAAAGGCGTATACATCCATTATTGCAAATGGTGTTTGTTCCTAAACTCACTTTGCCCAAACCGGGGCTGTTGGATGGCCGGCTTTGCTAATCCTGATCTGCCAGAAACCTTTCGGCCTCCAGGGCAGCCATACAACCTGTTCCTGCTGCCGTAACAGCCTGGCGAAAGACATTGTCCTGAACGTCACCGGCCGCAAAAACGCCGGGAACAGATGTTTGAGTAGAATCAGGCTTTGTTATCAGATAGCCAGCGTCATCCATTTCCAACTGACCTTTGAATATATCGCTGTTTGGTTTGTGGCCTATAGCAACAAAAAATCCTTCCACATCCAATCTGGTAATTTTTCCGGAGGTAACATCTTCTATGATAACCCCGTTAACTGCTTTATCACCTACGATCTCCTTAGGGATGTGGTTCCAGATAATTTCAATGTTTTCCGCCTTCATCACGCGGTGCTGCATGGCTTTTGATGCCCTGAGCTCATCGCGGCGATGGATCAGGTAGACTTTTTTGCACAGTTTGGCAAGGTAAGAAGCCTCCTCACAGGCTGTATCACCCCCACCGACAACTGCCACGGTCTGTCCCCTGTAAAAGAAACCGTCGCAGGTGGCGCAGGCCGACACGCCAAAGCCATTATACTTTTGTTCTGACTCCAGGCCCAGCCATTTTGCAGAGGCTCCCGTAGAAATGATCAATGTTTCTGCAAGAATTTCGTGCTTTTCATCAACAGTTACTTTAAAAGGCCTCTCCGACAAGTCAACCGCAGTTGCCAAACCGAACCTGACATCCGTCCCGAATCGCTCCGCCTGCTTTTGAAAGTCAACCATCATTTCCGGGCCCTGGACACCGTCCGGGTAACCGGGATAATTCTCCACGTCTGTAGTAATGGTTAATTGCCCCCCGGGCTGTAATCCCTGGTACATAACGGGTTTCAGATCAGCCCTTGCGGCATAGATTGCAGCAGTATATCCCGCAGGACCACTGCCTACAATTAAACACTTCACTCTTTCAGACTTTTCGCTCATTCGTAATTTAATTTTAGGTGCATTGTAACAATGTTTGCATTCTGCTCAATATATCGCGACTTATGATTCTTTCACAAAATTAGCAAAACAATTAAAAATAAGCGCGCGATTCCGGGGTTATGGCAAAATAATTGTAAGTTTGTTGATAGAATGAACCCGAAAAAATAATCCACCCATGAAAAACATCCCGATGAAGACCATGATGGTTTTGGTTTTGACAGCAATCTTATGGAGTTGCTCTCATCGCACTCATGAACCGGAGTCAGAAGTAGAAACCCAGGATGAAGAAAAGACAGAAAAAACCGATATTCCCATGCATAATAACGAGTTTGCTTTCGATCTGATGCGTCAGATCCCGGTTGATGATGACAATATGGTGATATCACCTTTCAGTATTTCTACGGCATTGGCTATGACATACGCGGGGGCCCGGGATATAACCATGGAACAAATGTCCGAAGTGATGCACTTTGACAAAGACCAGGAGCGTTTTCACCCGGCCTACCGGGATTACCTGCAGGCACTAAAAGGCCGTGCCGAAGAAAATATTGAATTGAATATTGCAAATTCCTTATGGGCACAGCAGGATTATCATTTCCTCGACAGCTTCTTTGAGACCGTAGAGGCATACTATGACTCAAAGACATTCCAGGTCAACTTCAAAGAACATCACCAGCAGATCACCAAAGACATCAACGATTGGGTATACGACGAAACCAAAGAGAAAATAGAAGACCTGATCGCACCCAATGTCCTGAACGAAGACACCCGGCTGGTTCTTGTGAATGCCATATACTTTCTGGGAGCATGGTTAAAGGAATTTGACCCGGAGCTGACTACGGAAGATATATTCTACCTCCGGGACCGTGAAATGGTCTCCACAGACTTTATGAGACGCAGCGATACCCTCCCTTACTTTGAGAATGATGAAAAACAACTTCTGGAAATACCTTACAACGGAGGTGACTTCTCGATGCTTTTCGTGCTGCCTGCTCAGGGAAAAACCCTGGAAGAAGTTGAACGCGGACTGGATGCTGAGGCTTTTGCAGATATGGTTGAGAAAATGAATGAACGAGAGGTGGAAGTGTTTATCCCTTCATTCAAAGCCGAAACCCAGATCGACCTTGAAGACATTTTGGCAAACATGGGAATGGAAACCGCCTTCAACCGCTTTGCCGATTTCTCAGGCATGACAGGTGAACTGGACCTCATGCTGGACAAGGTCATTCACCAGGCCGTTATCGAGGTTTCTGAAGAAGGAACCGAAGCAGCCGCTGCAACCGCCGTGGTGGTGATCAGGAAAACCTCGATCGACCCGGATCAACCTCCTGTATTCAGAGCCAACCGACCTTTCTTGTTCTTTGTGAAGGATAACACAACACAGAACATACTGTTTTCCGGCAGAATTATGAACCCGGCAGAATAAGGTGCAAAGAAATCATACACCGCAAAAGACAATCCACACTTGTTAGTATTCATCCATCAAAACAAATGATTTATGATAAAGGCAGGAATCTTACTATTTTTCTCTTTTGCATTTCTCATGACGGACAGCAGCCAGGCACAGGTTTTCACCGGAGGCAGTGTGGGAGTCCATTACAGCCGGGGGTACTATATTGAGGCGTCGCCCATCATCGGGTACCGGATGGGGATCGTGGACGTGGGCATCTCGCCGTTCTTTTCTTATCGCGAGTACCGCGACCGGGATAATCGTTACTCCTACGGAAACCGGATATTCACACAAGTGAGTCCTGTGCCGCAGGTTTTCGGACATGCTGAGTTTGAGATTACCAACATCGAACACGGAGGCGAAAGAAAGTGGATCACCGGGCTTCCTGTTGGTGCGGGTTATCGTTACAGCCTTGGATCCCGGAGCGAAGCCTACGGAATGGTCTTGTACGACCTCCTTCTCGACGACGACAGCCCGGTAGAGAACCCTATTGTCAGGGGCGGTGTGATTTACCGGTTTTAAAGGCAGGTGCCTGCATAGAAAATGCCGCTAACGCAAACCGGCTTCCTTTGGGTCACCTCCTTGTTACCCCTGGCCATCTGTAAAACCTTTCAGATCTTCGTTGATGCGAATGCGCCTGATAAGCAATTTCAGGAGCTTATCCAGCTCGCTCCCTTCGGAATAATCAGCCGGTACGATATGATCAACCCGCTTTAGCCTTATCATTTCGCGGCAGATCTCCCGGGAAGACTTTTTCCCAAGGCCGGCAGGTGCCTCTTCATTGAAAACGGCAATCGTATATCCACCCTGGTAGTTAAGCATCTTCATGGAAGGCACATCCGTTTCGCCGTCCCCGATATAGATCATTCTATTAAAGGGGACCGGACGTTCATGCTCAGGAATATGCTGATTTACCCTCTTGTTGTCATAGGAATTGTCGATGCCTTTATTGATCCGGAAGAGATATTGGGTTTTGTTTGTGTAATTCACAGCAAGTGCTGGCCATTCTGCTTCATCTCTGTCGTTATACCTGAAACCCGACGCAAAAATATTGCGGAAGTGTTTTGCTATGGAAGTGCCTGAAATAAATTCACGCAACCCGGAGGAAATGATATGGTGGTCCAGAATAATGTTCATGGATCGGGCATATTCAGTCATACGGTCAAAATAGTCTTCCACGCCCGGGAAAAACCGGATGTATTTACCATAATCTATAAAGTCCTGCCGCCTTATGGGAATATTCTTTTCCTCTGATTTTTGCAACATAAACTGCATGTACGCCAGGATGCCGTCCATGTCGTGGTCATATCCCATTTGGTTGGCATCTTTCCAAAACATCTCTTTAGGGATACCCAGCTTGGGTATAAAAGAATGTTCCTGCATGTTTCCTGGTGCAAGGGTATCATCAAAGTCGTAGGCAATTGCTGCCCGAATCAGGTTTTCGCTCATCTGTATCGGATTTAGATTCATTTTGCTCCTTTGGCCTGGGGCTTCTCTTTATTATTTCCGTGCGTCCCGGTCAATTCTTAAATAGAGGCCCCTGCATAGCCATTTCTATGCAAAGGCCTGTGCCTGAAACAGTAATTGCTTCAGCTAAAATATCATGGTGAGATGAACCGTTGACGGCCATCTGTCATTGTTTTTCAAAGATAATACCTGCCGCCCGTCCGCTGGAAGCTGAAAACCCCGTGACATCACCGTTTTCGTCTCTCACAAATTCAAGGAACATAATTGGGAAGCTTCCCGTGTATGTATCTTTTGATTCGGCTTTGAGCGGGATATCTTTCAGGCGCCGGTGGCTGAGGGTCAGGTTGCCTTCTTCGTCGGCAACGACTGTATAGAATGCTTCGAGCTCATCATTATAATAGCGGCCTTTGTACATAGCCAGGTCTTCTTCTTCGGGTACCCAAAGCGGTTCTGTGATCCGCCTTGCAAAGTGATCCCCATTCTGATGCAGCGTCATGGCATATATCTCATCATTTTCGTCACGGTGAAAGGTCAGGCTTGCATCCACTACCGTCATATAAAATGTGGAATCGGAGCTGGCATAGATCTCAAACCTTGGCTGTCCGGTAGCCCGGGTAAAGAGGGTATCGCCCTCCCGTTCAAAATCCAAAACAAAACCTGGCATAGCTTCGAGTTCGTATCTCCCGGCTATTTCATCAAATTTTTCCGGATCGTAAATAAACAGTTTCTCCTCCGGTTGTTCCTGGGGGGCATCAATATCCATGATATCATGGAAAAAGGCTTCAGCTACCCTTTGCGCCACCTGGTTCGGGAAACCGGCATAATTGCTTTGTACGGTTACCATGCCTTTAACTTCCGGGAATAACATAAAATTGGAACGGTGCGCCATGTCCCCGCCGGGATGATGCACCATTTCCATTCCATGAAGATCAGTGATCATCAGGCCGGCGCCATAGCCTGTGCTGACACCGCTGTTAAGCGGGAACCCTTCCTGCATGCGTGCAATAGTTGCCTCATCTCCAACCACAGGATCATAGAAATTGGCAGCCCACTTTGAGAGATCCTTTGCTGTGGAATAGATCCCCCCTGCTCCCATGGAGGCATGAAGGTCCATAACACCAATGATTTGTTCTTTTTGGTTTGTATAATATCCAAACCCTCTTTGCGGAATTATTTGCCCCGGATACTCCAGGATCAGGGACTGCTCCATACCCAGCGGCCCGAAGATGTTGGTTCCCATCCATTCAGGGAAAGAGGTTTCGGTGACGGCTTCAACCACCATTGACAGCAGAACATAGCCTGAATTGTTGTAATTAAAGACCTCCCCGGGTTTGTTCTGCAACTCAGGCTGACGCTCAAGCACGGTGATCACTTCCTCCCTGGCCACATAGTCGCCAAGCTGCCAGCCAGCCATGGCGAGGGTGTTTATAAACTCCCGGTACCCGCTGGTATGAGCAATCAAATGCCTGAGACGCACGGTGTCCTCAAAAGCCGGCACTTCCGGGATGTGCTTCCGGATATCGTCGTCAAGAGACAGCTTTCCCTCTTCTTTCAGTAGTAAAATGGCAAAAGCGGTAAACTGCTTGGCAGTCGAGCCAATGTTGGTCGGAGTATCCTCTGTGAATGGAACGGCATACTCCAGGTTAGCCATGCCAAACCCACGCGAGTAGATCACCTCATTGTCGCGCATGACAAGTATAGCCCCGCCGGCCGAAGCATCGTGGTCGTAATCCGAAATAAGCGCTTCGATCACCTTGCCGGGGTCCTGATCAGTTTCGTTGGCATGATTGGCTGCTGTTGCAAAGCCAATTGCCAGCAACAGCATAAACATGCTGAGCAAATGTTTGACGGTCTTGTTTTTCATGGAATTGATGTGTTTTAGTGTGTATAAAAGGTCGAAAGGTATAACTGGGTACTACGTACTTCTCGCACGAACGCTAAACGTCCATGATCGCCTCTTATCCATCAAATAATATTCCAAAGAGTTTATATGACTGATAGTCTTTTTTTTGTGTCCATGTTGGTAATCCAGGGTTCCAGGGTTAGCCGGGCCTGTCCTGCCGCCGATGTACGTTTGCGAACATTTTTGTTCGCACATGTACATGGAGTGTCCTTTTCCAAAAAGTCAAACGGGCAACTTCTCTTTTCCTGCATTATATGTCTGGGGAAACACACACTTTTCCCGTGTTGTATTGCAACCGCTTATTGGTTTTTCATCACAATGGTACGGTATGGGAATGGGATCTCGATACCTTCGTGGTCGAAGCGCTTCTTAATGCTTTTAAACAGATCCGTCCGCAACACAAATCCATCGAAGGAGGTGGCTGCCCAGGCATAGGCCCTGAGATTGACAGACGACTCTCCAAATCCCATCACCCGCACTACTACTTCGGGGCGGCCTTCCTCCTTGTCCTCGTCGGTTCTGTTATCCAGGAAGAGCGGGTGCTTTTTTGTTTCTTCCTGTATGATGGCTATGGCCTTGTCAATGTCACTATCGTAACTGATCCCCAGTTCAATCAGGCTGCAAACCTTTTCATCAATGATATTGCTGTTGATGATGGTTTGACTGTTAATCAATGCATTGGGAATGATGATGCGCCGGTTTTCATTGTTTCGTATCACTGTGTGGCGTAGCGTTATGTCTTCCACCGTGCCAAAAAATTCGTCGCTTACCTTGATATAGTCTCCCACGCGAAAGGGTTTGGAACTTACGATGAAAATGCCTGAGATGATATTTGCAAATGCAGCCTGGGAGGCAAATCCGATGATTATTGCGAGGATTCCGGCGCCTGCAAACAAGGATACTCCCAGGGTTTGCAGCTCCGGTATCGTAAAGAAAATGATAGTAATAGCAATTAGGAAGATGATAAAGCTGACCGCATTTTTGAAAAACTTATACCGTGTGGGATCTACCCGCAGGGTATGTGAGCTCTGCTCAAAATACCGGTGCATCAGTCTTCTGAAAATTTTGGTAACCACTACTGCCAGCAAAAATATGCCCAGCGGAATCAGCACATAGGTTTGCAGCCGGCTGCTCCAGCTCAGCCACGGAAGCAGGCCATTCAGGGTTAATCCGGTAATCATCTGTGCCTATATAGATAAAATGAATATTAATACCTGGCTAAAGATAGAAAAAAAATATATGTATTTTTACAAATCTTAATTACAAATTACACCTGAGGGCTTTGAAAATTTCTGAAAACACAGACAACAGGGGTAGAATCCTTATTTATGCCACATTGCTGCTGGCATCTTTGTATTTCTTTTTTTTAGGATTGGTGCATGCAAAGGCTTTTTTAGCCCCCTTGCTTACTGCGATGGTGCTGGCCTTTTTAATGGTCCCGGTAACGCAGAGGTTTGAGCGCCGGGGCTGTCATCCTGTGCTTGCCACCTCCTTTTCCACCTTCGTTTTATTTATATTGGCAATTGGCTTTGCCTCGGTGTTCTTTTTCCAGGCCAAAAGCTTTTCTGACGACTGGGAAATGATACAGGGGCGCCTGCAGGAGAACATGACCGTGATCACAAACTACCTCGTGGAAACCACACCTTTGCGGCAGGAGCAGGTAGAACGCTACAACCTGGACCTCCAGAGAAGCCTGGATACGGAAGAAGACCAAACAGATAAACCCTCAGAGCAGGATATTTCAGAACAGGATGAGCCCTCACCGAGGTATGCTGAAGGACGGGCGATGAATGCCATCTGGGCCATCCTGGGTTACCTTACCAATTTCCTTATTGTCCTGGTGTATGTCTTTCTGTTCATTCACTTTCGCAGGAAGTTCAAAAACTTCATCCTCCGCCTGTTTCCAAGAGAATCACGTGCGCAGGCTGCACATATCGTCATGCTCTCGGCAGCCGTAAGCAGACAGTATCTCGCCGGAAAACTATTGCTTATGGTGTTTCTTGCCATACTCTATTATATTGGCTTGTTTTTGTCCGGACTGGAAGGTGCCCTGCTTATCAGCCTGCTGGCTGCAGCCCTTTCCATCATACCCGTCATAGGAAACCTATTCGGTTACTTCATAGCCCTGGCCGTAAGCTTGCTGGCAGAAGGCGGTGCGGGAACACTTATCGGCATCACCCTCACCTTTGCCATGGCCCAGTTCATCGACACCTATATCCTGCAACCTATCGTGCTCGGCGACAAGCTGGATGTACATCCGGTGTTCATCATCATCTCGGTGGTGGTGCTGGGTTACCACGTGTGGGGCATCATTGGCATGGTATTGTCCATACCCCTGTTTGGCATGATTACCGTCGTTTGCCGCTACGTGCCGGCCCTGAATCCTTTTGGTTATCTCTTTAGCAGGAATAACGTGGATGAACCATCCATCAGGGAGTGAGTGCCAAGTAAGTGTAATGTGCATCGACTATGTGGGTCGTTATTCCACGCAAAGGCCGCAAAAATTTTCACGCAAAATGCGCAAAGGACATAGTTTTGCTCTTTGCGTTTTTGCGTGGAAATAAATTTCTCCTAATAAATAATAGCTTGAAGGATATCAGGTTTTCACCCTCCCGATGTGGTCTTCTACGGCCTTCACTTTTCCTTCCAGGCAGTTGCTGGCTCCCTGCCGGATGTCCAGCTTGATGGCTGAATACACCCGCTTGCAGTCCGGCTCAAGCAATTTATAAGCCTTGCTGACCACCTCCAGGATTTCCTCCATGGTATCGGCCTCTACAATAGTGCCCATGGGCGTCAGCTTGTAACTGTGTCCGCTGTCATCTATCATTTTGATGATCTTGCTTACATAGGGGCTTACACTTTCTCCCTTGTCTGTGGGGAACATGGCAAATTCCATCAGTACTGACATCGGTATAGATTTTTAATGATACAATGCAATGAATAGCTGATGACCAGGTGTTGAGGCACATGGGTTTGATAATTGCAACCCGGGTCCTGGCACCGTGGTTAAGAAGCGCTATTCGCTTATGCACACAAAGATAAGAAAGCTTCCCGGGAACATCAACAGGCAATGCAGATATTAACGCGATGGCCAGTGAATACGCATCGTGGTTCCTTTTCCGGGGGCAGAATCCAGGGAAAGCTTTGCACCGTGGAGCGTTACGATTCGTTGCACCAGGGTGAGGCCGATACCGCTGCCTTCGCTTGCGGTCTTGTTGCTGCCCCTGAAAAAGGGTTGAAAGATATCCTGCTGCTCGTCTGCCGGGATCCCAGGGCCCCGGTCGGTAAAGCTGATCACTGGCCCGGAGGCTGCCCTGTCATAGGTCAGGAATATCTCCACCCGGTGGTCAGAAGAAAATTTACAGGCATTGTCCATGAGGTTGGCAAAAGCAACGGTTAACAGGTAACTGTTCCCCCTGACGGTGATATAGTCCTCATCATCAAGGCTATCATCCATTTTTATCTGAACCTGGTACTCCGGGTGGTTTCGCAGCACCTCCTTCCTGGCGTCCATGATAAGCTCATCCAGCCGGCAATGCTTCAAGCTGATCTGATGCGTTTCATAGCTGGCTTTGGCAATGTCCATAAGTCCTGTACTGAGCCTGGATAGCTTCCGGGCATCATTCAGCATGCTTTCCAGCGAAATCCTGAGATCCTGAGACAGGTCTTTTTCTTCCAGGACAAGTTGCAGTTCGCCAATGATGGCGCTGAGCGGCGTACGCAGCTCGTGGGCGATGTTGGATACAAATTCCCGCTGCCCATCGAAGGCGTTTTCCAGCCGGTCAAGCATCCGATTGAAAGAGGCCGCCAGCACAGCCATTTCATCCACATGCGCGGTTTCACTCAATCTGAGGTGAAGGTTCGTGGCGCTGATCTCTCCTGCCTTGTCGGCCATCCTGCTTACGGGGCGAAAAAGTTGTTTTGACAACCACCTGCTTGTAAAAAAAATTACAATGACTGCAAACAACCAGGAAAAGATAAGCACGATACGCAAATTGGCCATCTGGCCGGGTGATGCAAACCCATTGAGTATTGCATCAGTGAACAGGTAGATCAGCAGCGTGACTAGCAGGAAAAGAAGGCCTGTTACAAGCGTAAACCAGATTGTTATCCTGTTGCGAATTTTCATATTACTCAAAGTCGCTGCTTAGAATGAATCCCATGCCCGGTCTGGTATGGATTAGTTTCTTATCAAATGGCTTATCCACCTTTTTTCGCAAATAAGTAATGTAGACGTCAATGAAGTTGGTACCGGTGTCGAAGTGTGTATTCCATACCTTTTCAGCGATCTCCGAACGGGTAAGTACCCTGTCGGGGTTGCGCACCATATATTCAAGAAGTTTAAACTCTTTCGGCGTCAGCTTGATCTCCTGGTTGCTGCGTTTTGCCGTTTTTTTATGGATGTCGATTTCCAGGTCAGCGTATTGGAGCAGAGAAGACTGGCTTGCCCTGCTGTTGCCGGCCCTCTTTAGCAGCGCCCTGATCCGGGCCAGCAGCTCACGGAACTCAAAAGGCTTGATCAGGTAATCATCAGCACCGGCATCAAAACCTTCCACTTTGTCATCGGTGGTGCCCAATGCCGTGAGCATCAAAATGGGGATATGAGGCTTATTGGCCCGGATTTTCCGGCATAACTCGAGGCCATTCATCTCGGGAAGCACAATATCTGACACGATCAGGTCGTAATCATTGGCCAGGGCAAGTTTCAGGCCCATGCGGCCGTCATAGGCCACGTGGGTCTGGTATTCCTGCTCCTGAAGCCCGCGCTGAATGATCTCTGCAAGCCTTTTATCGTCTTCAATGATCAGGATCTGTGTCATCGCACCTCATTTTCCAACAAAAATACAAGCTTCCGGGATACAGGCAAGCAGAAAGCTACGAATATTTTCTGAAACAGCCTGTTACAGTCTGAATTCAAAACCAACCGACACAAACCTGCCTACCATAGGATAATGCACAAAAGTGCTGTATTCGCTGTCAAACAGATTGCTGACACGTCCCACTGCCTGAATGTTGATCCCTTCTTTGTTCATAAGGGGGTAACTGGCTCCTACATCCGTGACAAACATTGCATCCATGGTTTCCACCTGGGGGTCCACTCCAAACTTCATCAGAGGATCTTCTGTTTCGCTGCGGTAACGCAGGTTCAGGTTCAGCATGGCTCCCTGGTCAAACCGGTATGTGGCGGCCAGGTTCACCAGCCATTCATATTTGCCCGGGATCACTGCCTGGCCAGCGTAAGGAATGATAAACTCACCTACCGCCTCGTTGATGAATGCCTGTGCATCGGGTCCGGCTATGGGGCCCTGGTACAGCTGGATGTCATCATCGATCTCTGTTTCTGAATATATCGTATAGCTGGCATTGGCAAATACCCGAAGCTGGTCTGTTGGTCTGAAATCCACATGAAACTCAATCCCCTCGTTGACCTCCTGGCCAGGCAGGTTTCTTGAATAGGCGACAGGCGCCGCTTCAATGTCCGGTGGCAGTTCAGCATCCTCATGCGCAGGTCTGATCTCAAAGAGCGGGGCGCCGGCGGTGCCTTCGTTGACCAGGTAGTAATAGTTTACCCTTGCCGTCACCCTGCCATCCCATAATGTGGTTCGCAAACCGGCATCAAAACCTGTAAAACGCTCCATTTCCGGGTCAACAACCGGAAGGTTAATGTTGCCTGCCAGGAATGGTGGCCCCAATGGCCGTGGAGGCCTGTTAAAGTTGTTCACCATGTTCAGCGGAAGCCAGCGGGAGCTCATCCCATATGCAGCATACACCTGCAGCTGGTCCTCCATCAGCATTTGCGACAAAGCAATATTGGGGCTGAAAAAGATGTCGTCGATATAGCTTTGTCCATCCATCCTGCCACCAAGCCTGAGCAGCGCTCCCTCCCACGGCTGCATTCCTGCTTCCATGAAGGCGGCGTAAAATTGTTGTTCGTCTTCCCACATGAAATACAGATAATCTTCATTATCCACGCTACCCGTGGTCCATTGCGCATCACCTCCTGCCTTCAGCCAGAGCCTTCCAGGCATCAGATCATGGCGGTAATACCCCCTGATGCCGAACTTCTGCCTGTCCTGAGTGCCAAAACCAACATAATACAGCGTATCTTCAGGAAACTCCACATTAAGATATTCTTCTTCATCCTGAAAGAAGAAAGTAAGATTGTAGTCCAGGTCTGATCCCCTGCCGGGTTCAAAACTCAATGAATAGAGCTGAGATGTCCTTTCCCTGCTTTGTTCCTGGCCGTGATGCAGTTCAGTTCCAAAGTGTTTTTTTACGTCAAGATAGTTGGCCCGGAAACTGATATCCAGATCGGGGCTAAGCTCATAGCCCACAAGCAGGCTTGGTATGACCGCACGGTCAAACCGGTCGGAATAGCTATAGTGATCAAGTATACCTATAAGCTCACGGCCTGTTTGTCCTTCTGACATGTGTGCGTCCATGTTTGCCCTGTAATACAGCCTTCCTTCGTTGGCCACCGTAGCATTCATCCTGTAAGTGTTCAGCGAGCCCACGCTGGCCGAAGCTTCTGCGATCTGTTCATTTTTGCGGGTCCTGATGTCCACAACGAACTGAAAGCCACCATACCTGGCGGGAACCGGCCCCGGGTAAATTACGATCTCTTGAATCAGGCTGATTGGTATATCTCCGAATTCTACGGTATGGTTACTGGCCAGGTTAATCGGCTGTCCGTCAAGCAACACGAGGGTCAGGCGACTGTTATCCCTGCCAAACCCCCGGATGACAAACCAGTCCTCCGCGCCAAAATCACCAGTACTCCGGAATGTCAGACCGGTTTTCAGAGAAAGGTAGTTGAGTATGTCGTAGGGATCATTACCGATCATCATCGTATTCAAATCCTCTGCAGTAATGCGAATGGCATTAGGATAATCTTCATCGTGTGTTAACTCCATCGGTCTGTCAAAGCCTGAATCGGCCCTGGCCACCAATGCAATGGCAAATGTCAGCACGACCAGGGCAGCAAGCCGGGCAAGGAAATAGACGAAGTCCAGGTCACGGGAGACATGCCTGGTGCTTACAGGTGCTTTTTTGAGTAATGTGTTGTTTCTCATCATAACGGGTAGTGTTTGAAGACCTGATGCACGAGGGGTTTATCATGGCCTTGATGGTTAATATTTTACGTGTCGAGATACTGCATGTGTTCAGGTTATTGTCAAAAAGTCGAAAAGACGAAATGTCTAAATGTCTGATTTGATTAATATTCCTTTTAGGAACTCAGCTTTAATAGGCATCGCTCGATTCAAGCTTGTAAGCGATGGCTGTTTTCGTACATGGT
>SL_5KL_010_SEDDRAFT_10000468_pt1 | contig 25713 bp, 27 predicted proteins | sample SodLakKL_010_SED_FD_9118 | JGI IMG/M metagenome (IMG submission 9118) | reverse complement strand
GATGCCTCGTCTTCCACCGAGGGAATGTCGGGGACCACCATGCCGCCGAGAAAGGTGATGAGATTGAAGCGGATTCTGACCCGGTAGCGGCCTCCCTCCCGCAAAAAATGGAGGAAGAAGAGGAAGATGCCCCGTCTTTTGACTTTGTTCCGGGCGAAGCTCAGAAAATGTCCGAATTCATGCCAGACAAGGGCCAGAAAGTAGAAAGCGACAAACAAGAGTAGCCCTTCCCAAAACGAGGGCCTTCGGTCCAGTTCTCGCCAGATGAGCGTGAAATAGACGACAATGGCGATCATGAGGAAAAACAACAACATCCGGTTTATACGCACCGTATTCCCACCTGCTTTCGGGAGTTTGACAAAACGATGGTCACGATCGGGTTCACATTCTATGCAATCCGCGGGCATCGAGCCGATAGATCTCATCGAAAACTTCCTCGATGAACGCCCTGTCATGCGTCACGGCGATGATCGCCCCTTGAAAATCGGAAAGCACATTCCGCACCCGGGGCGCGCTCAAAGGAGAGAGGTTGCGGGTCGGCTCATCGAGGAGGAGGACGTTGTGCTCTTGCAGAATCATCCGCAACAGACAGAGCTTCGTCTTTTGTCCTCCGCTCAGCGAACCGACGGGGACGACCATCTCCTGTCGTTCGAAACCGAGGGCTCCGAGCATCTTTCTGACCTTTGTTTCGGTCTTTTTGTCGGTGACCCCAAAGAAAGAGAGCACTGGCTGTTCGCCGTCCAGCTCCTCATAGTCCTGGGGCACATAGCCCACCTTGAGGTTCTCTTTATCGGCGAGGGTGGCGCATAAGGCCTTCAACAGTGTCGTCTTCCCCGTACCGTTGGCTCCCGTGATGGCGATTTTCTCGGGTCCTTTTACCAAGAGGCGGACGTCGCGGGAGAGTGTCCTCCCCGCCACTTCGAGGTTGTCGATGTGAAAGTCCACCACAGTCCTCCCCTTGGGAAGAGAGACACTTTTCGGAAAGGAGATGTCGATCGGTTCCTCCGGCTCGGGAATCTGCTTGAAGTCCTCTTTGTCCCGCTCGATGTTCTTCTCGATGCTTTTCAAGTGTTTGATCTTCTTTTTCAAAAGGCGCGCCTTCTCGGGGTTGCGGACGGTCTGGTCCTGTTCGTGGGCGACTTTTTGATAGATCCTCCGGAAGCGTTCCATCTTCTTTTTGTACTCGGCGCGTTGCTTCTTCGCGATCATGAGGTCGGAATCGAATCTGCGGACACGATGATCGACGAACTCCTTGAAAGTCCCTCTGTAGAATTCGGTCTTCGCCTGTTTCCGCTTACGGACCCGTTGCAGATGGATGATCCCGTTGGCCGTGTTCTCCAAGAGTCGTTCATCATGCGAAACATAAAGGACGGGACGGCGTTCTGTCCGGATGAAATCCTCGAGAAAGAGGATCGTCTCGAAATCGAGGTCGTTGGTGGGCTCGTCCAACAGCAGGATTTCAACTTCACGCATGAGGAGGCGGGCGAGGCCGAGTTTCACGGCTTCGCCGCCGCTGTAGTCCCCGATCCTTTTATCGTCGTGATAGGCTTCCATGGGAAAACGGAGACGTTGCAGAATCATCCCGAGGTCCTTCAACATCTCGTAACGCTCGGGCAAGAGATCGGGGTGGTCATCGTCTTGGACGAAGAAGTCCATGGTCCGCTTGTCGGCATACCTTTCCGTGATGTCTTGTTCGAGGCGGCCGATGACACCTTTTTTCCGGATGTCACCGGTCAATTCGACATGGAAAGGGACCTCCTCTTCTTGCAGACAATCGAGAAGCGTCGTCTTGCCGGTCCCCTCCTGACCGATGAGGGCGATCTTGTCGCCGGGGTTCAAGGTGAAAGACAGCCCGGTCACAAGGGTGTGACCGCTCTTTTTCAGACGGATGTCAAGATTCCTGATATCCAGCATGAGGGCACCTCCCGTCCAAGCCGTCCAAACAAGATACAAAAACAACTATTGTTGCAGGTGATGTGTCCCGGTTCCGCGCATCGTCTCCCCCATGCGGAAGAGAAAACGGGCGGCCCATGTCAAATGAGGTCCGCCCGGAACGTTTTTCACCTATGCTCGTCAGCTTCAGTCCTGTTTTTCGGTCATCGAGATATGCAACATCTCCGCGAGTGCGGCCACTACGCAAGCGAAAGCGGCGATGATAATGCCGTAGGCGTGTTTCCAATCGACATCTTCGATGATTTCCTCTCCACCGTCGACATAGACCACATCGACATAATCGGGAAGGAGGAAGAAAAGCACGGCTGCGACCACGAACATGGCCAGACTGAAGAGGTTGCCGTTGCGTAGGGCCAACGTGACGATCCCGGCGACGAGCGGCGAGAAATAGGCCGCGATCGCATAGGAGTTCGGCTGCAGACGGGAAAACGGCTCTTCGGGGGTGAGTGACGTTCCGAAAGCGATCTCGAATCCACTGTAGTTCGTCCCTTCGTAATGCAACCCGGGAAGAAAGAGCATCAAGGTCGCGACAAGACCCAGACCGAATATCGCGAAAGGGATGACTTTTCTCACTTTCTCATTGCGCACGGCAATCACCTCTTCCCTTTGTCATCATTCTACCGTAAGGTCATGAGCCTGTCAAAACGTTTCCTTTATGTATGTTCCTTTACCGTGACCGCGGAAAAGCGTATAATGAAGATGGATTCCCAATGAAAGGAAGTGGCATGGTCAATGGATTTCTATGAAGCCATCAAGACGAGACGTTCCATCCGGGAAACAGACAAAAAGAGCCCCATCAGCGACGAGCGGATCGAGGAGATTCTCGGCGAAGCACTGAAACACACCCCGACCGCCTTCAACGGCCAGGACGGACGTATCGTCCTCGCCCTGGGGAAACATCATGACCAGGTCTGGGATATTGTCGCCGAAACCTTGAAAGAAATCGTCCCCGAAAAAAAATGGGAAAAAACGCGCAAAAAAATCGAAGGTTTCAAGCAAGGATACGGTACCATCCTGTTCTTCAAGGACGAAAAGACCCTTGAAGAACAGCAAGAGAAGATGCCGCTTTTTGCGGACAAATTCAAACACTGGGCGGACGAATCCATGGGAATGTTGCAGTATGTGGTCTGGACGAGCCTTTCCCTCGAAGGATTCGGCGCTTCGCTGCAACACTACAACCCCCTCATCGACGATAAGATCCGCGAACACTTCAATCTCGACGAGTCGTGGACCCTCGATGCCCAGATGCCTTTCGGGACACCGCTCGAGAAGCCCGGGGAGAAGAGTTTCAAACCTCTGGATGAACGGATGAAAATCTTCAAGGAATGAAAAGAAGGACGGCTCCGCAATCAGGCGGAACCGTCCTTTTTCTCTGCGCGAACGACCAGGGCGAACGACGTTTCGGCAGAAAACGCGTCTTCAGAGAAGCCGTCATGGTACGAAAGGTTCCCAAACCCCGCTTTGTGAAGGAGGGACTGCAGCCCATCGCGTTTCAAGGGGTGGAGTCTCTCGGTGTTCTCCCAAGTGCCCCGGGGTGTTTTCAGAACCTGTCGAAAGAGGACTTCGCACCTTTTCAGCTCATAATGTCTTTCGAAAACATGGTCGTCCCATTCCACATCGGGCAGTCTCGTGATTTTTTCATTATAGACCCTGTCATAGTTCACAATCTGGAAGACAGCTGCCCCGCCTTTTTTCAAGGCTTTCCGCACCCTCTTCAGATAATCCAGGATCTCTTCCTCGGAGGAAAGATGGACAAGCGAGTTCCCGATACAGAAAATGCCGTCATAGACGGCTTCATCCCGCAGGTTCCGCATGTCTTCACACCGGAAGACAATGTCCGGCCCCCGCTTCCCTTCCTTCTTTCGGGCGAGGGCGATCATCTCCTCCGAGATGTCGGTCCCCGTGACCTTGAATCCTTTCTTCGCGAGGGCGATGGCATAGTTCCCCGTACCACACGCGGAATCGAGGATGTCCCCTTTCGGAAGGTTCTTCTCCAAGAACTCGACGGTCTTGTCTTTCGCGGGGAAGATGCGATCATAATGGTCGACCATGAAATCATAGGCCATGTCGTCACTCTCCTCCTCACACCATCACGCAATCATGCCGGCGAAACGATGTCGCTAGTGTCGAAAACTGTTCGATGACGGAATCCTCGCGGTGTACCTTCGTATTCGCTCAGAAAAAGGCTCCGCTTCTTGTCACCGGGGGGGAAGTCAATCGTCATAGAACGAGGGAAAGACATTTCTTCTATAGAAACTGCACACTTCACGCATTTCGCCCATGGTGAGTTTGTGTCCTTCGGAGTGCCAATGGATTTTCGGATGGACATCACATGCCAAGAAATGATCATAGAGGCAACGCGGCTCCTCTTCGGGGATGATATTGTCCTTTTTGCCGGCGGAGATGAAGATTTCCGTCCCCGACAAGTCGCACACCGGCATCTTCCGGTAAGGGCACATCGGATGTAGAAGAAATGCGGCTTTGAACACGCTTCCGTGTCTCACCAAAAGACTGGCGACCATGTTGGCTCCGTTCGAATAACCCATGGCCATGAAGCCGCTGCGGTCCAGATCGTGTCTCTCCGCGAGTTCGTCGAGAAAACGATGCAAACTGTCCGTGCGGCGTTTCAGGTCGTCTTCATCGAGCACACCGGGTTCTTTCCGTTGGAAAAACCGCCGCATGCCGTCTTCCTCCACATCCCCTTCGAGGGCGATGATGGAGGCTTCGGAATCGACCATTCTCGCAAACGGCAATAGATCCTCCCGACTTCCCCCGGTGCCGTGCAGGAGAATCCAGGTCCTGGATTTGAATCCTTCATGATAATCGTAATCCACCGGCGATTCCCCTTTCTTCTTGGCGGGTGTTCATAATAAACGACGGGTCATTCATTTTGGCGAAGATACTCCGGGCGGACTTCCAACGGGGGCAGCACACTTTCGATGTGTTCTCTTTCGCGTTCATAGGATGAGGGAAGGGTGAGTTTGCCGGCGAGTTCCGCCGATGTCTCATCGACGGTGAACCCCGGTCCGTCGGTGGCGATTTCGAAGAGGAGATGGCCGCATTCACGGAAATAGAGTGAGCGGAAATACTTCCTGTCGATCAAGGGGGATGTGCGATAGTTCTCGAATGAGAGCTTTTCGCGATACTCTTCCTGCTCCTTCTCGTCTTCGGCACGAAAAGCGATATGATGAACGGTCCCGCTGCCGGGACGCCCTTTTTCCTCGGGACTCATGTCGAGATCGACGATGTTTCCGATTCCGCCTTTCGTCTCCATCCGGACCCGACCCGTAGTCGATTGTGCCATGTGATAGCCGAATGTGAATTCAAACAGAGCTTTCGTCTTGTCGGGATGAGCCGATTGCAGGAGGACACTGTGCACCCCTTTGATGGCCGTATCGCGATCGATGTCCTCGAAACGCCAGAGATTCTCCTCGCCCGTCTCACTCTCCACCAGAGCCAAAGAAAGCCCGTCCGGATCAGAGAAGACGAGATGGGCCTCGCCGAAGTGTTCTTCCAGTCGGAAAGAGACACCATGTTTTCTCAGACGGTCCCTCCAAAAAGCGAAGCTGCGCAAAGGGACAGAAAGACGGATCGTGGCGACCTGCCCCTTGCCGATTCTTCCCGGTCGCGTGTCTTCCCATGGGAAGAAGGTGAGAAGGGTGCCCGGAGCGGCGTCATGATTCCCGAAATACAAATGATAGGTTTCCGGGTCGTCATGATTGACGGTCTTTTTGACGAACCGCAAGCCGAGTGTACCGGCATAGAAGTCCAGTGTCCGCTGTGCATTGCCGCTCACGGCGGTTATATGATGGATGCCTCGGGTTTCTATCTTCATGTATTGTACATCCTTTCTTTCCTGTGATGGATCCCACGGGACAATGTAAATGTAGCAAAACGCCACCGACTTCCGCAATGAATATGCTCACGACAAAAAAACACCCCGCAAGGGCGGGGTGTCGAACCATGGATGTACACCGTACGATATAACAACCGGGAAATCGCTTATCAAAGCCAAAGTATGGATTGTAAGGTCAACTCGAGCAAGTTCTTCCTGATGTCGGATCGATGGTTCCAACCACGCTTGTCCCACTCCGTTTTACTCAAATCGTCGCCGCCATAGAGGATCTGTGCGAGTCTCACCCCGCGGAACCGCGACACCGCAAAGAAGGCGGCCGCCTCCATCTCCACGGTGAGACAGCCCTCCGCACGGCGCAAGTCGGTTTTTTCTCGCGTCTCCCGATAGACCCCGTCCGTGGTCCAGGTCTTTCCCTCACGATAAGGGATTCCGTGGTGATCGAGCGCTTTTTTCAAAGCTGTAAGCGCCAAAGGGTCGCATACGGCTTCGCGCGAGGGGGGCAGGTAGTGGTATGAAGCCCCTTCGTCCCGGACGGCTGCCGAAGGGAGGAAGAGCGTTCCCAAGGGAGAGTCCGTCAAAACGCCCGCACCGCCACAGACGAGGAATTTCTTCGCTCCCGAGGCGATGAGCTCTTCCAAGAGCGCCGCAGAAGCGGCGGCCCCCACATACCCTAGACAGACCCCGACATCTCGGTCATCGACCCTCGTCTTGTACAAGGGGATGTCGACCGTCTCCGATCGGAAGGTCCCCAACTTGTCCAACCGTCCTTCCTCGAACAGATGTGTCAGGGCTTCTTTGAAAAAAGTCACCACGAAATGTTCGGGCAGCTTCACTTCTCCGACCACCGCTTCGGGATTGATATAGGCCTCTTTGGCCGAATCGAACTCGAGGATGGGATAGGTTTTCTTCAGACTCATGTTCTCTTCCCCTACAATTTCTTTCGCCAATCATCCGGCAATAGTTGCGAGAGTTCCACCACACGGTCTTTGTCGATTTTCACGAGAGCGTGGGCGTTCTCGTCGGCAAGCTCGTTCAAGAATTCCCTACACACACCGCAAGGAGGAATGATCCCCCCTTCATCTGTCACGGCGATGCAGGCCTTGATGACCTTCTCGCCGGCGGTGACCATGGCTGCCGCCGCGGCGCGTTCGGCGCAAAAGCCGATGTTCGTGGCGATATCGAGACATGTCCCTGTGTAGATGTTGCCTCGGTCTGTGAGAATCGCCGCCCCCACACCGCCGGCATCGGCGGTCGCCGAGAGGGGGAAGGGTTTCGCCTTGGCATAAGCTTTCTTGTAGAGCGTGTCAAAGTCCATGGGTTCTGCCTCTCTTCTCCTTGTGTTCCGCTTCGAAGCGGAAAAGGGCTTCGATTGTGGAACGATAGGGCTCATCATACCATCTTGTCATGGCTGCCCGAGCTCACTTCATGCAAAAGCACGACGATCCTCTCTCTTCTTCCTGGTGGCCAAGGAAACAAAACACCTAATCAAGGTGTTCTTCTAAGGCAATATCATCCGGGATCAACGCGTCCAAGTCGAGATCCTCTTCATAGTCGATATGGTCGTAGCCGAAGCCATGTATGTGGTGGAATTCCTCGAGAAAGTGTTTTGTCCCCGACAATGCGAAGACGGACTCATCTTGGTGTTTTTGCACGCATGACAGGGTTTTTTCTTGAACATCCGCATCCATTTCATAATGATCCATTCTCAATCTGCCCAGACTGTCCGTGCGGCGCTTGGAACCATAGACCATGTCTTTGAACAACCGGTGTTTATGCGTCAAGATGGATTCGTGGGTCCCTTTTTCTTTCATCGCGTCAAAGAGGCAGGCCATGTATGTCGTGATGCCCGGTATGAAGACGCTCGCCTTGGTCGTGACCGCTTTCGAAGAGGAGATGAGCGCTTCCCCGTTGTACTTCTCTTGCAGCCAGACATCCATGTCGCGGGCTGTCTTTTCCAGGTCTTCCTTGGCTTTTCCGATGGTCCCGCCCCGATAGATCCTATCCATCGACCCGCTGCCGACATACGTGTAGGAGACAGTCTTGGCCCTTTCCGACAGACATCCGGCCGCATCCAGGGCCTCGAGCCAGGCTTTCCAATCACTGCCGCCCATCACATAGACCGTGTTGTCGATCTCTTCCCGGGTTGCCGGAGAAATCCGGATGTCTTTCATCTTCTTGTTGGCGACATCGATGGTCCTCCCGACGAGCGGCTCCCCGATGGGTTTCAAAGAGGAATAGACCAATTTGCCGGTCTCGGGGTCGGGTCTGGCGCCGGCGGCAAGCGAATAGACCACAAGATCCACTCGGGAAAAGGTCTCTTTGATCTTTTGCATGGTCCTTTTCTTGATGTCTTCACTGAAGGCGTCGCCGATGATGTCATAATGGGCGGAATCCAACGTTTTCGCTTGTTTCAAGAAGGCGATGTTGTTCCAGAATCCCGCTGTTCCCGAACGCTTGCCGGAAGGACGCTTTTCAAAGGAGACGTTTATCGTCGATGCGTGGGCGTTTTGTGCCAGGGCCACCCGGCTGGCAAGGCCATATCCGGAAGAACCCCCTATGATCAAGACGCGCTTCGGGCCGGCAAAGTCGGGCAGGTCTTTCGCCTCTTCGGACAGACTGTTCACAAAAGCCTCGCATCCTTTGGGATGGGCGTTGAGATAGACATTATTCCGGATGGACGGTTTGATGATCATAAAGATCCCCTTCTTTTTCATCATTCTATCAAAAGACACTTTTTCCCATGCTGGGTTTAAAGCTCTGATGGAACACGGTGCCACCACTGCCGTTGCACAAATGAATCTATTCGGCGTTCCGCAAAGACAACAACGCCACGGCTTCGACCTGGGCGGTCTGCGGAAACATGTCGAAAGGCATGACGCTTCTCACTGCATAGCCCTTGGACAGACGGTCTATGTTCTTGGCGAGTGTGCTCGGATTGCATGAGACATAGATGAGTCTCGGGATGGGGTTGCGCAGAAGTTCGCTCATGAGCCCCTCGTCGAGGCCGGTCCTCGGAGGATCAAAAACCGCCACATCAAAGGATTTCCCGGTGTTTCTGAGCTGTTTCAACACCTTCCCCGCATCTCCTTGGACGAACTCGACATGCGGGAGGTTGTTGCGTTTTTTGTTCTCTTGGGCGCTTTTGATGGATTCCTTGCTCGAGTCGATACCCGTCACTTCCTCGAACAGGTCGGCGAAATAGAGCGCCATGGCGCCGCTTCCGGTATGAAGATCGAGCAAACGTCTCTCTTTCTGCGGTTCGAAGAGCGTCCGGACATACTCATACATACTCTGGGCCTCGCGAGGATTCACTTGGAAGAAAGCCTTGGGGTTGAGCCGGTAACGGACATCTCCCAGTCTTTCTTCAATGGTCTCGTTACCGGCGAGAATCTCGTAGGTCTCACCGAAGACCTCGCGGTTTTTGACATCATGATTCTTGCTGATGGCCACGCTCACGACGTCGGGAAGCGAGAGGATCTCCTCGGCGACCTTCTTCAGTACTTTGTTGAAGATGGTGATGACCAAAGTGACCTGGATTTCGCCCGTCGCATCGCTCCTGCGGGTGACGAGATGACGGAGCATCCCCCGCATCTTCTTTTCGTCGAAAGCCCGGATGTCGTACTCGTCGAGGATTTCGAGGACGCGCCTGTTCGTCTCGTTGATCCGTTCATGCTGGATGGGGCAATCGAGGACTTCCACGAGGTCTTGTGAATCGGCACGGAAAAGTCCCGTCACGATCCCTCTTTTCGTGTTCTTCACCGGCATCTGGGCTTTGTGGCGATAATGTCTGGGCGTGACGATCGGGTTGAAAGAACGGAAATCGACAGTGTTGAGGGGAATCTTCGTATAACGCTCGAAAGATTGACGCAACAGGCTCTCCTTGAGACGTTGCTGTTCCTCATAGTCGACGTGTTGGAGCTGGCATCCGCCGCACACCCCGTAATGCTTGCAAAACGGCCGTCGTCGATAGAAAGCGCGCTTCTTGATGTGCACGCTCTCGGCCACGGCATAGCCCTTGTGGAGGCTTTTCACGCGCACGACGACCTCTTCGGGAGGAATCACCCCCGGCACGAACACGGCTTGTCGCTTGTAGAAGCCGATTCCTTCGCCGTTGATGCCGATCGTCTTTATGGTGATGAGGACTTCTTGGTTCACTTCAAGTTGGGAACTCATCGGACACTCCTCCAGATAATGGCGGGAAATCGCTTGCCCATGGGTTTTGTAACTTACATTTTCGGCAAGTCTTCCTTCCTTGTGCCTTAAGTGTACCATAGTGCCCGTCCAACGAGCAATACGCATGACCGGCACAACATTCATGCCATTGAATTATTTTGCATCATTATACATGACATCCTATTTGCGTATTTGGTATAATTGCTTTATGAAACCAATTGTTCGGGATAAAAATCTGAAGGAGGATGTGCAATGAAAGATGAAACGCTGCAAGGTTTGAAAAAATTCAATCTCATCATGGGGGTCGTCCACTTCGTTCAAGGCGTATTGATGCTCGTGCTCGCCTTTGTCGTCATTCGGGAAGTGGCGGAATTCTCTCCCACCATCATTCAGCATTATCTGGATTTCGACCCGGCGGTAGGCCTCTTCCCGGCCAGCAGTGACTTGTTCGAGTTGCCGTTCGGGGTTATGGTCGCTTTATTCTTGTTCATATCGGCCGGTGCTCATTTCTTGATCAGTTTGCCGAAAAAGACAAACGACATCTACAATCGCGACCTGGAAAAAGGCATCAACAAATTCCGTTGGTTCGAATATGCCCTGAGTTCCTCGATCATGATCGTCCTCATCGCCACATTGTTCGGTGTGTACGATATCGCATCGCTGATTCTGATCTTCGTCGTCAATGCGTCGATGAACCTGTTCGGTCTCGTCATGGAACAGCTCAACTCCGGCAAAGAGAAATCCAATGTCGACTGGGGCCCCTTCATCTGGGGAAGCATCGCCGGATTGGCACCGTGGATCGTCATCATCACCTACATGGTGGGGTTCGCGGACCTCTCACAAGTCCCCTGGTTCGTCTGGGCGATCGTCGGAACGTACTTCGTCGCCTTCAACACCTTCCCGGTCAATATGGTCTTGCAATACAAAGGTGTGGGAAAATGGAAAGACTATCTCTATGGTGAAAGGACATACATCGTCCTGAGCCTGGTCGCAAAGACGATTCTTGCGTGGCTCGTTTTCTTCGGGGCGATGCAACCGTAATAGAGCCTTCTTCTCTTGACTCCTATGGCTCGCTCAAATGCCCATGAAGCCCGCTTCCGGCGTTTCTTCGCCTTGGCGGGCTTTTTTATGTCTTTGAGCGATAGTCGGTGTCGTGACTTGACAATGGTCGAATCATCTCCTAGAATGCACATACCAAAGATACTGACGGGTGATTTTCATGAAATCCTTCCTCCGAAAAGGCATCATCCTGACCGGATCGACCGTGTTCGCCACCGTCTCCCTCTACATCGCATCCTTGTACACAAGACATCTTCCCGACTCGCGTACGCTCGGCACTTTGGCCGTCTATGCCTTTGTGCTCTTTCTTGTCAACTTGCTCGTCTTGCTTCTTATCTCCCTTTCGAGACCGAAAGCCTTCGTCCTGTTCATGAGCGTCACGATCACGGGTCTCTTCGTCGTATTCATCTTCGTCACCGACCAAGTGACCATCATCGAGGGCGCGGGCCTCTTCCTATTCCCCGCGATGGTCTTCCTGGGCTCCTCTCTTTTGTCGGCGGTGGTCTTGTTCCTCAAAAAGGTCATCTCCGGCCGGTGACATGAATCGTGCGATTGCCGTTGACAGTATCCCAGGGATACGTTATCATATAGTTAAGTCATCACTTAATTATATGAAGGAGGAATAACACATGCCCGAAACTTGGGAAACACTACACACTCTTTCCGAAAAGAGCCGCTACCGGCTTGTCAAGCTGCTTCTCGGAAAAGAACTCTGTGTGCATTCGCTCGCCAAGAAACTCTCGCTGAGCGACTCGGCGGTGAGCCAGCACATGAAGGTCCTCGAGAAGAGCGGACTCGTGAAGGGCGAAAAACGCGGCCATTACACACACTACACAGTCGAAAAAGAGAAAATCGCCGCCCTCGCCGAAGAACTGCACACACTCGCCAAGACCGAAAGAAGCGAGTGTTGCCATGAGGAAGAGCACAAGGAAGAATGCAAAGAACGTCATCAAAAAGGCGAGTGTGAAGAAGAACACGACGAAAAGGGCTGCTGCCGAAAAGATTGAAAAAAAGAAGGTCTTCCCGGAAAGAGCGGGAAGACCTTCTTTTTTATGCGTGATCACTGTTTCTCCAAAAGCATGACGGTCTCGATGTGACTGGTTTGGGGGAACATGTCGACGGGGACGGCCTCTTTGACTTCATACCCCGCCCCGGAGAGGATGTTCGCATCCCTGGCGAGTGTGGACACGTTGCACGACACATAGACGATCCGGGGTATCTCGATCGCCATGACCGCCTGCAGAAAGGCTTTTTCACAACCCTTTCTCGGCGGGTCGACGATGAGGGTGTCGATTCGTTCATGTTCGAGCTTCTGGATGACCTCGGCGGCATCGCCTTGTAAGAACTCGACATTGTCGATGTCGTTTTCGTCAGCGTTCTCCTGCGCATTCTTGACTGCTTCCTTCACACTCTCGATACCGATGACACGGCCGGCCCGTTGGGCGAAGGGAAGAGTCATCGTCCCCACACCGCAATAAGCGTCGACCACCACATCCTCGGGTCCCGGTTTGGCCAAGCGCATGGCCTCTTTGTAGAGACGGGCGGTCTGGAGGGGATTCACCTGGTAGAAGGATTTGTGGGCGATCCGGTATTCGAATCCCGACAGTCGGTCGCGGAGGAGGTCCTTGCCGTATATAGTGCGACTTTTTCCTTCAATGAGGGAGCCCGCGTTCTTGGCGTTCACGTTCTTCACGATGGAGACGATGTTCGGGAATCGCTTCAAAAGACCTTCGACGAGTTCGTCCTTATAGGGGAGACGGCTCTCGGCCAGCACGAGAGTGAGCGCGATTTCGTCATAAGCCAAGCTTTGTCTGAGCATCACCGCCCGGACACACCCGTCCTGGGTTTCTTCGTCATAGACGGAGATGCCCCGGTTTTGGAAATGGCCTTTCAGGTAACGCACGATCTCCGAGAAACTCTTCGGGATGATATGACAACGTTTCAAATCGACAACCTCGCGGGTGCGATTCTTGTAGAAACCCGCCATGACCCTCCCCTTGCGCTTTTCAAAGGGGATGATCGCCTTGTTCCGGTAATAGAAGGGATTCTCCATGCCGATGGTCCTTTGGATTTGCGGTTCCACATGGGCGATCTTCCGCAACGTCTCTTTGACCCGGTGCCGTTTGAACGAGAGCTGCATCTCGTAGCTCATGTGCATGGTGTCGCATCCGCCGCAAGTGGAAAAATGCTCGCAGATGGGGATCTTCCGGAAGGGGGATTCCTCCTTGATTTCGACCAAACGACCGAATGCGAAATTCTTGTTGACCTTGACCACCCGGATCAACGCTTTTTCACCCTTCAAGGCATCTTTGACAAAAACGGGGAACCCGTCGATCTTACAGACGCCCTTGGCATCATGGGTCATGTCGACGAATTCGACCTCATGGACATCGTTCTTCTGCAACAAGACTTTCATCCCCTTCCCCGTTCTTCATTTCAAACGGTATTTCTTCGCCAATCCTTTAGTCGAGGTCTCGCGGTATCCTTTCGGAAGATCGCGACCGGTCTCGTGCATGGTCTCCACCACGAGGTCGAAAGAGATCTTTCGGAAAGCGCTCGAGAAATAGGCGATATTGCTCGCATCCATGGCCCGGAGGGCCGCGACCGCATTGCGTTCTATGCAGGGTATCTGCACATAGCCGAGGACGGGATCGCACGTCAAGCCGAGATGATGCTCCATGGCGACCTCGGCCGCATATTCGATGGTGTCCATATCGGCATCCCGCAAGAACGCATGCATGGCGGCGGCCATGCTGCAGGCGGTGCCGATTTCGGCTTGACATCCGGCTTCGGCGCCGCTGATGGATGCGTTGTGTTTGACGATGTTGCCGATGATGCCACCGACGGCGAGGGCATCGATGAGGGCTTGTCTTTGTAAATCGTGCTTATCTCTCATGAAACGCAAAACCGCAGGCAAGACACCGCTCGCACCGCATGTCGGTGCCGTCACGACCGTGCCGCCACTCGCATTCGTCTCACTCACCGCGAAAGCGTAAGCGCTGACGATACGGGTGAGGCCGACCTCATCGGGCTCATCGGTCGGTTTCATCCGATACAAGGTCCCCGCTTTACGGCGCAGTCCCAGGTCACCGGGAAGCACCCCTTCGGCGTCGATGCCTTCCCGGATGGATGTGTCCATGGCATCGAGGACGCGGGCAAGATGATCATCAAGTCCGTCGGGCTCGAACCGCCGCACATAGGCCGGAAGGTCGATCCCTTCCTTTCGGCAATAATCCGCCACATCCTTGAATGATGCGTGCGGATAGACATCCAAGGGTCTATCATCATCCTCGTTCTCGATGCGGATGGACCCGCCACCGATGCTGTAGGCACGCATACGGGCCTTGATCTTCCCCCTCTCATCGAGAGCGAAGAGGTCGAGGGTGTTCGGATGCTCGTCGACGAAATCCTCGGAAAAGACGATCTCCGCATCCGGTAGGGTCTCGGCGAGAACCTTGTCGGTGAGATGCCCTCTTCCCGTGAGGCCCAACGAACCATACAAGATGACACGATAACGCGGTGCCGGGTGTCTTTGCATGAAAATCTTCGCGGCCCGCTCCGGGCCGATGGTGTGCGAACTCGACGGCCCTTTGCCGATCTTGTACAAGTCACGCAACGATTTCATACAACCTCCAGGAAATATTCATCTATTCCCATTATACCACAAACGACATTTGCCGCCGCTTGGGCGGGACGTCACAAAAAATCCCGGCCCTCCGGGGGCCGGGATTCGTTGCATTCTTCGGTCAAAACTCCATTTTTACATCTTGGGTCTTCGCGGGTTCCGCTTCGAAGAACGGATACTTCTGCATGTTGATCTTGGCGGCGACGATGCTCACGGGGAACGTGACGATCCGCGAGTTCAAACGGGAGACATTGGCATTGAACATCCGGCGCGAAGCCTGGAGATGTTCTTCGACATCGGCAATGCTCCGTTGCAGGTTGGTGAAGACCTTCTCCGCTTTCAGATCGGGATAGTTCTCCACGACGACATTGATGTCCGATTGGACCTGGTTCATCTTTTCCATGAACTCTTCTTTTTGTTTCACGGTGAGTTCGTCCGGCATGTTCTGACGCCATTTGACGACATTTTCAAACGTCTTGGCTTCGTGTTTGGTATAGCCTTTGACGGTTTCGACCATCTTCGAAAGAGTGTCGAAACGCTTCGTCAGAGCGACATCGATTCCCGATTCGGCTTCTTTGACCTTGACCTTGAGTTGTCTGAGGTTGTTCATGGTCGCGATGTACCAAATCAACACGACCAATAACAAAACACCAATGACAATTAGAGCGATGAGCCATCCTTGCATGTTTTCAATCCTCCTTGAATATTTTCCGGTTCAGTTTCAGTTCGTCCACGAGATTGTGGATCAAGCCCACATCCTCACGGAATTTTTCCAATAGCTTTTCGTCGAGACGGCGGAAGGGACGTACGGAAAACGTCGGCTTCCCGGTGTGGATCGCAAAGTAGAGTTTGTTGTCGATGAAGGAGAAACCGAGGTTCCCCGGGTGGTTCTTCTCGATTTTCATCAGGGATTCCATGAAATGGGGTGTGAGGATGTAGAACGCCGTATGTTCCCGGGTGGCGAGGGTCCGGAACTTCTTGTTGAAATCGACGGATTCGAACTCGACTTTTTGGTATTTACGGCGGGTCTGGGGTTTGTATCGTTCGAGGACCAGGACGTGGCCGTCGAAATCCTTGTTGAAGTCGAAATGGAAGACCCGGCCGTGGAAATAGGTGACATACTTCTTGCGGCGGCGTATTTTTCCATCCTTGTCCCGATAGGTCTCATACTCGATCCGCTGCAACTTGACGTCGCTCGATACAAAGTCGACACCGTCGATCTTGCCCCGGAAGAAATCATAACTGTAGAACCGGTCCGCCCTCTCGATGAACTCCGTGTTGTAGACATCCGCGGGGTCGAGCCCCTGGATCTTGCCGAAACCCTTTTGGGGGACGAATTCGCCCTCTTCGACCAATCCGGAAAGATAGTCCTTGAGGAACTCGTGCTTGAAATTGGTCTCGAACCGCTGGAATAGCGCAAAACCGAGCACAAAGACCAGCACGGCGAAAATGATGAGGACGACACCGACGGTGACCGCCCATTCTCCGAGCGCTTCGGTGGTTCCCAGAACGGCCGCCAATATGCCGAATCCCAAAAACGGAAGCCCGAGAAGAATGATGCGTTCAGCCCGCTTCTTTTTGGCTTGGTGCTCTTGCAGGCCTTCTTTCAATAACACCCTCTCCTTTGGTGCGGATTCACACCGTCTATGTACCGTATTATATCACAGCATTTCCCACAAATGACAACAAAAAGAGAGAAGTGTCCGCACACTTCTCTCTTAGAAGAGAAAGTGGATTATTCGACATAGACTTTGACGATGTCGCCGTCGCTCGATTCGATATCGACCAGTTCACCGACTTGTCCGCTTTCGAGAAGGGCGTAGATGTCTTCGAAATCGATGCCGGCTTCTTCGAAGGCCTTGCCGGGCAGACCTTTCCGACTGACGATGCCGCCACCCTTTCCGAGGAACAGTTTCGCGAGTTTCAAGGGTACCTTGATGTCCACTTTGTCGCCGTCGGAGCTTCTGATGTGGACCCGGAGAAGGTTCGCGGCGGCTTTTCGTGCACCACCTTCGGTCTTTTGAGGAACCGCCGTCTCTTTTTCGGCTGTGAGTTCCTTTTTCACTTCGTCGACGGTGGTTTCCTCATTTTCGAGTTTCTGGAGCCATTCGATCGGGTTTTTCATGGGTCTCACCTTCCTATGTTTTTTTTGGTCGTCTTCAATCTGTCAGTGAACGATTGTGCATCATGTGACGTTCTTCGATTTCTCTCACTCGTTGTTGATGGTTGTCCTTCATGCTCTCTGTGACGAGGGGGATCACGAACATTGTCATCTTCCCTTTCTTTCGAGGGATTTCGTTCTATGTTCGTAGTCCTGCATGACTCTTTGGACTTTGATGTCGTGATTCATCTTCATCATTTCGTGCGTCATGGGGGTCGCATTCATCATTGTTTTCACACCTTTCATGTCTTTTAGCGGTTCAAGGATGTACGTTCGTGCCGTTTGACGATCTCTTTGATTCGAAGTTTGTGATTTTCTTTCATCACTTCGTGGACGAGGAGGTTTTCCATTGTTTATTCCACCCTTCTTCTTTTTCTTTGAAGCTACGTTCCATGAGGCACAATCGTTCACTGACAGACCGAATGACTTGGGAGATGTTTCCTTGCTTTTTTGTTTTGGTTCTTGCTGATGATCATTTGCAGAGCGGGGATTGTTCATAGGATTTGAGGATCTTTTGGACTTTGACTTCATGGTTGGCGTTCATCACGTCGATGGTGTAGGTGGGTGCGAACATTCCATTCACTTCCTTTCTCGAATTTTCGGGCCGGTTGTTCTTTGGGTTTGTTAACGGTTGATTTTGCGGATGTCTTTTTCCAGACGGTCGAGATATTGGCGGTCTCTTGTTTCTGTGAAGAGTGTGTAGCTGATTTCTCTAATCATTTTCTTTACCCCTTTAGTTTTTTATTTTTTGTGTTGATTTTTTTGATGTTGTAATTGATTTCCTTTAACTTCACCTTCATTTTACATAGGCTTTCATGGTTTGTCAATACTTTTTTAAATTTTTTTAATGTTTTTATTAAATATGTTAATTTTGGTATTCATTATGTTCATTTTATATAAGTACATCCCTGGTATTGAAAGAATGAATGCCTCCGGTTGCGGCAAAAAAAAGACGCCCCTCGCAAGGACGTCCGTCGGAAGTGACATATTGCTTTGCACCGCTCAATCAATGCAGATTGCGCTCGAAATACCCATACAACAACACCGCCAACACAAGCGGATACACGATGCCGATACCTAGATACCCCACGGGATGCAGGTTATGGGCGTGTTCGAGAAGACCCGCATCCACAAGCAGTCCTTTCGTGGGCCAAAAGAGCGGCCATATCCCGAGAAAGTACTGTCTGAAATCCTGTAAGGGCTCCAGCGCGATGATCGCGGGCAAGATGGCGACCACGCCGAAGACTTTCATGTAGGCGAACCCTTCGATCTTGTTTTTGGAGACGGCGGCCAGGAAGAAGGCGAAGACCGGGGTGAAGGCCGCGGCGACGAGGGCGAAGACCAAGATGTCCAGGGCCGAGAAGTGGTCCCAGAGATTGACACCGTGGAAGGTGTAGCCGTCACCCGATAGATGTTTGACCCCAAAAAGCGTCCAAAAGGCGGCATTCGCCGTGAGAACATAGACATAGCCGGTCTTGAAGAGGACATAGCCGCGAAGAGAGAGCGGTGTGACCCGGATGGTGTCGAGGGTGTTTTCGTCCTTGTGGTCCAGAAGGCTGAATCCGAGAAGCGCCGAGCCGACGAAGGGGGCCACCGCGGCGAAGATGATGATGACGATGAGACTCGCCATCTCTTGACCCGCGGCCGTCTCGCCATAGTTGTCGATGAGGCGGGGGATGAGGAAGGAGCCGACAATCAGCATGAAAAGCGGATAGATGAGCAGGATGAGGGTCATCTTCTCTCTGACGATCGTTTTCAGTTCATAGACGAGGAGTCTTGCATACTTGTTCATACCATCACTCCTTGATGGCCGTTTCTATATATTTCGGATAGACGAAAAAACGCATGAGCACGATGGAGAGGAAAGAAAGATAGACGACACCGATGATCGTGAGTGTCCCGATTCCTTCGGCACCGAAAGAGAAATCGATCATGAGCATCGCCGCATGCGAGGGGCTCACGATGAGCAATGTCTCCCACACCCCGCCGATCATGTCGATGGCGTAAAAGATGGAAGGAAAGGCGAAGATGAACATATAGAGCATGAGCATGGCGATCATCGAGGTGAAGTCCCTGACGTGCATGCTGACGAGATAGCCGATGACGGCGTGTGCGACGGCGATGAGGATGACAAACGGGATGAGCGCGAAGAAGTTGATCGAGGCATCGAAAAGGAAATGGCCCGCCAGCGCGATGAGGACGGTCGACTGCAGGGCGATGTAGACGGCGCTCACGATTTTCGAGGCGATGATCGCCGGGGTGGAGACGGGGGTGACCATGAGGGTCTTCAAGGTGTTCTCCTGTCTTTCGTAGAAGAGACCGGCGCCGATGAGAAGCATCGTCATCATCGAGACATCCATGAAGATGAAGAGCGGGATGAACGCACCGGCTTCGTTCCGGCCGATCAAGAAGAGGACGGCTAGCCAAAGCACGGTGACCCCTAAAGACACCTGGATGATGTTGTATTTGGCGAGCCGCTTGAATTCGTCCTGCATGAGGATGCCGAACTTATTCATGGGATATTTCCTCCCCCGTCACCTTGATGAAGATCTCGTCGAGGGAGGTCTCGCCGCTATGGATGGTCTCGACAGAACCATCTTTGAGTATCTCCAAGAACTCCGGATTGTCCCCGATACCGTCCAGCGGAAAGACCTTGTCTTTCGTTCTTCCGTTCTCATGGTATTCCACGCGGACCTCCCGCCGGCCGTGCTTGATCTTCAACTCGCGCGGCGTGGAGATCTCCCGGATGACGCCCTGCGTGATGAAAGCGACACGGTCGCAGAGTTCCTCGACATCGTTCATGAGATGGGTGGAGAGGATCACGGTGCCGCCCCTTTCTTTGAACTCCCACACGAGGTCCTTGATGATGCGGGCGTTGGCCGGGTCGAGTCCGTTCGTCGGCTCGTCGAGAAAGAGGACCTCGGGATCGTTCAAAAGCGCCCTGACAAAGTTCAATCTCACTTTCATGCCTTTGGAGAACTCCCCGACGAGACGGTTCTTGTCTTCGCCGAGGCCGACTCTTTCCATGAGCGAACTGTAGTCGATGTTCTTCTGATAGAGGCGTTTGAAAAAATCCATGTTCTCGACGGCGGTGAGTTTGGAAAAATGCACGGGGAGCTCGAAACCGACACCGATGTCCTCATAGAAGCCGTCACCGTACTCGCGGAGATTCTTGCCGCGGTAACGGACAAGACCCCCGTAATCCTTGAGCAGGCGGGTGAGGATCTTCTGGGTGGTGGATTTTCCCGCCCCCGAAGGGCCGAGAAGTCCGAAGACCTCCCCTTTCTCGACACGGAAACTCACGTCCTTCAAAGCCTGCACACCGTTCTTGGGATAGGTGAAAGCCAGATTCTTCACTTCGAAGATGGTCTCTGCCATGATGACCTCCTCATTCAATGGTTGTCGAATCTATCAATCTATTGCCTGAATCATAGTGTCGATTTGATTTCGATGATGAGATCGCGTATCTCGGCCGCGCGTTCGAAATCGAGCGCTTGGGCGGCTTTGCGCATGTCGCGTTCGAGTTCGTCGACAAGGTCCCTTCTTTCCTCTTTGTCCATGTCGGTGATTTTTTTCGGTTTCTCGTCGACGGCTTCGAGCTTGATCCTGATGGAGGCCCGGACATCCTTCTTGACCGTCTCGGGCGTGATACCGAATTTCTCGTTGTGGGCTTTTTGGATCATGCGACGACGCTTGGTCTCTTCGATGGCCCCGCGCATCGCCGCACTCTCTCTTTCCGCATAGAGATACACCGTGCCGTTGACATTGCGGGCGGCTCTGCCGATGGTCTGGATGAGGCTCGTCTCACTGCGGAGGAACCCTTCTTTGTCGGCATCGAGAATGGCGATGAAAGAGACTTCCGGTAAATCCAGTCCTTCTCGCAATAGATTGATGCCCACGAGCACATCGTAGACGCCGAGGCGCAAATCACGGATGATCTCGATCCGCTCGAGTGAATCGATCTCGGAATGGAGATAGGCGACCTTCATGCCGAGCTCTTTGAAATGACTCGTCAGATCCTCGGCCATCTTGATCGTCAAGGTGGTCACGAGTGTGCGTTCTTTCCGCGCGGTGCGTTTTTGGATCTCTTGGACGATGTCGTCGATCTGCCCCTCTTTCGGTCGCACTTCCACATGGGGGTCGAGCAATCCCGTGGGACGGATGATCTGTTCGATCACATGGTCCGAGCGGGAGAGTTCATAGTCACCGGGGGTGGCGCTGACATAGACCACGCGGTCGGTCTTCGCGAGGAACTCGTCGAAATCGAGCGGCCGGTTGTCGAGGGCCGAAGGGAGCCGGAAACCGTAATCGACAAGCGTCTGCTTGCGGGAACGGTCGCCGACAAACATCCCTCGCACTTGGGGGAGGGTGACATGACTTTCGTCGACGATGAGAAGGTAGTCGTCGCCGAAGAAATCCATGAGTGTCGACGGCGTCTCTCCCGCATCACGCAGGGAGAGATGGCGCGAATAGTTCTCGACACCCTTGCAGGTGCCGATCTCCTTGAGCATCTCGATATCGTAGTTGGTCCTTTGTTTCAAGCGTTCGGCCTCGACGAGCTTGCCTTCCTTCTCGAAATGGGCGACCCTTTCTTCGAGTTCGGCCTCGATGCGGCGGATGCCCTCTTCGAGCTTGTCCTTGTTGGTGACGAACTGGGTGGCGGGAAAGATCGTCACCACGGAATAGTCCTCGAGGATCTCCCCGCTCACGATGTCGAAGGAGCGGATGCGTTCGATTTCGTCATCGAAGAACTCGATCCGCACCCCCTTCGATTTATGGTAGGTGGGCAGGATTTCGACGATGTCGCCCTTCACCCGGAACGTGCCTCGTTTGAAGTCCATGTCGTTTCGTTCGAAAAGCATGTCCACGAGTTTGTCGATGAGGCGGTCGCGGTCGAGGATGTCGCCCTTCCGCACCGTCAAGGTCGCCTCTTCGTAGTCTTTGGGGTCACCGATGCCGTAGATGCAGCTCACACTCGCGACGACAATCACATCCCGCCTTTCGAGCAGGCTCGCCGTGGCGCTGTGACGGAGTTCGTCGATCTCTTCGTTCATCTGCAGATCCTTCTCGATATAGAGGTCCCGAGAAGGCACATAGGCTTCCGGTTGGTAATAGTCGTAATAGGAGATGAAATACTCGACCCGGTTTTCGGGAAAGAACTCCTTGAACTCGCTATAGAGCTGCCCCGCGAGGGTCTTGTTGTGGGCGAGGACGAGAATCGGCTTGTCGAGGTCGGCGATGACGTTGCTCATGGTGAAGGTCTTCCCGGTGCCCGTGGCACCGAGGAGGACCTGTTCGCGGACTCCCGCCTTGATGTTTTCGGCGAGTTTCTCGATGGCTTTCTTCTGGTCGCCCTTGGGGCTGTATTCCGTCACGAGCTTGTAGGCCACTATGATCACCTCGATATTCCAATTCTATCACAATTTGCCCCGCTGTGGTAGAATGATACCGTTCGGGGGTGCATTCTATGAAACCGCTACTTGTCGCCATCGACGCCAAGTACATCCACAAGAACACAGCTGTCCGCCTTCTGCAAGCGAACAGCACTTTCGACGTGGACATCCTCGAAAGCACGATCAAAGACGATCCCGGAGCCGTATATGAGGCCGTGGTGGCGAAAAGACCCCTTTTCGTCGGTTTTTCGACCTATATCTGGAATGTGGAGACGGTGGTCGCACTCACAAGGCGCATCAAGGAAGAAACCGACATCCCCGTCGTCCTCGGGGGTCCGGAAGTGAGTCATGACGCCCGTCATTTCCTCGAAGAGACGGGAGCGGATCTCATCGTGAAAGGCGAGGGGGAGAAAGTCTTCGACGATGTCTGCGCCCATTTCTCGGCAGGGAAGGACATCCGTCACCTTCCCAATATCGCCGGCCGCACGGATATCGGATATTTCGAGAACCCCATAGAAGAGATCCATGACCTCTCTTCTTTGTCATCTGCTCACCGTCTTCCCGACGACGAACCCGCCATGGACAGACGCATCGCCTATGTCGAAAGTTCGCGGGGCTGTCCCTACAAGTGTTCCTACTGCCTTTCTTCTTTGGAGAAGAAGGTCCGTTTCTTTCCTCTCTCCCACGTGCAAGAAGACATCCACCACCTTTTGCAAAAGGGTGCCAAGACCTTCAAGTTCCTCGACAGGACCTTCAACGCGAACCCCGATGCCTTCGCCATCGTGCGCTTCATCATCGAAAACCATAAGGAGGACAGTGTATTTCAGTTCGAGATGACCGGTGACACTCTCGATGAGGAAATGGTCGCCTACATCCACGAACACGCCCCGAGAGGTCTCTTTCGTTTCGAAATCGGCATCCAGTCCACGAACGAGGAGACCAACCGTCTCATCGGCAGACCCCAAGACAGCGAGTCGCTCTTCCAAAAGATCGGCCGGATCCGGGAAGCCGACGTCATCGACCTCCATCTCGATCTCATCGCCGGTCTTCCGGCCGAAAGTCTCGACCGCTTCCGAAAGACCTTCGACGAGACGTTCGCCTTGGGAGCGAGAGAGTTGCAGCTCGGCTTTCTGAAACTCCTAAGAGGCACGAGGATCCGCAAAGAGGCCGAACGTTTCGACTATGTGTTCGACAAACGTCCGCCCTACACGGTACAAAGAAACCACGGCATGGCAGAGCATGAATTGGAGACCGTCAAGAAAGTCGAGAAAATGCTCGACATCTTTCACAACCGCGGCCTCTTCGGCGACACCCTCTTCCCCCTCCTCATGCGTCTGCCACATAGTCCTTTCGACACTTTCCTCCGCATCCACAGAGCCTTCCACGAACAGGGACTCGAAGTGGGCGGCTACCAACTCCACGAGCTCTATGCTTTCATGGACGGTTTCTTGGAAGAAGAAGGTGTCTCCACGCAGGACCGCGACGAATTGAAACGGACATACTTGGAGAGAAATCGCACGAAACCGAAATGTTATTTTTCGAAAATCACCGACAAGCAGAAAAGGGACCGCCTGCTCCGCCTGGCAAGCGAAAAGAGCGGGATCCCCTTTGACGAGCTGCGCAAGCACGGCGTCCTCACCACCTACAAGGACGGCCATCTGCTTGCCCATTATCGGGGTTTCCGCTCGCGCATCATCGTCCTATGATGCAACAGGCCCGACCGTGGCCGTAAATCTATGATACAATGAAGCCGAGGTGATACGATGAAATTCAAGGACTATGAATACGTCCGCCCCGACATGGAGACGTTCAAAAAGGACTTCCTCCAAGCACTCGAAACGTTCGAAAACGCCCAAGACGTCGAAACACAAGAACGCTCCATCGACACCGTCAACAAGCTCCGTAAACATTTCCACACCATGAGCTCTTTGGCGCACATCCGCCACACCGTCGACACGAAGGATCCCTTCTACGACAAGGAGAAGGACTTCTTCGACCAACAAGGTCCCGTCTACTCGCAGTTGAACAACCGTTTCTACCAAGCTCTCGCGAAGTCCCCCTTCCGCGAGCAGCTCAAGAACAAGAAAGGGGAACTCCTCTTCCAAAAAGCCGAACAATCGTTGCGAACATTCAACGACAAGATCATGGAGGATCTGCAGGAGGAGAACCGACTCGCTTCCACCTTCAACAAGCTCACCGCCGCCGCGGAGATCGAATTCGAGGGGGAGACGAGGAACCTGAGTCAGATGACCCCCTTCACGCAAAGTCCCGACCGCGCCACGAGGAAGAAGGCCTATGAAGCTGTGAGCGGGTTTTTCCAAGAGAACGAGGAGCAGTTCGACGACCTCTACGACAAACTCGTCAAGGTCCGCTCCCGCATCGCCGAAAAGCTCGGGCACGACTCCTTCATCCCCCTCGCCTACGATCGCTTGGGAAGAATCGACTACGGTCCCGAAGACGTCGCCGCCTTCCGTGACGAGGTCAAAAAACGTCTGGTTCCTTTGGCGAAGACGTTCGCCGAGAAAAAACGCCAACGCCTCGGTCTCGACAAACTCTATCACTATGACCTCGGTCTCGAATTCAAAAGCGGGAACCCGAAGCCGAAAGGCGACAAGGACGCCCTCGTGCAAACCGCCAAGGAGATGTACGAGGACATGGGTGAAGAGACCGCCCGGTTCTTCCGTTTCATGCTCGAGAGGGAACTCATGGACCTCGAAGCGAAGAAAGGCAAGGCGGGCGGCGGTTATTGCACGTTCCTCCCCGAATACGATTCTCCCTTCATCTTCGCCAACTTCAACGGCACGAAAGGCGATGTCGATGTCTTGACCCACGAAGCGGGTCACGCTTTCCAGATGTTCATGTCGCGCCATTTCAAAGTCCCCGAATACCACATGCCCACCATGGAGAGCGCCGAGATCCACTCGATGAGCATGGAGTTTTTCGCTTGGCCCTATGCCGAAGGCTTCTTCGGCTCCGACACCGCGAAATACAAGTTCAGCCATCTTTCCGGTGCCCTCAACCTCATCCTCTATGGATGCCTCATCGACGAGTTCCAACACGCTATCTTCCAGGATCCCGACATGTCCAAGACCGAAAGAAAGACTCTCTGGCGGGAACTGGAAAAGACCTACATGCCCTTCAAGACCTACCATGACGACGATTATCTGGAACAGGGCGGCGGCTGGCACAGGATCATGCACATCTTCGTCGTGCCCTTCTACATGATCGACTACACCCTCGCCCAGACTTGCGCTTTTCAATATTGGCTCTGGAGCCGAAGCGACAGGAAAAAGGCCTGGGAGAGCTATGTGGAACTTTGCAAGGCCGGCGGCTCCAAGACCTTCTTGGACCTCCTCGACCTCGCCGGTCTCCAAAACCCCTTCGAAAAAGGTGTGCTCCCCGGCATCGTCCAAGAGATCAACGGATTCTTGGAGGATATGGACGACAAGTCCCTCTGATCCCGCAACCAAAGGAAGAAGTCGCCTTCCCGCAA
>SL_5KL_010_SEDDRAFT_10000467_pt1 | contig 25826 bp, 40 predicted proteins | sample SodLakKL_010_SED_FD_9118 | JGI IMG/M metagenome (IMG submission 9118) | reverse complement strand
TCGATGCCCAAGAAGATGAGGAGGCTTGCGCTAAAGTGTATGCTCTCCGCCAAGGCTCGAGAGGGCAACATCAAGGTTGTGCAGGAGCTCGACTTCCAGGAGGGAAAGACGAGGCACATGGTAGATGTTCTGGCATCGTTGGGCAGCGACTCTTCGGTCCTGATCCTCACCGGCCAATCGATACCGGAGGTGGTGAGATCGGCGGCGAACCTGCCTGAGGTGAAGGTGCTTCCCTCGGCTCTGGTTAACGTGCTGGATTTGCTATCTCACGAAATGGTAATAGCCACCGTGCCCGCGATCCGTAAGATCGAGCAGACCTGGGGTGAATGAAGTGCATCTGTACGAAGTTTTGAGAAGGCCTTTGATCACTGAGAAGGCAACGCTGCTGAAAGAGGGCGACAAGTACGCGTTCGAGGTGGCTGACTCGGCCAGCAAGTGCCAGATCAAAGAGGCGGTGGAGCGGGCCTTCAAGGTAGAGGTGAACAAGGTCAACGTGATAACGGTGCCCGGCAAGACAAGGAGGTTCGGGAGGAGACAGGTGACCAGTTCGTCATGGAAGAAGGCGATAGTCACTTTGGAGCCGGGACACAAGATTACATTCTTTGAGGGTGTTTAATGGGTTCAGTAACTAAGTGGAGAAAGCGCAAGATGTCCAAGCACAGGCATAAGAAGCTTCTTAAGAAGACGCGCTGGCAAAGGACTCACAAATAGGGAGCCTATCGTGGGATTGAAGACTTATCGTCCGACTTCTCCGGGCAGGAGGTTCATGTCCGGGGCCACATTCGAGGAACTGACCAGGGTGGCACCCGAGAAGTCGTTGCTTATGCCGCTAAAGAAGAAGGGCGGTCGTAACAGCAGGGGTGTTATCACTGTTCGTCGCAGAGGTGGCGGAAGCAAGCGCAAACTCCGCATAATAGATTTCAGAAGGGATAAGATCGGCGTGCCGGGCAAGGTGGCTTCTGTTGAGTATGACCCCAACAGGTCGGCCCGCATTGCCCTGGTTCACTATGTAGATGGTGATAAGCGCTACATACTGGCGCCTCTGGGAATCAAATTGGGCGATTCGATACAGTCGGGTGAGGATGTTGACATAAGACTCGGCAATGCCTTGCCGCTTGAGGGTATTCCGGTGGGAACCTCGGTGCACAATGTGGAGTTTGAACCCGGCAAGGGGGGAAAGCTAGTACACAGTGCCGGAGGCGCTGCCCGGGTGATGAGTAAGGAGGGCAAGTACGTTGTGCTGAAGCTCCCGTCGGGTGAGTTGCGTAAGTTTCATCAAAAGTGCTGGGCCACTGTTGGTCAGATCGGCAACGTCGATCATGAGAACATCAGGCTAGGCAAGGCCGGGAGCAGTAGATGGCGAGGCAAGCGGCCGTCGGTAAGAGGCTCGGCAATGACTCCGCGTGACCATCCGCATGGCGGGGGTGAGGGCAGAGCGCCTCGAGGCATGCCCCCCAAGACTCCGTGGGGAAAGCCGGCCTTGGGCGCCAAGACGCGTCGGCGTAGGACTTCGGACAAAATGATACTAAAGGGGAGGAAGCAGGATGTCTAGGTCTCTTAAGAAAGGGCCTTTCTGTGAAGCGAAGCTGTTGAGGAGGATCGAGACTCTCAACGATTCGGGCGAGAAGGCGGTGATCAAGACATGGTCTCGCGCCTCCACCGTCTTACCTCAGATGATCGGTCACACTATAGCAGTACATAACGGTAAGAGGCACGTGCCCATATTCATCACGGAGAATATGGTGGGACACAAACTGGCGGAGTTCGCCCCCACCAGGACATACAGGGGGCATGTCACCAAGACTAAGGGAACTGCACAGGCGAGGAAGAAATAGAGAGCTATGCAGGTTAGAGCTGTTGCCAAGGACGTGGGCATCTCGCCTCAGAAGATCCGTCTGGCTGTGAACATGGTCAGGGGGAAGAAGGTCGAAGAGGCACTGGACATCCTGAGGTATGTGCCTGCTCCGACTGCGAAGGCTGTGGCCAAGGTGATCAAATCGGCGGCCGCAAATGCTGAGAACAACTTCCAGATGTCGCCCGCTGAACTGAGGATCACAGACATTCATGCTGATAAGGGGCATACCCTTAAGAGATATCGACCGCAGTCAAGGGGCAGGGCAAGCCCTATCCTGAAGCGGTCCAGTCGCATTACAGTCGTCGTCGCTGAAAGTGAGGAGTAGTTTTGGGACAGAAGGTTCATCCGTATGGTTTCAGGCTAGGAGTCAACCAGGATTGGCGAGCCAAGTGGTATGCCAGTAAGGGTTATGCCCGGTTTCTGCTGGACGACCTGAAACTGCGCAGGGTTGTCGATGACAAATGCGCGGGAGGAGCGGTCTCTCGCGTGGATATCGAGCGGTCAGGCGACGAGGTGTACTTGACGCTTTACTCCGGCCGGCCCGGCATCCTGATCGGCAGGGGTGGTCAGAATGTGGAAGCACTGAAATCGGATCTGGAGAAGGCTACTGGAGACAAGATAAGATTGACGATCAGGGAAGTCGAGCATCCGGAACTGGAGGCGCCGCTGGTGGCCCGGAGCATTGCCGGCCGCCTGGAAGAGAGGATTCCCTTCCGGCGGGCGATGAGACAAGCAGCTTTCCGAACGATGCAGGCAGGTGCCAAGGGTGTCAAGATCATGTGCCGAGGAAGACTTGGAGGGCTGGAGATCGCCAGAACCGAGACCGTCCGTCAGGGCCAGATGCCCCTGCACAAGCTTCGTGCAAACGTTGACTATGGCGTTGCCGAGGCCCATACACTGATGGGTCTTATCGGTATCAAAGTATGGATATACAAGGGTGATATAGTGCCCGAAGCGAAGGAGAAGAGTGCTACAGCCGAAACGGGTGAAGTACCGCAAGGTACATAGAGGAAGGCGAAAGGGGCTGACCCAGAGCGGGGATACCATAGCCTTCGGCGAGTATGGCCTGAGGGCAGAGGAGGGTGCCTGGATAACGGCGCGGCAGATCGAGGCAACCCGGCGCGTGCTTGTGCGCCATCTGCAGCGTGGTGGCAAGCTATGGATAAGGGTATTCCCCGACAAGTCGGTGACCAAAAAGCCTGCCGAGACGCGGATGGGGAGTGGAAAGGGTGCTCCCGACCACTGGGTGGCTGTGGTCAGGAGAGGAAGGATCCTGTTTGAGTTGTCGGGTGTGAAAGAGAACGTGGCCTCAGGGGCGGTTCATGCCGCATCCCACAAGCTGCCTATTGCCACCAGTTTTGTGGCCAGGGAGAGACAGAAAGTTGAAGGCTAGTGAGATCCGTGCTCTCAGTGATGGAGAGCTGTTGACCAGGCTTGAGGAAGCACATGAGGAGCTCTTTAACCTCCGCTTTCGGCTGGCCACCAGGCAACTGGAGAACCATAGAGAGATCCCCAGGGTTAAGAAGAGGATCGCCAGGATAGAGACGATTATCAGGGAAAGAGAGTTGGACATAGCACGATGAGTGATCTCGGGAGAAGAAAGATCAGGGAAGGTGTCGTGGTGAGCGACAAGATGGATAAGACCGTGGTCGTTGCTGTGGAGACGAGGAAGGTACACCCGCTCTACAAGAAAGCCATCAGGGTCACCAAGCGGTATAAGGCTCATGATGCCGGCAGGGCATGTAAGGTGGGGGACAAGGTGAGGATCGAGGAGACCCGACCGTTGTCAAGAGACAAGAGATGGCGTGTGGCGGGGGTCTTATCGGACAAGGGAGTAGCCGACACCGGGCCAGAGCAAGAGCGATGATACAGGCTTATACTAGACTGAAGGTAGCAGACAACACCGGTGCCAAGCAGATAATGTGCATAAGCGTGCTTGTCGGCGCGAGGAAGTACGCACGCATTGGAGACCTCATTGTGGCCACGGTGAAGCGGGCTATGCCCCACGGGATGGTAAAGGAGGGCGATGTGATAAGAGCAGTGGTAGTACGTGTTGCCAAGCCCTACCGCCGACCGGATGGTTCGTACATCAGGTTTGATGAGAATGCTGCCGTGGTCCTGGGTGACAGGAACAATCCCAGAGGCAGTCGGATCTTTGGTCCGGTGGCTCGAGAACTCAGAGACAAGAACTTCACTAAGATAGTCTCGCTTGCCCCGGAGGTTCTTTGAGATGAAGATCAGGAGAAACGACACTGTGGTTGTAACCACGGGCAAGGACAAGGGGAAGAGTGGCAAGGTGCGACGTGTGTTTCCCGACAAGAACAGAGTGGTAGTGGAAGGGCTCAACATGATGAAGCGCCATTCTCGTGCCCGGAGAGGCACGCGCCAGGCGGGCATAATCGAACTGGAGGCCCCGATCCACATATCCAACGTGATGCTGCTCTGTAGTAAGTGCGAAGAGCGAACGCGGGTTGGTTTCCGCTCCCTTGCCGATGGCAACAGGGTGCGAATATGCATATCGTGTCAGGAAGTGATCGACTGAGGGTTTTGACTGTGAAATCTAGGCTAGAAGAGATGTACTCGACAGAGGTGATCCCGCAACTCAAGGTCAGGCTGGGGTACCAGAACACCATGCAGTTGCCCAGGCTGAGCAAGATCGTGCTGAGTATCGGCCTGGGCGAGGCCATCCAGGATGCCAAGGCTCTTGAATCGGCGGAGAGGGATCTGGGGACGATATCAGGACAGCATCCGGTAACCACAAGAGCCAAGAAGCCGATAGCATCCTTCAAGCTCAGGGCCGGCATGCCTATCGGCATGATGGTTACGCTGAGGGGCAAACGGATGTACGATTTCTTCGATAAGCTCGTGAACGTGGTTCTGCCTAGGATACGGGATTTCCGGGGATTGTCGCCTGATTCCTTCGATGGCCGGGGGAACTACAATCTGGGCATCAAGGAGCAGTCCGTTTTTTCTGAGATCGACTACGATAAGATAGACAAGCTCCGCGGGCTGGAAGTGACCATCGTTACGACTGCCCGGAGTGATAATGAGGCAAGAACCCTGCTGGAGCTAATGGGCATGCCTTTCAGGAGAACTTGATATGGCGAAGCTATGTAAGATTGCTAAGTCACAGAGGCCGCCTAAGCACAAGGTGCAGCAGCGCAATCGCTGCCAGGTGTGCGGTAGGCCCCGAGCGTACATGCGGAGGTTCGCCCTGTGCCGGATCTGCTTCCGAGAACTGGCCGTTACAGGGGTCATTCCCGGGGTAAGAAAATCAAGTTGGTGAGATAGATGACAGTTACTGATCCTATTGCTGATATGCTGACCCGGATACGGAATGCCATCATGGCAGGGCATGATGCTGTACTTGTGCCTTCGTCCCGGATGAAGCTGGCTATCGCCAAGATACTCAAAGAGGAGGGCTTCATCGACCGCTACGAAGTGATCAAAGGGAAGCCGGAGTCGATGATCAAGGTCCATCTAAAGTACGGTGATGCCGAGCCTGCGATCCTGGGTCTGGAGAGGGTGAGTAAGCCGGGACTGAGAGTGTACGTGGAGAGCCGGAAGATACCTCGAGTCTATGGGGGCCTGGGCATTGCCATAGTATCGACATCTAAGGGTGTTATGACAGGCCAGGAGGCCTGGCGGCAGCATCTTGGCGGCGAGATCCTGTGTTATGTTTGGTAGTTTGACTAAGGAGATTTAGAGTATGTCACGTGTTGGTCTGCGTGCTATTGCCATACCTCAAGGCACCGAGGTCAAGATCGAGGGCAGCGAGGTGACTGTCAAAGGCGGAAAAGGCGAGCTTAGGCGCCGCTTCCACCCAGACATATCCGTTGCGTCGAGAGAAGGGTGCCTGTATGTTGATCGACCCAGTGACAGCAAGGCACATCGGGCTCTGCACGGGCTTTCTGGTAGCCTTCTGGCTAACATGGTGAGAGGTGTGAGTGAGGGTTTCGAGCGGGTGCTGGAGATCAACGGTGTAGGTTACAGGGCGCAGAAGACGGGCGATAAGCTCCTGCTGCAGGTGGGATATGCGAACACGGTCGAGTTTGTGCCTCCTCCCGGTATCGACATCACATTGGAGGGAACCAATCGCGTTCGCGTTGCCGGTGTCGACAAGGAGTTGGTGGGCCAGACGGCTGCAAGTATCAGAGCGGCTCGCCCTGCTGACATCTACAAGGGAAAAGGGATCAAGTACTCTGATGAGGAGCTGCATTTGAAACCCGGTAAGGCCGGTAAGAGAAGCAAGAAGTAGTCATGAGAGCAGGCAGAAAGCATTCAAAAGAGATCAGGAAGATCCGCCATCAGAGGGTGAGACGGAAGGTCGTTAGCAGTCCGTCGAGGCCCCGATTGTGTGTCTACAGGAGCCTGAATCACATCTACGCCCAGATTGTGGATGATTCGGTGGCCCGGACACTGGTCTCGATGAGCACTCTCAGCTCAGATGTAAGAGCTATGAACGATGCGGCAGGGAAGACCAAGAAGGCCGAGGCAGTCGGTACACTGCTGGCCGAGAAGGCGCTAGGAAGTGGGATCAAGTCGGTTGTCTTTGACCGTGGCGGCTACAGGTATCACGGCAGGGTGAGGGCTCTGGCCGAGGCTGCCAGGAAAGCCGGATTGGAGTTTTGAAAGCAGGCCTATGAAACCAGTGACAAGCGTAAGAGTGAAGAAGCCGCGGATCGATGCCACAGACCTCACTGTTGAGGAGAAGCTGCTTGGCATCGACCGTGTGACCAAAGTGGTAAAGGGCGGTAGGCACCTCAGGTTCCGCGCATCGGTAGTCGTAGGAGATGGCCAGGGCAATGTCGGGTTCGGTTCAGCCAAGGCGGGCGCCGTTCCTGAGGCAATTCGCAAAGCAGGCGCTATGGCGAAGAAGCAGATGATAAAGGTGCCTGTAAAGGACGGCACGATACCTCATGAGATAGTAGCCAAGTTTGGGGCATCGAGGATCCTGCTGAAACCGGCAGCACCAGGGACAGGCCTCATCGTTAACAATACGTCGCGAGCGTTGCTGGAACTGGCGGGTGTTAGGGACATACTGGGCAAGTCTATGGGTGGAACCAGCAAGATTAACGTTGCTAAGGCCACAATACTCGCTCTGTCCAACTTGAGGCAGACCGAGGAGGAAGCGATTCCCGAGGACAGTGAAGGTCAGGAGACAGAGGTAGATGAGACAGGATGAACTGAGGCCACCTGCAGGCGCCAAGCACGGGAGACGACGGGTCGGCAGAGGGGATAGTAGCGGACGCGGCACCTATTCAGGGCGCGGGTGTAAAGGGCAGAAGTCCCGCTCTGGGGGTGGGGTTCGCCTGGGCTTCGAGGGCGGACAGTTACCCCTGATAGAGCGACTACCGCGAAAGAGAGGATTCACCAACGTTTTCCGGGTGGAGTACAGCATTGTCAATGTGGGCAAGCTGGGCGTGTTTTCGTCCGGAGCCGAGGTAGGTCCCGCCGAGCTTCTGAAGGCGGGCCTGATAGACGCTGTCGATCGCCCGATCAAAGTACTCGGTCACGGCGATATCCGGCATCCGTTGGTGGTCACAGCTCACAAGTTCTCTTCATCGGCGGCCGAGAAGATCTCCGCAGCCGGGGGAAAGACGAAACAGGCTTAGCATGCAGCGCAAAGGAACCCAGCCTCGTCTGGTTCAGGCAATGAAGGACATATGGGCATTGCCTGATCTGAGGCGTAAGATCCTCTTCACCCTGGGCATTCTTGCCATTTTCCGCTTCCTGTCTCATGTCCCTCTCCCTCTGCCCGGCATACAGGAAGCCCTGAGAGAGTTCTTCCAGGAGCAACTGCTTTTCGGGATGGTCGACCTCTTTAGTGGCGGCGCGATGTCGAGTTTCAGCATCGTCGCGACCGGTATCTTCCCGTATATCACTGCATCAATTATCATGCAGTTGCTAGTTCCGGTAATCCCCAGGCTGCAAGCAATATCTCAGGAAGGAGATGTCGGTCGCCAGAGGATCAACCGGATCACCCACATGCTGACCGTGCCCCTGGCCGGCCTTCAGGGCTATGGCATGCTCACCATACTGCGTGTCCAGGGTATCACCGCTCCGTATGAGCCTCTCGACCCTCTCACAATAACCACCATCATAGCAACCATGGTGGCCGGCACCATCTTCCTTGTATGGCTGGGTGAACTGATCACGGAGCGTGGAATAGGAAACGGCATATCGATAATAATCTTCGGGGGAATAGTGGCCAGTCTGCCGGAGATGATAGGCCGGGCGTTCATCGCCGCCCGGGATCCAGAAGGGTTGACGGTGTTTCTCATACTCAGCGCAGCCACTCTGGTGCTGATAGTGATATTTGTCGAGGCCCATCGGCGTATTCCCGTGCAGTATGCTCGTAGTAGTTTTCGGGCCGGTCGCATGTATCGCCAGTCGGGATCAACCTATATACCGCTGAGAGTCAACACAGCCGGTATGATACCGATAATCTTCGCCGTGGCCATAATGCAGTTCCCGGCGACCATCGCCAGCTTCTTTATGGGGCCTGCGGACGATCCCAATTTCTGGAATCGAGTGGCCGAGATATTCCAGGCCGACACATTCCTATACCAGGGGGCCTACTTCCTTTTGGTTATCGGTTTTGCCTTCTTCTATACCTTGACCATATTCGAGCAGATGAACCTGTCTCAGACTCTGCAGCGACAGAGCGGCTTCATACCCGGTGTCAGGCCGGGCAAGGCGACATCGGACTACCTGAACAGGGTGATAAGACGGATCACATTCGGCGGAGCCCTGTTCCTAGCGATTGTGGCGATAATGCCTTTTGTTGCCTCTCAGATAGCCGGTGTCGAAGTGCTGGTTCTGCAGAGTACCGCCATGCTCATCGCGGTCGGCGTGGCACTGGATACTATGAAGCAACTGGAAGCTCAACTGACCATGCGCCGCTACGAGGGTTTCCTGAAGTAATGCACATCATCATTCTAGGAGCTCCCGGTGCAGGGAAGGGAACCCAGGCAGACATCATCTCCAAGGAACTCGAATTACCCCATGTGTCTTCCGGGGATTTGTTTCGTCGAGAACTTGAGGAAGAGTCAGAGATCGGTCTCGCGGCTAAGAGCTATATGGAGAAGGGGCTGCTCGTTCCTGATGACATCACCATAAGGATGATCCTTGAGCGGCTTTCGGAGACGGACTGCGTCCAGGGTTGTGTGCTGGATGGATTTCCCCGTAATCTGGATCAGGCCCGAGTGATGGATGAGGCTCTTGACCGCCTTAACAGACGCATAGACAGGGCGATATACATCGAGGTGCCTGAGGCGGAACTCATTAGGCGCCTTAGCGGCAGGTGGCTTTGCCGCGTCTGCCAGACACCCTATCATGAGGTCAGCTCACCGCCCGGTAAGCCAGGTACGTGCGACAGATGTGGTGGCGCGCTCTATCAGCGTCCCGATGACAGAGAGGAGACAATCAGGGAGAGGTTGGGTGTTTTCTTTGCTGAGACTGCGCCCCTGCTTGAGCACTATGAGCAGCAGGGCAAGCTGATCAGAGTGAACGGCAACCTGGGGATAGATGAGGTGGCAGGCGAGATAGTCTCTTCACTCCGTGCACAGAGGTCGTACGGGTGAACAGCACGCAACGTGCAAGGTGACAGCAACCCCGAACAGCGGTAGAATAGACCAGATGGTAGTGATAAAATCTGATGAGGAGATCGCCACCATGCGGAAAGGTGGCAGAATCCTCGAAGGCGTTCTTGACAGACTTAGAATGGAGATAAAGCCCGGAGTTGAGACCGGCCAGTTAGACAGGATAGTGGCCGAAGAGACGGAGAAGCGGGGGGCAGTCCCTTCGTTTAAGAACTACCGTGGCTTTCCAGCAAACCTGTGTGTGTCGATAAACGATGAGATAGTGCATGGCATCCCCGGTGAGCGCATTTTGGAGGAGGGAGACATCGTATCCCTGGATGTCGGGGTCAAGCTTGACGGCCTCCATACCGATGCCGCAGTAACCATCGGTGTTGGGCGGATCAGCAAGGATGCTGAGGAACTGATCTCGGTAACAGAGGGCAGCCTGAGAGAGGGCATAGCTCGTGTGACTGGTGGGGGGTCGATCGACGACATCTCCTCCGCGATCCAACACTATGTGGAATCAAGGGGCTTCTCTGTAGTCAGGGAGTACAGCGGGCACGGAGTAGGTCGAGATCTTCATGAAGAGCCCGAGATACCGAATTTTCCGACCGGTAGGCGGGTCCGTCTACGTCGCGGGATGACCCTGGCGATCGAGCCGATGGTCAACGCCGGAGACTGGCATACCAGGGTCGCAGATAACAGATGGACAGTCCTCACCGCCGACGGCAGCCTGTCGGCGCATTTTGAGCACACCGTTGCCGTAGACGATGACCGGGCTGAGATACTCGCATAGGAGCACAGGCAGAGAGATGGCGAAGCGGGAACGCATAGAGGTTGAGGGTAAGGTCACGACTGTCTTGCCCAACACCATGTTCCGGGTGGAACTGGCTAACGGGCATCAGGTACTGGCCCACATCTCTGGCAAGATGAGGAAACACTATATCAAGATCCTGCCTGGTGACAGAGTGCTGGTTGAGCTGTCTCCCTATGATCTGAGCCGGGGCAGGGTCACCTATCGCCTTAAGTAGTTTGACAGGCAGCTTGAGAAAGCGTATGATAACGAGGTTTGCCTGCGTGGTGACATCAGATGAAAGTACGAGCTTCGGTAAAGCCGATCTGTAGGAAGTGCAAGGTTGTGAGGCGCAACCGTGTGGTCAGGATCATCTGCGAGAATCCGAAGCATAAACAGAGGCAGGGGTAGGATGAGCGTAGCTGCGGATGGAGGTCGTGGTTTTCGACGCCTGTATGTAGCCGTCATCGATCCCGGCCGGGAAATCCGAGTGTATCGAGAAGCCAGTCCACAAGGACACGAGAGTTAGAGGTAGGCAATGGCACGTATTGCAGGAGTAGATCTGCCCAAGGGCAAACCGGTGGGAGTAGCACTTCAGCGCATCTACGGCATCGGTGATACGACAAGCCAGCGAATCCTGGCTGAAACCGATGTTGCGGCGGACATCAGGGTCAAGGATCTGAGTGAAGAGCAGGTTGGCCGGATTCGGGATGTCATTGACAAGCAGCACAGGGTTGAGGGCGATCTCAGACGGGAGATCCAGTCGGATATCAAGCGGCTTATCGAGATCAGCTGCTATAGAGGCACCAGGCACCGCATGAAACTACCTGTTCATGGACAGAGAACGCGCACTAATGCCCGGACTAAGAGAGGACCGAAAAAGACAGTGGCGGGTCGCGGACAGCGACGCGGCGTGGCCAAGAAGTAAGGAGCATCTTCTGATCAATGCCTAAGAAGAAGAGAACTCGCAGGATCCAGAGAAAGGTCAGTGAAGGTAAGGCGTATATACAGTCCACCTTCAACAACACCAGCATCGCCATCACCGACATGCAGGGAAATGTCATCGCGTGGGGTAGTTCGGGCAGTGCAGGGTTTAAAGGCTCTCGAAAGGGGACTGCCTATGCTGCCCAACTGGCTGCCAGGGATGCTGCGCATCGAGCTGCCGGTGACGGAATGCGCCGTGTCGAGGTATACGTCAAAGGCCCGGGGAGTGGGCGCGAGGCAGCGATTCGAGCTCTGCAGGCCTCCGGTATTACGGTGACCTCCATTAGAGACGTGACTCCCATTCCTCATAATGGCTGTCGGCCGCGAGGAAGGAGAAGAGTCTAGGATGGCGCGCTACACGGGTCCGGTGTGTCGACTATGTCGCCGTTTTGAGGAGAAGCTGATGCTAAAGGGCGAGAGGTGTGCTACGCCCAAGTGCCCTGTTGAGAAGAGGAGTGCTGCTCCTACCAGGCGCTCCAGGCCACGGGGAGGCCGTAACGTGATCTCGGATCGAGGGCTCCAGTTGCGAGAGAAACAGAAGGTCCGCTTCAGCTATGGTGTTCTTGAGCGGCAGTTCCGGAGGTTCTACGCCGAGGCGAAGAAGGGCTCTAGTACACACGGGGAGAACCTTCTTGTGTTGCTGGAGAGGCGACTGGATAACGCGGTCTATCGCCTGGGGTTTGCGGATTCTCGTGCTCAGGCCAGGCAGGTGGTCTGTCATGGCCACATAGTCGTCAATGGACGGAAGACCGATATTCCATCGTTCATCGTCAAGATAGGCGACACTATCAAGTGGCGCGATGCCAGTACGAATAACGAGTACTACAAGAGGATAGCCGAGGAGGTTGAGGACAGGTTGGTTCCCAGCTGGCTGAGTCTCGACAAAGAGAGCATGACCGGTACGGTGATGAGTGTGCCGACCAGGGAAGATGTGGAAGCACGCTTTGACGAGAAAACGGTTGTCGAATACTACTCAAGGTAAGCGATGTCAGGATTGTCGATTCCCGCGGTAACTTGTGTTGAGGGCACGGGCACGCATGGTCGCTTCATAGCTGAGCCTCTGGAGCCGGGTTTCGGCACCACGCTGGGCAATACACTGCGACGGGTGCTGCTGAGCTCGTTGCCCGGTGCTGCGGTAACATGGGTCAGAATCGAGGGAATTCAGCATGAGTTCTCTCCCATTCCTCATGTCAAAGAGGACGCTATGGAGTTCCTCATGAACATCAAGCAACTCAGGCTTTTCCCTCTCTCTCACGAGGCCGCTCAACTTGTTCTGGATGTACAGGGTGAGGGAAAGATCACCGCCGGAGACATCAAGCCATCGGCCGATTTCCGCATTGCGAACCCCGAACTCTATCTGGCGGCTCTTGACTCTGCGTCAGCTAAGCTCTACGTTGAACTGAACGTCGAGCCGGGTAGAGGCTATGTGCCCGCCAGGTCAACTGACGGTTTGCCGGTGGGAGCACTAACCATCGATGCCATTTTCACCCCGGTGAGGAAGGTCAACTTCCATGTAGAGTCTATACGGCCCGGTGAGGAAGATAGCCCGGAGCGACTCGTGCTGGAGATATGGACCGATGCCACGATCTCTCCCTGGGAGGCACTCAGCCAGAGCGCCACGATCCTCATTAATCAGTTCTGCGCCTTCAGGGATGTCGAGGTTCCGATGGTCAAAGACCTCTCCATCCTGCCGGAGCAATACGATACTCCTCTGGAAGAGCTGAATCTATCGACTCGCTCCTACAACAGCCTGAAGAGAGCGGGGATTTTCACGCTCGGCCAGTTGATTGAGAAAGGCAGAGAGGGCTTACCTCCCTTGCCCGGTCTGGGCGCGAAGTCTCGAGCAGAGGTGGAAGAGCTGATGGCAAACGCGGGATCGCCTCCTCTGAAGAGGAAAGAATGAGACACAGGGTAGCAGGCAAGAAACTGGGCAGGCGGACTGAGCACAGGCTGGCTCTGTATCGGAATCAGGTGACAGCGTTGCTGGCCCACGAGAGCATCATGACTACTGAGGCCAAAGCCAAGGAAGTTCGTAGCCTGGCCGAGAAGATGATCACACTGGGCAAGGAAGGTACGCTTGCCTCACGGCGTGAGGCCCTGGCCTTTGTCACCGACAAGAGTGTGGTTGACAAGCTGTTTACTGAGATCGCCCCCGGCTATGCTGATCGTGCCGGGGGTTATACAAGGATGCTGAAACTGGGTCCCCGCGCGGGCGATAGTGCGCCGATGGTTCGAATTGAGCTGGTCAAGTAAGTACGTCTTGCTCGTAGAATATGACGGCACGCTATATCATGGCTTTCAGTGGCAGGTCGACCTGCCCACCGTTCAGGATGAGCTTGAGAAGGCGATAGGGCGCGTTTTCGGGAAGGCTAGCCGCGTTATGGCAGCCAGCAGAACCGATGCTGGTGTGCATGCCATGGGACAGGTGGTCAGCTTCTGGACGGGATCTGAGTTGGACAAGATGGCATTGGTTAGAGCACTCAATCACTATCTGCCTGAGGATATTGCGGTTAAGGCATCCTACAGGGTGAGCGCCGAGTTCAATGTTCGGGGCAGCGCTGTAAGTCGGGAGTACTGCTATCGCATACTGAGCGGCACCACGCGATCGCCGTTGAGTCGCAGGTTCTCGTTGTTTGTGCCCAGGCCGCTCAATGTGGAACTCATGAATGAGGCCTGCGAGCTTCTGGGGGGAGAGCAGGACTATGCGTCGTTCGCCAGCTCCCTGGATGACGGTAAGACGACAATCCGCAACGTGCATGAGGCGGGCGTCGTGAGGAAGGGTGAGTTCACCGTGTTCCGGATCGTGGCCAGTTCCTTTTTGCCTCACCAGGTGCGAAGCACCGTGGGGCTTCTTCTAAGGTTAGGGCGAGGCATGATTGGTATTCGGGACTTTCGTGATATAATGCAGGCGAGGCGGGTAGGGCTGGCCGGTCCGGTTGCTCCGGCCCGAGGGTTGTGCCTCATGAAGGTCAACTATGCTACGCCTCTGGGAAGCGAGTTATGAAGACCTATAGTCCGAAAGCAAGAGAGATACGACGGGAATGGTGGATGATCGATGCCACAGATATGACTCTGGGTAGGATCGCCACGCAGGCAGCCTGTATACTGAGGGGCAAGCACAAGCCCATGTATGCGCCTCACATCGATACGGGTGACTATGTTGTCATAGTCAATGCTGCCAGGGTCAGGGTGACCGGCAAGAAGGCCAAGCAGAAGATCTACTACAGACACTCCGGATATCCGGGAGGCCTGAAGAGCCCGACCTACGAGGAACTCTTCGCCAAGAACCCTGGCCGAGTGATTGAACTGGCGGTCAAGGGCATGTTGCCTCACAACAGCCTCGGTAGAGACATGTTCAGAAAGCTGAGGGTCTATGCCGGTGAGGAGCATCCTCACGAGGCTCAAGCTGCTCTCTTCCGCACCGGTGCTGAGGCCATCACTCATAGCCAGCGCAACACTGCAGAGGGGGAGGAGAGGTCTCAGGCTGTTCAGGACTCACCCGAAGGCGGTGAAATCGATTCGAAGGAGAAGGCATAACTCATGAGCGAGGAAAGCTACGTGTGGGGAACGGGCAAGCGCAAGTGTGCGATAGCGCAGGTCAGGCTTTTCCCGGGTCAGGGCGAGATCACGGTGAACGAGAAGCCCTACCAGGAGGCGTTCACCCGCCTTGAGCATCAGCATAAGATCGAACAGCCTTTTGTGTCAACCGATACGGTGGGCAGGTTTCGAGTGACGGCGAAGGTGAGCGGCGGCGGTCTCAGCAGTCAGGCCGAGGCGGTCCGTCACGGCATTGCCCGGGCCCTGGTTAAGGAGAATGATCTGTTCAGACCTTTGCTACGTAAGGATGGCCTGCTCACCCGGGACGCCCGGATCAAAGAACGCAAGAAGTACGGGCTGAAGCGGGCTCGCAAGGCGCCGCAGTACACCAAGCGCTGATACGGCTTAGAGTCGATCCGGCTTTCGCTACGCCCGGGAGTTCACATCGTTGCCCGGGAGAACACAAACAGCTATAATAGGTCTTGTTTGCTGGGGATTAGTCTAGCGGTAGGACGACTGACTCTGGATCAGTTAGGCCAGGTTCGAATCCTGGATCCCCAGCCAGCGTGGCGCATTCGTCTAGAGGCCTAGGACACCTCCCTCTCAAGGAGGAGATCACGGGTTCGAATCCCGTATGCGCTACCAATGATGGTTATGCCCCCTGTTCCACAGGGGGCTTTGCTTATCCTGTATGATTGTGCAGTGATTTGACGTTTGGTGTGGCTGGCTATAGAATGGATTCGGGTGAGCAAACCGGGTGACCGCCCTGGACCTGTGTGCCAGGGAGGAAAGTCCGAGCTCCACCGAGCAGGGTGCTGGGTAACGCCCAGGAGGGGTGACCCTACGGAAAGTGCCACAGAAACACACCGCCGGAACCTGGCTTTGCCGGTGCCGGTAAGGGTGAAATGGTGAGGTAAGAGCTCACCAGCAGCCGGGAGACCGGTTGGCTGGGCAAACCCCACCCGGAGCAAGACCGAATAAGTGGGCCTGGCTCTATCGGAGTCTTCAGGCTCCGGTGCGAGCCTAAGGTGCTCGGCCGAGGCCCTCGGGTTGGTCGCTTGACCCTGATGGCAACGTCAGGGCTAGATGGATGGTCACCACCCCGATGCGATTGGGGTACAGAACTCGGCTTACAGGTTTGCTCACCCAAAATTTGTCTGGTATCCACGAGTGGCAAAGGGCAGAGATGAGGTTTCAGCCTTAACCGGGGCATCCTGCAAGGTGGCGTGAGGGAGGGAACGCCGCTCCAACAGGAATAGGCAGGCTTGTTATTCGTGGGTTACGGGCGTAGAATGCCGAAGCCGTGGACGACGTACCCCCCAAGCTTCGTGACTTTGTTCTCTTTTGCGCGCAGAGGCGGAGCCCCAAGTGGCCAGCCATATATGACGAGATGACCAGGGTAGCGGGCAAAAGGCTGTTCCAGGGGCTGGGATATTATGAACTGAGGCAGTTGGGGTTGTCGTTCTCACTTTCCTCTGCCGATAAGACCATGCAGATGGTAAGGCAGGTTACATCTCAGAACGATCGTTAGGATGGGCTTTCGTGCCTCCCTGCTCTATGTGATCATCTGTACGGATACTACGAAAGAGGGCCGTTATGCGTATAGTTGTGCTGTCTGATAGTCATGTCAACCAGCTTGAGGACCTTCCCGAGAGGATCGTCGAGGCCACGACCATGGCCGACCTGATAATCCATGCAGGAGACTTCACAGATGTCGGGCTGCTTACAGGCCTGAGGCAGTTGAAGGAGGTTAGAGCAGTCCAGGGCAACATGGACTCAATGAGGCTGAGGACCATACTGCCGACAGAAGACATAGTCGAGGTGCATGGCAAGAGGATCGGCGTAGTCCATGGGTCGGGCGCCCCCACGGGGATAGATCAGAGGGTAAGGACGGTGTTCCGCAGCTATGAGGTCGATGCCATAGTCTACGGGCACTCTCATCGGGCCCAGAATGAGGTCATCGACGGAGTTCTCCTCTTCAACCCGGGAGCCGCCTCAGACTCTTTCGGCGTTATTGAAGTTGATGCTGGAGGTGTGCGGGGGGAGATCATTCCATCCCGTTAGCGATCGGCCTATCTACCGGCTTATCACTATGGAGGCGTAACCCACCACCCGGGAGAGATCTCCGGTCGTGTCTCCGCTGGTCGCATACTTCAGCAACGAGGCCCTGGCAGCTCCCATGTGTTTGGCTGCGACGATTGCTGATGCCACCGGACCATATCCGCACATAGTGCATCCGAGGCGTTGACAGCGCTCATATAGCTCATCCTCATCCAGAGCCAGGATGGCCCCTATAACGGAATTGTCCTTCTCTGCAGCTATGGCGTGCGACTCAAAGTGGCTGAAGTCGGTGCTTGCTACTATGACCGGAACTCTGTCTGGCTTCAGCATGGATATTGCCCTGCCGACTGTTCGGGCCGTGTCTATGTCCTGGGCCATCATCGCTATCGGCACGATCTTCACAGCATCATACAGGTGCTGAAGCCAGGGAACCTGAACCTCGATGCTATGCTCACGGATATGCGCTGTCTCGTCGCCGACCGTGCTTCCTCCCAGTAGTCTCTTACTGACCAGCTCGTCCACCTCTACCTGACCGAACGGGGTGGTCCACGCGCCGTCGGTCCATACCGAGACAGGAGGGCCGAGTCCAGTGTGATTGGGACCCAGTATTACGGCTGTGTCGATGACCCGGTCACCGGCAAGCTCTCTGTAGGCATGGGCTGCCACAGGCCCCGAGTAGCTGTAACCTGCGTGTGGCACAACGATGGCCACGATCTCGCCGGGTCCTTGACTGTTCACCTGTGGCAGGACCCCGGGGCCGAGTTCGTGTGTGTAACAGCGGTCGATCTGTGCCTGCAGTGCTTCGGGTGATCCGGCGTAGAACAATCCAGAAACAGCAGGTTTTCTTACCTTCATATCACCCCCACCAGGATCAGGGCTGCTCCTCAGGACTTCTTCCGGCTCTTTCTTCTGGTCTTCTTACCGGCCGGGGGAGCCTGCTCTGTAGCTCCGGTTCCGCTCGCCTCATCTGCAGGCTGATCCTCCGGTTTCTGCCTCGCTCGGTCGCGGTACCAGCGGTGAATCTCGTCGAGAGCGGGTGGTGCAACGCTGAACACCTCGATGTCGGCCGGGAACTGCACAGAGTGTCCCTCCCTGATGAACAAGAGGCCGGCCTCGTCGTCCTTCAGTGTCTCATCGATCTTCCTGGCTATCGCCTGATCTCTATTCCTGGCTGCCTCAACATAGAGTTCGTAGACCTTTCTCTCTACCTTTGCACTCAAAAAGCCGAGCATCAGGCATCTCTGCCAGTCCATTACCTCCTCAAGCAATGCCTTATCCTCAAGAGCCTCGAAGGTGGCGCCACGGTCGCACTGAACCCTGGCTATCTGGTGACTGCCGGCACTGAGTCGTACCACAGCCTCGATCCCGTCCTTACCAGACTGGTAGACCGATTCATGATAGATCCGCTTCACATCGCCGATCTTCGACGCCAGATTCGTGAGCTGCTCTGCCACCTGTTGCCAGTAGCGACCATGCTTCTCCTTGTATTCGTCGGGTGCTTCGTCACTTGAATACACGAGGGGCACGAGGTATAGCTTCTTGCCCGGGCGAAAACGCTCAGCTTCAGGCTTCTCTATCCTGCCCAGTTGCTGTGACATGACTATCTGCCTCCGACATAGAGTTTATCACCCCTGAGGCTCGTCGGCATCGCTGTCCTTCCCCCAGTTACGCATGATCTCTTTGATCCGGCCGGCCAACCCGGCGTCTTCTTTGAGCCGCTGGGTGAACACGGGACAACTCTGCAGGATCATCTGCTGGCTTAGCGAAGCCATGTTCTCCATCAGTTGATCGAGTTCTCCCCGGGCATGTTCGGGAAGATTGGTGGCCTGCATCACTGTCCTGAACTGCGTGATGTCGTCGGGGCCGACCTGGATCGGCGTCAGGCAGTTCTTGTACCAGGGGCACTCCCGACACCGTACAAGCGCCGTAACCTCATCAATTATGTCACCCATGTATAGCTTCTCTTCCGTTAGAATTCTAACACTTCTGCGGCGGGTCTGGGAAATGTGAGCTGCTCTGCCCCGTTGATTTGAACAATCCATGTCCTGTGTTATAATGAGGGCTGCCAGTGACAGCAGGTACCCGATGGGTTTAAACTACTGCCTGCCTAGGCCCGGGTTATCCCTGTGCGATCTGGCACAGGGCTTTTTTTGTGACTGACTGTCGCTCGACAGGAAGTAGAGAGAGGCTGAATATGCTGAGAGAGAAGAAGGCGCAGGTAGTTAGCGATCTGGCCGATAATCTGTCGCGAAGCACCATAATCATAACCACGAACTACCAGGGTATGGGGGCCAAGCAGATGACGGAATTACGGCAGACGTTGGCCAAGGCGAATATCGAGTATCGTGTGGTTAAGAACACGCTGCTCTACCGAGCTGCCGACAGTGCAGGACGGCTGGAACTGATGACGGTAGTCGAAGGGCCTGTGGCTCTGGCTTTTGGCTATGATGACGTGGCGAACGTGGCGAAGGTGCTGAGCCAGTACGCGAAGTCGGCCGTGTCACCGATGCAGATCAGGGGCGGGTTGCTGGGAGACCGGGTACTGATGCCGGAGGAAGTCTCAGGCCTGGCAGCCCTGCCGTCCAGAGAGACTCTTGTCTCCAGGCTGATCGGGCAGTTACAGGCTCCGGTCAGCGGGTTACATAATGCTCTTCAATCGCCGTTAAGGGCACTTGTCTATGTGTTGCAGAACAGGGCTCAGGCAGCTGAGCGATAACTAAGGAGGAAAACATGTCAGCAGAGGAACTAGAGAAGGAAGTCAAGGAAGGGGAGGTGAAGAAGGCTCCCAGGGCCAAGAAGGCGGCAAAGGAAAAGGAAGTGACGGAGGCACCTAAGGAGGAGAAGGCCGGCAAGGCCGAGGTCAAGGAGGAGGCGAAGCCGAAGACCAAGAAAGAGGCCAAGAAGTTGACCAAGGACGACATCATCGATGCCGTCAAGACCATGACTGTGCTGGACCTGGCGGATCTGGTGAAGGCTCTAGAGGAGGAGTTTGGAGTAACCGCTGCTCCCGTGGCAGCGGTGGCAGCAGCCCCTGTGGCGGCGCCCAGCGAGCCTGCAGAGGGAGCCGAAGCCGAGGAGAAGACCGAATTCAGCGTTACCCTGAAGAGCTTCGGCGAGAAGAAGATCGAGGTTATCAAGGCGGTTCGCGAGGTCACCACTCTGGGACTCAAGCAGGCGAAGGACCTGGTGGAGGCCGCTCCGCAGCCGGTGAAGGAAGGTGTTCCCAAGGAGGAGGCTGAGACGATCAAGCAGAAGCTGGAAGCTGCCGGGGCAACTGTCGAGGTTAAGTAGGGGAACCAGTAGATCGCCCTGCCGCCGAGGAGGGGACTAGGACATGCCGTCGGTTGCTCACCAGGCTATTCTGGCGATGGGCGGATTCTTTCTGCTTCTGGGTGTTATTCTGATCATCTGGAACAGAAGGGAGAAAGCCAGGTACTACGACTCCATCTTGTTGACCAGAAGGGACATCAAGGAGTCTTTTACTCGCGATCCGGAGCGCCCGTGGCTGGGTGCCTGGCAGGTAGGCGGGAAGATCTCGCTTATCGTGGGGATCGTCATCCTGATCATCGGGGGCATTCTCTGGCTAACGGGCTAGTAGCAGGGTGATCGACATCGGGGGCAGTGTGTTGCTGACTGCTCCTATCTTGAAACCAATCGCGCATCCGAGGAACAACCCCCCGGATGCGCATTCTCTTACTAGCAATGGCAGTCTCAGGACTGCGTTAGGCAAGGTTAGCGGCTCAACCATCTGAGAGCGGTACCCCTCATTTCTCGGGGGACTCCGCGCCCAATCTCTCGGTCACCTCCTTGAGTGACACTTTCCCGGCAGAGAGCACCATCTTGAGCGCGTCATCCACCGATATATTGGTGCGTATGACCTCGCTCTCTCTCACTATCTCCAGGTAGCCTGACGTCGGATTGGGAGATGTCGGTATGAACACCGTGAGCAGGTGTTCTCCAGAGGAGGTGGTCGATTCACTCGTGAGGAATCCTATGACCCTCATGCCCTTCTTCGGGAACTCCACCAGCACCACCTGCAGGAATCTGGTCTCACTGGGAATCGTGAAGCTCGTCATTATCTGCTTGATGCTTGTGTAGAGATACCTGAATAGCGGAACCCTTTCCAGTAGAGACTCCACAGCGCCGACAAGCCTTTTTCCGATGACGCTGGTTGCGATGATACCTGTCACGAATATCAGCACAATCATTATGGCGAAACCCAGACCCCGTATTTCGTGGCCCAACAACGACTTGGCAACTGGCTGCAAAACCCCATCGATTTCGAAGAAGAGCCATCTCAGTATCAGCACGGCTGCTGCGATCGGCACGATCACAAGGACTCCGGCGAGGAAACTGGTTCTTATCTTCTTCCTGGCCTCGCTGAAGGACGGTTTTCGACTATGCTTCATTGACTCGACCTCCCATCTTAGACGGTCTCCTTGTGCCTGTACTGGAGGGCTTCAGCCATGTGGTGGGTCTTAATGATGTCGCTATGCTCCAGATCGGCGATCGTACGGGACAGCTTGAGAATGCGGTGAAAGGCACGCCCGGTGAGGTGGAGCTGCTTCATAGCAGTACGCAGCAGACTCTGTGCCGCCGGTTCGGCTCTGCAGAACTCCTTTACCTCCTTCGGCGTCATGTGTGTGTTGGACCCCATTCTCGTGCCTCGAAAGCGTTCAATCTGTATCTCGTGGGCGGCCCTGACCCTGGCCCTGACCCTGTCGGCGGTCTCGCCCGGCCTATCGTCGGTCAGCTTCTCATAGTCAATGCGGGGAACCTCAACGAACATATCGATGCGGTCCAGTAGCGGTCCGCTAATCCTCTTGTGATAGCGGGATATCTCAGCGGGTGAGCACTTACACTCCTTCAGCGGGTCCCCATAGTAGCCGCAGGGACACGGGTTCATGGCAGCTACCAGCATGAAGCTAGCGGGGAAGGTGACGCTTCCCTGGACGCGGCTAACTGTTACCATCCTGTCTTCCATAGGCTGACGTAGCGACTCGAGTGTGACGTGTCCGAACTCGGGGAACTCATCCAGGAAGAGCACGCCGTGATGACCGAGGCTGATCTCGCCCGGTCGCGGCCATTGCCCTCCCCCGACAAGGCCGGCATGAGAAATGGTGTAGTGAGGGGCACGGAACGGACGCTCGACGATGATAGGAGTCTCCTGGGGCAGCAGACCGCTTACGCTGTAGACCTTGGTCACCTGTATAGCCTCCTCAATGGTCAGCAGAGGGAGTATTGCGGGCAGAGAACGGGCCAGCATGGTCTTTCCGCTGCCCGGTGGACCACTCATCAGGATGTTATGCCTGCCCGATGCAGCTATCTCCAATGCCCGCTTGGCATGCTCCTGCCCCTTTATGTACTGAAGATCGAATGCATAGCCAGGCCGGAACTCCCGTTCCCAGTCTACCTTGTCCAGGAACTCCGGGATCGGCTCTCCACCCTGAAGATGAGCGACCAGGTGTGCCAGCGATTCAGCAGGGAAGATGTGCAGGCCGTCGATCAGAGAGGCTTCCTTAGCATCATCATGGGGAACGAACACAGTGGTGAGGCCTCGGTCCCTGGCCAGAGCCACCATCGGCAACACTCCGTGGGTATGGCGCAGCTTACCGTCCAGCGAGAGTTCTCCCAGGAAAATGCAGCCTGAAAGGTCGGCATTGATCTGCTCGGAGCTAACCAGTATCCCGATGGCGATGGACAGGTCGTAAGCGGGCCCTTCCTTTTTGAGGTCGGCGGGAGCCAGATTGACGGTGATACGCCTGTTGGGAAACTGGTAGTAGGAGTTCCTGATTGCCGACCTCACGCGTTCCCTTGCTTCCTGAACCGCCTTATCGGGCAGTCCCACGATCGTGAAGGAAGGTAAGCCGGGCGATATATCCACCTCTACCTCCACCACGGCACCATCGAGACCGACTACGGCTGCGCTCTTAACCTTGGCTAACATATTGAGATTCCTTTCCGCTCAAGCAGAGCCTCAGGCTCCTTCTCTCAGGCAGTGCTCAACCTTCTTGAGCAGTTCTCCCCTTTCCTCGTTAGTCAGAATCAGGTTGCTCTCCAATCTGCCTATGTACTCATCCACGTCGGGAAAGCGAGACCTTGCCTCAGCGAGTTGGTGGTTCTGCCTTCTGATCTCACCGTCCAGGTCCTCGAAACCCAACCCAAGTCGCAGCTTCTCATCCAGAAGGGTCAGCACCTTCTTCTGAGCTTGAGCATCACGTGCGCCTGCCAGGTAGAAAGGGATGGTAACCCAAAGGCTGACACCAGGGATACCCCTCTCCTTCGCGGCCCACAACAGATAGGAGTTCAGTGTCGGTCTCTCGCCGGGTGGAGTCTGATAGTCCATGTCAGCGACAATGCCCTGGGGGTTGAAGTCATCCCTGGCTTCGTGGGAACTGAAGACCGCGAACAGTTGCCGGGGCGTAGTGTGCGCGCTCAGACTGATCATGGCACCGAGGAGATAGAGCATGGCCACCTTGCATTGGTGCTCAGCGATGTCTAGAACGCAGGTCAGAAATCTGTACCACTCGTTATGCGGCGAGTCACTCTTGAGAACCACAAGCTCCTGTTGCCGGCTCACGTAGAAGGTGCTATCGGGAAACCGGGCGATATCGCGTTCCACGCTGACACCGCTCAGTGAGAAGAATCCCTGCGGATCGATATCGGCGAACTCACGCCCTTGCAGCCTGTCCACCAGGCGGGAGGTCACGCTCCCTCCCAGATCCGCGGCGTCATCGTTCCAGCCCACCACCAGGGAGGATCTGGGTAGTCCTGGATCTTCATACACTCTGGCCGGGGATGCCACGCTATGCTCCTCCGCCTTCTTTCTTGAGAAACCTCTGAACACCCTCGACTATCCTCTGCTCCTCTTCTTCGGTGATCGGCCCGGCCTCACTTGGCTCGTCATGCTCTGTGTGTTTGAGCCTGTCCAGCTGCATCCTTATCTCTCCGGGAATCTGTCTGTAGAACTCCTCGATGTTCTGCTGAACTCTTCTGTCCATTTCGTCCAGTTTTTCGAGGCCGGCCTCCACATTCAGCGCGCGACTGAGAACCCGCACGACCGACCTTGACGCTCTGGGGTATGACAGTGGCAGCCCCTGAAGATAGACAGGTATCTCACCCATCAGGCAGATGGCATCAACCCCGCGTCTTCTCGCCGCTCCCAGCAGGAGTCCGTTCATGCCTGTTATCTGCCCCTGTCCGCTCCTTCCTTCTATGTCGGTCATGAGCACGGTGTTCTCGTACGCGCTGACTTCCCGAATCAGCGCTGCACTGTTGGGCACAGCCCAGACCCTCGACTCTGCAGTGTGGTGTGTCAACGCGACGGCTGCTCCCGATGTGTAGATCCGGCGACAGCGGAATCTATCCGCTACATCGAGAACAAGGTTGGCCATATGATAGGCTTTCCTGCCCTCGGCATAGAGCCTTCCTCCCTCGGTGGGTTGCTCCTCTCCGATGAAGAGTATCACATCCTCCGCCGCTGTTCTCGCAAAATGCAGCTTTGATCCGGGAAACTCGAGGCATTCTAACACGCGGTCTCGGATGAGAGCTCGTTTGGGGTAGAAGAAGTCGTAGGGCTCCAGTTCGCCGAACTCCTCTGCCCCCAGTGTGTCTCTAAGACTATCGACGGCGATCACGCCAATGTTCCCGATTCCCGGCCAACTTGCTACCAGAACCGGGTTTTCAAGTGGAGGTTCCTGATACAGCCTGATTCCCATGTCTACCGCCGACGCGCCTTTATTATATACTATATATGCTCTTGCTTTGATGATGTGCCCGCAGTACTGTGTGAGTTCTGCTGCGCAGCATCGGCAGGGAAAGGGGGTACACCAATGACAGATTGGGAGACAAATCTCTCACCGATCGCCAGAGAGAGACTGGCAAGAATCGGTGAGTTGACCGGCGAAGAGAGAGCGCGGATTGCTGACTCGGAGAAGGCTGAGAGTCTGCTCTCGGAATTCTACCAGGATAGGATCGACTCCGACGGATTGTGGAGGAGGCTGAAGGAAGAGGCCAGGCCGTCTCTCCTGAGGGAGGCGCAGAGCAGACTCATAGATTCACTCAGTTCTGAGACTACTCCGGCGGAACTGCAGAAGAGGAGGGAGGTGATCCTGGGCATCGAGACACTCAAGGATGATCAGAACACCCCTGCACTTGAGGCGAACCTCGATCTCATGGATGATCTGCAGCGGAGGCGTAAGTCGGAGGTCGAACAAGCCTACAGTGCGATCCGAGTCGAGGTGGAGAGGAACCCGCAACTCAGGGCAAAACAGGTTCAGCAGGGGCAGCGAACTGCGCTAGTTCAACTGACAGTTGATGAGGCTATACGACAGCTTCCGCAGTGGCAGGATTTCCTTGCACAGCATGAGGCCAAATACAGCAGCCAGTTCTTTGAGGCGAGGGAGAGACTCAAGAGAGAGTTGAGATAGGGGTAAACTCAAAAAGTGTGGAAATAGTTAGCGGCAACGAGTACTCTTTCTGTTAGCGAAAACAAGAAGGAGGTACTTATCGCCGCTATGGGAAAGCAAAGCATAGCAGAGGGCCAGACGTCAAGGGTCGTCTGGGACAACCTGGAAGAATGGGCACGCAGGAAGGTACAGGAGTTCGTTCAGTCTCTACTGGAGGAGGAGGTCACCGAGCTGGTGGGACGTAAGAAATCGGAGCGACGTAAGGCGGTTGATAGCCCGCCGGTCTACCGGAATGGCTATGGCAATGGACGGTGCCTGACATTAGGAGCTGGGACGATCAGGGTTAGGCGACCCAGGGTGCGAGGTTTGGAGGAACGTTTCGAGAGCCGGATACTACCCCTCTTTGCCAGGAGGAGCAAGGGGGTGAGTGAGCTCATGCCTCAACTCTACCTTCATGGGCTTGCACTGGGGGACTTTGACCTTGCCCTGAAGGGTCTCTTGGGTGAAGAGGCGCCTGTGTCGGCCACCACGGTAGCTCGTCTTAAGGAGCGATGGCAGTTGGAGTGGGAAGAGTGGAACAGGCGCAGCCTGGACGGACTGGAAGT
>SL_5KL_010_SEDDRAFT_10000466_pt1 | contig 25826 bp, 20 predicted proteins | sample SodLakKL_010_SED_FD_9118 | JGI IMG/M metagenome (IMG submission 9118) | reverse complement strand
TCTCAAAAGTTTTTAAAAATATAGCGCCTGCCGTTGCAACGGCAGGCGCTGTTAATATTATTTATGCTTACCCGAGATTTACCCGCCTCTTTTGTAAGCTACCATGTAAAGATCCATTATTTCATCCCGGGTAGCCTGACGCGGGTTGTTGCCCGGGCTTCCGCTGGCTATAGCTTCATCAGCCATTTTCGGAAGAAGCTCTTTAAGCTTGTCTTTTTCCACTCCCAATTCCTTGAGCGAGGGAATTTTAACATCCCTCACAAGTCTTTTCACCGCGGCAACCCCGGCTTCGGCTTTTTCAAGTGTATTTAAGCCGTCTACGGGTTCTCCCATAGTCTCAGCAAGCCGGGCGTAGCGGGAGGGGTTTCCAATCAGGCTGAATTCCATTACCACATCTAAAAGGGCGGCATTCGAATCGCCATGTGCTACATGGAAGTTGGCTCCTATGGGGCGGGACATGCCGTGGACCAAAGCCACAGAGGAGTTGCTAAAAGCAATCCCACCGTAAAGCGCTCCCAGCATGGTTTTTGACCTTGCTTCAAGGTTACTGCCGTTAGCCCAGGCCTGCCTGAGGTTGCCGGCAATCAGTTCCACGGCAGACAGGGCATACATATCGCTCATCGGTTGAGCCTTGACTGATACATAAGCTTCTATCGCATGGGTCAGGGAATCTATCCCGGTAGCTGCAGTTAGCCCCCTGGGCATGGTCAGGGTTAATTCGGGGTCTACCACAGCAATATCCGGCATCAAGTGGGGGCTGCCGATCAACATTTTTTCGTCTTTTACCGGGTCTGTAATGATGGTAAACTGGGTAGCTTCACTGCCAGTTCCTGCCGTAGTGGGCACACAAATCAAGGGAACTCCGGGCAGGGGCAAATTTCCAAGCCCTTTATAATCTGCGATACTTCCTTTGTTTTTAGCCATGACAGCAATGGCCTTGGCCGCATCAATAGGGCTTCCCCCGCCTACAGCAATAATGGAATCGCACTGATTATCTTTAAACAAATTAACCCCTTCTTCAATATAATCCAGGGTGGGTTCACTGCTGACCCGGTCATATATTGTATACCCAATCCCGTGACTGTCAAGATTGCCGGTAACTTTATCGACTATACCCACCTTGACCATAATTTCATCAGTTACCAGCAACGCCTTTTTAGCCTGCAGCCCCTTTAACTCTTCACCGGCATTTTCAACCGCTCCTAAACCAAACAATACCTTGGATGGCATTTGGAAAACTCTTTTTTCCACTAAAAACGCCTCCTCACAATTTAATAAACCCCGGGTAAACTGTTATTCCCTGTGGATTGTTCCTTCCCAGGTTCCTATCTTGGTATCCTTGCGATCCTCTTCGGTAAACCAGCGGCTGGTTACACATTTTGCTTCGGTGTAGAAAGCAACTCCGTCTTTGCCCATTACATGAAGGTCTCCATAAAACGAACCTTTGTGTCCGGCAAAGGGGAAATAGGATACCGGAACCGGAATCCCTACATTGACACCGACCATCCCGCCATGGGTTCTATAGGTAAACTCCCGGGCATAGTAACCGTTTTGAGTAAATATACAGGAACCATTGGCATAAGGGCTGCTGTTCATTATCTGCAATCCTTCTTCAAAATCCTTAACTCTCTTCACACATAAAACCGGCCCGAAAATTTCTTCTTCGCCTACGCTCATACCCGGCTTGACTTTGTCTAAAATAGTCGGACCCAGGTAAAAACCGTTTTCATAACCTTCAACCTTTATATCTCTTCCGTCTAAAACCAGTTCCGCCCCTTCTTCAACACCTTTGGCAATCCATGAGGAAACCTTCTCTTTATGCTCGGCCGATATTACCGGGCCGAGATCAGTATCTTCATGGTAAGCCGGGCCGATCTTTAAATCTTTAGCTGCCTTAACCAGCAGCTCTACCATTTCATCGGCAATCTCTTCTTCCACACAAACTACCGGCAGGGCCATGCAGCGCTGCCCGGCACAGCCGAAGGACGAGTTTCTTACCCCGAGCGCAACCCTTTCGATAATAGCATCCTTTAAAATCAGGGCATGGTTCTTGGCTTCACCTAAAACCTGGACCCTCTTGCCATGAGCCGCGGCCGTGCTATAAATATGTCTGCCCACACTGCTCGAACCCACGTAAGAAATTCCTTTTACATCCGGATGTTTCAGCAAGAGTTCTGCTTCATTACGGCTGCATGTTACCAGGTTGACCACCCCTTCAGGCAGACCCGCTTCAATTAACAGTTCCATCAAGCGCATTGCCGTCTGGGGAACCTGGCTGGCAGCCTTCAAAACAAAAGTGTTGCCGGTTGTAATACAGAAGGGAAGCATCCAGCCAAACGGGATCATGGCCGGAAAGTTCATCGGGACTATCCCGGCAAATACTCCAAGCGGTTCCCTGTACATTACAGTATCATGCCCCGGTGATACATTCATTAAAGAATCACCCTGCATCAGGTATGGAGCAGAACAGGCCGCTTCAACCACCTCCATGGCCTTAATAACATCGCCTCGTGATTCTGCCATATTTTTGCCATGTTCGGTGGCTACCAAAGTGGCCAGCTCATCCAGGTTGTCTTCGATTTTTCTTTTAAAGTTAAACATAAGGTCCGCTCTTTTTTGAACCGGGGTACCAGACCAATCTGGAAAAGCATTTTTAGCTGCTTCCACCGCCTCATTTACCTCTTCACTGGTGCAGCGCGGAGTCTGAGCCATAACCTCTCCCGTGCTGCTGTTCGTGATTTCCATGTACTGACCTGAACTGGAATCTCTCCACTGGTTGTTAACACAAAACTTAAGCTTTTTAACTTCTGTCATTATAAAAGTCTCCTTTCAAATTTTTCTGCATTCATCAGGCTTTTTTCATCTCCGGGGAAAGCTTTAATCAGAAAACTAAACCCGTCTTTGCAGTTAAGCCTGCACAGAACAGTTAACTTTACTAATTATAATGCAATAGTTATGCCATCTAAAAATACCATGTAAAAAAATACTGCCAGCCAGCTTAATTCTTTAAAATATCTATTATAGGTTCATCAATAAAAAAGAAAATAGCGTAGGATTGTACCTACACTATGTAGTCTTCAATATACACATAGCTGTATATAAAACCCTACACCACTTTAGCAGTTTTATACCAGCCCGTGCCTGGTCAATTTTTGATATAGAGTAGTGCGATGGATTCCAAGCTGTTTAGCTGCCTGGGCCCTGTTGTTCCTACAGTTTTCCAGGGCCCGGATAATCGCTCTTTTTTCAACTTCCATTACCAGTTCATCCAGGGTACTCTTGCTTTCGTCTCCCGAAGATAGCGAGGTAAATTTTCGAGTCATATCAATTTCTTCACTTTTTTCAGCTTCCTCACCGCTACCGAGGTCCCTATCCTCAAACAGGTCGACCAGCAAATGTTTGACTTCGCCGGAACTGATAACTTCACCTTCGGACAGATATACAAGGCGCTCCACCACATTAATAAGTTCTCGAACATTGCCCGGCCAGCGATAACTTTGCAGGTAGCTTACTGCCTGATCATCTATTGATTTTTGCATCTCCGGTTTAGCCAAAGTTTTTTCTACAATAATTTTTATATCTTCCGGTCTTTCGCGCAGAGGTGGAATTTTTATAGTAGCAGCATTTAAACGATAAAGCAGATCTCCCCGAAACTCTTTTCTACTTATCTTCAAATCCAAATCCTGGTTCGTGGAAGCAATAATTCTTACATCAATATTCCTTGATGAAATTCCCCCGATTCTTTCGATTTGCTTATTTTGCAAAACCCGCAATAACTTGGCCTGCATACTTAGTGGCATATCGCCGATTTCATCCAGGAAAAGGGTGCCGCCGTCTGCCAGTTCAAATTTACCCGGTTTGCCCTTCTTACGAGCCCCGGTAAAAGCTCCGTCTTCATAACCAAAAAGTTCGGATTCCAATAATTCATGGGGAATTGCGGCGCAATTGATGCTGACAAGCGGGCCATGCTGGCGGGGGCTGGCATTATGAATTGCCTGGGCAAAAAGGTCTTTACCCACTCCGGTTTCTCCCAGGATCAGGACGCTTAAGTCGGTGGCGGCATATTTTTCAGCTACTTCTTTTAAATGATTGATCTGCTCGGACACGCCGATTATTTGATCAAAAGTATAAGCCGCTCTCATCTGGCCAAGGGACTGCTCCTTATACTGTGAAAGCTCATTTTCCAGAGAGCGCAGGCGGTCCATTAAGGATTTAAGCTCCGCCTTGTTTTGAAAATTTACCTTGCCGATGGCTCCTAAATTTTCCCCATCACTCGACACAATGGGAATTCGCTGGACTATGGCATCGCGGTTTTTAATCTTCTGGATGCAGTCGAGTTCAGACTTTCCACTTTTAGATACGATATGCAGCCTGGTATTATCAATAACTTCAGTCACATAACGGCCGAGCGCTTCCTCTTTGGAAATGTCAAGATAATTTTCGTAAGCCCGGTTAAAAAAAACAATATACCCTTCGCGATCCACAATTACGAGGGGCTCGGGGATCAAATCTAAAACGCTCTCATAAATATCACAGTTAGGGCAATTCCGGTCCCTTAAATAAATATTTTTTAATCCATCATCCATATCGGCAAAACTCTCCCAGGCTTAATTAATTCATGTAAATCTTTATTCTACCATTGCCGGGAATATCCTTGTTGTAGAAAACCAATCGAGCCAGGGTTACCTGCCATAACCCTGTTCCATGAGGTAGGCTTTTCCATTTAACAAACGCCTGATCCCCTGGTAAAACCGGATCGCTGTAGCCTGTTATATCACGTTTAAGCTGCGCAAACGCTTGATTCTATCTTCAATAGGGGGATGTGTGCTGAAAAGCCCGCTTAGCCCTTTCGCTGAAAGAGGGTTAACTATAAACATGTGTGAGGCGGCTTCATTAACCTGTAAAGGACGCCTGCGAGCGTAACTTTCCATCTTTTGGAGGGCGCTGGCAAGACCCTCGGGATCCCGGGCAAAAGTTGCTCCCGTAGCATCTGCCTGGTATTCACGGGTTCTGGAAATAGCCATGCGGATCAATATTGCTACTATAGGCGCTAAAATCATCGCCCCCAGTTTGATCAATAACAGTGCCGGGTGGCCATCCCTCCGGCCACCACCGAACATCATTCCATACATCCCAAACCGGGCAATTACCATCAATGCCCCGGCAATCACGGCTGCGACAGTGCTGACTAAAATATCCCGGTTTCTGATATGGGCCATTTCATGAGCCAGTACCCCTTTCAATTCCCGCTGATTGAGCATACTTACAAGCCCTTGAGTGACTGCAACTACAGAATTGGCAGGATTGCGCCCGGCAGCAAATGCATTGGGCTGCTCTGTAGGCATAAGGAATATCCGGGGCATAGGAAGGTTGCTGTTAGCGGCCAGTTCACGTACAGCCTCATAAACCTGAGGTGCATCACTTTCTTTCAGCGGCCTGGAACGAGTCATCATGATCGCCATTTTATCGCTATACCAGTACGCAAAAAAGTTGAGAACAACCGCCACAAATAAGGCAATAACTATGCCCCCGTCACCTAGCAGCAATTCCCCTGCTACCAGTAAAATAATGGTTAAAAAAATCATTAGAAACATTGTTTTTATGTGGTTGATCATTTCTTTTTACCTCCTCCAAATAAGGTTACCCGGTTTAATATTTGTACAGAATTACCGGAATTAAACCTTTCGTAACAGTTTAAATCTAAGCTACCGGCATAGTTACACGGTTAATGATCGTTTATTTGCTGGGAAATAATAACGATTGAACCCTTTCAAGTTGTGTCGACCGTTAAGCTTATATTAATAATAAAATATTATCTTGCAAAATGTCAACAAACTTATTTCCATATTATACCATATGCATTTTCTTTTCCTCCCCTTGTTTGAAAAAAAACAATCTGTTATTATTGGATCCAGTACAAATGGTTAGTTTTTAACTTAAATAATCAGAAAGCGGGAGGCAAAAAAATATAATATGGAGAACGAAAAAGGAAACCGGGAGAATGGTCCGGAAGAAAACGGTCCGGTTGTAAAAATAACCAGTAAAAAAATTTATATTATAATCGCTGCAGCGGTGATCGTTTTAGCGGGAGCAGGCATAAGTTTTGCGCTTGGCGTTTTCGACAGCCCGACCGAGGTTGCTGAAGAACCGGAAGTAGAGGCACCGGAAGAAGTTGTCGAAGAGCCTGAAAATGGAACAGTAATAGCCACCATTAACGGAGAAGAAGTAACCAGGGGCGAATTTAACATGGCCCTTCAGCAAGAGATGGCGCAGTATGAAATGCACGGGATTGACATGGAAAGCGACGAAATGAAAGAAATGGAAGACGAAATCAAGGAACAGGTATTTGAAAACAACTTTATAATCCCCATACTTCTCGAGCAGAAAGCCAAGGAAGTGGGCATTGAAATCACCGACCAGGAAGTGGAAGAACGTTACATGGAATACAAGGACCAGTTCGGCGGAGAAGAAGCGCTTGAGGCCCAAATGGAACAGGTGGGACTGACCAGGGAAGAACTGGAAGAAGAAATTGCCCTTGAATTAACCGTCACCAGTTTTTTGGATCAATACCTGGATAATTACCTGGAAGAAAATCCAGACGAAATAATTGATGAGGATCAAGTAGAAATAGACGAAGAAGAAGTTGAAGAATTCTACCGGCAAATCATTGATGCCTATGCTGAAATCAATGAAATGCTGGAGGAAGAAGATCCGGAAATGCCTACTGAACAGGCAGAAATGCAGTTATCGCAAATAGAACAACAGTACGGACATATCCTTGAAGCAGAAGATTACGAAGAAGCCAGGCCTATGATTGAAGATGAAATGCGAGAAGACCAGTTAACAAGAGATAGGCAGGAAAAAGAACAAAGGATCTTCATGGAAATGATCGAAGATCTAAAAGATAAAAGCGAGATAGAAAAGCTCGAAGATCTTTAAATTTAACGGATAGCCCCATATTTCGGCCATTAAACCAATAAAATGTTCTAAAAATATCCTACTGCAGTAGATTAAAACCATGCTGCAGTAGGATAATTATTTATGGAAGGCAGCTAGAAATTGTCGTCAAACCCCCTTGAAACAAGCGGTAAAATGAGGTTTTTGGAGAACAGCGCCTTGGTCACAGCGGTACTGGCTGTATCATTTGCTGCCATTTTTATCCGGTTATCTGAAGCTCCGGCGCTGGTTATCGCTTTTTATCGCCTTCTATTTACTTTGTTCATTCTTTTGCCGGGTTTCCTGGTCGGTCAGTGGAAAGAACTCCGCTTCATCGGCACCCCTGATTTGTGGAAAATAACTCTCAGTGGTTTTTTTCTAGCCGGCCATTTTTATTTGTGGATTGGCTCTTTAAACTACAGTCCTGTAGCCGTGGCGGTTATCCTGGTATCTTTGCACCCTATTTTTGTTACCGCCGCGGGTCGATTATTATTAGGCGACAATATCCCTCCCCGGTTTATACCGTCACTATTATTAGTGCTGACCGGAACTGCTGCTATAGCTTTCGAAAGTATTACCGGGGTTATGCTTTACACTTCCACAGAAATAAGGGGGATCTTAATGGCCCTTGGTGGGGCTGTTATGATGTCGGGTTACCTGCTGGTCGGCCGCCACCTGCGCCAGAGCCTGTCAACCACCATATACGCAGGAGGAACTTATGCTGCCGCATCTATTTTTCTACTCATCATTGCCATACCTGCCCGGGTAGAACTTTTTCACTACCCTGCCAGGGAATACATTATTTTTGGTGCGCTGGCCATTATTCCAACATTTTTCGGCCATACTGTATTTAACTGGGCTTTAAAGAGGGTCCGTGCCTCTTTAATATCCCTGCTTTATCTAGGCGAACCCCTGGGCGCCACCATATTGGCAATAATTTTTTTTAGTGAAGTGCCTTCTTCATTACAGGTTCTTGGCGGGGCAGCAATTTTAACCGGCCTCTACCTGGTAATTAAAAGAGGCCCGGAACCTCCGGGCCCTGTTGATAAAAGTGCTTAATAAACTTGTGTCTGCTCAGCATGGCTGAGAAGTTACATAAACTTTTTATTTAACTAGCTTTCAAATAACTCCAGCTCCGGTTTTTCAGCCAGGATCGCTCCTATTTTTCCCTTGACAATGCTTTGATAATGAGGAGTCTTACGGTGTTCTTCCAGGTCTTCCCTGCCATTATACTTTTCGATGAAAACCACTTCATCCGGGTTTTCCGGGGAGACATAGGGATCATACTTTAAACAACCCGCTTCTTTTTCCCTTACTTCCCGGGCCATTTCAAGGCATAAATCCACAAGTTCATTACCCTTACCCTGTTTAGCTTTCAGCTTCGCAATTAATGTGACCATAATTAACCTCCTGTTTGCTTAAATGATATTAACACATTCATTAAGTTAGTTGTGTCTGCTCAGCCGTGCTGCTTTTGGCCTGGTAACGCAATGTCTTCAGCCCAAAAACAACAAGATTGAGCAGTTATTCTTAGTTTGTTATACACTTAGTTTACACGATTCTTATGAAAAAAGCTAAACCCCTTAATATTTCCAGCTTAATTGCATTTTCTTCTCATAATGTTTATAATAATACCATCAATAACACGCTCTAACAGATAAAGGCTACATAACCAGCGATCCCTTGTTAAATAAATGATGAATTCTTAGAGAGTGCTAAACTTGCTTAATCCGGGGGGAAAATCCCATGGAACGCTATCTTTTGGAAGAAGCATTGAATAATGCCCACAACGGGGTAATTGTAATTGATAAAGAAACCCAGATTACTTATTGTAACGATGCTGCCTGCAGGTTGCTGGGCATATCTCGTGAAGATACCATTAATAAAAAAATAAAGGAAATTGTGCCCAGGACTGAGATGGACCAGGTGGTTAAAGACGGCATGCCCCGCTTAAACCGGCAAGTAGAATTGGAAAACCGGGTAATTATTTCCAACCGGACCCCGCTTAAAAAAAATGGAGAGATAGTGGGCGCGGTAGCTGTTTTTCAAGACATTACCGAACTAAGAGAGGCGATCGAGGAACTAACTATTACTAAAGACTTCCTTGATAAACTGGAAACAAGCCTGGAGCATTTATCCGAAGGAATTATTATGGTAGACGAAAACGGTTATATTACCAAGATAACCGATAGTTATTGCGACTTTTTAAAGGTTGATAAAAACCATGTTATCGGCAAGCATGTAACCGAGGTAATCAAAAATACCAGGATGCACAAAGTTTTAGAAACCGGAAAAGCTGAAATAGGGGATGTCCAAAAGATAAACGGAAAAGATGTCATCGTGATGCGTATCCCGATTAAGTCTGACGGTAAAGTAGTTGGCGCAGTCGGCCAGGTGATGTTTCAGGATGTATCAGAGCTGGCCAGGCTTGCTTCAAAGCTTAATGTTGTTGAAAAAAAGCTGGAGTATTACCAGCAAGAATATAAAAAATGGCAAAAATCAAGGTACAATATTAACCACATCATCGGTAACAGTTCTGAAATAAAAAAACTTAAATCAATGATCAATAAAGTTGCCCAGTACCCTTCCACTGTTTTAATCAGGGGTGAGAGCGGCACGGGTAAAGAACTTATAGCACACGCCATCCATGAAGCCGGACCCCGCAGCGATAGCCCTTTTGTGCGGGTTAACTGTGCCGCCATACCAAAAGAACTGCTGGAAGCGGAACTGTTCGGATACGAAGAGGGTTCTTTTACCGGGGCAAAAAAGAAGGGAAAACCGGGAAAATTTGAACTGGCCGAAGGAGGCACAATTTTTCTCGATGAAATCGGGGACATGCCCCAGGAAATGCAGGTAAAGCTATTAAGAGTGCTCCAGGAAAAAGAAGTGGACAGGGTGGGAAGCACAGAGATCAGGAGCATCAATACCAGGGTTATAGCTTCTACCAACCGAGACTTGGAAACCATGCTCGAACAGGGAGAATTTAGGTACGACCTTTTTTATCGTCTTAATGTAGTTACTTTGAGGCTCCCCCCTTTAAGGGAAATGCGCGATGACATTTTGGAGATTTCTTCCTATATTCTGAACCAACTTAACGAAGAACTAGGAACCGATATCAAGTCTATTTCCGGCCATGTAAAAGAACTATTTATGAACTACCCCTGGCCCGGCAATGTACGTGAACTGCGAAATGTTTTGGAAAGAGCTGTTAACGTGATGGAAGGGCCGGAAATCGAATTAAAAGATCTGCCCCTTTACCTGCAAGAGTACAGTATCAGCCAGGAAGAACATAAAAAAGAGCAGGTCGTTTACTCTTTGTTGACCAAGGAATTGGAAACCGCCGAGAAAAAAGTAATCTCGAAAGCCCTTAAAATATCAGGCAACAACAAGCGCGAAGCAGCAAGGCTGCTAAACATACACAGGGCTACTTTATACCGAAAGATGCAGAAATACGGGATCCAAGCCTGAGGGTTTTGCAGGCTTCCATTATAACTAAACCAGCCTTACCGTGTAGCAAACATGCAACGTGTCGCTTATATGCTACATACCTGCCCGGTTCGTTCGTAGTACTAAGAAAAAAGCCTTACCCCTAAATTCGTTGCATTAGCGCAACAAGGAGGCCGGGCTTTTTTTATGCAAGCATCGGCCCAAATAAAAATAAGCCTTCTTGTTATCAAGCTACCCTGCATTCCTCATAATTACTCCTTAATCATTCCCGAACTTTGTATATAAAAGTGCCCTTTTGTACCTGGCACAACTTTTGCTTTATATAGTCTGTGGCTATGCTAAAAATATTCTATTGTTGAAAGGGGGTATCGAGCAAGAAACGGCCGTAATAATCTCATTTAACACTAAATTTTTTAAGGGGGAATTAAACCTTGAGTAAGAAAAATTGGCTTGTTTTGTTTGCAGTTGTTGTTCTGGCAGTTTTTTCGGTTTCAATGTTTGTCGGATGTGAAGTTGAAGATGATGTAGTAGAAAATGATAACGGCAATGATGCGGTATATGAAGAAGAATATCACTTGGAAATTGCCACTACCTGGCCCAGTGGGATTCTGCTGCACGAGATGGCGGAAATGTGGGCCGAGTACGCAGAAGAGATGAGCGGTGGCAGGCTGACCATTGAAGTCCATCCCGCGGGAGCAATTGTCGGAGCTATGGAGGTGCTGGATGCTACCCAGGCCGGCACTATTGACGGTTACCATGCCTGGTCCGGTTACTGGGAAGGCGACCACCCATCACAAAACTTTTTTGCTTCCATTCCCATGGCATTTGAAACTCATGCCCATATTTTGTGGATGTATGACCGCGGCTTAGACTACCAGAACCAGGTATACCAGGAGGAAATGGGCTATAACGTCAAAGCATTCCTTTGCGGAGCAACCCACCCCGAGATTGGCGCACACTCCAACGTTCCACTGGCGGAACTGGAAGACTGGATTGGTGTTACTCACAGGGTGCCCGGCTGGATGGCCCAAATCCTTGACGACATCGGCGTAGCGGTAGCGGTTATGCCCGGTGGAGACGTTTACCCGGCCCTGGAAACCGGGGAAATTGATTCCGGAGAATTCAGCTCGCCCATCGTTAACCATACCTTAGGCTTCCACGAAGTAACCGATTACTTCACCGGCCCCGGGATCCACCAGCCCACCTGCTTGTTCGAACTGGTATTGAACAAGGATGTTTGGGATAGCCTGCCTCCCGACCTGCAGGCAATTATTGAAGCTGCTACCTACAAGGTAACCAATGAAGCCTGGGCAATTGACGTAATTGAAGGTTATAAAGTGCTCCAGGAATGGCAGGATGTACACGGCAACGAGGCTATTTATGTCAGCGATGAAGCCCAGCTTGAATTCCGTGAGCATGCCTGGGAATTCATTGACCAGGAAGTTGCCGGTGATCCTGTTTCAGAAGAAATCTGGAATGATGCAAGGCAGTTTTTCCTGGAATTCATCGAATACGACGAGTTTATGAACCCGCACCGTCAAATTCCCGAACAATTCCAGCTTCCTGACGATGCAAGGCTGCATAGAGAATAATCAAGACTTATAGGACCGGAAGAGCCACCCGGCAGCTGCAAGCAAAGCGGTGGCCGGGGGCTCTTCCCTGTTTATTAACTATCATGAGGAAGAGGTGATTTGATGAGCACCCTTCATAATACGATCAGGGTTATAGAAAACATTAATAGATGGGCTATATCACTGGTAAAATGGTTGGTTCCGGTTTTGATTTTAACCCTGGTTTATGAAGTAATTATGAGGTACGGCTTCCGCAGCCCAACCCTTTGGAGTTATGACGTTACCTATATGCTTTGCAGCATATTTTTAGCAATTGGCATGGCTTATACCTTGAAGGAAGGCGGCCATGTCAACATCGATATCATAATAGAAAGATTAAGCATAAAGCAGAGAGCTATTATACAGGCAGTATTTTACGTAATCCTGTTCTTCCCCCTGTGGGGGTTAATTACTTATTTCTTTGCCTTCTATGTGGTTGATTCCTGGATTAACCTGTCAGTCGCAAGGGTTGGCACCTGGAGACCCCCTATCTATCCTTTTAACACCTGGATCTGGATAGGCTCACTACTGCTCTTTCTCCAGGGAATCGCTGAATTGCTCAAGTATATCTACATGGCTAAAACGGGAAGAGATGATTATATAGACCCCGGTGAAGAAGAGAAAATTCAGCAAGAGATCGCCGAAAAAGAAAAAATGCTGGAAGATGTGACTGCCGATGCTTAAAAATTTTAGAAACAGATTCAGGCAAGCCCGACACAAGGAGGTTAAGCATATATGCCCGTTGAAACAGTAATTCTATTAATGCTGGTGACCCTGATCTTTTTTATCGTTTTAGGTCACCCGATCGGTTTCGTCCTGGGCGGAGTAGCCACAATTTTTGGACTGGCTTTCCTGGGCACTTCAGCCATCGATATTTTCTTCTTAAGATTGATCAGTGTATACCAGGATTACATCCTTATCGCCATACCCCTCTTTGTTTTCATGGGGATCATCATCGAACAATCCGGTATATCGCACCGTCTTTATGAAGCCCTAAGAGTAATCATGGGCCGTATGGGCGGAGGTTTGGCGATTACCGCCGTTTTAACCAGCACAGTTTTTGCCGCTGCAACCGGGGTTGTAGGGGCAGCAATTGTGACCATGGGCATTCTAGCCCTGCCTTCTATGGTTAAATATAAGTACGATTACGGTATTGCAACCGGCTCTATCTGTGCCGGTGGAACTCTCGGCATATTAATTCCGCCAAGTATTCTAATCCTGGTTTATGGACCTACCGCAGGCTTATCGGTAGGCGCTTTGTTTTCAGCTGCTATTGTTCCGGGTTTAATTCTCTCAGCCATCTACATGATCTATATCGGGATAAGATGCAAGCTGCGTCCTGCTGATGGGCCCGGGTTGGACCCGTCGGAAGTCAGCCAGTATACATTTGCAAACAAGGTTACACTATTCTTGACTTCGGTTTTACCGGTAGTGGCGTTAATCGTCGCAGTGCTGGGTTCAATCATCACCGGAATGGCACACCCAACCGAAGCAGCGGCCGTCGGCGCTTTATTTGCGGTTATCCTGGCTGCTTTTTATAAAAGGTTTAATCTGCATAATTTAAAAGAAGCTGCTTTCCGAACCGTTAAGACAAGCTGTATGATTTACATGGTCCTGATCGGTGCCGGCTTTTTCACCGGAGTTTTCATGCGCCTTGGCGGGGGCCGGGTAGTAACAGAACTGGTTACCGGACTGCCTTTCCCCGACTGGGGTATCCTTCTGGTGATGTGGGTCGTAATTTTCATTATGGGTATGTTTATTGACTGGATCGGAGTGGTCATGATTGCTGTTCCCTTGTTTACCCCAATTGCCGCCGAACTGGGCTTTCCACCAATTTGGTTCGCCATGATGAATATCGTGCTGATGCAGACTTCTTTCATGACTCCGCCATTTGCCTACGCAATATTTTACGTCAAGGGCATCGCCCCGCCGGAAGTCAAAACCTGGGACATTTACCGTGGCATTGTGCCTTTTGTTTCCATCGTGCTTTTTGTCCTGGTACTGCTTGGTATTTTCCCGGATATTATCATGTTCCTGCCCAGGGCATTTGGATTGATCTATTAGAAGTATAAATGCAGTTAAATTCGATACATATGAAGGAGGAATAAGCAATGAGCGCAACACTAATTACCGGGGGCTCGGGTTTCCTGGGCAATTACCTGGCCAAAGAACTGGTCAGTAAAGGTGAAAAAGTGGTAATGATGTACTCTTCCAACCCCAATTTACTGCCTTACGTAGAAGATATTGAAGACAAGGTAGAAAAGGTAAGGGGTGATTTAAGCAGCTGGACTGATATTTTTGACACCATTAAAAAATACGATATTTCAAAAGTATACCATTCCGGAGCATTTCTTTCCCACAAGGCAGAAGGAGATCCGATCAAGGCTTTCCAGGTTAACCTGCTTGGCACCTGGTACATCCTGGAAGCGGCCAGGCTGTTTGATATAAAACAGGTGATATTCGTCAGCACAATCGCTTCTTTTGGCGATCACATCACCGATCCGGTTAGCAACTTCGCCCCTCAACTGCCCCACACCATGTACGGTGTAACGAAGGTTTCTTCTGAAAGGCTCGGGGAATACTACTGGCGTAAGTTTAATATCGATTTCCGGGGCGTCAGGTTTCCCTCGGTTATTGGGCCGGGCAGAGGACCGGGAGGAGTATCCGCTTACTCAACCCTAATTGTCGAAAAACCGGCCCTGGGCGAGGAATACAACGTATTCGTTGAACCCAGAAACTGCATGCCTCTCCTTTACGTAGATGATTCAATCAAAGCTCTGACCATGCTTTCTGAGGCCCCGGAAGAAAAACTAAACTGCCGGATGTATAATATCCAGGGCTTTTCGCCTACTGCCGGCGAGATGGTAGAAGAAATCAAGAAAAATCTGCCTGACGCAAAAATCAACTTTAAACCGGAAGAAGCAATGGTAAAAATTGTGGACAGCTGGCCCAACGAGCTTGATGATTCTGAAGCAAAGAAAGATTGGGGCTGGAAAGCCGATTTTGAAATGGAAGAAGCAATTAAAGACTTTATCACCAAGGTGAGAGAATATAATAAAGTAAAAGCATAAATATATTTTGGAGGTGTAAAAGCAACATGGCCAACAAAAAAGTTGACTTCCATGTAACCGGCGATCAGGACGTAACCTATAAAAAAGTCGGTAAAAGACGCTTGTTTACCAACCCTGATGCCGATGAAGCAAGAGAATTTTTTCATGCTAAATCCAGGCGTATGGTAGACAAAACCACCACGGTAAAGGAAGCAGTATCAAAGTATATCCATGACGGGGACTACTTTGCGGCGGGGGGTTTTGGCAGTAACCGGATCCCGGCAGCCGTCCTTCACGAAATGGTCAGGCAAAAGAAAAAAAACCTTGGATTTTCAGGCCACACTTCGACACACGACATGCAGATTCTTATTGCCGGCAACTGCCTGGATCGCTGTGATGCAGCCTATATCGTAGGATTAGAAGCCCGCGGGCTTTCAAAAATTTCCCGCAAAGGATTTGAATCCGGTGCAATTGAAGCCACAGAGTGGAGCAACGCCACCCTGGCCTGGAGATATAAAGCTGCGGCCATGGGTTTATCATTTTTACCGGCCCGCTCAACCCTGGGGACAGATACCATTGAATACAGCGCATCTGTAGAAATGCCCTGTCCTTTTACCGGCAAAAAATACGCGGCTGTCCCGGCACTGTATCCCGATGTAGCAGCAATCCATGTGCATCGAAGCGATATTTATGGGAACTGTCAAATCCAGGGGATAGCGGTTTCCGACCTGGACCTGGCCAGGGCCGCTAAAAGGCTAATCATTACAACTGAACAAATAATTCATAACGAAGATATCCGCCGGGCACCTCACAGCACGGTAATTCCATATTACCTTGTCGACGCAGTGATTGAGGTGCCGTACGGCGCTTATCCATCAAATATGGCTTATGAATATTTTACCGATGAAGATCACTTGATGGAATGGCTCAAAGCGGAAAAGGACGAAGAAGAACTTAAGAAATTCCTTGATAAGAACATTTACAACTGTGAAAACCACTGGGATTACCTGGAAGTAAATGGCGGAATGGAGCGCATGAACCAGCTGCGCACCCAGGAAAACCTTACTGACCGCAGGTAACTATCCCAAATTTATAGAGTAAAGGAGTGCAATTACATGAGCAGCTATAATGGTATGGAGTTAATGATTTGCCTGGCTTCAAGGTATTTGGAAGATGACGGCACCGTAGTTGTTGGCACAGGAGCGCCATGCGCCGCAGCTATGCTGGCACAAAAGACCAGGGCACCCAAACTGATGATCATGTTTGAGGCCGGCGGGGTAGGCCCTCTGCTGCCTTCAATGCCTATATCAGTCGGCGATTCACGAACCTATTACAAGGGACTGGTTTCAACCAGTATGCCGGAAATTATGGAAACCTGTCAGCGTGGTATGGTCGACTATACCTTTCTGGGTGGAGCACAAATAGATATGTACGGCAACATTAACTCAACCCATATCGGCGACTATGAAACTCCCAAAGTGCGATTCCCGGGAAGCGGGGGAGCTAACGATCTCGCTTCACTTTGCTGGCGGACCATGATGATTACTCCCCAGGATAAAAACCGCTTTACCAACGATATAAACTTTATCACCTCGCCCGGGTATTTAACCGGTAAAGGAGCCCGGGAAAAAGCAGGGCTTCCACCGGGATGCGGACCTTACAAAATTATTACTGACTTAGCAGTTTTAGGTTTTGACGAGGAAACTTGCCGGATGCAGGTGGAGTTAATCCATCCGGGAGTAACCCGCGAGCAAATTATTGAAAATACCGGTTTTGAACTTTTGTGGGCTGATGAAGTGTTAGAAAGTGCCCCACCATCAGATGTGGAACTGGAAATACTTAGGAACGAAGTAGATCCCAGGCGTTATATAATTGGCCGTGGATAAACTACTTAAAGGTGTGAATAAATATGGATGACCACAAAGAAATCAGGGATGAGAAGCAAGAGGTGGTCGAAAGCTTTAAGCTGTGCGCCCCTTTGTTTAAAAAGCTGTTAACCGATGATATAAGCATAGCCATTGTGGAAAGGGATACGCGTAAAACCTTGTTTTATCAGCCGGGAGATACAATCGACCACGGCATCAGGGAAGGCGATCTCTGTCCCGAAAAATCGGTAGTAGTTGAAACAGCACAAACAGGGGAACAGATAAGCAGAAAAGCAGGTAGTGAAACTTTTGGTTTCCCGTACTTTAGCCAGGGCTTACCTATATATGATCGCAATGGAAATGTAATAGCCGGAATAGCGTTAAGCAAATCTCTTGAAAAATATCAAAAACTAATGAACGCAGTAGATGAATTAAAAAAAGCAGTTGATATTGTAGGAGAAAGCTCTCACAACTTGGCCGCAAATTCTGAAGAACTACTGGCAATATCGGAAGAACTAAGCTCAGCATCAGAAAAAACAATATCTAAAGCCAGCGAAACAGGCGAAGTCTTAAAAATGATCGAGAAAGTTACGGGACAAACCAAACTCCTCGGCCTCAACGCATCAATCGAGGCAGCCAGGCTGGGTGAACAAGGTAGAGGTTTTAACGTCGTAGCAAACGAAATCCAAAAACTGGCCCAAAACAGCGTAGATTCATTAAAACAAATCGAAGAAATACTGGGAGAACTACCGGAAACAACAAAGGTAATGAACCAAAACATTGAAAACATTAGGGAAGTAGGCAGTAAACATGCAGAAGACGCAACCGACGTAGACGCAATGATCCAAAAGCTGACAAACATGTCCGAGGAACTTACTTCTCTGGCCGAGGAATTGTAATTCATTAAAAGCCGGTGCATGGATGCTTTATATCCTGCGCCGGCTTTTATGATCATAGCTTTTTTGTATCTGTTCAGCCGTGCTATCTAAATATTAATCCAGGGCTTCGCTCATGATTTCCTTAACTTCTTCCAAGCATAACACTTTCGGGTTGTTACCCATCAACCTGGTTACATTCATCGCCGCTTCGGCTAATTCGGGCACATCATCTTTTTTCACTCCAAACTGGCTGAGTTTTTGTGGGATGCCGATATCTTGAGAAAGCTCGAACACCGCCTTACAGGAAAGCTTGGCCTGTTCCCGCAGGGTTTTTCCTTCAGTATTTTCTCCCATTAACTTAGCTATCCGGGCAAACTTTTCCAGGTCGCCGACCAGGTTACATTTCATCACATACGGAAGCAGCAGTGCATTGGTAACTCCGTGGGTCATGCCAAATTTCCCGCCCAGCGGGTAAGCGATCGCATGTACAGCCCCCACCCCGGCGTTGGCCAGGGAAATCCCGGCAAAAACACTGCCCAGGGCCATATTTTCTCTCGCCCTGTGATCGCTGCCATATGCCACTGCTTTTCTAAGGTTGGAGCTGATCAATTCAACCGCTTTTAAAGCGTAAATATCTGTTTGCGGCGAAGCTTTGGGAGCAGTATAAGATTCAATGGCATGGGTTAAAGCATCCATCCCGGTAGCAGCGGTTAGTGCCGGTGGGAGGGTAAGGGTAAGCTTTGAATCCACTATCGCTACCTCGGGCAATAAATACCTGCTCACTACCCCTTTTTTCAGCTGCGCTTTCTTGTCGGTTATAATCGCGTTTTTGGTAACCTCTGATCCGGTCCCGGAAGTTGTGGGAATCAAGGCTTTGGGGATCCCCTTATTAGGGATCATCTCAATCCCGGCATAATCAAGGATACTTCCATCATTAGTAGCCAATACCGACACCGCTTTGGCCACATCAAGGGGACTGCCGCCACCAAGGCCGATTATAAAGTCACAATCCTGCTCTTTAAACTTTTCCATACACAAATGAACATTTTCCACACTTGGTTCCGCTTCCGTTTCAAAAAATTCAACTGTTTCTGCTCCGGCTTCTTTAATTTGTTCTTTAACCGGTGCTATCAAACCGGCTGATGAAACTCCGTGATCAGAAACTAAAAATATTCTTTTCGGGTTAAAGTATTCCAGCTCACCCGAAAGGTTCTCTAACGCTCCACTGCCAAAGTAACATACCCCCGGTAGAGTAAAGGGATTTACCATTGCTTTTACCTCCCAGTCATTAATTTTTAGATTTCATCCAGCTTAACCCCAATTCTGCAAGTTTTCCGCCAGCAGGGTTACCCTTAGAGTCATAGCCAGCCATCTGGTAATAGGTGCCAAGGGCCTGCTTAAATTTCCCCGGATCTATTTTTCCGCTGCCTGCCTGGGGACCGGAAGCAATATCCTGGTACATTTTTTTCGGTAAAGTATCATCTTCCCCGGTAAAACCTTCACGGCTGTTAAATTGCCGCATCATAACAGAAACCCTTTCCCCGGCTTTTAACAATTCCCAAAGGCTGGTATCCCAGCCGGTTACCGCTTTAACCAGGGTTAAGAGTTTTTCAAGGGGAATCATGCTGCGGGAGATATAACCAAAGACACAAACTCCCAGGCAGTCATACATCATGGTTAATAAATGTGTGTAGTAATGCAAACGCACCTTTTCTTCTGAAAGGTCGGTTGCCGGAACAGCATCGATGATGCCAAGCGGCTCAATGGTTTTAAGGGTGTGTGAATCTTTTTCCTTATATAGATTATCATGCTGGGCAACCCAATGATCGGCCCCGTGGGCGGATAAAGCATACTGAAAACCCACTCCGGTTTTTACACGGGGGTCGTGGGCGGGCAATTCCTGGCCTTTTACCTGAAGTAAAAATTCTTCTACATCCTTCCCCAGTTCTTCGGCCAGAGCTTTTGACCCGAGAGCCAGCTTTGCCCCAAAACCTTCTTTAAAGGCTGTTTCTTTGATCAGGGGCAAAAGAATTTCTTTGTTGCCAAAATTTAGCTCATACCCTCCCGTATCTTCCCTGGTGATAATTCCCTGCTCATAGCACTCCATGGCAAATGAAAGGGTCATTCCGAAAGATATAGTATCGATAGTATAACGATTGCAGAGCTCATTCCCCTTGGCTATCACTTCTAAGTCGCCTATACCCAGGTTCGAACCGATACAAACCAGAGTTTCATATTCAGGTCCGCCCAGCCTTGGATCGACCTTTATATTTTCACTTTCCGATTCTACTACTCTTTTGCACCTGATAGGGCAGGAATAACATCCCTTTCTTCTGATCAATATATTCTCCATGCCTTCAGCACCGATATCGTCAGCATGCTCGAATACATTATCCTGCCAGTTCTTGGTGGGTAAAGCCCCTCCGGCGTTTTGGACCGTGATGCCCCCGGGCGTGCCGTTTTTGAACAAGGCATAGGCCAGGGGGTGGTCTTCCAAATTGGAAGAAACCCAGCGGGTTAAATCTTTAGCAACCTGTTCGTCGTAACAACTAACTTTACCGCTACCCCGGGCAACCACGGCTTTCAAGTTTTTTGATCCCATTACCGCTCCCAGTCCGTTTCGTCCATTAAAGTGGGCCAGCTCGTTTGTGATATTACCAAATAGAACCTGGTTTTCTGCACCCGGTCCGATTTGGACAATCTTTGCCTTCTTCCCTTCCTTTTCTTTCAAATACTCCTGGCTGTAAAGTGTATCCTGCCCCCATATTTCAGAAGCATCTTTTATTGAATACGCCCCGTCACTAATCAGCAAATAAACCGGTTTTTTGGAACGGCCCTTGATAATCACCGCATCGAAGCCTGCTTTTTTCAGCTCGGGGCCCCAAAAACCACCGGCTTCTGACTTGCCAATCGTCCCGGTTATAGGCGACTTTGCGCTTACAGTATAACGGGGAACAGCAGGGGCAGGAGTGCCGGCTAAAAGGCCTGCAGAAAATATCAGCGCATTATCGGGACCCAAAGGATCGCACCCTGGAGGGATTTCCTTATAAGCATAATAATTGCTTAGACCTGCTCCTCCCATATACTTCCGGTAAAAGTTATGATCAGGGGTTTCCACATTAAAAGAAGCGCGGTCAAGATCTACATGTAAAACTTTACCCTGGAATCCGTAAGGCATTTTTACCATCCTTCCCATCATTCATTTTCTTATGCTTATATAATTCGGCATCGTCCAGTTAACTACCCACCGGCAAAAAGGGGATACAGTTCAACCACGCTGCCATCAAGCAACTCATAATTTCTGTTTTTAACCAGCTTACCATCCACAAGGACCACCCCTACCTGCCCGTAATTCATTCCCAGGGAAGATAGAAGTTTTGCCACAGTCATTCCTTCCCGATGCTGCACTTCAATCACCTCTCTTTTCCCGGGTGAAAAATCTTTGAGAACACTTTTAAATACTACTTTGATCACCGGCTACTCCCTCACTCTTCTTGATCTATGCCGGCAATAACCCGGGCAAGCTTCATTTTTTCTTCAAGATCTCCCTGGCGTTGGATCATGATTCGCTGGGCCTGGGGGGAACCGGCTCCATGCATGGATTCCGCCCGGTAGCTAACCGCACCTGTACCCATAGTCATATTCTCCAGCAAGCGTAGAATCCTCAGCCGATTTTCAGTGGGCACTCCTTCTTTCCCCCGGTAATATTTCTCCAGGTAAGGCCCAATTTCAGGATGGCGAAAGTCTTTTTCTGAAGGCATTGTAACCATCAACCCTCCGGCAATATCTTCAGCCAGGCGGGCAATCTCATAGGGAAACCGGGTTACATTTTGCTTGCAAACATTGGCTAAAAGCAGATCAATAATATAGGTGCCCGAAGCAGTGGGAGAACCTTCGCTCGAACAGGCTATTCCGCAGGCATAAAGGGTTTCGTTTAAATGGATCATTTCAATAATCTTATCCCTGACATGAGAAGCCCCGGCTACTCCGTTATATACCGCAGCCTGGGTAGTGGCTCCGATCAAAACATCTCCCACGCCGGCCTTACAACCTCCGTAGCTCTGACGATGATAACCGGCAAAACGTTCAACCAGCTTTCCGCTATAACTGTATTCTCCGCACATAAATACATGTTCCCAGGGGACAAAAACATCATCAAATATAACCAGGCACTCATGAGCTCCGTAGCGACAATTGCCTACATCCATAGTCCCTTCTTCGAGCTTACGGGTGTCGCTGGACTGGCGGCCGAAAACATAGGTTATTTTCTCATGATCGCTTTCTACAGCGAAGCTAACTGCATAATCAGCATCATTCTCACTCATGGCCAGGGTGGGCATGACTAAAAGTTTATGCGCGCAGAGGGCCCCGGTTTGATGGGCTTTCGCCCCTCTAACCACTATCCCGTCTTCTCGCTGATCAACAATTCGCAGGTATAAATCCGGGTCATTTTGCTCGAATGGCCTGAGGGAACGATCCCCTTTCGGATCGGTCATCGCTCCGTCCACCACCAAATTTTCCTCCTGCACCTGTTTTAAAAACTTGCGAAACCGTTGATGATATTCAGTCCCCAACTCTTGATCCATCTCATAGGTTACACTGTCTGCCGCATTAAAAGCGTCAAAACCGACACAGCGCTGGAAACAAACTGCCGTTTTTTGGCCCATCAAGCGCTGCATCTTAATTTTTTTCACTAAATCTTCAGGGCCCTGGTGCAAATGGGTAAAGCGGCTGATCTTTTGCCCGGTTAAATTAGATTCGGCAGTCATCAAATGCACGTACCGCGGGTCATTTGCCAGTTCATAGCTTTTGGCCACAGCATTTATCGAGGGTCTGACCACCGGGTGCTCGACAATGTTTTCCACCATCTCTCCAAACAGGTAAACCCTGGGATTAAGATTGCGCAGTGAATCAAGGTACTCTTCTACTTTTTTCAATTCATTTCACCTCCAATAACTTTTTCCGTTTTTGCCAGTCCGGCATAACGGAAGTTAAAAAGCTATTAAACTTGTGGTCGTGTTTTTTATGTAAAAAGTGCGCCAACTCGTGCAACACCACGTAATCTATGCACTCTTGTGGTTTCTTTAAAAGCTCGGTATTCAGGGTTATTTTTTGCTTGTGCCGGGAACACGAACCCCACCTGGTCTTCATAGTCCGTACAGTAACGGAGGGTTTGTCGATTCCATAACCTTCAACTATTGCGTATACCCTGTTCAGGCAATCAAGAAATACCTGCTTGGCCTCCTTTTTTAACCAGTCGTAAAACAGCTTCTCTTTCCTGGAACGGTCGCCGGGATCACTTACATATATTTTAATAGCATCCCGGCATAACAGGACCTTTTCCTGCCCTTCTGCCTGTTCAATTTTCAAAGAATAAGGGTCCCCCAGGTAAAAGACCGTTTCTCCATTTGTGTATTGTTTGCCTGCATTTAAAAGGTTCTTTTCCTTAAAATAATCGATTTTCTTGATAATCCAGGGAGCTTTTTGCTGGACAAACAGTTCAACAGATGAATAAGGGACTTTGTGATTGGCAGATACTGCCACTGTTGTATCAGGGTAGACCTTGAGATTTAAATTCTTAACCTTTTTTCGCTGCAGCAAAAAAGGAATTACCCGTCCGTTATGATTGATCGTGTGTTTCTCCATTATTTACCATCCCGAGTTGTTGCTATATATAAGCAAGTTTTATGCTATTTTTAATAAAAAGTGTCCAAGGATTAATACCAGCTTGAAGATAAATGTTGCCATTAATTATACCTTTTGCATATTTCATTCGTGTTACAAGTAATTATTCCCTGGTCTTTAAAACTTCGACCAGATCAAGTCTTTCCACTTTTCTTAAGGCAAAGCGCTGGGCTATCCATATGGAAACAGCCGTAATCAGCGCGCCCATTAACAGGGCCTGCTCAGATAATTCAGCAGGGATTGTATATAAATCGGTGCTTAATTCTCTTGAGAAACCTTCCATCATGACCCGGGCCAGCGGCAACCCTGCCAGGACGGCAAAGAAGCTGATAAACCACTGTTCAAAAGTAATAACCGAAAAAACTTCCCGGGAAGTCATACCCAGCACTTTCATTGAAGCCAGTTCCCGGTTTCGTTCGGAAAGGATGATAAAGCTTGAGCTATAAATTATGGAAAAAGCAATTACAACTCCTATTAACACGTAAATATAAATCACGAGGCCAAAGGTCTCCATTAGTTCCCGGACTTCCCGGATTTGTTCTTCAGTGCCATCCACTCCGGCGACCAGGTCGCTTTCCCGGTAAAAATCTCTCAGTTTTGCTATGTTAGCCCTAACCTGATCATCCACCGGGGTATGATCAGCTCTCAAAAACTCTTCTGAATTAAGGCCATTTAAACCGCCATCCTTCACATTGACCATAAATGAAGTGGCAAATTCCCCCTGCTGTAAAATATCTTCCACCCCGGTTATCTCCATGTAAGCATTCATTCCCAGGTACTGGGGTATTACCCGGTACACTTCCACAATTTGCTCCCCTTCATTCCCCCGCAGGTACGGGCTTGCCAGTTCAAGGGTCTCTCCTTCTTGAATCGAAAGTTTTTCTGCCAGCCGTTCGGATAAAACAATTCCATGATCGGAAGGCTCTATCCTCTTACCGGCGGCATCCCTGACTATATACATACTGCTTTCTTTGGGGATACCGAGTAAAACTACACTTTCTTCCCGCCAGGCATGAGACAGGCGCACCGGGACCTCGGCTAAAGGCTCCACTCCTGTAACCTGTTCAAGCTCCGCCAGTTCCCTCTCCACCGCTTGCCGAGAAACCGGTTCGGTGAGACTTACCCGGGCATGATAAACTTCTACTTCGTCGTGCTGGTAAAAAACTAACTTATCCACCAGGTCGTTCAGCGACCAGGTTACCACCACTATGGCACAACTCAAGGTGACGCCAATAAAGAGAAAGGCTGTCCTGCTGCGATTCCTGGCCAGGTTACGGACCGCCATTTTACCCTGGATAGTAAGCATGTTTGAAAACAAACCGATCTTTTCCAGTACCGTTTTCCTGCCCGACACCGGTGCCGGTGGTCTAATCGCTTCGGCAGGCTTTAGCTTTAAAGCATGCCTGCACCCCTGGTAACCGGCTGCAAGAAAAATTCCCAGGGAAATCAACATTCCCAGCCCAAAATAGTAAAGTGAAAAATCAACATCAATCTCCGGCACATGGAAAAATTCCAGGAGTAACCAGTTTAACGGGCGAGCCAGGTAAATCCCGGCCGCTCCCCCTGCGAGGCCGCCGATAAAACCCACGGTAAGGCTGTAAGACAGGTAATGCAGCATGATCTCCCGGTTGCTGTAACCGAAAGCTTTTAGAATCCCGATCTGGCCTCGCTGCTGCTCTATCATGCGTTTGAGCATGATGTACAAAATCAAAGCAGCTATAACTAAAAACATTAAAGGAATAGCAAAAGCCATCCTCTGCAGCTGGGCAATTTCTTCACTGAGAATCAAATGGCTGGTTTGATTGTCCCTGGAATAGAGGTTGATTAAACCGTATGGTTCAAGTTCCGGTTCCAGGCGGTCTTTAACCTCTTTAAAGTCAGCCCCTTCCTCCAGGGTAAAAGCCAGGTTGTTAACCCTGCCCTGTAAATCCGGAAAAAGCTTCCAGATCGTGTCTCTTGAAATAAAGGCTATTCCAAACTGCTCAGGGTTGGGATATATTTCTGCTTCCGTACGGAGGGGATAGGTAAACTCCGGGCTCATGGCATATCCTTCAACCGTAATCTCCCTGGATCGCTCCCCGGCAAGGATTTCCAAATCAAATCCCAGTTCAAGCCCGTGTACATCGTAAAACTGGTTATCCACCCAAACTTCAAATTCACCCTGCCGGAGTTCATTTCCCTCCAAAAGCCTAACATCGTTAACCCGGTCCGGTTCATCTATCTCTAAAGAAACAAGCTTCAGGTAAATACCAATGTCGCTTTCAGGATACAGCACCCTCACTTCCCTGGTAACCCTGCCGATGACCTGGGCTATCCCCTCAATATGAGCCAATCCTTCAACATCCCGGTAAGGCA
>SL_5KL_010_SEDDRAFT_10000465_pt1 | contig 25847 bp, 20 predicted proteins | sample SodLakKL_010_SED_FD_9118 | JGI IMG/M metagenome (IMG submission 9118) | reverse complement strand
CCAGGTTTTCCAGGTGAAGGGTTTGAGCGGGCTGGCTTTCTTCATCAAAAGGAGCCAGGTGAATATGCTGGGGCAGACGGTTTTCTCCCTCGTTCAGCGTAACCATTAAAAAGCCATCAGTACCAATAAAAAAACTGTAAAAGGCCATTGCCCCTTCAACGGGATCAAAATTTTCTTCGGAAAGCTGCTCCATGGGTTTGAGCTCAAAATAGTCATAAAATCCCCGAAAAAAATCTGTCTCCAGTTCAACTACTTCCAGGTTAAATGCCTGCATTGCCTGGCTTTCATCGTCTTTATCATTATTGTCATTTTCCTCAATGTGTTGAGCAATAACTTCTTTTACCTCATCCAAAAAACTATCGAAACCGGCATAACCCTGTTTTCTGAGTAGGAGTTCTCCATCCGGGGAAACCAGGAAAACTGCAGGTATAGCCCGGACATTCCACTGCATTGCAGAAAGGGAACGGGGGTCATGGAGGACTGTAAATTCAATGGAATGTTCGTTAACAAAATTTTCTACCGTGCTTAAGCGATCATCAAGGGAAATAGCGACAACCTTTAGATTGTTTTCTTTTAATATATCCAGGTTTTCCTGGAAGTCCTTCATGGAAACAACGCATGAGGGACACCACGTAGTCCAGACTTCAAAAATGACATATTCCCTGTCCAGGAAATCTGTTGTTACAACCTCATTTCCTTCCAGGTCATTTATCTTAATTGGAGTAAATTGTTCTGCCATTGCGGACGAAGCAAAAAGCAAAAGCGCAAGTAAAAAACAGGTAAAAGATAATTTTCTAAGCATATTGTTCTGCCTCCTTGGTTTTTTCTTTCTTCTTGTCTCCCAATCGTAAATTTACATGGGCACAGGAAGTGCATTCCAGGCACCTGATACACTCAGGGCTGTTTGGTTCTTCGTAAACCTTTATGTCAACCGGGCAAACTTCCCGGCATTTGTCGCATTTAAAGCAACTCCCTGCTACCTCCAGTCGGGCATAACTAATCGGATTGAACAGGGAGTAAGTTGCTCCCAGGGGACAGAGAAATCTGCAAAAGGGCCTTTTAATAAAGAAAAAGGCTGCCAGGGTTATCCCGGTAATTCCCAGTTTTATATAAAAAAGGGTTCCAATTAAATCCCGCAGGCTTTGATCCATAACAATAAGGGGTATCCCGGCCTGAATTGTTCCCACAAAACATAGCTTTGAAAACCAGGGCTCCCCACTGAGAAAAGGAATAATTAGGACAAGACTTAAAAGGACCAGGTACTTTAAATACCGAAAGGGCCGGAAATTAACTCTTATTTTTTTGACTTTTACTTTATACATTAACTCCTGAAGCCAGCCAATAGGGCATATCCAGCCGCAAACCATTCGTCCTACAAGGGCTCCTATTAAAAGGAAAAACCCCAGGAGAAAAAAAGGTATCCTTCGCAGGACCATGAAGTGCTGAAGACTTCCCAAAGGACAGGCCCCGCCGGCAATTGGACAGGCATAGCAATTCAAGCCCGGGACGGGGCAGAACTCATAGGAAAAGAGGTAATTGGAGTTGTAAAATAAAAGGGCACCGATCTGAAAAAAAGCCCGGAATCTAACCATTGACCTACCTCCTGTTATTCAATGCCCACGCAGGAGAAACAGAGCATCCGGGCGTTTAAGAAAATATTCCAGTTTTCGTTCAAATAAATTCCCGTTATTAAAAAAATTAACCCTAGAAGCAATAATAAGCGGTAAACTTTCATAGGAAATCCTCCCTTTAACCTGACACAGAAAAATTCGATTTTTCCTTTACAAGTTCCTGCAATGTGAAAAATATAATTAATCCTACCTTTTAATAGGTTTAATTTTTCCCTTTTTTGGGAAGGAATTTTTTTATAGAAAGCTTTGCCAGGGCAAAAGGATTTGAAGGAATAAAAAAGGGGACAAAGAAAGTTTAATTTATCGGAATAATGAAAAGGAAATATTTTTATCAACTTTTTGTTTTGGGGAGTTGAAAAAATGAACCGGATAAACCTAATCCTCGGTATTATTTTTGCCCTGGTTTTTTTGAGTGTTACCGGGGCTGAGGCAAATGAAATAGAATCTTTTTTCCCTTACCCTGAAAAGGGGGAAGTTATTACTTACGAAAAAGATTACGGAACATATATAATGCCCCTGGGGCAAATTGTTAGGGGAAACCTGGCACATCCCGAAGACGAAATGCCCCGGTATTCAGTAGCTCTGCAGGGCATTCCCCTTACAGGTCTGGCCTACATTACTCCTTCGGATTACCTGATTAGGGAGGGAGAAGTTGAAAAGATTACCCACTTCTGGGAAAGCCATAATTATCCTCAAGAATTATTTAATGCTTTCAAAAAAGCAATAGAAGCAAAAGGGGCAGAAATTATTTTTGGGGGAGAAGGGGAGAGCTTTGAGAAATGGGCAAACTGGTATTCGGGCTTTTACCCCCTGGAGAAAAGGGATAAAATATTAAAAAGCTCCCAAAACCATTTTTTTCTAGGGGGGAGAATAAAGGGGAGCGATCAGGAAAAGTTCTTTTCCCTTGCAGTTTTTCAGGGAGAAACAGAAGAAGGAAATGGAGTGTTTTCCCAGTTCGACCTGGTTAACCCTGATTACGGAGAACTGGTTAAAGAAATGGAAGGAACTATTCCTGAGTTGATGGATTACTTTGATGTTCCGGGTGTGGCAATAGCCCTGATTGAGGAAGGGGAAGTAAAGTGGGAGCAGGCCTTTGGATATGCTGACCTGGAAAATGAAATTTCACTTGACTTAAGCCATGTATTCAGGGTTGGTTCCATTACAAAACCCGTTCTGGCCTGGGGAGTAATGAGTTTAATTGAGCAGGGAAAGGTTAACCTGGATGATCCGATAGAAAACCATCTTACCAGGTGGGAATTTCCGGAAAGCAAGTTTTCCAGTGAAGAAGTTACAATCAGGAGGATGTTAAGCCATACCGCCGGCCTGCCCGGGGGCATAGGAGGGGGTTTTGATCCTGGGGAAAGGTTGCCTTCCCTTGAAGAAATTCTTTCAGGAGAAACAGGGATGTCGCGGGCTGAGATAATACGGGAACCGGGAAGCCGTTTTCTTTATTCCAATCCGGGGTATGTCCTTTTAGAGCTTTTAATTGAAGAGGTTTCGGGCGAGAATTTTGCTGGGTTTGCCCGGGATGAAATCCTGCTTCCCCTTGGAATGAGAAGTTCAACTTTTTCCTGGGATCAGGATTTACAGGAAAAAATGGCTACCGGTTATCTTTTAGATGGAAAACCGGCACCCCTGGAAATTGATGCGGCAAAAGGACCCGGGGGCCTTTATTCAACAATAGGAGACATTTCGCGTTTTCTCTTAGCAGGGATAAGTCCCCGAGGGGAAAGAGTCCTTGGTGAAGATTATTTAAATTTAATGTTTTCCCCTCAAACCGAAACCACCAGTTTTTATAACTTAATTTCCGATTACTATGGCCTTGGGTATTACCTTGAAACTCTGCCCACAGGAGAATCGGGAATCTCCCACGGTGGTCAGCATACGGGATGGTTAACCAGTTTTTTTGGGGTTCCCGAAACCGGGGATGGTATAGTTATTTTAACCAATTCGGAACGGAGCCAGCATTTAATAGGCCAAATTTTGGGGATGTGGGCAGAGGGGGAGGGGTATGAATCGGTAAAGATGAGCCGGACCTATTCCTTGGGAACAATCATAATCCAGGTAGGAGTTCTGGTAATTTTAATTATTTCCATTTTTGGGATAGTTCTTCTAACCCGGGGATTATTAAGAAAAGAAAGGCATTTTGCGCCTTTTTCTCCTTTAAACTGGCCGGTAAGGGTTATTTTTATCCTGGGCTTTTTTATTCTTTGGGGACCTCTTTTCTGGGTAACGGGACAGAAAATGGTCAGGGTTTTTCTTCCCGTTCTTTCCTCCTACATAGGGATGGCTTTTTTGGTTGGAGGCCTGCCCTTATTAATGGGAGCCGTTTTTCCCCGTAGAGAGGGAAGGAATTTAAAATATTCAAAGGGAATAAGTAAAAAAGATTAATCTGGAGGGGTTATTGTGGCCAAGATCGGGGACCAGGAATCATTGGCTTCTTACATAAAAGATTTTGTTTTTTTGGAAAGTAAAAAGCCCCAAATTTTCTCCCAGGCTGAAGAAGAAAATAAGGGGAAAACTTTTGTTGAAGAGGTGGAAATTGGAGGACTTAGAGTCCCTCGCTATACAAATGAATTCTGGACTGCACGGCAAAGGCAGGCTTCCTCCCTGCATGAACTTTCCTACCGGGCCTGTTTTAAGCCACAACTACCCCGTTTTTTTATTGAAATTTTTTCAGGTAAGGAAGATTTGGTTTATGACCCCTTTGGAGGGCGGGGAACAACGGCCCTGGAAGCTGGCCTTTTAGGGAGATATCCCATATCTAACGATATTAATCCCCTGGGAGAGATCCTTGCTCGCCCAAGGTTTTTTCCTCCCGATCCTCAAAAAATCCAGGTCAGGCTTAGTGAAATTCCCCTGGATAAAAACAAAAAAGCGGAAATTGATCTCTCCATGTTTTTCCACCCAGAAACCGAGGGAGAGATTGTTTCAATAAAAGAATGGCTGCAGGAGAGGAAAGAAAATGGAAAAGAAGATGACTTAGACCGCTGGCTCAGGATGGTTGCTACCAACAGGTTAACAGGACATTCCCCGGGATTTTTCTCCGTTTATACTCTTCCCCCAAACCAGGCAATAAGCCCTGAGAGGCAGAAATTAATTAATGAAAAAAGAAACCAAAAACCCGAGTACCGCTCAACCAGGGATTTAGTAATGAAAAAAACCCAGAGCCTTCTTAGGGATATTAAACAGCAGGAGAGAGAAAGATTAAAAAAGACAGGGCAAAAAGCTCTGTTTCTGCAAAAGGATGCAAGAAAAACTCCAGAGATCGATGACAGTTCTATCCAGGTTGTGGTTACCTCCCCTCCATTTTTGGATGTGATTCAATACAGTGAAGATAACTGGTTAAGGCTCTGGTTTAATGGTTTTACCCAGGAAAAACTAAAAAGCAAGGTTACCCATTTAGGCGGGGTTCAAAAGTGGTCCGATTTTATGCAGGAGGTTTTCTTTGAGCTCTTCCGGATACTAAAACCGGGAGGGTGGGTTGCTTTTGAAGTGGGGGAAGTGAAAAATGGGAAAATAAAGCTCGATGAATACATTATTCCCGTTGGAATAAAGGCTGGGTTTAACTGTGCGGGGATCCTTGTTAACCTTCAGGATTTCACCAAGACTTCAAATATTTGGGGGATCAAAAACAATAAGAGGGGAACAAACACCAACCGGATTGTTTTATTTCAAAAATAAAAAAATCCTCTAAAAATTAAAATGACTCCTCAAGTCGAGGAGTCATTTTTTCTAGTCTATCTTAAATCTTTCAACAATCTCAACCAAACGATTGGAGGCGATTTCCTTAACTCTTTGTGTAGCTGAGCTTATTTCCTCAGTTGCGGAAGAATTTTCAGTAGCAATCTGGCTGACATTTTCCGCTTCTCTAACCATGTCTTCACCTGTTGAAGATTGTTCCTGGCTGGCAGCAGCGACAGTTTCATTTAATTCCGCCATTCTTTCCATCATTTTTACGGATTCTTCTGTTGATGCAGATTGCTCTTCTGCTGTTGCAGAAACAGAATTCATTAGCTCGGCAATTTTATTTGCTGCATTGCGAATTCCTGTACTGTCTTCAGCCTGCTCCTCAATGTTATCAACAATATTTTTCACCTTCCCGGTGATTTTATCAACTTCACCTTTGATTTCCTGGAAAGCATCTCCGGCTTCTTGTACTGTTTTGGCTCCTTGCTGGACTTTTTCACTTCCCTTTTCACTGTCCTGAACGGCCTGTGATACCTGTTCCTGGATCCCTCTAACAAGTTCAGTAATATTTTGAGTTGCTTCCTGGGATTCTTTTGCAAGTTCTCCAATGGAGGAGGCAACCACGTTGAAACCACGACCGTGCTCCCCTGCTCTTGCAGCTTCAATTGATGCATTTAAAGCAAGAAGGCTGGTTTGTTCAGCTATATCATCAATGGTTTCAATTATTTCTCCGATCTGGTTTGCAGAGTTTCCAAGTTCAGAAATGTTCCCTGCAAGTTGTTGAACGGTAAGCTTAATTTCTTCCATTTCCTCAATTGCTCTTTCTACATTTTCCCGGCCTTCTCGGGTTATTGATTGGGCTTTTTCTACATCACCTTCTGTAGTTTGTCCTTCTTCTTCGCAGGATTTCATATTCTGGTCCATCTTTTGAATTGAAATATTAACGGAATCTATCTGTTGTGAAGCCTCTTCGATGTTTTCAGTAACATCCCGAATGGATTTATCAAGCTCAACAATACTCTGGGAAAGGTTATTGGCAAACTCAGAGTTTTCCTGCAGGTCTTCGGCAACTTTTTGGTTGGAAGCATTTAATTCTTCCATGCTTGCAGTTAACTCTTCAACCGAGCCTGCCTGATCCTGGGCACCGTCAGCAAGGTCATCTGTAGATTTTGCAATATCATCTGTGGAGCTTTCCACTGTTTCTGCGGTTTCAGTTAACTGGTTAATATTATCTCGTAAACCTTCAATCATGTTGTTAAAGCTTTTATTTAAACGTCCAACCTCATCGTTTTTGATGTACTCTGCTTTAACAGTCAGGTCTCCTTCTTCTGCCTTACCCATTAGTTGGCTGGTTTTAATCAGTGGGGTGGTGAGGACTGTAGCGAAGGTAAAGAGAATTCCTCCGAAAACTACTAATCCTCCGATTGAAGTCCAGAGAACTCCCGTCTGGATTTCAAGGGCACTGGCCATCAAGTCTTCATGGGGAATAACAATCCCCAGGTTCCATTCAGAATTTGGGATATTGTGAAAAAGGATTTCCATATTTTCCTCTTCGGGAGTGGAAAAAGTTCCGGACCCAGAATCTTCGCTTATCATTTGTCTACTTACCTCTTCAAGGCCGGAATATCCCATTGCGTTTGAAGTTGAAATATTAAAATCCATTACCATTTCTCCCTCGGGATGGGCAATTACCGTCCCGGTGCTATCGGTAACCCACCCGAAACCGTTTTCCATCATTGTAAGGTCATCAATTATATTTGTGATTGTGTTTAGGGCAACTGAGCCGGCAAGTAAACCAGTCAGTTCTCCATCGGAATTATAAACTCCACTTGCAATGATAAATACCGGGTCGCCTGTTACACGGGAGGTTAATGGGTCACTGACCATATATTCTTCCCGGTTTTGAACGATTTCCCTGAAATAATCACGATCCTGGATATTCCCGGATTCTCCAGAGGTTTCCTGGAAATTTCCTTCTGTATCTGCAAAGAAAAAGTACTCATAAACATGACTTCGGTCCTGCCATTCTTCCAAAAGATATTCTTCCATCTGTTCCCAATCACCGGTTATTACTCTCCTGTTTGTAGCCAGGTGCCCTACTTCGTCAATTCGCGCCCGAAGCCTTTCGCCGATTCTATAGGCAGCTTCTTCTGTAATCTGGGAACTTAAGTCATCTGAAAGGTTATCAATTACCTCTCTTGACTGGAAAAAATTTATTACCCCCATTACAACGAAAATCACAAGGGCAGGCAAAAGGAAATAAACCAGCATTTTGGTTCGGATGGATTTCATTATAAACACTCCTTTGTAAGTTTATATTGTGGGTTATTTTCCCGTAATAGCCGACAAAAAATCCTAACTATCTTTGGGTCAAATTGCGTTCCGGCACACCTCCTTAATTCCTCAATTGCCCCGGGAATAGAACGGGCTTTCTGGTAAGGGCGGTCGTTTGTCATTACATCAAAGGCATCAACCACCGAGGTTATTCGGGCAAGGAGTGGAATATCTTCTCCTTTTAATCCCCGGGGATATCCCTTTCCGTCCCATCTTTCGTGGTGGGAAAGGATATCCTTGGCAATGTGGGAGAGTTCATCTGTACTGTTGGCAATCCTGTAACCGGTCTCGGGATGTTTTTTAACCATTAACCATTCCTTTTTATTTAATTTCCCTGGTTTTTTCAGGATGTTTTCTGGAACGGTAATTTTCCCCAAATCGTGCAATGATAAAAGTAAAGTTAATCGGTCAATTTCTTCCTGGGAAAGCCCCATCTCCTGGGCAATTTTTCTCCCCATATCCTGCATCCGTAAAGCATGACTGTTGGTTTCAAAACTCTTTTCCCTTAGGGTTTTTAAAAGAATGGAAAGGATTGTTCCTCTCTTGCTCTTGCTGGCAAGAAGTTTTTGCCTGTCCATCCTTTCTTCAGCCTTCTGGAAAATATCTTCAAGGGGTTGCCCGGGCTTGTCTTTGGTTGCAATTCCTATTGCAACCTGGTATCTTTTACCCTTAACTTTGTTGACCCGTGTTTCCCTTAATATCCCTTCGGCAACTTTTTGCGCTTCGGTAGGAGTGGTATTTTTAAAAACGGCGACAAATTCATCGTCTCCCCAGCGGCCCAGAAGGTCATTTTTTTTCAGAGAATTTTCCAGGATTTTTGCTGTTTTTACCAAAAGCTCATCCCCGGAAATGTTGCCATAGGAATCATTAAAAAACTTAAGACCATTGATATCAACCATCATAATACTTAGGGGTAGATCTTTTTTCTGGTTTATTTTTTTTAGTTTTTCGCTTAAACAATAGCGATTATAAACTCCTGTTAATAAATCTCGATCCCCAATTTTTTTTGCCCGGGAGGCATAAAAATTTGAAATCGAATAGAGATTTTCTCCAAGGATCCGCCCAAAGGAGATAAAAATCCCGGAGTAGATCAGGAAAATCCAGGCAATTTCTCCTCCGGTGAAAATTTTAAAACCGGAAAAAATAAGGGAGAAAATAATTGATGAAAAAATACTCCCCTTTATTCCCCAGAATAGACTGGAAAAAGCAATTGACCCCATACTTAAAAGAAGAATTGAATAAACGGGCTTTTCTTCTCCTGAAAAAAACAAAAAAATAATCAAAAAAAGGAAAACCAGGGCGTTGGCAAAATTTGAAAATGAACGGTTTAGATAAGGCTGGTTTGTTGAAGGATAATTATTTTTAGTTTCCATTTTCATTCTCCTATCTGTATTGTAGTTATTAGTAACCTAAGAATAAATCCGGAGGGGAAAAATGTAAATTATTCAATTTTATTCCAGCAGAGGACAAAAAAGATAATGAAACAGTTTTTAAGTAGAAAAGACAAAGGCCGGAATTTTTTCCCGACCTCGTTTTTTCCTTTTAATTTTTTTGTATCGGAAAGTTAAGGAAAAATGTTAAATTTTAGCTTAAAGAATTACAAAAATATTTCAGAGGTTTTGTTGAGGCCGTTTATTTGATTAAATCCTGGACAGTTGTAAATAAAAAACCTTTATTTTCCAGATAAATAATGATTTCCCTCAAAGCTTCAACTGTATTTTCCCGGTTACCTCCTGCACTATGGAAAAGAAGTATATCGCCCGGGTGGATATAGGTAAGAATGCGCTGGAAAATTTTTTGAGGTTGATTTTTGTTGCTGTCCCAGTCAAAACTGTCCACAGACCAGTTTACTATTTTATACCCTTTTTCACCCAGTTCTTTAATTGCCTCATCTTTAATTGCCCCGTAAGGGGGGCGAATATATAAGGGATTTTCCCCGGTTATTTGTTGTATTGCTTTTTCAGTTGGTTTTATTTCCTCGGCCAGAATCTTCTCATTTTCCAGTTCTCGAAAATCCGGGTGGGACCAGGAGTGGTTACCTATCTGATGGCCTTCCTCGTGAATCCTCCTGGTAACCTCGGGGAATTGATTTACCCTCTCTCCCAGCAGAAAAAATGTTGCTTTTACGCCCTTTTCTTTTAGTATATCCAGTATTTTTGGGGTAAACTGGTCATCGGGGCCGTCATCAAAGGTTAGGGCAATTTTGGGTTCTTCAATGTCAGGGCGAGAAAGAAAAAAGAAATCGGGAAATTCCCTTGCCTGTCGTTCCACGGTTTTTTTAAAATCCCTTAGGCCTGGATGTAATTTGTTTCGGAGAACAGGTTCAGAAGCAAAAGCAACCATTCTTAGAGACACCAATACCAAAAGAATAAAAGCAAAAATTAATTTCGGGCTGGTTTTTGGCATTTAGAAATTCTCCTTTTCTGTTTTTTCCCGGCTCAAAACTATTATAAAAGCTAATGGAAAAAGAAGCAAAAATTAAGGGAAAATCACTTAAAGAAAATATATCCTATAAAAGGGGAACCCGAGCCTTCCGGCAGGATTCCAGAATTTCCTTCGGCCAGATGGAAGGTTGAACCTCTCCAATATGGGCCTTTTCCAGTAAAAACATGCAAAGCCGTGACTGGCCAATGCCCCCGCCAATGGTTTCCGGGAGTTCTCCGGAAAGTAATTTTTTGTGGTAGGGCATTTTTTCCCTGTCCTCACAACCGGAAAAAATTAATTGTTTTTTGAGGGTTTTGGGGTCAACCCGGATTCCCATCGAGGAAATTTCTACTGCCCGTTCCAGGAGGGGGTACCAGAATAAAAGGTCGCCATTTAGGTTCCAATCATCATAATCCGGGGCCCTTTTTTCGTGGGGCTTTCCCCCATAGAGAGGCTTACCAATTTCCATGAGAAAAACTGCACCTTTTTCTTTGGTTATTTTTTCTTCCCTTTTTTCCGGGGGGAGGCCGGGATACATTTGGGCAAGTTCTTCTGTAGTAATAAAAAATACCGAGGGTGGAAGAACATTTTCTAAACATGGATAGGTTTTTGAAATGAAGGTTTCGGTTTTCTTGCAGGCACTATAGATTTTTTTAACTGTGCTCTTAAGGGTTTCTTTATTTCGTTCCAGGGGAGAGATGATTTTTTCCCAGTCCCACTGGTCGACGTAAACAGAATGGATATTATCCAGACCTTCATCCCGGCGGATGGCATTCATATCGGTATATAAGCCTTCTCCAACTTTAAAACCGTACTGCTCCAGGGCCAGCCTTTTCCACTTGGCCAGGGAGTGGACAATTTCCACGTTTCTCTGCTCAAGGTCTTTTACCTCAAAACATACCGGTCGTTCACCGTTTGCTAAATTATCGTTAAGCCCCGATGTTGAACTAACCATGAGAGGTGCAGCAACCCGAACAAGGTTTAATCTATCGGATAGTTCCCGGGCAAAAAATTCCCGGATCAGGGTTATTGCTTCCCCAGTTTTTTTAAAATCCAGCTTTGGCCTGTAATCTTTTGGAATTTTGGTTTGCATTTGGTTTTCCCCCCTTGAAAAAATAAAAACCTTCCATCCCTATAAGGGACGGAAGGTAAATTATCCGCGGTACCACCCTGGTTAGCCAGAATCGGCTCACTCTTTCCGGTTCATTTTTTAAACCGGCCCAGCATGGTAACGGGCTGGGCTCCGTCCGGATCTACTCTCCTAAAAGGATTTTGACCGGCGACTCCGGGATGTTATTCACCAGAAACTCCTTACCGGGCTTTCACCGCCCCCGGTTCGCTTGAAAAGAGCTATCCTGGTTACTCGTTCCCTTCACAGTCCTTGTTGCACTATATTAAAGAATATATTACTTTAATCCACTAATTTTGTCAAGGGTTTTCGGGGAAAAAGTTTTTTTCTTTTAAACGGGCCAGCCTGATTCCATTAAATGTTACCAGAAGGGTTGCTCCTGTATCTGCAAGAACTGCCATCCAGAGGGTAAGCCACCCGGGGACAATCAAAAGGAGAGCCAAAAGTTTGATTGCCAGTGAAAAACCGATATTTTGCCTGATGATGTTGATGGTTTTTTTCCCAAGGTTGATTAAAAAGGGGAGTTTTTCCAGGTTATCCGACATTAAAACGATGTCCGCAGCTTCCAGGGCTGCATCTGAGCCCGCTCCGCCCATTGCAATTCCAACGTTTGCTCGGGCAAGGGTGGGGGAATCGTTAACTCCATCCCCAACCATACCTACCTTTTTCCCCTTTTCGATCATTTTACGGATTATTTCCAGTTTATCTTCGGGCATTAACCCTGCTTCTATTTCCTCAATCCCCAGCTCCTTACTTATTGCCCGGGCGGTTTGATGGTTATCTCCGGTGAGCATAAGTGTTTTTTCAATCCCAAGCTTTGATAGGGGTTTTAAGATCCCTTTAATCTCGGATCTCAGCTGGTCCCTTACCCCAATTAATCCCTGAATTTCCCCCCCACAGGAAAGGATCATAATGCTCTTTCCCTGGGATTGGAGGAGATCCGATTTTTCTTTTAATTCCCCGTTATTATTCCTTCGGAGGCTTTCTTCGATGAACTGGATATTTCCAAGGTAACAGGTTTCTTCATCTAATTCTGCCACAAGTCCCTTTCCGGGGATGTTTTTCAGGGTATCCAGTTTTAGTTTTTCCGGACTTAAACCTTCTTTTTCGGCATGGGTAACCACTGCCCTTGCCAGGGGATGGGATGATTGTTTTTCCATTGCTGCTGCAACTTCAAACCAGGGTGGAAGAGAACCATTTTTTCCCTCTCCATTAAAGCTAATAATATCCGTGACTTCCGGGAGACCTCTGGTAAGGGTTCCGGTTTTATCAAAGGCAAGTACTTCCAGGTTCCCCGTTTCTTCCAGGTAAATTCCCCCTTTAATTAGAATTCCATTGCGAGCGGCATTGCCAATTGCGCTGATAATTGAAACCGGGGTGGAAATTACAAGAGCACAGGGACAGGCAACAACCAGCATGGCCAGTCCCCGATAAATCCATTCCGACCAGACCCCTCCCCAGAAGAGAGGAGGGAAAATAATAATTGTTGCCGCTATCAACATTACCGCGGGAGTATAATAGCGGGCGAAACGATCAACAAAAGCCTGGGAAGGGGCTTTCTCCGATTGGGCTTTTTCTACAAGCTCAATTATTCTGGCCAGGGTTGAATCCCGGGCTTCTTTTTCCGCCCGGATATCAATCAACCCTTCTCCATTTATGGTCCCGGAAAAAACATCATCTCCCGGGGTTTTATTTACGGGAATGGATTCTCCGGTAATTGTAGACTGGTCAATTCCTGAAGTTCCCCGGAGTATTTTTCCGTCTACGGGAATTTTTTCCCCTGCTTTAACCCGGATCAGATCTCCCGCCCGGACTTCTTCGGCAAGGATTACTTCTTCCTGGTTGTCCCGGACCCTGGTGGCTTTGGTCGGTGATAATTCCATTAAAGAACGGATTGAATTGCGGGCTCTTTCCATGGAATGGGTTTCCAGGGCCTGGCTTATGGCAAAAAGGAAAACTACAAGAGCCCCTTCCCCCCATTCTCCGATGGCTGCAGCACCAATAATTGCGACAGTCATCAGGGTTTTCATATCAAAGCGAAGCCTGGATAGATTAATTAACCCCTGGCGAAAAAGGTGAAAACCTCCCAGGATAATGGAGGATGCAAAAAGGTAGGTGGCTATTAAACCTGTTCCGGGGAAAAATAAATTGAGGATAGCTCCCGAAACCAGAAGAAGCCCGGAAAAGATGGTCCTTATAAAGGCCCTGTTTTTAATCAGGGAGGGTTTTTGGACAGGTTCTCCAATTGGAAAAACCCGAATTCCATCAAAAGACCCCGCTTTTTCCAATTCTTCTATGGTGGCTTTTCCCACGATTTTAAGGGAACTATGGTTGAAATCTACCCGGGCTTTTTCCACCCCGGGTAATTTTTCCACTTTCTGCTCAAACTGAGCAGCGCAGGAAATTCAGGTAAAACCTTTAATGCGAAATTCTTTTTCCTCAGTTATTTTTTTCAATTTTATCCTCCTCCAGGCTGTGGGCATAAGCAACTTCAATTAACTGGTTTATGTGGTCGTCGTCAAGGGAATAAAAGGCGAATTTTCCTTCCCGACGGAATTTGGCAAGTCCCATTTTATGAAGGCTTCGGAGGTGGTGAGATGCAGTAGCAGAAGTTGAGTCAATAATATTGGCTACATCGCAAACACAGAGCTCATTTTCCAGAAAAAGGGCAAAAGCAATTTTAGCCCTCGTGTTATCCGCAAGGGCTTTGAACATTGCGGCCATTATATCGGTTTTCTCAGCATCAATGGATTTTCTAACCCGGTTTACCTTTTCCTTATCGTAGCAAAATACCTCGCACTTATCTCCTGATGTCAATGTTTTCACCTCGTTCAAATGGTTGTTTGATTGTATTATATAATAACTTTCCATTACATTCAAGCGTTTGTTTGAATGACCTTTCCAGGTGAAGGTTAAATTTTACTAGGGTCGAAAATATAGTTGAGAGGAAAAAATGGAGGTGAAGCCCATGCAGGAGGTGGCCCTGCATCCTTCTTTTTTGGAAAGCCATAATGAGCTTAATAAACAGGAACAAAGGGTAGTTTTTCAGAAGGTTAAGCGCCTGGCAGAGGGTGATTTAAATCCGGGGTTTAAAATCCATAAGATTGAAAGGGCTAAATGCGATCCATCCTTCCGCAGTGCCAGAATTAACAGGGATTTAAGGGTTATTTTTTCCCAGAGTGGAAATACACTTATTCTTCTACACGTAAACCGCCACGACCAGGCTTACCGTTGGGCCGAAGGAAAATATATGGAGGTAAGTAATTTTAATTCCCTTTTTTTAAGAGATGATGAGTTAACCCATCTTAAGGTGAATAGTTTAAAAAAGACAGAAAAACCAGAAGTAAGGGAGAAATCCCTCCTGGAAAAAGTGGGGATCAGGGAAAAGGACCTGGAAAAACTGGGAATAAAAAAAATTCAGGCCTCTCACCTTCTCCAGATCAGTGATCAATCTTCTTTTTGTGACTTTATTGAATTCTATCCCCAGGAAATCCAGGAAGCTCTGATGGACCTGATTACAGGGGATAGAAATCTTACCCAGGTTTATGCAGATCTCCAGGACGAGGTTTCGGCTGAAGAGAAGGAGAAATCCCTGGCCTTAAAACACAGGGATTCCCGCCGCCGGTTTTATATTGTTCGGGATCAGGAGGAGTTTGCTGATATCCTTGAACAGGACATGGAGAAATGGAAGCTATTTCTTCATCCCCAACAGGAAAAACTGGTGCATGGCAATTTTAAAGGACCTGTTCTCATAGAAGGGGGCCCGGGTACAGGAAAAACCGTAGTAGGTATGCATAGGGCTGTGTATCTTTCCGAAAAATTTTTTCCATCATCAAAAGGGAGTAGGATTCTTTTCTGTACTTTTAGTAAGAAGCTTGCCGGTTATATTAATGAAAAAATAATCCAGCTGGCAAGGCAGAGAGGAATAGAAAACAATATTGAGGTCAGGGGTGTTGATCAGTTAATTAATACAATATTAAACCAGCATGGAATTGAACAGGGAAGGCTTGACCTTGAAGGATTGGAGGAATTGTGGCAGGAAGTTTATTTGGAATTAAGCCCGGAAGAGCCCCTTTCTTTTCTTCAGACGGAATATGAAGAGGTAATCCAGAAGGGGAGAATAGAAACCCTTGAAGGCTATCTTGAGACCCAACGTATTGGGCAGGGAAAAGCCTTACAACCCTCCCAGCGAAAAAAGATCTGGCCTGTTTTTGCCAGGTTTATCCAGAGAAAAAGAGAAATGGGGATCATAGACTTTGAGGATCGGGCCAATATTCTTCTTTCTGCCCTGGAAGAAAGAAAGATAACATCTCTTTATGATTCAATTATTATCGATGAGGCCCAGGACCTTTCCAGCACCAAACTTCGTGCCCTTTATGGGCTGGTTCGAGGAGAAACAAATAATTTGATGCTATTATCTGACCAAAACCAGCGGATTTTTAAACTCTGCAACTGGAAACGTGAAACCGGAATACCTGTTGTGGGAAGAAGTTATTTCCTTAACCTGAATTACAGAATGAGTCGACAGATCAGGGAATATGCTGATAGACAGTTTGTTTTTTCCCGGCCGGAAAAAGAACACCTCAAGGGTTTTAAAAGCTTATTTTCCGGGCCTGAGCCCGTGGAAAAAGAATTTTCTACCGAAAAAGAACAGTACCGCTTTATTTGTTCCGAAGTTGAAAGGATGCAAAAACAGGAAATTGCCCCCCACGAAATCTGTATTGTTGCTCCCGCTCACACAGAAAAAATTTCCGGGGTTCTTGAGCTTGAGGATATCCCCTATCAACTACTTAAAGGCGACGAATATCCAAAAGTAGGCCAGGGAGTTGCCTTAAGCACAATGCACGGGGTAAAAGGCCTTGAGTTTAGGGCTGTTATAATTCCTTACTACAACAGGATTGGCTACTGGCTTGATAAGGATGAAATAAAAGCAGATAAATGGTACTGCCGGGATAGGGAAAACCAGGTGGACTGCCTTCGGTATGTAGCAACAACCAGGGCCAGGGAAGAACTAATTATATCCTCAATCCAGGAGGAATAAAAAAGCAAGCCCCTTGGGCCTGCTTTTTTTGTTGTCAGGAGGGAAAATATATGTTATTATATATAAGTAAATTAGCGAATACTTAAACAAACTAACCCGGGAGGTTAAGCAATGGCAATAATTGAGGCCCGAAGTTTATGTAAAAAATATGGGGATTTTACTGCAGTTAATAAAATCGACTTTGCAGTTGAGGAAGGGGAAATTTTTGGTTTTCTGGGTCCAAATGGTGCCGGGAAAACCACTACAATCAATATGCTAACCGGCCTTACCCGAATTACCAATGGAGAGGTAATGATCAACGGAATAGACTGTGTTAAAGCTGTTAAAAATGTCCAGGGTATAATTGGAGTTGTTCCGGATGAGAGTAACCTTTATGACGAGTTGAGTGGCCTGGAAAACCTGGCTTTTTGTGCAGGTCTATACGGGATACCTCGGCCTCAGGGAATTAAAAGGGGACGCAGGCTTTTAAAGCAATTTGGATTGGAAGAAGCGAGCAACAAATCCTTTGGGGCCTATTCCAAGGGGATGAAAAGAAAACTTACAATAGCGGCAGGGTTAATTCACAACCCCCGAATTCTTTTTCTGGATGAACCCACAACAGGGATAGATGTTGTTAGTGCTCGACAGATTAGAAACCTTATTCTTGATCTTAATAGAGAAGGAGTTACAATTTTCTTAACCACCCACTATATTGAAGAAGCTGAACGATTGTGTTCCCGGGTGGCCTTTATTGTCGAGGGAAAGATTCGTCACCTGGAAACTGTGGAAAAACTCCTTGAACAGGCCCGGAAAGAAAATATTGTGGAATTTGTTTTAATAAACAAAAAGGCTCTGGACAGAGAGGTTTTGCAGAAAGAATTTCCCGAAACCCGTGTTGAAGTAAAGGGGAATAGGGTAAGAATTCTCACTCCCCAACAGGTGAGCTTAAAACCATTTATTGATCGTTTTACAGAAATGGACTGTGTGGTCTTAGAAGCTCGCCTGATCCAACCAACTCTTGAGGATGTTCTTGTGCAAATCCTGGGGCTTGATACTTCAGGGCTCAAGGAGGTGGAGTGAGAATGAAAAGCTGGATTGCTTTCTTGAGTATTTTAAAAAAAGATATATCTACTTACTACTTAAAACCTCCTAATATAAGCTGGGGAATTATTTTTCCCTTAGCCTGGACTTTAATGTTTTTTATTAGAACCGGGGAACCCATTGATATTAAGGGGATTTTACCTGGAATAATGGGGCTTTCTATTCTTTTCGGGACCACCTCTATGCTTGCTGTTACAATTACTTTTGAGCGGCGCCGGGAATCTTTTAACAGGCTTCTCCTTGCCCCAATTGACTTGAATCTCCTAATGCTGGCCAAAACCAGCGGAGCAATAATATTTGGGGTGGCTAATGGGTTTGTTCCTGTTTTAATTGGGGCTTTCCTTGTTGACTTAGGGGGAGTTAACTGGCCGGTAATCCTGTTAGGAGTCCTCCTTATTTCCATTACTTCCACCTTCATGGGCCTTTTTATTGCTGTTGGAGTTAGAGAAGTTTTTGAAGCCCAGACCTTTTCAAATTTTTTCCGCTTCCCAATGGTTTTTCTGTGCGGTTTATTTTTCCCCATCTCCAATCTTCCAATCTGGCTTCAACCATTATCCTACGGTTTGCCTTTAACTTACGGGGCGGATTTTCTCCATGAAGCAATTAACAGGACGGGGATGTTCCATCCGGGGTTTTCTCTTTTTATGCTTTTTGTTTTTGCTGCGGGGCTATTTATATTCAGCATTCGCAATGTAAAGAAAAAGTGGATTGATTAGGGTGGAGGGAAAAATAATGAAAAAGAAAAAGGGGCAGGGAAATAAGGTTGCTCAAAAACTGCTTACCTATCTAAAGGGGCAGGCGAAGTTGATTACCGGTGTCACCGCCCTTGTAATAACCTCCACAGCCCTGGGACTTCTTCCTCCCCTGTTTTTGCGTTTTGGGGTTGATAATTTAATTCTTGAAGGTCGGCCGGAAAAACTCTGGGTACTGGGGCTGGTTATGGTCCTGGTTACACTTTTTCAGGGGGCAGTTGATTTTGGGAAAAGGTTTTTTGCCGAAAAAGCAGCCCAGGATATTGTCCACAGGATCCGCCAGGAGGTTTATATCCACCTTACCCGCCTTTCTTTTCAATTCTTTGACAAAAGCCGGACGGGGGATTTAATGTCAAGGATTACTTCAGATGCAGAAAGCCTAAGGGGCTTTCTGTCTTTTGCAGTTCTTAATATTGCAGGAAATTTATTAACAATCTTTGGAGTTCTCCTGGTTCTCTTTTTTTGGGCCCCCCAACTGGCCCTTCTTTACCTGTTAATGATTCCTCTAATGATCCATGCCATGCTTAATTATGCGGGAAAGGTAAGGCCCAGTATGCGCAGGTCCAGGAGGAGCCTTGCCCGATTGACAACCATGCTCCAGGAAACAATTGCCGGGATGATGGTTGTAAAAATATTTGGGAATGAAGAAAAGGAAGAGGAATCCTTTGCCAGAGAAAATGCCAACTTTGTGGATATAAATCTTGAAGCGGCGAGAATAACTGCCTTCTGGATGCCCTATGTTAATGTTCTTTTAGGGGTTATTACGGCCCTTGCTATCTGGTACGGAGGGAGGCTTGTGGTGGGAGGAACTCTTTCTATGGGTTCTTTGGTTGGTTTTACGGGTTATATAGCCATGTTAATGCGCCCAATTCGCCAGACAGGAATGTTAATAAACAGCGCTAATCTGGCTTTTGCTGCAGGAGAAAGAATAATTGAAATCCTGGAAGAGGATTTTCAAATAGAGGATGCTCCGGATGCTTTTGAATTGCCTCCAATCAAGGGAAGGGTTGATTATCAGAATGTCTCATTTGGGTATTCCCCCGAACAAAGAATTCTTGAAAACATAAATTTTACCATAAATCCGGGGGAAACCGTTGCAATTATTGGCCCCACCGGGGCAGGTAAAACAAGCCTGGTTCACCTTCTACCCCGTTTTTATGATCCTGATACTGGGAAAATACTCCTTGACGGTTTTGATATAAAAAAAGTAAAAATAAAAAGCCTGCGGGGCCAGATTGGGATTTTAATGCAGAATACCTTCCTTTTTTCAGCAAGTATTGCAGATAATATTGCTTATGGAAAACCCCGGGCAACCAGGGAAGAAATAATTCGCTGTGCCCGCAGGGCGGAAATTCATGATTTTATTGAAACACTTCCCCTTGGTTATGATACTCCCGTTGGGGAGCGGGGAGTTACCCTTTCGGGTGGTCAGCAGCAGAGGCTGGCCATGGCAAGGATGCTCTTAACAGATCCCCGGCTTTTGATACTGGATGAACCGACTTCTGGAATTGATTCAGCTACTGAAAGCAGGATTCAGCAGGCATTGGATAATCTTTTTCAAAACAGGACAGTCCTGGTTATTGCCCACAGGCTCTGGACTGTAAAAAGGGCAGACCGGATAATGGTTTTAGAAAAAGGCAAAATTGTTCAAACGGGATCACATGAGCAACTCAGCAAAACCCCGGGATACTACAGGCGGTTGCAGGAGCTTACGGGGGAGGTGGAAAGCTGATGCGTGGGGGATTCAGGCGACGTATGCTTGCCGATAACAGGGAAGATTTTAGCCTCAGGGATTTCCGTTCTCACCATTTTCGTTTTTTCTGGAAATATCTTCGGCCTCATCTGGGGAAATTGGTCCTCGCTACCCTGGCAATGCTTATTGTTACCGGGACAGTCCTCCTTACTCCCTACCTGATTAAGGTTGCAGTGGACGATTTTATCCTTGTAGGGGACCTGGTGGGATTGAACTGGATAGTTGCCCTGATGGTTGGAGTTCAGGTCCTTTTCTGGGGGGCTTCATTCCTCCAGAGATATTTCTCAAGTAAAATTGGGCAAAATATTATTTCCAGTGTCCGTCAGGACCTTTTCCGGCATATCCAGCAACTGGATATTGATTTTTTCTACCGACGCCAGACGGGGGAAATTATGTCCCGATTAACCCATGATGTCCAGGCTCTTCAGGAACTGGTCACGGGTGGTTTTATTTATTTGCTGAATGATCTTTTAACCCTGGTGGGAGTTGTTATAATTATGTTTATCTTGAGTCCACGCCTGGCTATCATGGGGTTTATTTCAATTCCCCTGATCCTTATCCTGATAAATGTCCTTGGCAAGCGAATGCGCAGGGCTTATCGAGATGTCCAGGAAAGGCTTTCCAGGCTTAACGCAGATGCGGAAGAATCCATTGCCGGGATTCGGGTAGTTCAGGCTCTAAGCAGGGAGGGAGAAAGCACCAGTCAATTCGAGGGTTTGAGCTGGGATGCGGTTAAAGCAAACCTGAGGGCGGTTTCAGTTATGGCGCTTCTTTTTCCAGCTATGAATCTGAGCCGGGTTTTTGGAGAAGCCCTGGTTTTAGGGTATGGAGGCTGGAAGGTTGTCCAGGGGACTCTTACCCTGGGAATGCTAATGGCCTTTTTCAGTTATGTCAGGAGGTTTTTTGCACCCCTTGCAGATTTAAGCCAGGTTTATAACAACTACCAGGCCGCAGGAGCAGCTCTGGATAGAATTTCCGATTACATGCAGACTGAACCTTTACTGAAAGAACCTGACAGAGGAAAAACCCCTGTTGGAGGCTTCAGGGGTGAAATAAATTTCCGGGAAGTATCCTTTTCTTATGAGCGGGAGGAAGTTATAAAAGAATTTAGCCTGGAGATAACCCCCGGAGAAACAGTAGGGCTTGTGGGCCCCTCCGGGGCGGGGAAAAGTACCGTAGTTAATCTTTTGACCAGGCTTTATGATCCCGATAGGGGTAAGGTTTTAATTGACGGGATTGATATTAAGGATATCCCAAACAAAACTCTCCGTTCCCTTATTGGGCTGGTTCCCCAGCAGATTTATCTTTTTAATACAACAATCAGGGAAAATATCCGTTATGGAAACCTTGAAGCCACGGACATTGAAATTGAAGATGCTGCAAAGCGGACGAGAGCCCATGGTTTTATTGAAAAACTTCCCAATGGATATGATACTGAAGTAGGAGAGGCAGGAGTGAAATTATCCGGAGGGCAAAAACAATTGATTTGTTTTGCCCGAGCACTTTTAGCCGATCCGCTGATTTTAATTCTTGATGAAGCAACTGCCCACGTGGATTCTCATACAGAAAAATTAATCCAGGAGGCTATGGAAGAATTATTGAGAGGGCGGACCGGCCTTGTTATTGCCCACCGTTTCTCGACACTTAACCGGGCAGGGAGAATTGGAGTTATGGACCAGGGTAGGCTTGTTGCCCTGGGAAATCACTCGGATTTAATGGAAAAATCTCCTCTATATGCAGACCTTTACCGTCGCCAGGGGTAATTATTTTTTAACCATTTTTGGGCCCAATAAAAGGCCAAAGCCAGAATGAAACCAAGGGCAAGATGAAAGAATCCAAAAACCCCCGCGATTGCTGTGACAGGGATGTTATCGGTTTTTAAAGCGCTTTTGCCCAATTGGATTCCGGAAAAAAACAAAAGGGCCCCAAGGATGCCTATGGGAAAAAGCTGAATTGTTTGAGGAGAAGCAAAAAATAAAGCCAGAAATAATAGGAAAGAACCAGAGATAATATTTGAGGCACCAGTCCTAGCGCCAAAACGGTACTGGGCAGCAAGCCCTCCCGCTCCGTGACACATGGGAAACCCGCCGAAAAGGGGAGGGATCAGTGATATCAGGCCAACTGAAACTGTTAATTTCTGCTCGGGAACGTTCTCATTGAAAAGGTCCTTGATTAAAAGGGAAGTAGCCAGTATCGAATTGGCCAGGGTTATTGGGATTTGGGGAAAGGCTCCCTGAAAAAACCCCGTTCCCAGGTCCCCTAACGAAGGAAGGGAAAGAAGGGGAAAACTGAGAAAGAAAACTCCGGGGAAGCCGAATTGGGATAAACCCCAGACCAGGCCAAAAAAAATAACTATTAGGGCAGAGATATTTGGAAGGCGCTTAAGGCTGAAGATAATAATTATGCTCATGGCAGTAAAGCCAACCCAGGGGTCTGAGATCATGAAGCTTCCTGCGGTAAATAAAAGGGTGAGACCAAGGCCCAATTGGAGCCCCCTAATAATTGCCAGGGGGATCAGCCTTTTAATTCTCTGGATCCAGCCTTTCCAGGAAATAATAAGAAGAAATAAACCCGTAAAAAAACCTGCAACCAGGATAGACCCAGAAGAAAGGGTTCCTGCAATAGCAAGAGCGCCTATGGCTTTCATCGGTTCAACGGGGACAGGCAGCCGATAGTAAAGCCCGGTTAAAATATAAGCCAGACCGAAAAAGAAAAGCATGGGTCCCAGTTCCATATCCGTTGTGAGAGCAACTCCAAGAATAATGGGAAGCAGGGTGCCATAATCGCCGAGTGCTCCTGCTGTTTCCTGGAGGTTCCACTTAAACTTTCGGGGCAAGGGTTTCCCTCCTCCCTTCATTTGCCTTTTTTAATTAATTCGGAAATGAATCAAAGACCCCTTTTTAAAAGAAAGGGTTGCGGATAAGAAAAAAGTATGGTATTCTTTTAATAAGTAAATAAGAATATACTTATATAAATTGCGGGAGAGGCTGCTAAAGAGTGAAGGGGGGTGAAATTAGTGCCGGAGGAAAAAAGAGGTTGTCAAAAACCCGAAAAATTAAAGGGAAAGCCAGAAGAGTGCAGTCCAGAACAAATTAAAGAATGCCACGGTGAGGATCCCGAACATCCCTGCGTAAAGAAGAAGGATTAGTTTTAAGAGAAAAAACCCACCTCTCCCGCTAATTTTTCTTTCTTTTATTTCCAGCCCGGTTTGTGTATAATAAGGTAAAAGGAGGATAATTATGACTGATTTTATTAAAGCCTGCCGGGCCCTTGGTGATGATACCAGGATGAATATATTTCAGTTAATTAAATACAAGAATTTTTGCGTGGGTGCAATAGCCAAAAAACTTGGTATCTCTCAATCTGCTGTTTCTCAGCACCTAAGAGTTCTCAGAGAAGCCGGATTGGTAGAAGGGGAAAAACGTGGTTATTATGTCCACTACCTGATTATTGAAGATGCAATTAAGAATTTTGAAAAACAGGCCAAAAATCTCCTGGAAAAAAACGAAGAAAAAGTGCCCTCATGTCCCCAGGAGGAAATTGGAGATAAGTGCTGCCTGGAATAAAAAATCCGCCAGAAAAGGGGCGGTTTCTTTTTTGTTTGGAAGGTTTTTTAATTCCTTAAGGGAGGAAAAAGGTGCTAAAACCAGGGGATATCATTAAGGGTAATTCCGAAATAGGCGTGGGCCTGGCCTTAAAAGATGGGAAAAATTACATTTTCTTTTTGGCGGGGAAAAAACATCAATGTCCCCCCGGGAAGATTTTTTTTGCAGGCATCGGAGGCCACCTGGAGAAAGGAGAGAGCCTTATCCAGTGCGCCTACAGAGAAGCGCGGGAAGAAGCAGAAATGGAGATTGAAATTGTTGATAGCCGGGAAACCTTTTTCATTTCCGGTGAAGAAGAAATAAAGAAGTTACAGGTTGAGGAAAAAATAAAACCCTGGGTTTTATATAAAATGATCTATCCCCCAGAAACAAAATGGGAGGGAAACAAGTACTTCATTTTTATTTTCCAGGCCAGATTAAAAGGGAATTTCGGAAAACTCGATGAAAGAGAAATAGGCGGTCTGGTTTCTTTTCCGCCCGAACAGGTTCTGGCAAGTTTATCCGGGGAGAAAACCTGGAAGGAATACAAAAAGGGTGGAGTTCAATTAATTGCCGGTGGTTTTAACTTAAAGGATGAAACTTTGCTTTTCCCCCTGGGAACTGCCAGGGCCCTTGGGATAATTTTAACTAAAATCAGGGGGTGATTTTATGGCAGAGAAAAAACCCGAGGACATGAAAGAATTTTTTGATAGTCGTTCTAGCGATTACGATAAGCATATGCAGGAAAATGTGAGTTCCTTTGAAAAGTTTTACAAAAAAATCGCGGAGCCAATTTCCCCAACGGAAAATCCGGTAAAAATCCTTGTTCTTGGTTGTGGGACGGGCCTGGAACTCGAAGAAATATTCAAGAAAGTACCCGGTGCTTTCATTACCGGGATCGACCTATCTGGAGAAATGTTAGAGAAGCTCAGGGAAAAATATAAGGCTTTTTCTGAACAGATTAATTTGATCCGGGGAAATTACCTGGAAGAAGATTTCGGTTTGGATTGTTATGATTGTGCCGTTTCCGTTATGACCGTTCACCACCTTTTGCCCGGGCCAAAAGAAAACCTTTATAGAAAAATTTTAAACTCTTTACGGCCCGGAGGAAAATATATCGAGGGGGATTATTATGTTACCCCGGAAAAAGAGAAAAAGTATCTGGAAGAGTATAAAGCCCTGGATGATGAAGGCAGGGGAAGGTACCATATTGATATTCCCTTTTCTCCCGAAACCCAGCACAGATTATTAATCCAGGCAGGGTTTACTGAAGTTGAGTTTTTGTGGGAAGAAGGGGATAGCGGAATAATAGTTGGGTATAAAGAGTAAAAAAGCCTCCCAAAAGGGGGGGCTTTTTTTATGGTTTTTTCACTCGAAATGATCAAAAAAAGGAATTAAATCTACTAAAAGTTTTCCTGGTGATGGGAAGGCTGGTAAAAATATAGGGGGCCTGCCAGGAGAGCCTGATTTTTCTGGATTTGATTTAGATTACTAAGGGTGAAATCAATCCAGCTGGCCGTACTGGGAATGGGAGAAAAATAACGCTTTGGAAAGGGAATTTCAACTAAAGGAACGTTTTCAGGAAGACCAGATAGTTCTCTCAATTTATTCAGTGCTGTATCCAATCCACCCAGTTCATCAACAAGGCCATTTTCTAAAGCCTGTTCTCCCGTCCAGACTCGACCTCCACCAATTTTATCAACTTCTTCAGGGTCCATTTTTCTGCTGTCGGCAACTCTTTTTAAAAATAGGTCATAGACTTTCTTGATAAAATTCCAGGCTTTTTCTCTTTCTTCATCTGTGAAAGGTTCTTCCGGTGAACCAAAGAGGTCTCTTTGCCCCCGCTGAATTACTTCCCGGTTTAAAAGAAGCTTATCCAAAAAAGCAGAGTTAACTATCTTGGCACTTATAACCCCAATTGACCCGGTTATTGTTCCCGGTTGAGCTACTATATAAGAAGCTGGGGTTGCAACGTAATAACCTCCTGACCCTGCAACAGAGCCCATCATTGCCACCAGGGGTTTTTTGGCCGCGATTTTACTCAATGTAGAGGTCATTGCTTCTGATGAAGCTGCTGAGCCTCCGCCTGAATCAATGTATAATAAGACTGCTTTTGCTCTTTTGTCTTTTAAAACAAGGCGAGCCTGCTGGACAAAAGTCAGGTCACCAGTTTGCTCATTGAAGAGAAATGGGATTGGCATTGGACGGCGCCCGGGTGGCCTTTGGCTTTTTCCATCGACAATATTTCCCTGGACTCTTAAGACGGCAATATATTTGCCGGGAAGAGGAGGAAGGGGCCGGGGAAAAACCTTCCGACATTCATCCCAGGAAGCAAGTCGGGCAGGTTTACCTTTCTCGCCTAAAAATTCGGGGAGATCGTCGGAGTTTACAATACCGTCTACGGCTTTTGCTTCAAGTGCTTCCTCGCC
>SL_5KL_010_SEDDRAFT_10000463_pt1 | contig 25870 bp, 25 predicted proteins | sample SodLakKL_010_SED_FD_9118 | JGI IMG/M metagenome (IMG submission 9118) | reverse complement strand
TTCTTCAGCAGGAAGGACCTCTTGTAAACTATCAGTTTTTGCATCCCCACCAAAATAAAAAATTGAACCTACTAACAGAAACATTGCAGCCAGAAAAATAAATAGACTGGACTTTTTCATTAATTCTTTTACCTCCTCTTAATTTTTGCTTGCAAGCAAAACCTTGTGAAATTAAGCCCAAAACTTTAAATTAATAATAATCTCTCTTATCGGGTTTTTCAATGGAATAACCTATATAATTTTTTTGGTTTTACTTCTTTTTTTTATTATAGCCCACTAAAATCCAGAACATTCATCCTAACTTTAAATTTTGGCAATAAAAAAAGACCCCCGCAGGGGTCCTTTTTATCTAACTTCATTATAGGGCTGGAAAAAGGCTTTGCCGTGAGCACATGCCGGGCAAACCTCCGGAGCTTCATCTCCCTCGTGCAGGTAACCGCAGTTGGTGCAGCGCCACATTTGTGGCTCTTCGGATTTGAAAAGACTCTCTTCTTTTAATTCTTCTAAATACTTCAGGAAGCGTTCCTCATGCCCTTCTTCCGAGCGAGCTACAGCTAAAAAAACATCTGCAATATCATCAAAGCCTTCTTTTTTTGCAGTTTCAGCAAATTCTTTGTACATTTTACTGTACTCATAATTTTCTCCATCAGCGGCAGCTTTAAGGTTTTCCGGAGTATCTCCGATTCCCTCGAGGAATTTAAACATTCTTTTGGCATGCTGAAGCTCATGCTCAGCGGTTTCCATAAAAACCTGGGCTATTGTTGGGTAGCCCTCTTTCCGGGCCTGCTGGGCAAAATAAGTATATTTGCTACGGGCCTGTGATTCGCCAGAAAAAGCTGTCCAAAGGTTTTTTTCAGTTTGGGTTCCTTTTACTCTACTCATAGTATTACCTCCAAATTATTTATAGTGGTTCAAATAGGTCTTTAGTGGCTCCACAAAGAGGACAAAGCCAGTCTTCGGGGACGTCTTCCCAGGCAGTTCCCGGCTCAACGCCATTATCAGGATCTCCCTGTTCGGGATCGTAAATGTACCCACACAAGGTGCATTCCCATTTTTGCATTTTCCCACCTCCCGGGTTGATTTAAATCATAAATTCACCTTTATTTTTAATAATCCTTCTCATTTAGTAGGAAAAATTTAAAAAAGGGAAATTTGACAAATAAAAAGGAGAGGAGTATAATTCAGGTAACAATAATGAGTTTTATTTTCAGCGAGGTGATAGCATGTCCAAGCCAGTTGTTCTTTATTCCACGCCGACATGTCCGTGGTGTATCAAGGCCAAAGAGTATCTAAAGAGCAAAGGTATTGACGTTGCCGAATATAACGTTGCTAAAGATCCAGATAAATATTCGGAAATGGTTAGTGCTTCCGGTCAAACGGGAGTGCCCGTTATTCAGGTTGGAAAAGATGTTGTTGTCGGGTTTAATAAAGCCCGCCTGGATGAGCTTTTAGAACAATAAAACCAAACATAAAAGCAGGGGTAAACCCCCTGCTTTTTGCTTTTAATATCCTTTTTCCAGGTCAACCTTCGTTGGAAGAGGAAGGCCTTCTCGAAAGGCCCCCCAGTTTTCAAGGAAAATTCCTAAAGCCCGATCCATATAATAAGGGGTGCTTCCCGCTACGTGGGGGGTTATCAAAACATTATCCAGCTCCCATAAGGGAGAGGATTCCGGAAGTGGTTCAGAAGCAAAAACATCCAATCCTGCTCCCCTAATTTTTCCCTCCTGAAGGAAGCTTATTAAAGCAGGTTCATCAATAATTTCTCCCCGGGCAATATTTATTATTACCGAACCCTTCTTCATTTTTTCCAGTTCAGTACTGCCCAACAGTCCCCGGGTTTTTTCAGTCAAAGGAAGAGAAACCACAAGATAGTCGCTTTCCTGGAGAATTTTTCCCAGGGCTTCAGGCCCTCCCACGTAATCAATTCCCTCCATTTCCCGGGGGAAACTTGCGGTTCCCAGGACCCTCATCCCTAAGGCACATGCTTTTTTAGCACAGGCCCTGCCAATTGCTCCCATACCCAGAATACCCATTGTCATTCCGTGCAACTCCCCAAGAGGATGCCTCTTCCATTCCCTCTTGTTTTTTTGGGCATCAAATTTGCCCAGTTCCCGGGAAAAATAGAGAGCCATGGCCAGGACATGCTCCGAAATTGGTTCAGCATGAACCCCGGATGATTTGCTGAAAGCATACCCCTTCTTTTCCAACCCCCAGTTCCAGAGGGTATCTACTCCGGCACTGAGAAAATGGATCCATTTTAAGTTCGTCATTCGGGGAAGAAGTTCTTTAAACCACGGGTAAAAAAAGGAAACTGCGACTTCAAAAATCTCTGGATTTTTAAGGTCTTCAGGGCCATAAGCAAAAACGGGTTCCAGGTCCGGCCGGATTTTTAAGGTTTTTTCATATTTTTCCTGGTTCTCCTTTTCCTTTTTCGGCATCAGGAAAAGGACCTTTTTCTTTTCGAACACTTTTTATCCTCCTTACATAATAAACCTTGTTTTTACGGGAGTCGGGCCAAAATATGCAGGGGCCAAAGAGGAGGCCTTAATTTTATTTCTTCTCCCTGTACCGCCCGGGCAATTATTTCTCGGGCCACCTTTCGACGGCACTGGAGCATTGCTTCTCCCGCTTCAGGGCTTGCCGAGGCTGGAGCTCCTATATATGAGGGTGTTTCTTTATCCTCGGCCCAGGCGGCAATTCTGCCCAGAGTTTTTACCTCCTGTGCAAGATTTTCCTTTTTAAAAAACCTGAAAATTGAAGAAAGGAAAACGAAAAGTTTTCCAGGGTGAGGGGGATTGTGGTGAGGAAGTTCTTTAAAATGTTCCCGGACATGTTCTTCTCCTGTTGCCAGGAGAAGAGATGTTTCGTTGGTTCCCGCGTGCAGGTCACCAATATCCCCACATATTCCCGTTTCCAGCCCGCTTCCTTCTAAAAATTTTTGATCCCCGGACATCATAAGGCTAAACTCCCGGGCAAAAGGGTTTAAAAGGTAAAATCCGTGCTTCTTATAAAGGCGCCGTGCGGCCCTCTCGCAGGCAAGAAGGTGTCTTGGGCCTCCATGATTATCAGCAAGTATTAGGTATTTAAAGCCCATTCCCACAAGGTCTTTCCCAAATGATTCCAGAAGCCTGGATAGAAGAGGAGCTCCAATTCCCAGGGAACCTGGCCTGGGAAGGGCGTCTGCCCCAAGGGGAAGGGGAGGCAGGGTAACTGCCTGAAAAGAGGGGAAGTCCTCGTTAATTACTTCCAGATACTGATTTTGGATTTTTTCTGCCAGAAAAAGGTCTGTTCCAAGGGGCAGATGGGGACCATGGGCTTCAATTGGACTCAAAACCATGAGGAAAATGGTTTTTTCCCGGTCCAGCCCATCCAGTTCTTCCATGGTTAATTCCAGATAATTTAGGTTTTTTGCCATTGCAACCTCCCCATTATTCTTATTTGGGTTTTTATTCTTTTCTTCCAAGCCCCCCCTTGAGGAGAGGAACGACATGGGGAATCAATTTTATCACTTCCTCCTCGGAGAAAACCCTTTTTACTGTCCGGTCTTCCCTTCCAATCAGGTCCACCTCAAAAGGAGTTACCCCTTCAAGATTTTCTCCGGAAAAAACTATCCTGACCCGCGGATGGCGGGGATATCCCACCCGGTTTTTAACAACCACGCCTATTTCTCCGGTGCTTAACTTTACCAGGGTTCCTACGGGATAAGCAGCAATATGATTTAATAAGGCCTGAAGCATTTCGTTATCCAGGATATCCCCCATTGTTTCCATTATTTCCAGAGCCCTGTGGGGAGGAAAACCTTTTCGATAAGGACGATCAGAAGTCAGGGCATCGTAAATATCAGCAATAGCAACCATTTTTGCCAGAGGGCTGATTTCTTCCTCTTTTAGATTATGGGGATAACCATTTCCGTCATTTCTCTCGTGATGCTGGAGAATTATATCCGCGGCGGGGCCTTCCAATATCCCCTGGCGGGAAACTATTATATGTCCATCTTCCGGGTGTTTTTGGACGCTGGCAAATTCATCCCGGGTTAATGGCCCCCTTTTATTGAGTATCTCCAGGGGAATTTTTATTTTCCCCAGGTCGTGGAGCAAAGAACCGCTTCCAATCTGCCTTAATTGCTTCCGGCTATAGCCCCCCTGGGCAATTGCAGTGGTCAATGCTAAAACCGCAACATTAACTGAGTGGCCAAAGGTATAAGTATCACTGCTCCGGATATCTGCCATATTTATCATCAATTCGGGGTTTTCTATTAACTGGTCGACTATCTCATCAACAACTTCTCCGAAATTTCTTTGCTCAAGAACAAGGCCAAGATTTGACCCCGGGGGTTGCCTTTGAGCCTCTTCCAGGATATTCCGAACGGTATTAACGGCTCTGGCCCTGGTTTCGTCCAGGATAACATCTTCGATTTTTACATCTGGAATAAAGTTATCCTCGATATAAATAAAAGGTACATCCATCCTTTTCAGGTGATGAATATAGTCTTTTTTCAGTTCCAACCCCCTGTTCAATAGGAGGCTCCCATTTAAATCATATACTGGCTTTTCAACTATCATTCCGGGCTTCAAAGCCCAAACAGGAACCCTTCGCATCGATTATCACTCCAGTTGGTACTGTTTTAGTTCGTTGATATTCCATAAACTTGTAATTCGGCTATTATTGGAATTTTCCTCTTAATAAAAAGTCTTTATTAACCGTTAATACCTTTAGAAATAAAAAGGGGCTCCCTGAATGAAAACCCCTTTAATAGTGATATGGCTCTGAATTATTTATTTTAAATGCCCGGTAAACCTGTTCCATTAAAATCAACCTGATCATTTCATGAGTAAACGTCATTCTGGATAGGGAAAGGATATAATCTCCTTTTTCTTTTATTTCTTTTCCCAAACCAAAAGGACCACCGATAATAAAACAAAGTCTGCTTTGGCCCCGGGTCTGAAGATTGGAAATTGAACGGGCTAAACCCTTTGAGGTTATAATTTTTCCGCCTTCATCAAGGACAATATTATAAAAAGAGGGATCCAGAGCCTGAAGAAGTTTTTCCTCTTCCAGTTTTTTGGCTTTCTCCAGGTCATCTGGTCGGGGCCGTTGGGGAAGAGAAGCAGCAGTTTCAACTTCAACTTCCTCCAACCGGCAGTAGGGCTTTAAGCGTCGGCGGAAATGTTCAATTCCTCTTTTCAGGTAATCTTCTTTAACCCGACCAACTGTTAAAATCTTTATCCTCAGCACTTTTACTCCTGCGGCCTTGCTTCAAGCTCAACTTCAAGAGTCATTTCTTCTTCTCCCCTGAAAATAGTCAGGGTTATTACCTCGTCAACATCCCGTCCCTGAAGGTCCCTGATCAGATCATCCATATTGTTTATTGGTTCTCCGTTAACCTCGAAGATAATGTCTTCTTCCATTAAACCGGCGCGACCTGCGGGACTGTCTTCAACAACCTCGACTATAAAAGCACCCTTTTCAATGGAGAGGTTGTATTCTGCGGCAATGGTGGGAGTCACTGTTCCACCTAAAATACCCAGCCAGGCCCTTTCAATATAACCTCTTTGGATAAGCTCTTCCGCAACCTTTTTTGCATCATTAATTGGGATAGCAAAACCAATCCCCTGGGCGTCACGGATAATAGCTGTATTTATTCCGATAACCTCTCCCTGGCCGTTTATCAGCGCTCCTCCACTATTGCCGGGATTAATAGCAGCATCGGTTTGAATAATATTGGCTAGCTCCGTCCCTTCCTGGAGGGGGATCCTCCTTCCAAGGGCACTTATTACCCCAACGGTAACAGAGTTTGATAAGCCGAAAGGATTACCGATTGCAACTGCTACTTCTCCAACCTGGAGGGTATCAGAATCCCCAAGCCTGGCAACGGGAATTTCTTCTTCACATTCAATTTTTATTACCGCAAGGTCAGTTACAGGATCAGTTCCAATAACCTCTCCTGTAAATTCTTTGTCTTCTTTTCCGGGGAAAATCACCGAAATATTTCGGGCATTGGCAACAACGTGGTTATTGGTAAGGATATAGCCTTCCTCATCAAAAACCACTCCCGAGCCCTCTCCGGGAACTTCCTGGCGAAACTGACGCATGAAGAAATCAAAACCAATGGTTTCCCTGATTGTGGTTATCTGAACAACAGCCGGCCCCACCTCTTTTACTATGCCCACGAGATCCTTTTCCAGGGCTGGATGCCTGGCCAGTTCCTCTTCCTGATAAACAGGGTCGTCTTCCTCAAGTATCCTATCATTTTCATTATTTTCATCATTTGCTGTAATTTCTTCATTTACATCATCCACCCGGGCAAGGTCGGGAAAAACAAAAGCACTCAAACCTCCTCCTACCAGGAGAAACACGATCAAAATCACAAAAAAAGCCAGAATTGATTTGTTTTTTGCCATCTCTTCACCCCCTCTTTTTTATAATAACTCAAATGGAAAACTGGCGCAATATCTACTGGCAACCTCGATCTTAACACCGGAATCTTTCCCCTTCCCCTTGAGGAAATTTTCTACCGTCAGGCGGGCTATTTGCGGGTCATTGTTTTGTTCGCTAAGGTGAGCCAGGTAAACCTGGACCGGCTTTTCATTTAAAACCCTGCTTAAAAGAAGTCCGCAGTCGTCATTGGAAAGGTGTCCGTGGGAACCTCGAACTCTTTTTTTCAGGAAATGGGGGTAGGGACCAGAAGCCAGCATATCAGGATCGTGGTTTGCCTCAACAATTAAAACATCCGAACCATAAATCCGCTTCTCAAGTTCGGGAGAAGGCTCTCCCAGGTCGGTTACCAGGGCGACCTGGTTTTTTCCCCAGCGAATTAAAAGCCCTACCGGTTCCGCGGCATCATGGGAAAGGTGAAAAAAATCTATTTCAATTTTACCAAAAGAAAGACCTGATAAAAGAAGTTTTTGCTGTGAAGTAGGGATAGAATCAAGAATCTCTCCTCCTGCTCCCCAGGTCCCTGGCCGGGTAAAAATTGGCAACTTCCACCGGCGGGCCAGAATCCCCGCTCCCTTAATGTGGTCGGAATGTTCGTGGGTTAAAATAATCCCGTCCAGCTCTGAGCAGCTTGATCCCCTGGACTGGAGGAGTTCTTCCGTTTTTTTTCCGCTCAAACCGCAATCAATTAATATTTTGTTTTTTTCATCGCCTATGTAAATAGCGTTGCCGCTGCTTCCACTTGCAAGCGGACAGACCATTAATGACAACTGTCTTCACCTCCTTTTTAAGTATTCCATTTTCTTAAGCCATTTTCCTTCCCGAAAAACATTCCCCAAACTCCTGATAGGAGGAAAAACCCTGATGGAAAGAAAAATTAAAGTTTTAATCGCCGACGATTCTCCTTTTATCCGTCATATCCTGACCGATTTTATTTCCACCGATCCCCAGCTGGAACTGGTAGCAGGTGCAAAAAACGGGAGAGAAGCACTTGAGTTAATCCCCAGGTTAAAACCTGATGTGGTTACCCTGGACTATGAAATGCCCTTCCTGGATGGGTTATCAGCCCTGAAAGAAATAATGGAGAACAATCCAACCCCGGTGATAATGATTTCCAGCCATACCCGGGAAGGCGCACAAGTTACATTAGAAGCCCTGGAAAAAGGTGCTGTTGATTTCCTGGCCAAACCCGAGGGCCACGGCCCTTTGCAGCTCTACAAGGTCCGGGAGGAATTCTTACAGAAAGTCCATGCTGCAGCTGGTGCCTTCGAAAAAAAACCGGTTTTGCCGGAAACCAAGGAGCTTTCAGGCAAACCTTCTCACTGGAAACCTTTTTCTGAGGGGCAAAAGTTAATTGTTATTGCAACTTCTTCCGGGGGGCCTCGAGCACTTCAGGCAATTCTTCCCAATTTTTCTCCAAATATTCCTGCAGGGATTGTAATAGTCCAGCATATGCCAGCAGCTTTTACCGGGCCCCTGGCAAAAAGGCTTGACAGAGAATCCCGGATCCCCGTAAGGGAGGCTGCTGAAGGAGACCCTATCCGGCCCGGGGAGGCCCTTGTGGCTCCGGGAGATTACCACCTAACCATAGGGAAACGCCACCGAATTGAACTAAACAAAAAAAATCCCCTTTGGGGAGTGAGACCTGCAGCTGACTTTACCTTTTTATCAGCCGCTCCTGTTTTCCGGGAAAATCTCACGGGAATAGTCCTTACCGGGATGGGACGGGATGGAGCAAACGGGCTTTTGCAGGTTAAAAAAAGTGGGGGCCGCACCCTGGTTCAGGATGAAAAAAGTTCAACTGTCTTTGGAATGCCCCGGGCAGCAATAAAAGCAGGGGCCGCAGACCTGGTTTTACCCCTGGAAGAAATCATCCCCTTTGTTAACAACATGTTCATCACCGGAGAAGAGGTGGAAGAATAATGACATTTTTGGAATTCAAAGATCTCGTTTCAAAAGAACTTGATTTACGCCTTGATGCTTATAAGCTGAACCGGGTTGAGCGCCGGGTTTACAGCCTAATGCGCCGCTATCAGGTAGAAGATCTGGGAGATTGTTTTCAAAGGCTTCAAGAAGATCAGGCTTTCAAAGAATCCTTTATTAAACACTTCACAATTAATACCTCAGAATTTTTCCGGAATCCTACTTCCTTTAAATTCCTGGAAAACGTAGTCCTGCCAAAACTTTTCCAGGAAAATGAAAAAGTTAGAATCTGGAGTGCTGCCTGTTCAAACGGCTCCGAGCCATATTCAGTAGCAATACTAATTAAAGAAATGGGAGTTTCTCCGGATCGCTACGAAATTCTGGCAACAGATATCGATCCTTTTATTCTTGATATTGCAAAAAAAGGAGTTTACAACTCCCAGGCCCTCCTGAGGGTAGAAGATAAAATCGCAAAAAAGTACTTCAAACCTTCCGGAGAAGACCGGTTTCAGCTTGATGAGAAAATTAAAAAGCAGGTCCGGTTTGCCCATCAGGACCTGCTAAAAGAAAAGTTTGAAAAGGGTTGGAATTTAATAATTTGCCGGAACTTTTTTATCTACCTGACCAGAGAAGGCAAGGATAATTTAACCAGGCGTTTTACCCAGTCCCTTACTTCTCCGGGTATCCTTTTTTTGGGAAATACTGAATTCATTTTCGAACCGGGAATTTTCGGATTGAAAAAAATAAACGGATCTTTTTACGAGAAATCCAGTTGACCTTTAATTTCCCGGTAGAGTTCTTCCCCTATTTTTACCCGCATTCTAATTCCTTCATCCTCATATTCTTCCTTGAGAACCTGGGCCTGGCGGTGCAGGATATCAATAATTCCCCCCTGGGAATAGGGGACCAAAAGCTCCCTGGTTTCCATGCCTTCTCCCAGGACATCCCCAAGGCACTCAAGGAGATGCGTAATGTTCTCTCCGGTTCGAGCAGAAACAGCAACTGCGGGTTCATAACGCCGAACCAGGTTTTTTAATTCCTCAGGATCGGGATAAAGGTCCATTTTATTGAACACCGTTAAAACCGGTTTATCGAGAACCTCAAGTTCTTCCAGGACTTCCAAAACCGTTTCCATTTGCTCGGTAAAGCGGGGATGGCAGGCATCAACAACCATCAGCAGGGCATCAGCCTGTTCAACCCCTTCAAGGGTAGCCCGAAAAGCTGCAATCAGGTGGGTGGGAATATTTTTGATAAACCCAACTGTATCGGTGAGAAGCACTTCCCGTCCATCAGGAAGGCGGCAGCCCCTGATAGTGGGATCAAGGGTTGCAAATAATTGGTCGGCAGTTTTTACTCTGGCCCCCGTTATTTTGTTAAGAAGGGTTGATTTTCCGGCATTTGTATAACCTACCATTGCAACAAATGGCAATCTTCTCCCCTGCTGTAGAAGCTGGCGCTGTTTTTTTATCTGCTCCAGCTCTTTTTTAAGCTCGGTTATCCGGTCTCTTATTCGCCGGCGGTCAACCTCAAGCTTGGTTTCCCCCGGACCTCTTGTTCCAATACCTCCGGCAAGTCTTGATAATTCCTGCCCCCTACCCACCAGTCTTGGCAAAAGGTAGTTTAATTGGGCAAGTTCCACCTGGATCTGCCCTTCCCGGGTATGGGCGTGCCGGGCAAAAATATCCAAAATTAACTGGCTGCGGTCAATAACCCTGGTCTGGACAGCCTCCTGGAGATTATGCTGCTGGGCCGGGGTCAATTCAATATCAAATATTACCAGGGAAATCCCCTGGCGGCTCACTTCTTTTGCCAGTTCAGAAACCTTTCCCTTGCCCAAATAATAGGCCGGGTCGGGTTTTTCTCTTTTTTGTTCAATTTCTTCTATCACCTGGCCTCCAGCCGTTTCTACAAGGAGGGCCATCTCCTTTAGATCACTTTCCCTTTCTCCAGAAGAAATCCCTACGGTAAGAACTCTTTCCCGGACCTTTCCTTCCCAGGCTTCGTGGAGAACCCTCCAGGACCTTTCCATTTCCGAAAAAAGGTCTCTTCCGTCTACCTGATTGGCAGTTTCCGGTCCCCAGCTGATCCTTTCAAGCAAACCTTTTTCTTCAACCTGCTGAATGCCATAAAAAACAAAACCCTGTTCCGGGGCAGTAATCAATAAAACCCAGGCAGGCTGAAATTCGCCGAAAAAGCGCTCCTCTACCTCCATAATGCTGATTACTTCCCTGGACAGGATAACAATTCCCTGGCGGGAAAAAGGATTTTCCTTTTTAATTTCTGCTTCATTTGGATTTTCAGGATCTATTTCATCTCTGACCCGACCTTTCCGGTCCAAAAGCAAAGGAATTTCTCCCGATGGTGACAGGTCGTCCCAGAGCTCTTCTAACACTGATGTCTGCAGCTTTCCATCGCTAAATAGCTGATACCCTTTAAGTCCTTTTTTCCTGCTCAAATCAGGCTATTCGCTCCTTTCGGTAGAATAATTAAGGTGGTAAACAAGGGCCATAAGACTTACCGATAGGTCCTCGTTTCGGACATTTACATCTTCCGGAACCTGAAGGTGTTCGGGAGAAAAGTTCCAGATTCCCTTTATTCCAACCTTTACCATCCTATCAGCAACTTCCTGGGCAGATTCAGCTGGAACAGCAACAATACCCAGGCTAATATCCTCTTCTTTAATTTTTTCTTCCATGTTTTCAAGGCTTTCGACTTTTAGATTATGGATGTATGTACCCACCACCCGAGGGTCATTGTCAAAAACCGCTCTAACTTCAAGGCCGTGTTTTAAAAAGCCCTGGTAATTAATCAGGGCCCGACCCAGGTTACCTGCGCCAACAATGAGCATGGGCCAGGATTTTTCTAAACCCAGAATTTTCTGTAAATGCCGCCTTAAAATTGGAACTTCGTACCCCACTCCCCTGCGGCCAAATTCTCCGTAATAGGAAAGGTCTTTCCGAACCTGGGCGGAGGGAATTCCAATTCGCTGTCCCAAGTCCTGGGAGGAAATAACTTCAATTTCTTTTTTTTCCATACCCAAAAGGGCCCGGTAGTAAATTGGAAGCCTCTCGATTGTCGTCTTTGGGATTTTGAATCCTTTCACTCAATCCACTCCCTCTCTTGTGCAGTTTTTCCCAAGCAATAACAAAAAATGGTGGTGAGACCCAGAATCGAACTGGGGACACGAGGATTTTCAGTCCTCTGCTCTACCTACTGAGCTATCTCACCACGGCAAAAAACCTTTATTTCAAAATCTTATCTTATTGCTGTGTAGATTATAGCACAACCCCCACTTTCTTTTCAATACTTTTTTTAATTCCTTCTAATATTTTCCCAACAGTTCCTCTCCCCTAAATCTTTCCAGAGAAGGATAACTGGATTCCCTAAAGAATATATTATACCAAAACAAACATGGAAAAGAGGTGAATTTTTTGGGATTTAACCAGATTTTAATTATTATTTTTGGAATCCTTGGTCTGGCCATAATTTTCATTTATAACCGATTAATTATTTACCGAAACCGGGTTGATAATGCCTGGTCTCAGATTGACGTCCAGCTCAAACGCCGCTACGATCTAATTCCCAACCTTGTAGAAACCGTTCAGGCTTACGCTCGTCACGAACGGGAAACCTTTGCCCAGATTACCGAAGCAAGGACCCGTGCTATTGCCGCTGCAAGTGTTAAAGAACAGGAAAAAGCCGAAAATGACCTGACCAGAAACCTTCACCGCCTTATTGCAGTAGCCGAAAATTATCCAGACCTTAAGGCAAATAAAAATTTCCTGATGCTCCAGGAGGAGCTAGCTGGAACCGAAAGCAAAATTGCCTTTGCCCGACAGTTTTACAACGATTCCGTTATGGCCTACAACACAAGGTTACAGATGTTCCCCAATAACCTTCTGGCCGGTATTTTCGGTTTTAAAAACCGTGATTACCTGGAAATTGAAGGCCTGGAGCGGGAACCCCAGCGGGTTTCATTTGATAATTAGGAAGGAGGAGTTCCTTTGTACCAGGCAATTGCAAGAAACAGGAGAAATTCCTGGCTATTAATGTTTCTTTTTATATTGCTTTTCGTCGCCGTAGGCTTTATTTTCGGGGAGTACACCGGCAGCGGATACTTTGGGCTTTTAATTGCATTTTTGATTGCTCTATTGCTCTGTTTCGGCTCCTATTATTACAGTGATAGTATTGTCCTTAAAGCAACAGGAGCAAGGCCTGCAAAAAAAGAGGAGTATCCCCACCTGGTTCATTCAATCGAAGGACTGGCAATTGGATCCGGTCTTCCAACTCCCGGGTTATATATCATTGATGATCCAACCCCCAATGCCTTTGCAACGGGAAGAAATCCCGAAAAAGGGGTTGTTGCAGTAACGACAGGTCTTATTGAAAAATTAAATAGGGTTGAGATTGAAGGAGTCCTAGCCCATGAAATGGCCCATATTAAAAATTATGATACCCGCCTTGCTACCCTTGCAGCTGTGATGGTAGGGGCAATAGTTCTTTTGAGCGAGTGGATGCGGAGAAGTTTCTTTTTTCGCAGTATGCGGCGCTCGTCCTCAAGCAACAGGCGGGGAGCAGGCCCTGAGGCTGTGATTATGGTCCTGGGAATTCTAATGGCTATTCTGGCTCCCATTTTTGCCCAGCTTTTACGCCTGGCAATTTCCCGGAAAAGGGAGTTTCTTGCCGATGCTGATGGGGCAATGATTACCAGATACCCGGAAGGCCTTGCCAGCGCCCTGGAAAAAATTTCTTCCGAGCCCCAGAAACTAAAAAACGCCTCCCAGGCAACGGCTCCCCTTTTTATTGTTAACCCTTTCAGCGCAAAAGGAGCTAACAACCTTTTCAGTACTCACCCCCCAATCCAGGAAAGAGTATCGGCACTTCGAAAAATGTAAGACCCAATACTAACATCAAGGAGGAAATTTTAGTGCCTGATTATCTTGTTGTTCTAAACAAAGACGAGGATACTGTTTCCTTTATCGATCCCGCCCGGGGAAAAACTCACAAAAAAATCCATGTTGACCATAACCCCCATGAAGTGGTGATCTCAAAAGACCGCAGTAAAACCTATGTTACCTGTTCCCTGGGAAACCGGCTGAATATTATTGATAACGAAAAGATGGAAGTTTCAAAAACCCTTGACCACCCGGATTTTGATTTCCCTCACGGTGTTGGCTTAAGCCCTGACGGAAAAAAATTATTTATTGCTTCCACCTATTCTGCCAAAATTTTCGTTATCGACACAGAAACAGAGCAGATAACAGATGTAATTCCCACATTTCAAAAACACTCCCACATGATTTCCATTACCCCGGAAGGCGATAAAATATTTGTCCCCAATATTGGCAGTGATAACATTACCGTTTTTGATCCCCGGACAAACAAAATTACCAACCATTTCCCCGTTGGCCGCGGCCCGGAAGGTGTTTCGGTTCACCCAAAATCCCCTGTTCTTTACGTAGCAAATCAGGATGACGATACCTTATTCTGCATCGACATTCAAAGTTCCCAGGTTATTCACAAGCTTCGCCTTGGAAGATGCCCAATCCGGGCGGTTTTTTCTCCCGACGGTCGCTATTGCCTGATACCCAATCGGGAAGCCAATAACCTTTCTGTAATTGATACGGTGTTCCCCCGCAAAGAAGAAAAACGCCCCTGGGAAATTAAACGAATCCCCACGGGGATCTGGCCGGGAGGAACGGTTTTTAATCCTGAAGGCGACAAAGCCTTTACAGCCAACAATAAAACCAACGATATTTCAGTTATTAACATGGAAACACTGGAAGAAGAAAAGCGAATTCCCGCCGGTATTCACCCTGATGGAATGGCTTATCTGCGAACATAGTTATCAACATATTGTTAATAATTTTCCCCTTTCTGTGGATAAAAAAACCCTGCAAACCTTTAAATTGAAGGTATGCAGGGTTTTTTTCATTTGTTTAAAAAACTAGTGCCTGAAGTGCCTTCTTCCGGTAAAAACCATAATTAACCCAAGACGATTGGCCTCGGCAATTACCTCTTCATCTCTCTTGGCTCCCCCCGGCTGGATAATTCCCTTAACCCCTGCAGAATGAGCAAGTTCCAGGGTATCCGGGAAGGGAATAAAGGCATCGGAAGCCAGGTATGAACCTTTGGCTCTTTTTCCCGCCTTCCAGATTGCCATCCGGGTAGCATCCACCCGGCTCATCTGTCCCGCCCCTATTCCAACCGCGGTACGGTTTTTGGCAAGAAGGATGGCGTTTGATTTTACATGTTTTGCTGCCTGCCAGGCGAAAAGGAATTCTTCCAGTTCTTCCTCGGAAGGTTCAAGGGAGGTAACCACTTTAAGTTCCAGTTTTTCCCGGGCCGGGGCGTCTCGGTCTTGAACCAGAAAACCTCCCAACAAGGAACGGATTTCAGGTTCTTTAAATAATTCCGTTGGATAACCTCCTGCTTCCAGGAGACGAATGTTTTTCCACCTCTCCTCGAGAACCTTTCGGGCAGAAGAAGTTATTGTCGGTGCAATGAGAACCTCAACAAATTGTTCTTCTGCCAGGTTTTTCGCTTCCTTTTCCCTGACTTCACTGTTGGAGGCAACCACGGACCCAAAAGCGGAAACGGGATCTCCTTTTCGGGCTTTTTTTAGTGCTTCCAGGCTGTCCTCATCAGCAGCAAGGCCGCAGGGGTTGCCGTGCTTTACAATTGCCCAGGTGGGGTCGGGGAATTCCAGGACCATCTGCCAGGCTGCCTCTGTATCCAACAGGTTATTATAGGACAAGGGTTTTCCGCTCAATTGTTTGCTGCCGACAACCGTTCCCTTGGTTTTTTCCCTTGAGTATAGTGAAGCTTTTTGTTGGGGGTTTTCCCCATATCGCAGGTCCCTTACCTTTTCAGCCCGAATGGGAAAAATTCTTTCCTCCTCCGGATAAAAATAATCGGCAATTTCCAGCTCGTAAGCGGCCGTGTGGGCAAAGGCTTTTCTGGCGAGATTTTTTCTGTCTTCTGAGGAAATTTCACCGTCGTTTAGTTTTTCCAAAAGCCAGGAATACCTTTCCGGGTCAACCACTACCAGGACATCATTATAATTTTTTGCTGCAGCTCTAACCATCGTTGGACCGCCTATGTCAATATTTTCGAGAATTTCCTCGTGGCCTCCCCCTCCTCTGCGAACAGCAGCAAAAGGGTAAAGGTTAACAACCACAAGGTCAATGGGACCAAAATCGGCCTTTTCCAGTTCTTCCATATCCTGAGCATTATTTCTACGGGCTAAAATCCCAGCATGAATTGCGGGATGCAGGGTTTTCACCCTACCCCCAAACAACTCGGCCTGACCGGTTATTTTTGCTACTTCCCGGCATTTTACACCGTTTTGTTCCAGAAACTTTTTCGTTCCCCCTGTTGATATTATTTCATATCCGAGTTTTTGCAATCCGGGACCCAGGACTTCCAGTCCTTTTTTGTTATATACGCTAATCAGGGCTCTTTTAACCATGACCATTTTCCTCCTTTAACTCCACTTTCCGACCCTTAATTTCCAGCTTCCCCCCGGCCCAGAGTTTAACGGCCTTCGGGTAAAGGCGGTGCTCCGTTTTTAAAATTCTATCCGCAAGGTCCTTTTCCTCATCTTCTGTTTTTACCTCGACTGCCTCCTGAAGTATTACTGGTCCTGAATCAATACCTGAATCAACAAAGTGAACCGTGCATCCCGAAACTTTCACCCCGTAATCAAGGGCCTGTTTTTGAGCATTAAGACCGGGGAAAGAAGGTAATAAGGATGGGTGAATATTCATTACAGGAGGGGCCTGGTTTAAAAAGGCCGGACTCAAAATTTTCATGAAGCCTGCAAGGCACAGTAATTCAAGTTCATGTTCTTTTATAAGATTTAGGGCTTTTTGTTCCCACTCCCGCCCGATCCCGGAAACAAAAACTGCTTTGATATTTTCTTTGTGGGCCTTTTCCAGGGCAGGGGCTTTTTCCCGATTTGAAATCACCAGTTCCACCCTGGCTGGATAATCGGGATCCTTAGAGGCGTCAATTAAGGCCTGCATGTTTGTTCCTCTCCCCGAAACCATAATTCCAATTTTTTTCTGACCCAAGGTTTTAATCCCCCTTTATTATTTTACCAATTATCTCTGCCTTATACTTCCCCAAAAAATAATTTTCATTCAAAAAATTCACTGCCGGTTCTGAATCTTCGGGGCTGATGGCAACAACCATTCCCATTCCCATATTAAAGGTTTTTTCCATTTCTTCCTGGCTTATTGTCCCTTTTTCTTTAATTAAGTCAAAAATAGGGCGTGATGGAATCCTATCGGCCCAGAATTCCCAGGAAAATCCGGAAGGTAATAGCCTTGGAACATTTCCCCTGAGACCCCCTCCTGTGATATGGGCCGCTCCTTTTATTTCAAATTTTTCCCTTAAATTTTTAATTGGTTTTTGATAAATGGCCGTTGGTTTAAGCAATTCTTCTCCCAGACTTGTTTCAAAGCCAGAAGGCTTATCCTGAAGGTTTAAAGCAGCAAAGTCAAACAAAACTTTTCTAATCAGAGAAAAACCGTTGCTGTGAACCCCAGTTGAAGGAAGGCCAATCAATAGATCTCCCCGGGTAATATTATCTTTAGGAAGGAGCTCCTCCTTATCTGCTGAACCAACTGCAAAACCGGCAAGGTCATAATCCCCCGCACTGTAGAGATCCGGCATTTCGGCTGTTTCTCCCCCAATTAATGCACATCCTGCTTCCCGGCAACCCGAGGTAATCCCCTCGACAAGGTCTGCAATGTGCTGGGGAATTAATTTCCCCACTGCAATATAATCCAGGAAAAATAACGGGGTACCTCCCTGGGCAATTAAGTCATTAATACTCATGGCAACAAGATCAATGCCCACAGTCCGATGGTTTCCCATTTCCTTTGCTATAAGCAGTTTTGTTCCAACGCCATCACAGGTTGCCAGTAAAAATTTGTTTCCTCCGATTCCATATACACCGCTGAAACCACCCGGGGCACTGAAAATATTGTGCCCGGCCAAGGTACTTTGGGCCATTTTTTTGATTGCCTCAGCAGCTCTATCTCCAGCCTCTATATCCACCCCTGCCTTTTGATAGGTCCAACCGTTTTTATCCATTGCAAACTCCCTCCCCTTTTACTTCCACCCTATTCCCCAGAAAGGGGATAATCTCCGCTGAAACAGGCATCACAATAGCCCATTTTTTCCCCAAACAATTTCTGCAGCCCCTCAAGGGAGAGATACCCCAGAGAGTCCACACCCACATGCCTGGCAATTTCCTGGGTATTTTTATGGGCAGCAATTAATTCCTGTCTTTTGGTCGTATCAAGTCCATAATAACAGGAATAACTAACCGGTGGAGAGGAAATTCCCAGGTGAACTTCTTTTGCCCCTGCGTCCCGGACCATTTTTACAATATAACGGCTCGTGGTACCCCGAACCAGGGAATCATCAATCAGGATAACCCTCTTGCCATCAATTAATTCTCTTATTGGGCTTAACTTTAATTTCACTTGAGTTTCACGCAAATCCTGCCGGGGCATAATAAAAGATCTGCCCACATATTTATTTTTTATCAGTGCCAGTTCAAAAGCAAGATCCCGGGCCCTGGCATATCCCTGGGCTGCAGAGTTTCCAGAATCAGGAACGGGGATAACCAGGTCTCCTTTGGGAGCATATTCCGAGGCAAGCTGGTTTCCCATCCTTTGCCTGACTCGGTGAACATTGTCAAGCCCAAAAGTACTATCAGGACGGGCAAAATAGATAAACTCGAAAACACAAAACTTCTGGGGACCAGGACTGGCAAACCTAAAACTTTCAATTTTCCCAGGTTTCAATTTTACAACTTCCCCCGGTTCCACCTCCCTGATTACCCGACCACCAATGGTATGGAAAGCACAACTTTCGGAAGCAAGGAGGTAATCTTCTCCAATTTGCCCCAGTATTAAGGGTCGAAAACCCTGGGGATCTCGAACTCCATAAACGGTATCACCCCTTAAAATTACCAGGGCATAAGCCCCCTCCAGCATTAAAAGGCTTTGGGAAAGGGCTTCGTCAAAATCTTTAAAGCCCGGTCTTGCCAGAAGATGAGCAAGGATTTCAGTATCCAGAGTCGAGTGAAATATCGATCCGGAATTCTCCAGTTCCTGTCTCAATCTATGGCTATTGGTAAGGTTTCCGTTATGAGCAAGGGCCATACTGCCTGTAAGGGACCGAATCAAAATGGGTTGGGCATTAATTTCCATACTTGCCCCCGTGGTGGAATACCTGACATGGCCTATCCCCATTTTCCCGTCCATTTCTTCAAGGTCTTTGGGGTCAAACACCTGGGTAACCAGGCCCATTCCCTTTTTGCCCTCCAGTTCTTTGCCATTTCCTACTACAATCCCTGCACTTTCCTGCCCTCTGTGTTGCAGGGCATGAAGACCAAAAAAAGTAAGTTCTGGTGCATCCTGTCTTGAGCTTGCCACTCCAAAAAGACCGCATTCCTCTCTAAATTTATCCATCACTCCATCCATCGGCTCAAACATCCCCTCCATGCGGTTTCCATCTCCTTAACATTGGCCTCAAAGTGTCCTTTAAAATTAACCGAACTACCTCCAACGGTCCCAATTAAACAACATTCAATATCCTCGGCATTAAATAATTTTTCCAGCTCAATCCGTTTTTCTGGGGAACAGGTAACCAGGTATCGGCCCTGGCTTTCAGAAAAAAGTTCGATAAATGCAGGAAACTCTCCGGGCAGGTTGATTTCTGCTCCAACTTTTCCGGCAAAGGACATTTCCGATATTGCCTGGGCAAGTCCGCCTTCTGCCAGATCCTGTGCCGACTTTAAAAGACCCAATTTATTTGCTTTTATCAGGGTTTCTCCAGTTTTCCTTTCCCGGGCCAGGTCTACCTCCGGAGGATATCCTTCTTCCCTGTTCCAAATTACTTCTTCATATTCGCTTCCTTCAAGTTCTTCCCTGGTTTTTCCCAGCAGGAAAATTAAATCCCCTTCCTCCTTCAGGACTGCAGGAAGGAACTGGTTAATGTCATCAATTAAACCTACTACTCCAATTACCGGCGTGGGATTAATTGAAGATCCTTCAGTTTCATTGTATAAAGAAACATTTCCACTAACAACGGGCATATCAAAGGCTCTACAGGCCTCGGCAAGGCCTAAAATGGCCTGTTCAAATTGCCAGTAAATTATTGGTTTTTCTGGATTTCCAAAATTCAAGCAGTCAGTAACAGCCAAAGGCCGTGCCCCCCGGGCATAGCTATTTCTGGCTCCTTCAGCGACAGCTATCCGACCACCTGTTATTGGGTCAAGAGAACAATATCGGCTATTCCCGTCCAGAGATATAGAAAGGCCCTTTTTGCTGCCCGGAACTCTGATCAAAGCTGAGCCTTCCCCGGGCCCAGCAACAGTATCTGTTCCAACCATATAATCGAATTGTTCAAAAATCCACTCTCTGGAGGCAAGATTGGGGGATTCAAGAAGCTTAAAAAATGCTTTTTTTAGGTCCTCAGGGGCTTTAAATTCTTTTCTTCTTTTCTTTTGGGGCGGAGCCTCTACCCTGAGGTTTCTCGAAGGCACAAGATCGGCAAGGAAGGAGGCGTTTATTTTAGCCATGGTTTCCCCGTTTTCTTTTATCACCAGGTCCGGTTCAGAAACCATGCGCCCAATTACAGCAACGTCAAGGCCCCAGCGGGAAAAGATTTCCTTGATTTCCTCAGTTTTGTTTTCCTTTGGGATGATCAGCATCCTTTCCTGGGATTCTGAAAGCATTACCTCTACGGGAGACATCCCTTTTTCCCGGCGGGGAACTTTTTCCACGTTTATTTCCATGCCCAGGCCAGAACGGAAAGAAACTTCCGCTGAAGAACTGGTCAGTCCTGCGGCCCCAAGGTCCTGAACCCCTTCAACCAGTTCTTTATCAATTAGTTCCAGGCAGGCTTCCAGGAGAAGTTTTTCCATGAAAGGGTCTCCAACCTGGACAGCAGGGCGATCTTCCTCTGAATCCCCAGAAAGTTGATCGGAAGCAAAGCTTGCTCCTCCTATCCCGTCTCTTCCTGTTCGTGAACCAACAAGCATTACTGGAGCATTGGGGTTTTTTGAACTTGCTCGGGTTAGTTTTTCTTTTTCTATTATCCCGACGCACATTGCATTAACAATGGGATTCCCCCGGTAACTGGGATGAAAAAATGTTTCTCCTCCTACCGTGGGAACCCCTATACAATTTCCGTAATCTCCAATCCCTTTTACCACACCCTGTAAAAGGTAACGGGTTCGTTTTTCTTCTAAAGGCCCAAACCGGAGGGAATTTAGAAGGGCTACGGGGCGAGCACCCATTGTAAAAATGTCCCTTACTATTCCTCCAACACCTGTAGCTGCACCCTGATAGGGCTCAATTGCAGAAGGGTGATTGTGGCTTTCAACCTTGAAAACAACCGCTTTCCCATCCCCTATATCAACAGCACCGGCATTTTCACCGGGTCCCTGCAAAACTCCGGGGCCTTCAACGGGAAAATTTTTCAAAAGAGCCCGAGAAGATTTGTAGCTGCAGTGTTCACTCCACATAACCCCAAAAAGGGCAAGTTCTAACATGTTGGGCTCTCTGCCAATTAAAGCACAGATTTCTTTAAATTCCTCGGTTGTTAATCCTGCCTGGCTCAAAACCTTTTCATCAATTTTCACTATTTAAGCACCCCTTCCAGAGACCCGAAAAGGAGGCGTCCATCCTCGGTATGTGCTTCCAAAATTTTTTCCATTGCCCGTTCGGGGTGAGGCATCATTCCCAGGATATTTCCTCTTTCATTGATAATTCCCGCTATTTCTCCTTTTGAGCCATTGGGATTGAATTCATCGCCGACTATCCCCTGAGAATTACAGTACCTGAAAACTATCTGGTTTTTGGCTTCTAAATCTTTAAGTTGTTCCTCAGAACAAAAATACCTGCCATCTCCATGAGCAACAGGCATTTTTAAGATCTGCCCCTCCTTGTATTCACTGGTAAAAGAATTGCGAGCATTTTCCACCCTTAAATGGATTGTTTTACAAATAAAACGCAGGGAGGGATTGGGCAACAAAACCCCCGGCAAAAGACCGCATTCAAGAAGAACTTGAAATCCGTTACAGATCCCCAGGACTTTTCCACCATTTTCAGCGTATTCCCGGACATCTTCCATTACAGGAGATAGCGCAGAAATTGCTCCGGGGCGAAGATAATCACCATAGGAAAATCCTCCCGGAAGGATTATCAGATCGAAACCTGAAAGTTTTTTTCGCTGGGTGTGCCAGAGGAACTCCGAAGACCACCCCATCAAATTGCTGGCTTTTTTGCAATCCTTGTCACAGTTTGACCCCGGAAAAACAACAATCCCAACCCTCATGACGGAATTTCCTCCAGGGTAACATCAAAAGTCTCCATAACGGGATTGGCCAGAAGACGGGAGGAGATTTCATGTAATATTTGTTGTGCCTCTTTACGATTTGGCGCTTCCAGTTCAATATTGATTATTTTTCCGACCCGGACCTTTTCCAGAGAATAGCCCTGGGTTAAAAGGGTTCGGCACAAAGTATCTCCCTGGGGATCAAAAACCTTGTCTTTTAAATCGACTCTGACAGTTCCTCGCCATTTCATTTTTCCGGTTCCCCAATTCTCTTTAAAATTTCCTGATAAGCGGCTTCCACTCCACCGAGGTCCTGACGGAAACGGTCTTTATCAAGTTTTTCCCCGGTCTCCAGGTCCCAGAAACGACAGGTATCGGGGTGAAATCTCATCTCCCAAGAGGATTTCTTCCCCGGCACGACCGAATTCAAGTTTAAAGTCAACAAGTTGAATTCCAACCTCCCTGAAAAGGTCAATTAATAAATCATTTACCCTGTAAGCAATTTCTTTCATTCTTGCTACTTCATTTTCTTTAGCCCACCCCATGGTCTGGATATGAGCTTCGTTAATCATTGGATCTCCCAGCCGGTCATCTTTATAAAAAAATTCCAGAACCGGAGGCTTAAAAGGCAAACCCTCTTTTAATCCAAGCCTGCGGGATATGCTACCTGCAGCAAAATTGCGTATAACCACCTCGACCGGAATTATCTCCAGTTTGCGGGCCAGAATTTCCCCGGGTCCGGTTTTTTCAAGGAAGTGGTTCTCAATGCCATTATGCTTGAGAAACTGAAAAATCCGGGCACTAATGGTGGCATTTACCTCCCCTTTATCTCCAATTACACCTTTTTTCTTTCCATCAAATGCTGTTGCATCATCTTTGAAAACCATTTTCACAACTGTTGGATCCTCAGTTTCCAGAATTTTTTTTGCCTTTCCCTCGTAGAGAAAATTATTTTTCACCTTGTTTTTCCTCCATTCTTTTTTCCCAGTAATCGCAGATTATTTCCGTTTTTTTCCTGGAAAGCCCGGTATATCGTGCTGGATCTTCTAAAATGTGTTTTTGCTCACCGGTCATCTCCTCCAAATATTTCTGGATTTCTTTCTTTTCACTTAGAACCTCATGCAGGCCGACACCTTTTTCCCGGGCTTCTAGGGTTAATTTTCTCACAATTTCATGGGCATCGGGTTTACCCCTTCCAGCAAGAGCTATATAAAGGGGTTCTGCAAGGACCAAGTCCTGGCTTAAATTAAGGTTTTTTAGCATTGCATCCCGATCTACAGAAAATTTCTCCAATACTCTCTTCAATCTGTTTAATGCTAAATAAAGACCTATGGGGATATCGGGATAAAAGCGGCTTGAAGCCGAATTGGTTAAGTCCCGTTGATGTTCTGATAGTTGATCCATGTAAACTGTCTGCATTCGGGGTTGAATGGTTTTCCATAAACTCTTAATATTTTCGTAATTTATGGGATTCCTTTTCTGGGGCATGGTTGATGAACCAACCTGATTCTTGGAGAAGAATTCTCCAACCTCGCCAATCTCTGTTCGCTGCAAGTGCCTCATGTCATCAGCAAAGTCTGCAATAATTCCCATTGCTACTACCAGGCTGTGTAAATAGTTAATTAGAAACTCGGGCGGAACTATCTGGGTGCTGATAGGAGCAGGATTTAATCCCAGTCGAGCCATTATTTTGTTTTCAAAATTTAGGGGGTCTTTTACCAGGATGCTGGAGGCATTATATGCTCCAACAGCCCCAGCCATTTTCCCACAAAGCTCTTGGCTTCGCTTAAGGCAGTCTTCTCTTGCCCTGCCAATTCTATCCAGGTAACCTGCAAGGGCAAATCCGAAGGTAATGGGAACAGCATGCTGCCCATGGGTTCTTCCCACCTGCAGTGTTTCTTTTTCTCTCCTCGCAAGTTCTAAAAGGAGTTTAATGATTATAACAAAAAGAGGGTCAATTATTTTTTGGTGGGCTTTTTTGTAACGCAGGATGTTTGCGGTATCAACAATATCCATAGAAGTCGCAGAAAGGTGAATATATGGTCTTATTTCCTCTGATACCCCTCTGGCCAGGACATTCACCAAAGCCCGAATATTGTGCCGGGTTTTTTCTTCTTCTTTGTAAACTTCTTCTGGTTTCAAGTTATCAAGTGCTTTTTTTAACTCTTCAACCCCTTTTTGGGGACAAATTTCTCTCTCTGCCAGTTCTTCAATTAAGGCCAGTTCCACCTTACCCTGGTACTTAATCCCTGCATTTTCGGAAAAGAACCCGCTTAAAGATGAAAATTCATCCTCCCGTAATGAATAACGGTGATCCCAGGGACTTAGATTTGAAAAAATATCTCTGTTAGCCAAAGCATTCCCCCCTTTTGAGTCTATTTAAACTTTAACACAACCCGCTTCCGGGTTCAACAAAAAACCGAACTTTTTTTGCTTTTTTTGAAAAAACATTCGGGTTTTAGGTCCAAAAAATTTTCTTTTTCTTTCATTTTTCCCTCGCCGGCGGAGGGAAAAGCCCTTGAAGGTAATCCCGGGCACAATATATAGGGTTATTCGCTATGGACAAACACAATATATTGTATTAGAATGAAAATGGAGCCGGTTTTTTTAATAATACATAGATGGGGAGGCTGGTTTTGTTATGGCGGAAATTAAACTGTCGGATAGCGGAATACGGGTTTTGGAAAGCCGTTATCTACGGAAAGAGGGCGATCAAGAAGAGCTGGAAACTCCGGAAAACCTTTTCCGTAGAGTGGCTGCTAACATTGCCCAGGCAAGTAAAAATTATGGGGAAGATGCAGCCCGGGCCGAGGAGGATTTTTTCAGGATAATGCTGGACCTTGACTTCCTTCCTAACTCGCCCACACTGATGAATGCGGGTAATGAGCTTCAACAGCTGGCTGCCTGTTTCGTCATTCCCATCGAAGATACCATGGAAGGAATATTTGAAGCAGTAAAATCGGCAGCCCTGATCCACAAAAGCGGCGGGGGAACAGGTTTTTCTTTTTCCAGGCTTCGCCCCAAAAACGACCGGGTGCTTTCCACGGGAGGTATAGCCTCCGGGCCAATTTCTTTCATGGAGGTTTTCGATTCAGCAACCAACACAATCAAGCAGGGAGGAAAACGCAGAGGAGCCAATATGGGGATTCTTAACGTTGACCACCCGGATATTCTTGAGTTCATTTCCTGCAAGGAAGAAAATGATCGGCTTAATAATTTTAATATTTCCGTAGGTCTTACTGAAAACTTTATGGAAGCAGTTAAAGAGGGAGCAGACTATCCCCTGATTAATCCTCAAACCAAAAAAGAAGTCGGCAGGCTTAATGCCAGGGAAGTTTTTGATCGAATTGTTAAAATGGCTCATAAAAACGGTGAGCCAGGCATTATTTTTCTTGATAGGATCAATGCGGCCAATCCCACGCCGGAGTTAGGGGAAATTGAAAGCACCAACCCCTGCGGCGAGCAACCTCTCCTGCCCTTTGAAGCCTGTAACCTGGGCTCAATTAACCTTGCCCACATGGTAAAAAGCACCCAACAGGGACCTGCAGTTGATTACGATCACCTGAGGGAAGTAACGAAGATTTCAGTCCGTTTCCTTGACAATGTTATTGATATGAATAATTATCCCCTGCCTCAGATTAAAGAAATGGCCCTGGGGAACAGGAAAATTGGTCTTGGAGTAATGGGCTGGGCTGACATGCTAATCAAGCTTAGAATTCCCTATGGTTCCCCAGAATCCCTTCGCCTGGCCGAGGAAGTTATGGGCTTTATCCACCGGGAGGCGGAAAAAGTATCTGAAGATCTTGCAGAAAAAAGAGGCTCCTTCCCTAATTTCAAGGTCAGCGTTTTCAAAAAACCAAGGCGAAATGCAACCCTTACTACCATTGCTCCAACCGGATCCATTAGTATCATAGCCAACGCTTCCAGTGGGATTGAGCCTCTCTTTGCCCTTAGCTACCAACGTCATGTTCTCGACAGCACCCTTACTGAAGTCCATCCCCTTTTCGAAGAAGTTGCCCGGGAAGAAGGATTTTATTCACCTGAAATCATAGAACGGGTTTCTCAGGGAGAACCCCTGGATAGCATTGAAGGCATTCCAGAAAAGATTAAAGAAATTTTCGTCACCTCCCATGATATTGATCCCGAAAGA
>SL_5KL_010_SEDDRAFT_10000462_pt1 | contig 25874 bp, 20 predicted proteins | sample SodLakKL_010_SED_FD_9118 | JGI IMG/M metagenome (IMG submission 9118) | reverse complement strand
CGGACAGCGTTGTAGTTGCAATAGACGGCCGGAAAAATGCAGACATGGATTCCGGGTACGAGGTTATGGTTTGCGGGGGGAAGAGGCAGACGGGTAAAGATGTTGCAGCCTGGGCGAAAAAGTGCGAAAAACTGGGGGCGGGTTTTATACTTGCAACAAGCATGGATGGGGATGGGACCCTGGACGGGTATGACATAGGTTTCACCCGCGCTGTTTCAAATTCCGTGGATATACCGGTAATAGCTTCTGGCGGGGCCGGAAGGCTTGTTCATTTTTACCAGGCTGTTGTCGAAGGCGGCGCCGATATACTGCTTGCGGCGTCTGTTTTTCATTTCAGGACTTTCTCAATAGGACAGGTAAAGGAATATTTGCAGACAAAGGGGATAAGTACATACTAGGGATAAGCGTTTTAAATTTTCCTTTCATTAAAAAAAAGAAAATACAGATAAAAAAATGAATAAGAAAAGAAAAGCAGTGGTGATGCTTTCGGGAGGGCTTGATTCCGCCTTGAGCGCTTATCTGATGAATGAGGCAGGAGTGGAATTAACGGGGGTGCATTTTACCAGCCCCTTCGGCTCCTGCGTACAGAAAGAGAACGCTCTGAGGACCGCACAGCGCCTGGGGTTTAAGTTTCAGGAAATCCCGATGGGAAAAGAATTTCTTAATATTGTGGCTGAACCCAGATACGGATACGGGAAAAACATGAACCCCTGTGTGGATTGCCGCATATACTGCCTGAGGCTGGCAAAGAAAGTGATGCGAGATGAGAACGCGGATTTCATTGTCACCGGAGAAGTAGTCGGGCAGCGGCCCATGTCCCAGACGAGAAGGAAATTAACTTTGACTGAAAAGGATGCCGGAGTTGAGCGACTGGTGCTAAGGCCGCTTAGCGCCGGTCGTCTGCAGAAAACTATCCCCCAGGAAAAAGGATGGGTTGGAGAAGATAACCTGCTTTCTATATCCGGAAGAAGCAGGGAAAGGCAGATGAAGCTTGCAGAAAAATACGGGCTTTCCGACAGCGAGTACTCATCCCCTGCCGGGGGATGCAAGCTTACAATGAAGGAGTATTCTGAGAAACTCCGCGACCTTATTGAGCATGGATGCTTTAGAATGAAAGATGTGGAGCTTTTAAGCCGGGGGCGGCATTTCAGGCTTTCGCCGGGGTGCCGATTAATTGTGGGGAAGGATCAAGAGGAAAATGAGTTTCTGGATGAATCAGCTCCCCCGGAAAGCGTGAAAATAAAGGCGGCCCGGGAGAAAGGGCCCCTGGCTATTCTTCTTGGAGATTGCGCCCGGGAAAATATTTTGACGGCGGCCGGCATATGCGGAAGGTATTCTGATGCGGACTTCGGAAAGAAGATTGATTTTGAAATAATAAAAGGGAAAAAAATAGAGGATTATAGAGGTTGCAGGTGTTTTTATCCGCAGGAGGTGGATAAATTCAGGGTTTGATTAGCGAAGGATTAAAGAGTATAAATAAAATATATGAACAGTAAAAGAAAAATTGTAGAGGGAAAGTTAGATAAAAACCGGGCCGGTTTCGGTTTTCTGATAAGAGATGACGGTGTAAAACCGGATATTTATATAAAAAACCAGAATCAGAAATCCGCCATGGATAATGATTTGGTCAGGGTGGAGATATTATCAAGAAAGAAAAGCACAAAGCCGGAAGGACGGGTGGTAAAGGTTTTAAAGCACTCCTCTAAAGAGTTTGCCGGGACTCTGGAGAAGAAGAAAAAGAAACTCAGGTTTATTCCCCTGGGGTCCTCAGAGAAGATTAAACTCAAAAGTAATAAACTGGTCAGCGAAGCGTCACACGGTGACCGGGTGATTGTCAGGATTGAGAGGATGCCTTCCAGAAATAAAAAAGCGCTCGGAAGCGTCATAAAGACCCTTGGACCGGCCGGAAAATATGAGACGGAGATTGAAGTGACGCTTTTTCACAGCGGTGTCAGAAGGGAATTTGACGGCGCCGTCTTTGAGCAGCTTAAAGAAGCCGATAAAAGAATGAAAAACAGGGACAACAGGGAAGATTTGACCCACCTGAACTGTTTTACAATAGACCCTGAGGAGGCAAAGGATTTTGATGATGCCGTTTCTATAGAAAAGACTAAAAAGGGGTATTCCCTGGGGGTGCATATAGCTGATGTATCACACTTTGTTCCGGAAGGCACTGCAATAGACAGGGAAGCCCTCAAAAGGGGAACAAGTGTTTATCTAGTGGACAATGTCATACCAATGCTTCCGGAAAAACTCTCAAATGACTTATGTTCCCTAAAGCCTGAAGAAGAGAGGCTCTCTCTCAGCGTGATGGTTCAGCTGGATAATTCAGGCAGCGTAAGGGATTACAGGTTTGTAAAAAGCGTAATCCGCAGCAGAAGGCGCTTTTCATATGATGAGGTTGACAGCCTGCTTGAAGGGAAGAACAAAAGCGGCGCGAAAAGCGAGAAGGATTTGGAAGAGATGGTTCAGCTGGCTAAGCTTCTCAGGAAGAAGAGAGAAAAAAGGGGCATAATAGATTTTGACTTTCCCGAATTAAAGATAGAGCTCAATGAAGACGGATCGGTAAAAGAAGTCAAGCGGGAAGAAAGAACCATGTCCCACAGGCTGATAGAAGAGTTTATGATACTGGCCAATGAGGTTGTTGCTTCACATCTGGATAAAAACAAAATCCCCGCTTTGTATCGCATACATGAAAAACCCGATGCGGAGAAAATGGATGCGTTCAGGAACTTTGTGCAGATGTTTGGCTTCACCATACCCGGGGATTCGAAGGTAACACCGGGTCATCTACAGAAAATATTAAAAAGGATAAGGGAGAGCAAAGAAGAGGTTATCATAAGCACAATGATGCTCAGGTCCCTGCAGCAGGCGGTTTATTCTCAGAAAAATAAGGGGCACTTTGCTCTGGCGTCAAAGAACTATACCCATTTTACATCGCCCATAAGACGATACCCGGACCTTATTATACACCGGATAATAAGCTCTGTTGCTTACAGCGGGGAGAAACTTAAGAAATACAGCAAAAAGAATCTTAAGAAGTGGGGCGAGAAGCTTTCCGAAAAAGAACGGGCCGCTGAAGATGCCGAAAGAGAATCAAAAGAACTGAAGCTTATGGATCATATGAAAGGCAGGATAGGTGAGGTCTTTACCGGGATAATAAGCGGGGTTACTTCTTTCGGTGTATTTGTTGAACTCCCGGTAGGGCTGGAAGGGCTAATTCATATTAAAAAGCTGAGAGGCGATTATTACATATATATGGAAAATGAGATGGCCTTAAGGGGTAAAAATACCGGCAGGAAATTTAAAATAGGGGAAGAAATAGAGGTGAAGCTGGTGAAGGTTGATATGAAAAAAAGGGAAGTTGATTTTCTCCCCGTAAAATAGAAAGGAGAGAAAAAATGATTTCATACAGCGAACTTGCCTGGACCGAGAAGATAATATCCTCTCCCGGGGATTATGAAGAAGAGACAGACTACCTCTCTGACCTAATAAAAAAACACTCTTATAACACGCCGGAAAAACTGCTGCATTTCGGCAGCGGAGCAGGCTTTAACGATTTTATTTTTAAGAGGCATTTCAGGGTTACCGGGGTGGATATCAGCGGGGATATGATTCGTATTGCACGCGATATCAATCCGGAAATTAAATATATAAAGGATGATATGAGAAAATGCAGGCTGAAATCTTCCTTTGATGCGGTGATCGTTCCTGATTCGGCTGATTACATGAAAACCCGGGATGATTTGATGAAAATGATAAAAAATGCGCACAGGCACTTAAAACCCGGCGGGGTATTTCTGGCAGTGGCCCTGGCAGGAGATGATTTCAGAGAAAACAATTTTGTATACACGGGATCCGAAGGGAATATCAGCTTAACCGTATTTGAAAACAACCATCTCTCCCGGACAGACAATGAGCAGTACAGGTCCGTGATAATATATCTCATCAGAAACGGAACTGGTGAAGAAATAGTTTCAGAGACTCAAACCCTGGGCCTTTTCAGTATAAACTCCTGGCGAACAATGCTTGGAAAAGCAGGTTTTGAAATATCGCATGAAGACAGCTTCAGCGAACAGTACGATCGCTTTATGCCTGAAGGCGGAGAATATGTTCAGCGCATATTTGTCTGCCGGAAACCCGGTTAACTATTAAGAAGCCTTCTTATTCTTTCCTCAACCGGCGGATGAGTTCCGAAAAGACTGGATAATCCCCTTGCCCCGCTAAGCGGATTAACTATGAATATAGGAGATGTTGTTTCACTTGCCCTCATCCGGTTTCCCGTGTTTGATGAGGAAAGCTTTTCCAGCGCGCTTGCCAGGTCACGGGGATTGCCTGAAAGTGAGGCGCCGTCCCTGTCGGCAAGGTATTCTCTGGATTTTGATATCCCGGACTGAATCAGCATCGCAGCGATAGGCGCTATTATGGCTACCGCCAGAAGGCCAATTACGCCGCCGCCTCTGCCCCTGCTTGAAGACCTTCCTCCAAAGATAGCGGAGAACCTGGCCAGTGTTGCCAGCATCATTATCGCCCCGGCCAGTGTGGCTGCTGCTGTCTGTATTAGGGTATCGCGGTTTTTAACGTGGCTCAGTTCATGTCCTATTACGCCCCGCAGTTCCTGTCTGTTTAGGGTTGAAAGAATACCACGGGTAACGGCCACAGCGGCGTGACTGGGACTCCTTCCCGTTGCGAATGCGTTAGGGATATCCTGGGGTATTATATATATCTGCGGCATTGGCATATTTGCCGAAGCCGTCAGCTCCTCCACTGTCTGGTAAAGATACGGAAACTGGGCTTTCGACGCCGGCTGGGCTTTGTAAATTTTCAGTATCAGCTTGTCGGAATTCCAGTAAGCGATGAAATTCATAACGGCCGCTATGATAAATGCTATTATCATACCCTGCCTGCCGGCCGCTATCGCGCCGATGAAAATCAGCAAAGCGGTAAGCCCCAGCATCAGTAAAAATGTTTTTATATTGTTAATCATAATTAATATCCTCCTTTTAATTTCTTACAGTACATTACATCTAAAACAAATTACGGTTTTTGTCAAATGGATGAGTTTGAATTTAGCTTTTTTCTTTACTATTATTATAAATCAATTCACAATAGATGTAAAATATTGTAGGAGGAGAATTAATTATGCATGAAAGCAAAACTATGAATGAAATGAAAGTCGGGGATTTTAAGGAAGAGAAGATTGCGCTGAATGAAGAGCATGTGGAATCCTTTGCCAGGGCAACCCGTGATTTCAACCCCATACATGTGGATGATGACTATGCGAAAGAATCGCAGTTCGGAAAGAGGGTGGTGCACGGAGTTCTTCTTACCGGCATAGTCTCCGGCATGCTGGGCACTCAGCTTCCGGGCCTGGGGACAGTGGCCAGAGAGATGACGGCAAAATTTTCAAGGCCGGTATTTATCGGAGAGACAGTTACGGCAAGAATTGAGCTTGTCGAGAAAAAGGAAAAATACAACATCTGTGTTTTTAATTACCGGATTGTAAACCAGGAGGGTAAAAGGGCTGTCAAGGGTCGCGCCGTTGTTCTTCCCCGCATGGAATAACATAAAAAATACAGAAAATGTCAGTATTCAAATACTATTTCATCCCCTTCGGCATCTGCCCTTACCTTATTTTTGTCTTCAAGCTCACCTGATATAATTTTAGTGGCAAGGGGGTTGGTAATCATTCTCTGTATTACCCTTCGAAGCGGCCTGGCTCCGTACACCGGATCGAAGCCTTTTTCGGCAAGAAGTTCTTTTGCTTCTGAAGTAAGCTCTATATCTATGTTTTTTGATTTCAGGTGTTTCTTGAGGTTGCGGACCTGGATATCCACTATTCCTTTTATGTTTTCTTCTGAAAGGCTGCGGAATACTATAATCTCGTCAATTCTGTTTAGAAACTCGGGTCTGAATGTCCTGCGAAGTTCATTCATTACCAGGGGGCGGGATTCTTCGGGATCTTTCTTTTCGGCAAGATAACTGCTGCCGACATTTGAAGTCATAATAATTATTGTATTTCTGAAATCCACGGTTCTTCCCTGTCCGTCGGTGAGGCGGCCGTCGTCCAGCAGCTGAAGAAGTATGTTGAATACTTCGGGGTGCGCCTTTTCTATTTCATCCAGCAGTATTACACAGTAGGGCCTTCTTCTGACTATCTCGGTCAGCTGACCGCCTTCTTCGAAACCAACATATCCGGGCGGAGAGCCTATAAGCCGCGCCACGGAATGTTTCTCCATGTACTCTGTCATATCAATTCTAACGAGGGCCTTTTCGTCATCAAACAGGAACTCTGCCAGGGTGCGGGCAAGTTCGGTTTTTCCGACGCCTGTGGGACCCATGAATATAAAAGAGCCTATGGGCATGTTTTCATCCTGAAGCCCCGCCCTGGAGCGTCTTACGGCTTCTGAAATGAGTTTTACGGCTTCGTCCTGGCCCACCACCCTGCTTTTAATTTCATCTTCCATTTTCATCAGTTTCTGTATTTCGCTTTCAAGCATTTTTGACACGGGGATTCCGGTCCACTGGGAAACCACTTCAGAAATATCTTCTTCGTCAACCTCTTCTTTAAGCAGCCGCATCTGGCTTTGCAGCTCTTCGAGCTGGCTGGTTTTTTCATTAAGTTCTTTTTTAAGGCCTTCTATTACCCCGTACTTGAGCTCCGCGGCTTTTTCATATTCGGCCTGCCGTTCGGCTTTCTCCTGCTCCAGGCGGGATTTTTCTATTTTGTCCTTTATCTCTCTTATCCGGAGAATGATTTCCTTTTCCCTGTGCCAGTGGTTTTTAAGCCGGGTGGCCTCTTCCTTTAAATCAGCAAGGCTCTTCTCGAGACTGTCAAGTTTAGTTTTTGAAACTTTGTCTTTTTCTTTTTTCAGAGCGCTTCTCTCTATTTCCAGCTGTCTTATTTTTCTTTCTATTTCATCTATCTGAGAGGGCATTGAGTCTATTTCAATCTGCAGCCTGCTGGCAGCTTCGTCTATCAGGTCAATAGCCTTATCAGGCAGAAACCTGTCCGTTATGTACCTGTTAGAAAGAACGGCTGCCGATACAAGAGCGGAATCCTTTATTTTTATTCCGTGGAATACCTCGTAGCGCTCCTTCAGTCCCCTGAGTATGGCTATAGTATCATCCACCCCGGGTTCCTGTATGACAACCGGCTGGAACCTTCTTTCCAGCGCCGGGTCCTTTTCAATATTTTTCCTGTATTCGTCAAGGGTGGTTGCGCCTACGCACCTGAGTTCCCCCCTGGCAAGGGCGGGTTTGAGCATATTCGAGGCGTCCATTGCCCCCTCTGCCGAGCCGGCGCCGACGACCGTATGAAGTTCATCTATAAAAAGTATGATTTTCCCGTCGGACGAGGTTACTTCTTTGAGTACCGCCTTAAGCCGGTTCTCAAATTCTCCCCTGTATTTTGCCCCGGCTACAAGACTTCCCATATCCAGCGCGATTACTTTTTTTTCCTTTAAAGTTCCCGGAACATCGCCTTCGTTTATTCTCAAAGCCAGCCCTTCGGCAATGGCCGTCTTTCCCACACCGGGTTCTCCGATAAGAACCGGGTTGTTCTTAGTTCTGCGTGACAGAACCTGGATTACCCTTCGTATTTTGTCATCGCGCCCTATTACAGGGTCAAGTTTTCCAATGGAGGCAAGCCGGGTAAGGTCCCTTGCATATTTCTCGAGCGCCTGATAATTTTCTTCCGCATCGGGGCTGTCAACCCTCTGGCCTTTTCTTATCTCCATAATGGACTGGAGAAGGCGGCTTCCGGTTATGGAATACTTTGAAAAGAGGGAACTTATGAACCCCTGCTTTTCCATGCTCATGGATAGCATAATATGTTCCGATGAAACATAATCATCCTTCATCTTATTGGCTTGCGTAAGGGAGTTTTTCAATACGGATTCAAGCTCAGGGGACATGTATATGCTGCCGCCGCTGACCTCAGGCTGTTTTTGAAGGTGCTCTTTCAGATCTGATATTAAAGAGCCTCCCGGAACTCCTATCTTGTCTAAAAGCGAAGCAGCGGTGGAGTCCTCCTGCTCCAGAAGGGCCAGCAGCAAATGCTCCGGGGTAATCTTCTGGTGCCCGTATTCCCCCGCAATCCGCTGGGTCTCCTGTAGCGCCTTCTGTGTTTTGCTTGTTAATTTATCGATATTTACCATCTGGATTTCCTCCTTATAAAAATACTAAAACAGTAGAAAATTTCTACTATAAACGTCTTGACAAAATACTTAAATCTTTTTATTATATAACTGAAAAAGGATGAAAAGTCAACAGCCGGGATGGAAGTTGTAGACAAGTTAACGGTTGGATAAGAAAAAAAGGAGGTGACGGACTATGGCTTTAGTACCCTGGAGAAAAAAAGGAGAAGTTTGGGATCCTTTCAGAGATTTCGAGAGGATGAGAAGACATATGAACAATATATTTGATATGTCTTTATCCGGATACCCTCAGGAGGAAGCATGGGGTCCCGCTATTGATCTATATGAAAAGGATAAGAAGTTCGTGATAAAGGCTGAGATTCCGGGAATAAAGAAAGAAGACCTGGAACTCTCCGTTGAAGACGGAATGCTTACGATAAAGGGAGAGAAGAAGAACGAGACAAAAAAAGAAGAAGAGGGAAGCTTGAGGAAAGAGCTGTATTACGGTTCTTTTCAGCGCCAGGTAAACCTCGGGCAGGAAGTCGATGAAAACAAGGCAAAGGCTTCCTATAAAAACGGAGTGCTCAAGGTGGAGCTTCCCAAAAAGGAAGAGAAAGAAAAACGGCAGCGCAAAATAGATATAAAAGAGGAATGAAGTTAGCCCTATCCGGCTGTTGAGAAAGTAAAAGGAAAAAGAAATTGGCGGAAGAAAACGGAAAAGAGGTATTTGAAGAGTTCGTGATACCATATAAGGAGCCGGTTTTTACCGTGAGCGTGGTAAGCCGGCTCCTTAAAATACCTGTCTGGGTTTTAAAAAAATTTGACCGGGAAAAGGTTGTCTGCCCCAAAAGGAGCAAGGGAAATACAAGGCTCTACTCAAAGGAAGATGTGTCAAAGATTCAGCATTTCTGGAAATTAATGAAAAAAAAGAATGTCAAGGTTTCAGGGATAAAGGTTATAAAGACTATTTATGAGGAGTATAATATAGAATGATTAAAAAAAAGGATAAGGTTTTCAAGAATATTTTAACGAAAAGGAGAAATATAGACCTTGATACACTTCTGCATGTAATAAGGCTGGCGGTGGAAATCGCGCGCGAGGGAAGAGAGGGAAGAAAAATAGGTACAATGTTCATTGTTTCCGATGAGGATAAAACACTGAAGAATTCAAGGAATCTTATACTTGACCCTCTCAAGGGCCATTCGCGCAAAGAGAAAATCATTTCCGATTCCAATCTTCGCGAAACCGTAAAAGAACTCGCCCAGCTGGACGGAGCTTTCATAGTATCTGATTCCGGGTTTGTAGTATCGGCATGCAGGTATATTAATTCAGATGCCGGACAGATGGATTTCCCTCTCGGACTCGGAGCACGCCACATGGCAGCCGCTTCTATAACAAAGAAAACAAATGCGGTAGCTGTTGTGGTTTCAGAGAGTTCCATTGTAAGAATAATAGATGATGGAGAGATAGTTTCAGAGATAGTTCCCGAGCTCTGGATGCTTAATGAAAGCAGCCTGCATCTGAAAGGGGACTACAGTGAAAATACCCAGGAGGATATGAAGGTAATAAGCAAGAAGTGAGCTTGAGTTTTTTCAGGTAGCTTTTTATCCTTCAAGGTCGGACTTTAGGGATATGTGCCTCAGCATATCTTTTAAGGTTATAATTCCAAGAATAACACCGCTTTCGGCAACCATCAGTCTGCTTTTGTTTTTCTGCTTCATCATCATTAAAACCCTGCCCGCATCTGTGTGCGGGGGCACGGTGTTTTCCGGAGAGGTAGGTTCGGTAAAATCTTCGACCTTTTGCGAACCCCAATCATCCCTTGGGATTTTTTTCACCTCTTTAGTTGAGATACAGCCTTTGAGATATCCGTCTTCAACCACGGGAAACATTTTGAAGTGATAGCGGTATATATAATCGTATACCAGGTTGTAAATCGTGATGCCGGGCTCAACTGTAACGGTGTTTTGGTTCATGAAATATGCCACGCTTTTTCCTGATAAAGAACTCTTCATTATAACCCGGTCATAGGACATTTTGGATGCGTTTCTTATGAACATCCCTATGAGTATCCACCATATTCCTCCAATAAAAGCGCCTAGGATAAGGTAGAACACTCCAAGTATGGAAAGCAGCAGGCCGAAAGCAGAGCCTATGAATGTGGCAATTTTTGTTGACCAGCGCAGGTCTTTTTTGTATGTCCATAGTATTGCCCTAAGGACCCTTCCGCCGTCTAAAGGGAATGCCGGTATAAGGTTAAAAGCGGCGAGAACCCAGTTAATCCACCTCAGGTAGCTCATCACGCCCTCTACCGGGGCAGGTAGAAAGTCGCCGCCAAAGATGAGCGCAATGTGAAAAATTAATCCAATAAAAACCGATATAAGCGGGCCGGAGAGGGCCATGTAAAATTCGGCCTTTGAGCTGGGGGGTTCTTCTCCCATCTCAGCCACACCCCCGAAAATAAAAAGCGTTATTCCGTGCATGGGCATTCCGAATCGCCTTGCTACAAGCGAATGGGTGAGTTCATGAGCTATAAGAGAAGCAAAAAGAAGAACTGCACCGGCTATACCCATAAGCCAGTATGTGGATGAAGAAAGGCCTTCATAGTATGAGGGAAATAATCCGGATGCGAGGGACCAGGTAATCAGAAGCGCGATTATGATCCATGAAGGGTCTATCTTTACTTCAAAATCTAATATTTTAAATATTTTTTTTCCTTTTATCTTCATTATGTAAACCATTTTGACAGTTTTCACTGCCTTTTTCAAGAATGGAGATGAGGCCGATACCGGTTTTGACAGAAAGAGGGTATTTTTGTAAATTTTCCTTGTTGTCATGGAATCGAACAAAACGGAAACAAATTGAACCTTAGTCTTAAAGTCATTGCCAGCAGCAGCTCGGGAAACTGCACCCTGTTATGGGGTTCTCCCGGGGCACTGCTTATTGACTGCGGCCTTCCAATGAGATATACGCTCAAGAACATGCTGAAAAAGAAAGTCTCCCTTAAAACGCTTTCCGGGGTGCTGATGACACACTCGCATTCGGATCACATAAAAGGGCCCATGGTGAAAAAGCTGCTGGGGGAAAAGGTTCCTCTTTTTTGTCATTTCAACACAGAAAAACAGTTTGTAGGCAAATTCGGCATGCTTAAAAGGAATCATATCACATCTTTCGGACACGGCCGCTTCAAAGCGGGCGATTATATAGTGGAGCCCTTCGAGGTGGATCATGATTCGCAGGGGTGCTACGGCTTCAGCGTATATCATAAAAACAAAAAAGCGACAATAGCCACAGACCTGGGCCCCCCGGGGAAGCATCTCGTAGAACGGTTTAAAGACTCCGATGTAATTGTTATTGAATCAAACCATGACACTCAGATGCTTGAAAAATCTTCAAGGCCGTACTGGCTTAAAGAAAGGATCAGGAGGTCTCATCTTTCAAATGTAGAATGCGCCGGGTTTGTAAGAAAAGTGATTTCCGCTTCGGAAAAAAAGCCTTCGGCGGTTGTTCTGGCTCATCTCAGCTCCGAATGCAACACTTCTCTTCTTGCTGAAAAATGCATGAGGCAGGCAGTTGAGGGTGCGGGGCTGAATATACCTGTTTTAACTTCTTTTGAAAGAGAATCCGTAAATACGGTTAATTTTTAGAAATAATCGGCGGATCTACTGCAAAGCCGACAATAATCAAAATAAAACCGGCAAAAATGGAGAGTTTTGATATCCTGTAGAGGTTGTGCCACCGGACATTTGCGGCGGATAGTATCTCATAACCGGTAACAAATATTGTTTCGCAGGCTCCCTGCCCGGTGTCGGTGCGGCTGGTGCTTGTTCCCCTGAAAAAATGTTCGCCGTGTTCGTACTCGGAAAGGTATCCCTCTATTCTAATTTGGTCCCCCCTGTTTGTTTTCATTATCTTTCTGTTTATATCCTCGGAGTCTGTTATTAAATGATTATTAGATACCTGGGTTCTCCTATATTTTTTTCTTTTCTCCCTCGGGGCATCCCTTTCAAATCGGGTATAGAGTGTCCAGTTGCCGCTCCGGAAGTTCATGTATTTGTAAATACCGCTTTTCAGGCTCTCCCCCCACATCAGGCCGATATCCTTAATATTTAAGTAATCCTGCCACTGTTCATGGTAGCGGTTATACCAGGTGCCGGTGTCAAAATAGGATACAACCATACCGTGAATCTCGTATCTGTATAAAGGGGTAATTGTGTATTTAATCTCGTTCATCTCCACGGTAAAGGGGTTTTTATATGTCTTGACCTGTACGGGCTCCTTATCCATGCTCGGCAGAAGTGATTCCACCGGCGGAAGTTCTCTTATTCTAAAATAAGAGAAGATAAAACCCGCAATACCGGCAACAAAAAGAATCTTCCCGGCCTTTGATATGGTCATTGTTTTCCTTTCGCCTCAGGCATCAGTTTTTACAGCAGCCCTTTAATATATAATTATACCGAATTTTCATAAAATCAACAGGGCCTTAAAAAACTATTCTGAGACAAGGTCAAAGTAAATTGTTGTGCTGTAGGAAATATCCCCGACTGCATCAGAGAAAGAGGCTTCAAGAAAGACTGCGACAGGCGATTCGGCGTCCATGTCTTGATAGGCAAGAGAGGTTAATCCCGGGCCTCCGTACATTACGGTAGTGTAGCCTTCTTCAAAGGCGTTCTCCCAGCTTTCATCCCATGAGGTTGAAGGGTTATTTATATCATTTTTATCTTTCAGATATATCCAGGGGGCGTTTTTAGGTCCTTCAGTGGTATCTATTTTGGATGTGACAAGCTCTCCGGGCTCACCTTCGTTTATAAAAACAGCGGTTGAATTTGATACAAGCCACCCAAGGGGCAGCCGCTGGGAATTGTCGCTGGATATAAGGCCGGCTTTCTGATAGCCGGTATCCGCCTGGCTGTTATCGGTATAGATATCAAGCCGCCAGTTATGATTACATTCAATATCAATAAGGATATATGCATCGGCCGGGCGCCAGTTTGTTCCCATAATTGGGTTATCCCAGTAAATATGCTCCCTTTCTTCGTTAGTTTCAATGTCCATGGGGGTTGCGGAAAAAGAGGCAATGGATTTGATTTTTGCCCTCGCTGTTATTTGTGAGGAGGCGCTTCCTTTTTCTTCTTCAGCGTATGCTGAAAAACAAAAATAATTTACCATTAAAATTGCAAAAGCTGTTTTGAGAAGGTTTTTTACAGTCATTCTACATATACGCTCTGTTCCTGGGACCATCTGCTGGTGCTTAAACCTGCATCAATTGTCTGAACCGACCAGTAGTATGTTTTGCCGCGTTCGAGACCTCTGATGATTCTTCCGGGCTGGTTATTTGATATTTTGGGCCTGAGGTGATTTCCCAGCAGGGGGGATGAGAAAGCTCCGGAAACAACGCTGTCGTCTCCGGTATTCGCATAGGGCTCTGTGCCTACCCTGATGGAGTAATAGAGCCCTTCCCGGGGTGTCTCATAGTCTGAGCCGGTGTCCCACATAAATACAACAGTCGCCGTTGAACCGTATAAAACCGTACTTACTGAAAACCCTGAGTCCGGGGGCTCCGGCCGTGAATTAATATTTCCGTAATCGGGCGCAACGTTTCTGAAGAGGCCCCCGGAGGTAATAAAGTCGGCAGCGCCGCTGTTGTCCATGTCAGCCCATGCAGCGCGCCGCGCGCCGGGTATGCGCTGAGATTTAATAAAGCTATCCGTTTCATTGTCATAGGTAAAGAGGGCGTCTCCGAGAAGAATATCCGGATATCCGCTGTTGTTATAGTCCGCCCATGCCGCAAAACCGCCGCTTGAGTTTTCGGATGTATATTTTAGGACTTTCGTAAATGTATGGTCTTCGTTGTTTCGGTATATTTTAGAAACGCCGCCTCCCGAAATAGCCAAATCCAGCCGCCCGCTATTGTTATAATCCGCCCAGGCGATTGATGGAGATTCGCCCGGATGCTCAAATGTCTTTGCAAGGCTGAAACTTTCCCCTTCGTTATTTCTGTAGAGCTCATTGTTTATGATAATATCCTGCCACCCGTTGTTGTTGTAATCTGCAAAAACAAGGTTTGATGTCTGTATTTGAGGAAGTCCCATTTCTCCCATGTATGTATATGCCGCATCATGTGGATGGTCGTTTCTGTATACAACGCTTGTCCCCGGCCATGAGCCGGCCCACCCGGTCATTGCCAAATCCTTCCGGCCGGTATTGTTGTAGTCGGCTGCGTCAAGGCCGCTGTCGGAATTGTCAAATTTGCTTAAGTCCTGAACATGGGAGAAATCAGATCCCCCCTCATTTCGATACAGTTTCGTCGCCCCGCCGAATCTTCCGGTCGGGAGCACAGCTATATCCATGAAGCCGCTTGAATTATAATCAACCCAGCCTATACCGGAGTTTCCCAGGTTTGAACCAAGTGAAAGAAAGTGTTCGTAAAAGCCCCCGGTGTTTTCATAGATTTTCACCCCGTCGCCGGTTGAACCGTAGCCCGCTCCGTGTCCTATTGCAAGATCAGGGTAACCGTTGTTGTTGAAGTCGACAAAACTGAAATCCCCCTTTTCATGGCCGCCCAGCTCCTGATGCATAACAAAGTATCCTGCTGCGGCATGGTTGTCGTCAGCGTTTGACAGGGAGGCAGTATTTCCCGCTGAGTCTCTTGCCCGAATTGAAAACCAGATTTCCTTTCCGGGTTTCAGTCCCGTGAGGGTTTTCGATTCCCTGCTGCCGCCTGCAAGCGGCTGCCAGTCCTGGCTGTACAGGGATGCCTGCTCCCATTTATCATATGAAGTTATGTTTGATATGGTAGAATATTTTACTATGTATTTCTCTGCCCGGCCTTCCCAGCCGTCATCCCCGGGAGCGGTCCATGTCAGTTTTAGCTGAAAATCCGTTGCAGCCTGAAGGTCGCTGATTGCTGCAGGAGCAAAAGGGTCGGTGATATAGTAGTCTGTCCTGTTTGAAAAACCGCTCCAGTTCATGGCTGCGTCTGCAGTTCTTATCCAGAAGTAATGGCGTCTTTCGGGCATAAGTTTTTCTGAGAGTATTCTTGATTCCTTGCGGCCGGGCCGGGTGTTTGCTTCCCATGTTTTCGAGTAAGGCGCCTCACCGGGGGAGTGAAAGGATACCGTGGTGAAGATTATTTCATATTTGCCGTTTCTTATTTCACCGGTATTGCCGTCATCCCCGGGAGCGGTCCATTGCAGCTGTACCCGACCTTCGTATGGGTGCGCCTCAAGGTCTGTGATGTCAGCCGGAGGGACGGTATCTTCTTCTATGTAGGAGTATGCGGTGTTTGAGGCCCCGCCGGAATTAAAGTAGTCATTATATAATTTTACGGTAAAATAATATGTGTTATTTGAGGGAAGACCTTTAATAAGGCGGCTTTGTTTTTCACCGGGGGATACCGCGGTGGAGAAGATGGTTTCGTACTCAAGGTAGCAGTAGGGTGAGTCTTCCCAGTCTGCCGCGGCCTCAGTAGAGAACCTTATCTCGTAGATGCCGTCGGTTATATCGCCGGGGTGCCCGAAGTTTGACGGGGCTGTCCAGGAAAGTGTGATATTTCCGTTTTCGTCTTTTGAGTTTAAATTCTGTATTTTATCCGGCGGTGAGCTTTCAGCTCTGAAATTAAGAGAAGAAAGCGCTCTTTCTGCATGGGATGAGGCGCTGAAGAGCTCACTTATAATACCGCTTCTTTTATTCTCTATAGCCGCAAAAACCGCTCCCTGCTGAACCCCCACGGCATCCCTGCTGCGCCACATGTCCTCCTCGTTGAAATATGCGCTCCATGAAGGGTCAGTGTTGTAGCTGTCGGAGAAGGTATATTTTCCCCAGAGGGATTCCTTATGATTTTCATAAAGAAACCTGATGGAATCAAGGGCCTGAACCGGAGTAAAGAATATTGAGGTGAGAAGGTTGCTTAACGAAACGGTTCCGTCATTATTATCAATGCCGTAGTGGTGATAGTTCCCATCAGGGCCGTCAGCGCCCCCGAATCCCCAGGAGTATTTCCCGTATGTTTCATAAAGGTTTCTGTTGTCCCAGGCGTACCTGTGGTGGTGTACGGCAGCCTTGTAGCTCTCTGCCGCATAACAGGCAAAATCATCTCTTTTTTCATGCAGATCTACGAAAAGGTGGGTGTACTGGTGCGCAAAAAGGGCCTGTTCGTATATATACTCAAGGCCCCTGTACTTTCCGGGGGGTCTCGTCAGGCTGCTCCAGCCCGAGGAGCCTATTCTTTTGGCGGGATCAGGGGCGCCCGCTGCAAGTATGTATGCCAGTATCCCCTCGCTGTAGCCGCTTATTTTTCCCTGGTCGAATCCGCCTTCGGGTGTCCATCCCCAGTAAAGATACCCTTCGGGGGACTTCATCCATTTCCAGTCTATCCTTCTGTATATTTCATTAGCTATGGTGTAGGGGTTGTTGTATCCGTGTCGGGCAAAATATTCACCGGCGAATATGGCCCCCGCAACAAAGAGGGAGGTGTCAATCGTAGATAGCTCGGAGTTGGGCATCCGGCCTCCTCCGAAATCTGTCCAGTGGTAAAAGAAACCTTTATTATGGGCAAGGATAGGGGTATCGGGTTCGGAGCTTTCGGCAGCGTTGTAGTAGGAGTCGAGAATGTTCATTACCCTGCTGTATGCGTCGTTAAAAGAAATCCATTCTCTTTTATGGGCTATGCATATTGCCGCGAGGCCCATACCGGAGGCCGCAACGCTTGTGTAGCCGTGGTTATCCCACTCGAAATTTCTTGAGCGGTCCTGTATTATTCCTCTGTCGGGGTTAACCTGTGTCCAGAAGTACCAGAAAATCTGCTTCTGAATAAGCTCCATTAATTCTTCGTCAGATAAAGATGATATCTCGGGGTAATGATTTACTGAAAGGCCCGCTATTTCTTCCATTTCATTCTCATAACCGAACATGTTTTTCGCCACCGCTCTTAACTCATAGCTGTTTCCCTCATTCAGAAGGGAAGTATCCCAGTATATTTCATAATTTCTGTCGGAGGTATTATAGTCCTCTCCTATGCTCTGCCACTGTTCACCCGGCCCCGTCCTGTATTCAAACCTTACGGCTTCCATGTAGGGGTCGTCAGCGCTGCTGTCGGCCTGAACCGCTATGCGGTTAATCCAGGAAAATTCTGTCCGGGATATGATATCCGTGCCTTCGGCATCGGATAAAAGAGTCATGTCCCGGGGTTTTTCCGGAGCGGAAATATCTTCAATATATTCACTGTCTTCAAATTGAATCTTATCGAAGTATACGGTTCCTTCCCTGTCTGTGGAGTTGGAGTTGTCAAAAATAAAGACCCACTCCTTAAGTGTTCCGTCGAACCCCGGTGTGAAAGTGTCAAACGGGACGTAAAACTTCTTCCACTCGCTCTCAATTCCCTCAACAACGGCAACCGAGACGCCATCGCTGTGTTTGAGTTCTATTTTCAGGTATCCGGGGTTGCCCCCCTCATCGGCTTTTGAATAGAATGAGAAGGTGTCATATCCCTGAAAATGAACCTCCTCTCTTTTTGAAGATACCATGCCCCAGATTCCTGCAAAAGCATTTATCCTATTTATGTCGTAATCCAGTTTGAGCGCATAAGGTGTGCCGCAGGGGGAATCGGTTGTAAAACTTTCAGCTGCCGAGCCGGAAGGCCATCCCAGCGCCCCGAATTCCCCGCCTGTTGAATTTATGTTTATTCCCGCGCCGAAGTGAGCCAGGCGCATTTCGGGCGCGGAATATCCCGAGACCGCTATGTTGTCCATAAAAATTTCTCCGGTAAGAGAGCTGTCGGGGTTTCTCTGCGATGAAGTGTGTTCGAAGACAACCGCCAGTTCGTATACTGCATGCATTGATTCGATTGAGGTGAAATTATTGAAAGGAATCCTCACTTTCTGCCATGAACGGGTTACTCCCCCGTCAAGGAAATCGTTTATGTACACTGAAGATGTCTGCCGGGCTCCCGGCCCTGTGGAGAACTGTATCTTGAATAATTCTCCGCCTTCTTTACCCCTGACATAAAAGCTCAGAACGTCAAAAGAAGAAAAGTCCCTCGGGGTTTCATCTGCCCTCATTTTAGTCCAGTATCCGCAGAAAGAATCTGCGGCGGTGACATCATAGGCTATCGACAGCCCGGCACCGCTTACCGATTCGGTGGAGGTTATATTTACGCCGGCTTTAGCCCCGCCCGCATAAAAAGCCCCCATGTTTCCTCCTAAAAGATTTGTGTAAGTTCCGTCATCGAAATTATCTATGAGAAGAATATTTGGAAAGGATACGTGGGCTTGAGCGTCAATATAGCTGCTGTTTATAACTTCAAGTTCGGCTGCGGCTGCCGCGGCGGGGAAGAGTAGGATAAAAAAAACAATTTTTAATTTTTTCATTTACAATTAAGGCAGTCCTCAACGTACTTTACTTCGGCAGCTTTCTATTAATTATTTAAAAATCTAATTTTATTATTCGTATTTGAGGAGATACATATTATCCACGTAAACGGTGCCGGTTGCATCTGTTTCCTCGCCTTCGGTTTCTACAATAAAAGAAATAAGGTCTATGTTCTCCCAGTCAAATTCTTCAGGTTCATCGGGAAGCCTGAATTCAAACTGCTGCCACTGGTTCTGCGACCTTGCTCTCTTAGCACCGGTAAGCGCGCCTATTTCTGCATCCTGGTTAAAAAAGAAAAACATAAACGGGGCGTTATTGCAGGTTATTTTTACATCTGCCCTTACGTGGGTGTAATCCGAAAAGTCTTCGGACAGGTTATGTATCTCCGCTTTGGCCTCGCCCTCCCCTATAGATTTATCCCACTGCATATGAAAGGATGCGGCCGAGTCTTGAGTTGCTCTTTCGTTGTGGGTTAGTGTTTCCCTGGGAAACCAGTGGTCGCCAAGCCACTGATACGCGTCGCTGTAGTTAAAATCATATGTCCACCTGAACCCGGGGTATGTAAAACGGTCCCAGGGGTATTCGTTTCCGTCGCTGTCGTATAGACGCATGTTTTGAAAGTACAGAATAGCTTCCTCTCCGCACAGGCGTTCTAACGTCAATACAAGGCCGGTTACTTTTTCGTAGTGGGGATTATTGGCGAAGTTCCAGTCAATTGTGGTCCATTCTTCCGGAGGCAGTGATGCAGGAATGTCCTGTATTGTAGAATCAAAGGGGTCATCATCCCCGTCGTATCTGGGTTCCAGTTTTATGCCTATACTATCTACGTCCTGTTCATCAAGGTCTATTGTTGTATAAGCATCCACTCTCATTCCTTCATAGGAGGTCCAGTCTTCCCTGTTGAAAATCCAGTCGGTTCTTATGTAGTTCCACCAGTGCCAGTCGGCATCGTCCCAGCGGACCCTCATAAATGGTTCTCCGGTAGAAGAAAAATAATCCCATGTTACGGTAGGGGCGGGGGCATCCCCGGCTTCTCCCCACCAGTGCCTTGAGTTAAAATCATCAAAAAGCTCTTCCTTAAGTAATACCGGCTGGGGGACAAATGCTGTTGCATTGATGTATTCCGACTCCATTGCCGCAGAAGCTGAAATCCGGGTTGAGAGAAAAAGGAAAAGAATTGTCAGAGACAGTTTAATCATCTTCTTAAAACTTCCCCGACAGCGATACCCTGTGAGAGCCGTATGTATCTCTCACGCTGTTTACCGGAAGCATAAAAGAGTAGTCGATACTCATCTCTACTTCACTAATTTCTTTTAAAAAGCCCGTTCCCAGGGCAATGTTTTTTATCCCCGAGCCGGATAAATCGGCTCCGGCCCTCACCGGCAGCATTTCGTCAAGCAGCCAGGCCTCTACCCCCATGTTAACCGTTAGTTTATCTTCGGTATCTCCCCAGTCCTGAAAACGCCAGGAGAAATCCACTGCCGTGACAATATTTCTTACCGGCAACTGATCCATAATAACCATGTTTGGAATTCTGTATGCTGCCCCTGCGCGGATTACAGTTGGTACTATGTCCTCGTACTGCCTCCCGATATCAGCGGGTATGACATTGATGCCTGAGAGGGCCAGCGTGATATCGCTTTGCGGCTTATACAGCAGGCCGAGGTCTGCAGTAAAAGCATCTGAGTAATCCCCGTCTTTAAAAACCTCATCTTCTTCTGCGTATCTGTCCAGCGTATACCCCTGCCCCAGGTATTTGAGTCCGACTCCGCCGCTTAGATTGGGCAGGAACCTGTGCCCGTAGGCAACCGTGAAGGCATTTTCATTGTATAAATCGCGGGCGTTAAGGTTGGTCCAGGAAATTCCAGCTCCTCCGGAGTTATGAAGGGGCATTGCGAAAGATACAAGGCTTAACCCTATGGAGACTTCGTCAAGGCCGGTAAATAATCCGGCATGCATGGCGCAGGCATCGTATGTCTTTATGTTCGCAAGGCCGGCAGGGTTAAAAAACATGGTGTTCGAATCATCGGCCACCGCTGTAAATGCTCCTCCCATGCCGGTGGGCCTGGCTCCCCATCCGGGGTCTTTGAATGCGGCCTCCGATGGTCCGGCAACCGTTAAAACCGTAAATAAAGAAATTAATATTGCGTATCTGTATTTTCTCATTTTGCCACCGCCAGTGTTCCGGAAATAAGTTTTGTGCTTCCTTCAATTTCCACCTTAAACTGATAAATGTAAATTCCGCTTTCTACAAAGTTTCCTCTTCTGTCCGACCCGTTCCAGGTATAGTTGTCATCGGAGCCGATTCTTCGTACCTCTCTTCCCGTAACATCATAAATTTTTATTTTCGTGTTTTGTCCGTCAAGGGCCTGAAAAACCGCTTCGCTGTTGGGTGTTACGATGCGCTTTCGGGGACGGAAATCGTCATCTGTTAACGGTTTGGTTTGATATATAGCCCTGGTTCCGAATTCTCTCAGGCTTCCTTTAAGGAAAAGCTTCCCGTCAAGGGGACTGTCTTCTCCTCCTTCAAGCTCCCATTCATCAAATCTTCTGTCCCGCAGGAATATTTTAATGCCCCTGTTGTTCATAACCGCCGCTCCGGTTCTAAACTCCGCGGTAGGCATTGCATAAAGCTGTAATTCCGCGGTTCTTCTCAGCCGCAGGTTTTCGGGCTCTATCCTGTAAGTCCGTACCGGTTCTTCATCTGCCGCCTGCCGGGGGGCCTTGAAAGTTTCTGTGGATTCCGAGAGGGTAATTGTTATCTTGCCGTCATTTAAGTCTTCATCATAAAAGGAGTTTTCCGGTATTTGCAGGTAGGAGCCGTTCTCCATTGTAAGGGTTCCTCCGCTCTGGTCCATCTCCATGCTTACGGATTCCAGTTCAGGTTCCGGATCTACCGGTGTAATCTCATAGAAATCGAGGTGAACAACGGTGTTGTACTCCCCCGCTCCGGCCTGGAAAAAATTACCTTCAAAGAAAATATATGTTTCTGTCGATAGCGATACCCTGGTGTATCCCGCATTCTGGGCTTCATCCCAGGACTGGTCTCCCTCGGCTTCGGGAATATCAATATCGGCTTTGTCTTTAATGTATTTCCATTCAAACCTGTCAGAAGAGGGCTCTTCTCCCGGGCGTCCTCCCGGGATAAGCCTGCCCGGCTGATTTGATAGTCTCCAGAGAAGCTCGGCCCTGCCGCGCCGGGGGCGGTTTACCATACCGCCGTATTGATAGCCCCATTCATCAGTTGAGGGGCTTTCCTCCGGAAAGTTATTTGTATATATTTCCATCTCGGCCTCATAAAGGCCTTCAAGTGTGATTGCCAGGTACTGATCGGCGGGTATATGAGGGTTATCCTCATCGGTTATGGCGTTATCATCCGCTTCTATAAAAGGGAAGGTGAGGTTCTCCGCCGGGTCCTCTCCTTCAATGTCGTCTCTGTAGTTTAGCTCAACGCTGTATGCCGCCAGCAGCGCCGCGGGTATCATCAAAAGGCAAAAGACCGTTAAAAGAATTATTCTGCTTTTTTTCATTTTCTGAATTCTACCGCCTCGCTTTTTATTGTTCTCTTCTCACCGTAAATCATACCGTATTCAACAACTGCCTGGGCAATATAACGCCCGTTCGGAAGGTCTTCACCGAAAGGGGCGCTGAAGCTGTGTGACCTTCCAGGAAAAATCGGGTTGCCCGCTCTTAGCGGAAACCTCCTGGTTTCTTCATCAGTGAATAAATCATATATTATCACATACCCCTGGGGCCTTATATGAACATTGCCAGAGTTTTTTACCCTTACCGTAAACCTTTCGGAAGATGCTCTTTCAGAGGTTATTTCAGATGAAATATTTTCGGTGCCCTTTATTGCGCTGTATATGCTTGCGCCGAACCTGTTTTGAACCGATATTCCTTCGCTTTCGGTCTGAGGGGAGAAAAATATCATGGCAACCAGCTGCCCCTGTATCCTTTCGTCTTGAGGTATGTTTAATGTGTACTGTATTTCTTTTTCCTCACCGGCATTAATACTGAATGAAGAGGGTATTGAAATCCATTCTTCCGGATCCATTTCAGAAAGGTGGTTCTCAAAGCCCCTCCGCTTGAGCCAGTTTTCGGGCTCAACCTTTATGTCCAGATGGTAATCGGTAGAGTTTCCGACCGTAATGCTTCCCTCATAGGGTGTTCCGGGTTTTACGGTAAGCTCGGTTATTCCGGGGTCAAGGCTTATTCCAGCCGTGAGGATTCCGGGGGTTAAAAAATACAGTATTAATGCCGTTAAGGTTTTTTTCATTTCGTTAAATTCCAATTCCGCCTCCCGCCCGCAGTTGTTCCAAAAGCGGGCGGGTTAAAGCGGTATTGCCAGTTTATTCCAGATACATATCCATTCCGATTGTTCCGCTGTAACTGCCTGCTACTGCATCTTCCCATGCCTGCAGGAATACGTAGAACTCCGGAATTTGTCCATCTACCGGGGTAACCTCGTCTCCGAGCGATACGAGTTCGAGTACTTCGTTAACTTCCTCGGAAATGTAGTTGCCGTCTTCGTCCTGTTCATACAATATAGGGTTGGTAAGGTTCGCGTAGTTTCTGCTGTTTCCGAAAGCGATAGATGCATATCCTCCCTCTTGGGCCTCTTCCCATGTGCCGGCTCTATCCGGTTCTCCGGGCAGCTGGCCGTCAGCCTTGTCTTTAAGTACCGTCCAGCGGGTAGCCGTGATTATGTGCTCTTCACCTTCTATACATTCCACGACTTGTTCTTCCATCGGATTTCCGGGGGATTCTTCTTCTCCCCAGCTGGGATCCGGGTATACAGCCCATGAAAGCGGGAGTCTTCCCAGGGGGTTTCCGTCGTCATCTGTTTCCTCATTAATAAGACCGCCGTACTGTCTTGTGTCAAACGGGGCCGCTTCAGGGGCATCGCCATCAGGGAAATTGTCGGAGTAGATGTCCACTTTCCATATGCCGTAGTTGTTGTTTACAGTAACGCCTACGTAATCATCCGCTTTGCTAAGGACCTCAGTTATTTCGCCGAATTCAAAATCACCGTCTTTTACATTTCCGTCCGCATCATATATCTGAAGCGAAAAATCTGATACTCCGCCAATGGTAGCGCTTGCCTCAAACGAGTCGCTTCCTTCTCCTCCAGCCCTTGCTGCATGGGGGAAGACAAGTACTGCCGCCGCTGCTAATAATAATAGTTTCTTCATTTTTTTTTATTCTCCTTTTCTTTTCTCAAATCCTTCAAGACCGTATGTTTTTTCTTTTTGGCACCACCTCCTTTTTTCTAAAAATTTGTGCTGGGTAAATCTGTCTTTCACATAGCTTACTTTAAGGATACCGCTGTAATGTGAAAAAAATATGAAACGAGCCTCATGCAATGTGAAATCTGTGTGAAATCTAAAAGAGCTACAGAATCCCGGGGAGGCCAGTAAGGTTATAGTGAGAAGTAATTGCGTGTTACATAACATTTTATATTATTTCCATACTAAGTCAATACTTCACCCGGGTTTTTCAATTGACACTTTATTGTAAAAAGCTTATTATAATAACTGAAGTTTCCAGGGACCTGTCAAGGATAAAAAGGTGAGATCTATGAAGGATAAGCAGGAGTTGAAAACTGAAAAAAAGGCAGGCAGAATTCTATTCTGCCAGGAAGAGCCCTCGGTGTACGGGGATTTTAAAAGAGCAGCTGAAGAATCGGGTTACAGGATTGATTTTTCACCGGGCTTTGGGGGCTGCGCGGAGGATATTGAGAAAAAAACCTATGATGTAATAATTGCTGATGCCGAAGTAACAGACTTAAAAGAGGTATGCGCCAGGCTGGAGAAATTCTATGGCGAAGAGGGAAAAAAATATATTTTTTTAATACTTGCCTTAAAAAGAAAAAATATTCCCCCTGAACTGATACACAGAAATAATGTTTTTTATATAAAAAAACCAGCCGAAACAGATGATCTGATTCAGTATGTCGGGCAGAACATGAATCTGCTTCATGCTTTCAGAGAAAAAGACAGGTACTGTGATAAGCTGGTGGAGGCGAATAATAAGCTCACTGAGACGCTTATAGAGCTTAGAAAAATGAGAAATAAGCTTTTATATTCTGAAAAACTTGCCCTGATTGGAAACATGGCTTCAGGCGTCGCTCATGACTTAAGGACGCCTCTTTCAAGCATAGAAAATGTCACATATTACATTAAAAACTATGCAGATGTGAGGGATCCCGAAGCCGCTGAATACCTTGATGTTCTGTCGCGCGAAATAAGAACAATCGATAAAAAACTTTCTAACCTGATAAATTTTACAGGGAAAATTAAACTCATCAAAGGAAAGATTAATATAAGGCAGCTTGTTGATGATGCAGTAGATTCCCTGGATGTACCCCAGACGATAGCGGTTCATGTGGATATTGAACCGGAAGCGGAATATATTTACGCAGACAGGGAGAAATTCGGTCTTGCCTTAAGGAATATAATTAAAAATGCGGTATCCGCGGTGGACAGGAAAAACGGGGTTGTCGCTGTAAGCTGTTCTTTAGAGAATGAGGTGTCTACACTAAAGGTAAGCGACAACGGCTGCGGCATGGGCAGCGAAGCGGTAAATACCGTTTATGACCCCACGTACACAACAAGGGCCAAGGGAATAGGATTGGGACTGCCTATGGCAAAAGAGATATTAAGGCGTCATAACGGGATGATAAATATTAAAAGCGCTCCCGGAAAAGGAACCGAAGTCGAAATGAGGCTTCCGGCAGAATGAATTCTAAGGGAGAGGATTCTCAGAATGAGGGCGAGCCGGGGCCCTGCTTAATTAACCTGATTGGAGGGTTAAAATGTTTAATATAAGTAGACTCAATAAATATATTATAATTATTATATTCTTGAGCTTCTCTTTATCAGCCTGCCGGAGGGAAGAGGTGAGTGAAACTAAAATCCTTTTTAATACCTACTGCAGCATCACCGTTTGGGCCTCGCAAAGGGGGGGAGAGGAAGCAATCCGGAGTGCATTTGAAAGAATGGGGGAGGTTGAGAGCAAGTTTAACATACACAGTGAAACCTCTCCGCTGTATCGTTTCAACAGGGAAGGCGGAGATATAGAGGATGATGAAATAGCGAATGTTGTTAAGGAGGCTCTTGAGATTGCCGGGAAAAGCAAAGGGGCCTTTGACCCTTCAGTTTATCCGCTTCTTGAGGTTTGGGGGATATACGGAGAGGGTTCCGGGATACCGGAAGAAAAACAGATTGAAAAAGCGCTTAAAAAAGTGGGGTATGATAATATTTCAATTGAAAACGGACGTGTTTATTCCGCTGTGGAAGGGCTTGGCATTGACCTGGGGGGTATTGCAAAAGGGTATGCGGTGGATGAAGGAATAAAAGAGCTGAA
>SL_5KL_010_SEDDRAFT_10000461_pt1 | contig 25876 bp, 21 predicted proteins | sample SodLakKL_010_SED_FD_9118 | JGI IMG/M metagenome (IMG submission 9118) | reverse complement strand
ATACCCTGGAAGCCTGGCTGCAGAAGATGGACCGGCAGCGGAAAAATATCTATCCTCTTTTTGTTGAAACCTACGGTAAAGATGAGGCAGAGAAATGGTGGAATTACTGGCGGCTTTTCTTCCTTTCCTGCGCGGAGTTTTTCGGTTTCCGGGAAGGCAATGAGTGGTTTGTCAGCCACTACCTGCTGTCAAAATAACTGAAAAAGTGGGAAGAAGCCAATCGAAGTCCTACCGGACTTTACTATCTTATGAAAAAGATGTAAATACGCTCCCCAAAATCTTTAGCTTACATGCAGGCCCCGTGGCCCAGGTCGGGGTATACATAGAGTTCGCTGCCGGGAATAGCTGCGGCCATTTCCTGCTGAACCTCTTCGCCTCCTACAATCCGGTCGGCACCACTCCCGAGCTTTTGTAACCCGAACTTTTGGTGAATATCAATCCATAAATTTAAGGGTTCGGTCGCTTAACTGGGATAAGCTGTTCCTGAGCTGGTGGACTCTTTTTAGATCTATAGTACTAGACACTATGCAGGGTTCTTCACTGCTTCCGGCCCTGGTTATCCCCCGGGGGTCAACCACAGAGCTGTGGCCGAGAAAAGCAACCCCCTGGTTCAGCCCGGCACAGTTACAGGAAACCAGGTAGCAGATATTTTCCAGGGCCCTGGCCTGGTTCAAGGTGAGCCAGTTGGCCAGGCGGGGGAAGGGCCAGGCTGCGGTTACAAGAAAAATTTCTGCACCCAGGTCGAGCATGTAACGATATAATTCTGGGAAGCGCAGGTCGTAACAGGTCGATAAACCAAAGGTCCCCAGGTCGGTTTTTACCACCACTGCTTCTTCACCTGGGGTCAGCAGCTCTTTTTCCCGTGATCCATAGCTAAAAAGGTGAATCTTGCGATAGGTGCCAATTGTGGTGCCGTTATTGTCCAGCAAGACACTGGTGTTAAAGAGTTTGCCGCCGGTATTTTCCACGAAACTGCCGGCAAAAACGTAAGAATTTATTTCCCGGGCTTTTTCAGCAACTGCAGTAATGGTTAGGCCATCTAAAGGTTCACTCTCTTTTTGGTAAAGGTGAAAATTGAAGTAGCCGGTGTTCCAGATCTCAGGCAGCAGGATTAAGTCTGCCTCCGCGGCCAAATCCATTTGCTTTAAGGCATAATCAATCCGGTCTTGCCTGGTTTGCTGATCATTGATTTCCAACTGCAGCGAAGCTACCGTGAACAAATGTCATTCTCCTCTCGAGGGCATTTTAAAAAGAGGCTATTTACTATGGTAATTATAGCATACCCGGATTATGACAGGCAGTTTTAGCTTTTTACCGGGAAATTTTGGTGGTATCAGTGCTGCAGGAAGAAGGATATTGCTTTTTCGTTTAAGAATATCCCTACTGAACACTTTAATATCATTTAACTATTCCCGGGAGGGCTTTGATGAACAGGTTTAAAACTGGTGAGCACGCCGGGGTTACCTGGGTGCAGGGTCTGGCTGGATGGAGCAATTTTAGCATCAAGGTTTTTCTTTACCTGGTGGATGAGGTCTTGATCGATACCGGACCGGCCAGGCTTTCGGACACACTCCTTCCTTATTTGGATCAGCAGAAAATTGCAGCAATCTTGTTAACCCACTATCATGAAGATCACAGTGGCAATGCCCCCTACTTGGCAAGCCGGGGGATTCCTGCATATATAAATGCAATTTCATTAAAGCGCTGCCATCAGAAAACCAGGCTTCCCTTGTATAGAAAAATGTTTTGGGGAAACCGGGAGGCTTTTTTCCCTTACCCCNTGAATGGAGATTTTAAGTTTGGTGACTTAACCTGGGTGCCGGTTTTCACTCCCGGGCATGTTTTTGACCACCAGGCTTTTTACCTGCCCGAGAGGGGTTTTATGTTCACCGGTGACCTCTTTGTTACCCCGCGCCCCCGGATGATATTAAATACGGAGAACACCCCCCATATGATCGAAGATCTAAAAACAGTGCTTCGGTATGACTTTACCACTGTTTTTTGCAGCCATGCCGGGATAGTTGCCCGGGGAAAGGAAATGCTGCAAAAGAAGCTGGAATACCTGCAGGAAATTCAAGAGGCAGTGCTTCATCTTCATCACCAGGGCTGGAGTGTTTCTGAAATTACTCGCAAAATTTTCCCGGGCAGGGTCCTCCTGGAGTACCTTTCAGGCCGGGAATGGTCTGCCAAACATATGGTAAAAAGTATGATAACCGGTAAGGCCTCCGCGGCGATACCAAAGCCGCAAACATAAAAAATTTGCAGGCATAGTTGGCCTGTTTGATTAATTAATTTAATTAACCGGGTATTTATTTACTTGCTAACAAATGGCACCTGGCCTGCATTACTGCATTAAAAAAGATAGCCCGGACTTGCTTCAATTTAAACAGCGGAGTCCGCTCATTTTTTATGGTGTTTGAAACGGTTTCATCACTATTTTTGAAAACTTTGCACCAATTTCTAATAACCCAATTTAAAAATATAACAAATGACAGCTTTGCTATACAGGCAGTTTAACTAACAGCTCTTAAAAATTCGGCCAGGTTTTGTTATTGTCAAAAGAGGATCTGGTATAATTAAAACTGCAATAATTCCGGTAATATTCAGGTCCAGGCAACTTAATTATTGTATCAAAGGAGTGAAGGGGTGGCTATGAATTGACCCGGTCAGGTTATGCAGCTGAGGTAATAGAAAGGCTAAAGGGTGTAGAGGGTGAAATACAGCTTCAGCGCCGGGGCCGTGAATATGAAATAATTTACAACGGTGTCTTTCTGATGGCCACCTACAATGGAGCTTCAGAACAAGAGGCTGTCAGGGAAGCACTGCAGATTGTTTCCAGCCGGATTGCGGGGCCGTTAAATGTGCTTATTGGCGGTTTGGGTGTCGGTTACAGCCTTCGGGAAGCTTTGAACTGTGACCGGGTCGGCCTGGTAAAAGTGGCTGAAATTGAACCGGTCGTGATCAGGTGGAACCGAGATTACTTTAGCGAAGTTAATAATAGTGCCCTGCAAGATCCCAGGACCCTGGTGGTAGAAAACGACTTTCGCCGGGTGCTCGAAGAAGATGCTGCGCTGGTTAATAAAGGCCGCGGTATAAGCTACCATGTCATTATGGTTGATACAGATAACGGCAGCAGCTGGCTTTCTCTTCCTGCCAACAGCCTTATTTACAACCGGGAAGGGCTGCAGCTGATAAAAAACTGCTTGCACCCATATGGTGCAGCCTGCTTCTGGAGTGCCCGCCGGGAAGAAGATTTTGAAGTAAAGCTGCAAGAAATATTCAGCCGCTCAAGCTTTCGCACTGTACTGGAGAAAACAGGCAGAGAGGGCTGTTATTACCTGGCTGAGGTCTGTCCTGGTTAGGCAATATAATTACAAGCGCCACATTGATTTGCCTGAAGGTTTTTCACAGCCCTAATTTTACTGTACTCCAAATGAGAACTGACAGCGGGGCAATTACCGGGTATNAACTTCCAGGGTTTGATCAGCTTTTACGGTTGTCTAACTCTTCGAGTAAAAGTTTCATCACTTTTTTAGGACTGTCATTGATAACCACTTTTGCCTGCTGGTCATAAGGTGTAGGACCCTGGTTAATAATAACCAGGTTTTTACATTCATCGGGCAGCTGGTTTTCTGGGGAAGTCTTCATGGCAGAACCTATGATTACCATCAATTCAGCTTCCCTGGCTTCATCTTTAGCTTGGTAATAATCTGAAGGCAGGGGTTCGTCCGCAAAGACCACATCCGGCCTGAGCGGTTCTTTGCAGTCGGGGCAAAGTGGCAAGAAATTTCCTTCCCCACCATTGACCAGGACATCATCAATTGCCAGCTGCCGATTACACTGTGCACAACTGGCACTCCTCAGGGTGCCCCGGATTTCAAGCACTTGTTTAGATCCAGCTTTCTTGTGCAATCCATCAATATTGTCTGTAACAATGGTCTTTACCAGGCCCCGTTTTTCCAGTTCCGCCAGAATCGTGTGCACTTCGTTTGGCTCCAACCGGTAGATCATGCTGAAAAAAGGCTCACCTTCTTCGTAAAAAGATTGCGGATCGTCTTTAAACCGTTGGATGGTAAAGTCTTCAGGGGCAACCATCACCGGCAGTCCGTTACCCGGACTGGGTAAATTGTGGCTGTAGTCTTCAACTGAAACTCCTGCCCCGGTAAAAACTACTGTATTATCACTTTCATTAAGCAGGTCAGCTACTTTTTTCACTTTTACATACAGCTGTTCCATAAGATCAACTCCCCTTTTATTTTAATAAACGAACCGGACCAGTGGTTAGGTGATATACAGGATAAACAACTTGAATCCATTTAACTATAACATTGATTCGGACAGGACCTCAAAATATTACTTCCAGGCAGAGTAAAGCACCGGTATTTAGGCCGTAACCCCTGGTTTTCTCAGCAGTCGCTTTGTTCTATTTCGGTAACACATTCGGTTTTGATTTTTTCAACCAGGAACTGAAGAGCATCTATAACATGGGGCCTGATGTCGCCGCCGATGAGAACATACATGATATCATCTCCCACTTCGAGTTGGCCTTCATTAAGCCATGCCCTGACATAGAAGATACCGTTTAAATTATAGGTTTCAGTAATTGCTGTTTCAACTTTTGCTGCGTCGTAGGAAAATAGCATTCCCTTTACAGGGGGAATATCATCAAGCCCCTGGCGAACTTTTGCTTTTGGAGTTTCGCGAACCACCCCATTATGAGCCAAGAACATTCCGATCTTTGCAGCAGCTGGATCCGCTTTGGCTTCCCTGAGCCACTCTTCGATGGATGGTGGTGTTTTTTTATTAACCATGCCTTCTCATGTTCCTTTGTATAAGTGTTATCTTTAGTTTATCATACTTTTAAAAACCTGCCTCACCAGGTCCCCTTTTTTCAAAGGCAGCCTCCAGCAGTTCATCATTATCGACAGCATAAGTCAGGGCCTGTTGGGCCTGATCAAAAAAATCCCGGGGAAGCATTACAGCCTCCCCGGTATATGTAATGAGGTTAGACCAAACTATAAGCTTTCAATGATTGCTATTCCAGACCGCCGCTTTGTTGGTTTGTTTTAGAAAGCAGTGTTTTATAATACAAACGTAGCACAAATTGTAAAATAATAACACGTTAAGGGTAAAAAAATACCCCTGGTAACACGATATTCAATTATAGTATCACATTTACCTTATTCTATAACCCCCTTTAAATCCCTTCTAGAAAAAAGAAAAATCCAGGCTTTTCTAAAATAAATCTGTACTTTAGCCCTGTTTAAAGGACCGGGTCGCTTTTAAAGCATTTTTCAGGTAATCCTGGCATCGGCTGGTGGATACAACCATCTATATAATAGCCGTGACGATCCCGCCTGTGCACTTCCCACCTAAGTATGATGCTTCTCTACTATAATGCCGGCAAAGCCATTTATCTTTGCAAAGATACCAGCACTTAACCCGGCAATCCCTCCACCGATTACAACTATATTTTTCAATGTTTCTTCTCTCTTTTAATAAAAATGTTACTACCACACTTTTTTAAAGAAGTTAACTTCATCTTGATATGGTTCAACCAGTTTTTCCAGGTGCTTGAGTTCTTCAGGCTCCATCTGCCTGAATTCTTTAGCGATCCCGATGTTTTCTTCCATTTCATCCATGGTTGATATCCCTACAACAGCGCTGCTTACCGGGAAACTCAAGACGTAGCCGAGTGCTTTTTCCATGCTGTTAAGGCCATTGTCCTTAAATATCCGGCCGTAGGCTGCAATTTTCATAGCTATAATTCCCATATCCTTCTTTTTGGCTAAAGGCAGCACTTCTTCCTGGAAGGGTTGGTAATAGGGATCGGCCGGGTTTAGAGGAAGTAAAATACAGTCAAAATCATAACGTTCTATCGCTTCCAGCAAAACCTGCGGATTCTTGTGGCCGGTAACCCCGGTAAAGCGAATTAACCCATCCTGTTTTAACTTCTCCAGGGCTGCCAGGACTCCATCATCAGCCATAATATGATCAAGTTCATCTGCCGAATGAAGACCGTGAACCTGTAAAAGATCCAGGTAATCGGTCTGCAGCCTTTTCAGACTTTGATGAATTAGCGTCATCGTTCCTTCGTAGGTGCGATCAAGGGTTTTGCTGGCCAAAAATACTTCTCCGCGGCGATCCTTAATGGCCTGGCCGATATTTCTTTCACTACTGCCGTAGCTTGGAGCGGTATCAATATAATTAACCCCGAGATCCAGGGCCCGGTGGATTATTCTCTCTGCTTGATCACTGCGATCTGATGCAGCTATAGTAAAGGCACCGCCCAGCCCTAAAATACTAACCATTTCACCGGTTTTACCAAGCTTTCTAAGCGGCATTCCTTCCCGGCCCTTTGCTTCCTCTTTTTCCTTTGCTTCCTCTTTTTCTATTTCTTCCTCGGCTGGTTCTTTTTTTTCAGTTTTTTCTACTTCTTTCTCGGTCTCTTCTTCATCTTCTTGATCAAGCCCTATAAACCTGGCACAACCGGCCAGTCCCAGGACAGCCATCGCTGCAAGGATCAGCCTGACCAACCTGCGCCTGCTTAACTTTTTGGCCAATCCCTTGCTTATTATATCTTCACAGCTTTCTTCTTTACCGTTGAACACAGCATTAACCTCCTTACACTCCGGTCAATAAATCGTTCAATATGGCCGCACCGGGCCACAAGCCTCAAAAACGGGGGCACCACTTCAGGTCCACTGCTAATGCGAAACCTACCCCAGCCTTCCAGGGTATACAACAGGTCGGCCGGCGCTCGGCTGCATCCCCGGTTACCATTATATTATATAAATTTGTGTTTTTCCTGTTAATTACCGGCATATGATCATATAATTAAATAAGAAAAACAAATTCCTGTCTATCTTTTCATTTATCTTTGCGGATCACCGGTTTTGTGCTGCCTGGCAATGTTTCNTGGCCCATCGGTGATGCTAAAGCTTCTGGAGGATGATTACACCGATGTTGAGAACACTATTCTACACGCCGCAATCGAAGATGGGCCGGAGGATTGTCATCTCGGTCCTGGTCGTCTTTGCAATAGTAATAGGCCTGCTGGTTATTCGCCCCTGGGCTGCGCCCCATCCCGACGATGTGGTGACCGTGCAGCGCGGCGAATCGATCCAGGCAGCGATTGATGCCGCCGAGGCAGGAGATGTAATCTTTCTTGTCCGCGGTGAATTTAACGAAAGCATTGTGATTGACAAACCACTAACTCTGCAGGGCAGTGGTGTGGGAAGAACAGCCATTGACGGCGAAAGGGGTTCCGGGCCCGTCGTGGAAGTTTTATGCCGGGGCACTGGCCCGATTGACGTCAAGATTGAAGAACTGACCATAACAGGGTCTGGTTTAGGAAGCATCGTCGAAATTAGCAGCCAGGGTAGGCTGGAGCTTAAAAACTGCGCCATTTCGGGCCGGCACCAGGGGGTGCAGGTCTCCGATTCGGCCAGGATCATTCTCACCGGCTGCACCGTATCTGACAGCGCCCAGCGCGCTCTCACCTTGACAGATTCAGCCCGGGCCAGTATCACGGACTCTCGGATTGAGGAAAACGGTCGATTCGGTCTCTGGCTTGACAGCTCTGCCCAGGCCACTTTATCCGACTCTGAGGTGTCAGATAACGGCGATCATAGCTTCTGGCTTCGCGACGAAGCACGGGTGGAGCTTACCAGTTGCTCGATTTCCGGTAACCGGGGGCATGGAGTCTGGCTGATGGGGCAAAGCGAAGCGCAGTTACTAAAGTGCCAGGTCACTGGGAACAGCGAAAATGGCATACTGGCTGAGGATTCGGCCAGAGTGGAGATGACCGATAGCAAGATAGTGTCCAGCTGGCACGGGATTGAGCTTTTCTCCGAAGCCCGGGCTACCCTCACCGGTTCCACTGTTTCTCAAAGCATAATCAGCGGTATCAGTGTCCAGCACTCCGCCCACATAACTATCTCCGCTTCCAATATCTCCGACAACATTAGGGGTGTGTGGCTCAGGGGAGAAGTGGTAGCAGACATCATTGACAGCCTTATCGAAGAAAACGAGTTATTTGGCATCTATTCCAGGGATGAGGCTGAGGTTACCGGTGGCGGCAACCGGTTCCGCGGTAACGGGGTCGACCTGGTGGGCAACCTGCCGGGGGCGCTGCGGATGCCTTTAAGAGAACCGGTCGAGACCAAGATCACCTGGCCCGATGAAGACTATGATTCTCTCCAGGAAGCGCTTGATGCTTTGGTTCCCGGCGGAAAGCTCCTGCTTGAGCCGGGGGAGTACACCGCCGGACTTACTGTGGGAAAGGAAGTGGCGATCGAGGCTGGTGGCGGACAGGTAACACTGAGGGGAAAGAGCGATGAGCTGCCTGTGCTCTCGCTGGTAGACGGAGCCGACCTCCATCTTTCTGGAGTCTCGGTCAGCGGAGGTTCGGAAGGACTGCTGATCTCCGGTGCGGCCAGGGCCGTCCTCGTCAACTGCACTGTCTACCAAAATTGGGAAGGTATCAATCTTTCGCATTCGTCCTCCGTGGAACTCGTCGCATGCCGCATTGCTGAAAATGAACGGCGCGGGATTTTCGCAGGAGGCGAGGCTCAGGTTGCAGTCGTCCGCTGTACTATATCCGGTAACCATGAGGCCGGGGTTGCTGCGACAGATTTTGCCGGGGTAACGATTAGCGACAGCATGGTTACCGGGAATAGAGGAGGAGGTATTCTGCTTTGGGGCTCCTGCCGGGTGACCCTGGAAGGAAATACAATTACTGAAAACAGCAGATTTGGCGTGAGCACCAATGAGCCTCCCTGTTTCCCCACAAGCCGCTGGTCCTTCCATGGCAGCATATCGGGTAGCGCCAACACCTTCGAGGGCAACCGCAGGGGCGATGTGTGTCCACCGGAGCTGGAGTTCCTCGGCACCGCAGAAGGCGGCGAAATGGACCTTCTTCCCTAGACTGGGCCTGCCGCTTTGAGTTAGTTACGGGCCGGCTGCCTCACCTCTGCCCGTGGTAAATCAGACCGAAAGCCTGCTATTATATCCCCGGTAGAAAAGTAAACTCTTATCTATAAATTACCGGCTTTTCTTTCTCAAATCCGGCTTTTAAGGCTGAGATTTAAGTGATGAAAAGCTAGAATATTTACCGCTGAAATAGATGAAGCCAACCGTGAGGAGAAGGACTGCTGTGCCCATCAGGAACCAGCTGAGGGCATAGGTGCCGCTCAAGTCGGCAACCAGGCCGAACAAAGGCGGAGCCAGGACCGTGGTCGCCCGGGGGAAAATCAGGGCCAGGCCGGTAACCACCCCGATGTAGGACTGGGGCACCTGTTCACTCACGGTGGTGAAATATAAAGTGATTATGCCCAGGACGCAAAAGCCAAGCAGGAAAGAAAAGGCCAGGATCGCATAAGGTGGAAAATCAAACCTGCTCACCACCAGGCCGAAGAAAAAGGACTGGAGAGCGATCAGAAGGCCGAGCAGGGCCAAACCCTTACGCCTGTCACCTTTAAATACCTTGTCGTTGAACAGCCCCCAGGCGGGTTGGCCGATCACTCCCCCGATGTGGAAAAGGCCCAGCCCCAAACCGGCCTGGCTGGCGCTAAAGTTTATATCCCTGGTCAAAAAAATTGCAAAGTGGCCGGTTATCGAAGAAATGCTCAGGCCGAAAATAATACCCATCGAAAATATAGAGAGGAGGTAGCGGTTGCGCAGCAGAAAGAACAGGTCTTCTTTTAAGGAACCGGTTATTTCTGGGGGGGAGTCAGTTTTTCCGTTGGCATGGATTACCCGGGGCCGGTAGAATTTATAAATAACAAAGGCGACGAGGACTGCAAGTAAACTGCTGAAAATAAGGGCTGTGCGCCAGCCCAGCATTTCTCCGAAAAAGGGTAAAAGAACGGCCCCCAAAAAACCGCCCACTCCTCCCCCGGCATAGACAATGCCCAAAGAGGTGCTTCTTTTTGAGGGCTCGACAATTTCGAATAACCCCTTGTTTACAGAAGGGGTAATGAGGCTCAAGGCAATGCCGGTAAACAGAGCCAGGATCAGAATAAGCGTGTAATGGGGTGACAGGGAATGCAAAAACATCATCAGCCCGGTCACGGCAACCCCGAGAATCAGGCCTTTTTTGGTCCCCAGGTAATCTACAATCCGACCGCTAAAAATGGAGAGCAAAACAGTGCTTATAAAGTAAAAGCTGGAATAAAAACCAACCTGGGTCCGGCTGATCTGAAATTCTTCCTGGACCAGGGGAAGCATGGCCTTGAAGCCCTGGATATTGGCAACCACGGCAATATAAGCGGTAGAAAATAATAGTATGGTCAGCAGGTTTTTGTTTGCTCGGGCGAACTGGATCATTGCTTTCATTTGGTTTTACAGCAGCTCATAATATGGTTTCGACTCAACAGCATGCATCCTCCATTTAGGTTGTGGGCAGCGGCGGGCAGATCGTATTAATCATTGAAACGCTGCTTCTTAGATAAGTTCATGCCAGTTATATATAAACGGTCATCAGCAGTAAGGTGGAAAAGATAACCACATCCTGCAAGAAATGAATGATCCAGGAAGCGGCCAGTCCCCCGGTTTCATACATGCTCCGGCACATGAACCAGCCGAGAACTCCACTCATAACCACCCCGACCACCCCACTGGGTGCGCCGTAATAGTGGGCTATTCCGAAAAAAACAGCAGCAACCATGACGATCTGATTTTTCGGCAGCACTGCCTTCAGCGGTCCGAGCACTGCATTTCTGTATACAATACCTTCGCTAAAAGAATTAACCAGAGCCATTAAAATAATTAAAGGCAGGTAGCTGATTAGCTGAGCCAGTGTATCGGTTACTGTAAAACCGGTTACTGTAAATATTGTCAGCAGAAAGGTACCCAGAGCAATCAGGACGGCTGAGATAACCGATAGCTTTCCCCAGCTGATCTGATCTTTTTTGATACCCAGCCATTTAATTTGGTCTGCTTTTACCGACAGGTCACCTGCTGCCAGGTAAACTTCCCGGGGTGACCTGTACAACAGGAGTAATACACCGATCACCGGTATAATTCCAATGAATTTTAAAAGGATAGCCCCGCCAAAATTCCCGCTGAACGTACCTGGATCAAATGTAGACTGCCACCAGGCCAGCCCGCCGATATAACCGGTAAACAGCGAGGCAGCGATAATGGTTACCAGCACCACCGGATAGCGGGCAAGCTGTTTCAGTTCCGGTGATAATCTGCAGGCTATAGCGGCAGCCGCCAAAACTGCCAGTTTAACATAAGGCAGCCATACCGGCCTGGTTCCGGTCCATTCCTGAAATATAATATCGGGTAGAATGGAGGCAACCAGGGTTAAGACAATGGTTAAAAGTAACTTTTTATTCACGGTAATCACTCCTGCAAAAATAAAAATTTATTTATCCTGTTCTTAAATGTCCGGCCCCTATCCCGCGCTCATAACGCTGTAAAAATCCGGCAGCAGCTGCCAGAGCAGGCCCGGTAAGCAGGCTTACCTTAGATCATCCTTCAGCCACTGGATTTTTCAACAGGCGCCGCGGCAACCCGGTTTCTTCCTTCTTTTTTAGCCTGGTATAAAAGCCCATCAGCTGTTAAAAGAAGATTTTCCAGCTTGCTCTTTTCACCGGGAACGGCTGCCGTAACCCCTAAGCTAACGGTAACAAAGTCAGAAACCGGGGATTTTTCATGCTCAATTCTTTTGTCTTCCACCGCTTTCCTTATTTTAACGGCCACTGCTGATGCCCCCTCAAGATCGGTGTTGGGCATGACAATGGCAAACTCCTCGCCTCCATACCGGGCCACCAGGTCAGCAGGGCGGTGGGCATGATCGGAGAGAATTTTTGTCACCGCTTTAAGACAGTCATCCCCGGCCAGGTGCCCATAGAAGTCATTATAGGGCTTAAAATAATCTATGTCCACCATAATTAGGGCCAGCGGCGCATTTTCGCGTTCCATCCTCAACCATTCGGTTTGGAGGTACTCATCCAATTGACGCCGGTTGGCAACTTTTGTCAGGTCATCGGTCATGGAAAGCTCCTTGATTTTTTCGTACTGCCTGGCATTTTCGATAGCCAGGCCGCAAATATTGACAATCTTGGTGGCCAGGTTAAGGTATTTTTCCCGGTGTTGAGGAAGATCAAATTCCACAAACTCTATTTCGCCCAGCAGCTCGCGGCTTCCCCGTACCGGCAGGATAAATCCGGTGTCGTTTTGCCTGATTTCTGTTGAGATAGACCCTGACCCTGTTTCTGAGGCCCCCCTGAACAGGACTTTTCTTGGGGCAAATAGCATGGTAAACATGTCTTTAATACCGTCGATGACCTGATCTTCAGACTGCAGCCTGGCCAGGGAGTTAAGGAGTTCTAAGGCCATAGCAAAATCTGCCATTTCTTTTTGGCCAATATCACCGGTTTCATTTTGCTGTGCCCCCCGGGCGGCAAGCTGGTTTTTTTGTATTATATTGCAAACCAGTAAGTCCAGGTATTTTAAACCGACTTTAACCGATTCAAAGGGCAGGTTGATGTAGGAAGCAAATTCATTTAAGTTTAAAGCGGAGTTTTGATCAACCATGGTATCAAGCAAAAGGACTCTCTTTCCTGAGTCATGGAAAAAATCCCGGGCAGTTTTTCGGTTAAAACCCCATTGTTCAATAATTTCAGGCCATTTTTGCAGCCAGCCCGGAGTAATTAGGTAACATCCTTTTTGCTGGTAAAAATCGACCAGCTCTGGATTGACGATAAAATGAAAGCACTGATTGAACCGGTGCTGATCGCGAATTAAAATATTTTTTTCTTCAGCAGGGAGCTTTTTGATGCAGCCGCCGCATAATACATTTAAGAAGTCGTAATCCTGGTTGGTTAACAACCCGGTTTTCAGCTCTTCCCATTCCAGGGGAGCCTGGCCGCAGTGACCCTTGAAAAAAAGAAACTGCACCTCCGGGTAGCGCTCTTTGTATTTAAGGTGTTCGATTTCCCGCTGGTAGTGCTCGCAAAAAACAAGAATACCTTTAGTCATAATTGATAGCTATGTTCCCTCTTTTTTAGAATAAGAACCGTACTTGTTTACGGCATTGCTGATTGCCCCGAGGACCTCGTCACTAACCTGATAGGGTATTTCACCGTGATTGTCGGACAGAATGAACCCGCCGCCTGAAGCGGCTTTATCGATTGCTTCCCGAACCGCAAGCTCTGCCTGATTCCTGTTCCAGTTGATCATTTCCAGGCCATTCAAATTACCAATCACGGTTAACCTGCCCCGGCAGGCTTTCTTTAGCTCAACCAGATCTTCTTCTGCACTCACCCCGATTGCCCCGGTTTTAGTTTTTACCAGGTCATCGATGATCGAAAGGGCCCTGCCGGAAGCCAGGTGAGTAGCTACCGGGCCTTTAATGCGGTTAATTGTTTTCACAGCAACCGGGAATCCTTTGCTCAGGAACAGCTCCCGCGGCACAATGGTCGGAGAGGAGACCGGGTCGAAATAGGTGATAGCAGTAGCCCCTGCCTCCAGCTGGGCATTGGCCCAGTCGGCACAAAAATCGATATTAACCTGCATCAGTTTTTCAAAAAGCCCGGGTTCAAACTGCATCAGCTCCAGGTATTGTTCAAACCCCATCTGCATTACCGGCACGGAAAAAGGTGAAATGGCCACTCCAAGCACAGGCACTTCCCCGGCCGATTCTTCGTAAAGCAAATTAATGGTTTTTAACACCTCGCGCAGGTGCGCAGATTCTGCAATTACAGGAGGTTCAAGCGCAGTAATATCTCCTGGTTTTTTAATAAAGGGTTCCCCGGAGTTTGGGGCACCCTGATCATAGTAGACAACCTCCCCGCCCCAGGCCTGGATTTCCACGGGAGCATGAAAAAAACCAAACAGGCAGTCATGCCCGTATTTACGGTATAGCCGCAGCTGGCCTTCTACTACATTTTCGGCCCTGGAATAATACTCCTTTAAGGTTAAACCGAGTTCCTTTGCTCCGTGCATGGTCAACAACAAAAATAAGGGAACCCGGTCCGGTTCTTTATGGCCCATGGCAGTTAGGACTCTTAGCATGGAGTTCATGTATACTGGGTTGCTCATTTTTTGCCTCCATTAAATGAACTGGCGATACGCAGAGCGTCGGCAGCGCTAAATCCGGCAAAATCAGCGCCTAATCCCTGCCAGAGCCCGTTATCCAGGCGGAAAGGAGCCCCGCCGACGGCAACTTTTACAGCAGGGCACTGGTAACGGATCTGCTGAATTACCTCTTTTAAACTCAAAGCAGAAGAAAGCATCAGCACTGAAACTAACAGCAGCTCGACCTGATCTTCACAGGCCCGCTCAACCAGTTCTTTTTCATCAACCCGGTCGTAATCAGTGACTATATAGCCGCCTGACCTTAAGTGCGATAGCACTATCCTTTTGCCCAGCGCGTGGTAATCGTTAAGAAGGGCGATGGCCATTTTCGGTTTATCCTTTCGGGCAAACCTTTGCTCTCCCGGCAGGCTTTCGATCAGTCTTTCACATATTTTCCCGCTCATGTAGACCTGGGAAAGAGCATATTCTCCCTTTTCCCAGCCGTCGCCAATCTGATCAAGAACCCTGGTCAGCACTTTTTCTACAAATTGCAGTGAAGTATACTGCTGCTTCGACTCGTTCATCAGGCCCCTGGCCGCTGCTTCGTCACTGGATAACAAAGCTTCTTTAAAATGCTCAGCAATAATGTCCATCGTTATTCCTCTGAATCTCAATTTTATTACAAAAACCATTAAATATTACAATCAGTAACAGGTCTCTTAAACCTGAGCATTGCTGTTACCGATTATAGCATATAGATTTATAATTCGACCATTTCCGTGATTAATTACTTATAGGGCTACTGCTTCTTGTTCCAGACGCATTTTATGTTCCAGCATCTTTTGAATAAGGGGATGAAATATCTTTAAGTCCGGGTTGGTCAATAGCTGTTCCAGCTTGTAACTATAATTTTCATCAAACGGCTGCCCCTGGTCCAGATGTTTGAGGTAAGTATCCACATCCATATACATTGGTTGAAAGAATATCCCTGTTTTTTTGACCAGGTTATACCAGATGGTTATACCGCCGAAATCCAGGTCTCCCCAGTGATAAAAATTGGCCCGGGGATTGTTATCTTGTAGATAATGATAGAGCTTTTGAAGCAGTTCACGGCGAGGTGGATTATGGTACCCACCGAGGTAGAGGACTAAATGGCCTGCAGGAGCATTGTATAGATAGTGATAAAAGGAAGTCTTGTTTTCCACGGTGACCACGGCCTCGGCGGCACATGCCTCTACTTGTATTTCTTTGGCCATTTCCGAGGAGAGGCCGAGATCGGGATAAAAGGCGGAAAGATCTACCCGCCCTCTTTTTGTAGAAATAATTAAAGGCCCCGAAAGATTTATATGGGTCGGATTATCAACGATCCCTTTTTCGGCAAGGATCTCGGCTTTATCTTCGCTTGCTTCATAGTTGTTCAAGTAGTAGGTTTTCAGGATTTCTACCAATGGTCTTTCCAGTTCCTGCCAGCGCTTGGAATTGCCGTATAAGCGAACACTTAGCAAACGTTTGGGAATCTCGCTTTTCCTGGGTTCAAAAAAGGCATGGAGCCCTTGCAAAACCTGGATTAACTCCTCTTCGCGCCCGGGTTTGATCGGAACAGGCAGTGTTTTTAGCTGATCCAGATCGGCACGGATGCTACTGTAAAAGTGCTCCAGTTCGGGCGGTGCGCTTTTACTCCACTTTTCCATGATTTTAGCGGTAGATCGATACAGCTCTTTTTTCGATCTGCGTTCAAGGAGGTCATAAATATCATCAAGGTTATCTTCATTGAGAGCTATGCGCTCCAAGTACTCTCCCACGTTAAACTTTTCCCAATCCAGGGCAATCAAGTTTTCTTGTTCCAGTTGCTGCGCTTCCGAGTTAAACAGGAGGCGATAACTGCTGTCACTGACGTGGTAATAATCAGGAAAACTGCGGGTGTCAATTTTTAACATAGTTCTGCGAGAACTTTTCTGCCTGGCTCCATAATCCCGGCGTTTTTCGTAACGATCAAGAAGATTATTCAAGATTTCCTTTTGGAGGTTACTGAGTTTTAATTTGTGCATTTTTCAACCCCGCTCATTATAAACGGTATAACAAAAATGGATTTTAAATCCCTGTTGAAATAATGGCCAGGGACACTTGCAGAAATAGGAATAAAATCATCCCCTGTGGCAGAAAATAGTAGATATATAAACATATTATCCAGTTGGCAGGGTGGTCCTATCTTTTGAGTTCTCTTTCTTTAGCTTCTTGTACCTCTGCTTTTTGCTCCGCCTCGATCAATTCCCGACGTGTTACTTTTTCGATAAAACTGGAGAAGTTTTCTTTCATCACTACCAGGTTGGTATTCATGTAGGGGACTATTAACTGAATCCGCCCGGTTGGGGCCACTATCATTGCCTGAAAACCCAGCTTTTGCATAAAGCGAATCGCTTCTTCAATCCGGTCGGCATCCATCCGGTTAAAAGCTTCGTCAAAAACCACCAGGCGCAGTTTATCACTTTGCCGATAGAGCTGGTAAACCTGGTAAAAAGAGGCCAGGATCGCTACATAGAAGGGAACCTGGGTTTCTCCCCCGGACTTGTCCCGGGCTACCTTGGAAAAGGAGCTCTTATTACCCATCTGGTCGGTGATTATAATATCAAAATCCAGGTAGGTACGGTAGTCGGTAAGCGCATGCATGGTTTCTTGGAGCTCGCTGTCCCGGTTTGCGATTTCATTAAACAGATCATTGATGGCGTGGCCATATTTTTCATAAAAGGCGGGCCTGAAAATTGATCCTTCATATACCCCGGAGTCCATAATCATATCATAGAAGTGCTTGGTTTCCGCTTTGGCCATAAGGCTGAAACGGTATTCCTCGGTGCCAAACCGCATCCCCTGCAAAGCCCGGTTCAATTCCTTAATTTCTTCCCGGGCCAACTTGATATATTCACCCAGGCGGGCAATAAAGTGTTCCTGGAAGCTGTGCTCCGCTTTTTCCCGCGCCTCCCGGGCCTGCTTCTCATAATCCTGCAGGTGGCTGTCGATTAAAGTACGGTAGCGCTGGTTAAAAGCGCGGTTATCCTGACTCTCGGGATCGCCCGGGAAATTATAACTGTACACATATTCGGTGCGCATTTTAATTAGTTTATTTCTCTGGTTGTTGATTTTGGTATTGATCCCTTCCCGGTTTTTGCTGTAGTTTTGATAGAGCACCTCCGGTTTCCGCTCCTGCGCTTCGTTTTTCCACTTGTGCCGGCACTGCTCTAAGATGTCCTCATTCAACTGCTCTTCAAACCGGGTTAATAACTGCTGCGCTTCTTTTTCTTGCCTGGCTAAATTTTCAAGCTGCTGGTTGATATACTGAATTTTGTATTCTACACCACCCAGGTCTTTGTTCAGATCCTGCAGCTGTTCATCCAGTCGGTCTCTTTCCTGCAATTTTTGAGCATATTCTCCCTCAAGGCGTTCATATTCGCTGAAATCAAGAGAAAGAAGTTCCTTTTGTGCCTTTTCAAGCGCAGCAGACAGTTTTTCTTTTTCCTGCAGCTTGCCTATTTCTTCACTCCAGTATTTGTAGCGATCGCTCTTGTCGGTGGAGAAAGAATCAGCCGGAGCGGAAGCTTGCAGGTTTCCTTCAATTTTTACCCGCTGCCTGCCTGCTTCTTCCAGAAGACGCCTGGTTGTTAACAACTGGGTCCGGATCGCTTCTTTACCGATGTAGGGGGTTTCGTAGCGGCTGCGGGGAATCTGCCGGGCGGTATGGTTTTGATAAAGCATGCAGCTGTCTGTGATCGAGCGCCGGAATTTTTTCAGTTTCCGCTCTGAATCGCACTTTATAACCGAGCCAAGGAGGCGGTTTGCATACGCGGACACGTAGTCAATGGAGGCGCTTATCTCTTCGGCCAGGCTGTTTTGGTCGGGTTCACGCTTTTCCTGCAGCAGTTTACCGGTATTTACCAGTCCCACTCGCTCGATGTGAAGAGTGTACTTGTGATTCTCATAAAGGGACAGTGCTTCGTCAAAAAAGGCCGGCGGAACCAGCAGGTCAAATTTTTGGGTGTGCAGGTAACCCTCGATAGCATTACGCCAACGCTCGTTATCTATATCGATCGCTTCGCAGAAAATGTGCACGGGAACCGCCTGGCCCCCTGCCTCGGCAAGGTTTTCTTCAAGAACCCCTTTTAATTTCATGGTAGGCGATTCTTTACCAAGAACCTGGTTGTTTTCTAAATCACCGATCATTTTCTCAAGACGGGCTTCCTCCTGGCGTAAATCCTCTTTTTCTTTCTGCCACTGATATTTTTGCAGTAAGAGCCAGCTTATGGCTTCGGCCCAGGCCTCGGTATAAACGGCAGTTTTTTCCGGAAATATCACTCCACCAGATTCCGCGGCCTGTGACCAGGCCTCCTTTGCTTCTAAAAGAACCCCGGTTATTTCTAGAGGCGCATTCAGGTTGCGGAGAATATCAAGGAGTTGTTCAAATTCTTTTGCCTCGGCTTTAAAGTGGTGAACCAGGTTCTCTTCCAGTATTTCTCGCTCTTCTAACTTTTCGCGGAGCTGTTGCAGGTGGCGATCAAGTTCTTCTTCTTTCCGCTTGGCTTCATTTTCCCCCATCAGGACTTCAAGATTACGTAAAGTTTCTTTTATTTGTTCCTTGTTGACACGGGCCTCGTCAATCTGCTTTTGAAGTTCTTCTTTACGGTCAAGGAATTTATTCTTTTCCTGTGCTTTTTCCCTGCTTTCATTTAACTTGACTTCATAAGCACCCCTTGAGACCATGTAATCGTTGATTTTCAAGGTGTCATGTAATTTTTCTATATCACTGTAGCAGGTTTCAATTTTTTCTAAAGCGGCAATTTCATTTTTTGTATCTTCAATCATCTGCTCCACCTGGCGGAATTTCTCGAAGTATTCCTGCATGTTTTCCACATCCAGGTGATGCTCTTCCAGGATATAGTCGTAGACAAAGCTGCGCAGTTCGGTGATCGGGGAAAAAGAAATTCCCTTGGTAAAAAGAGAGAAAAATGATTCTTTTGCCCCCCCGAATAGCTGCCGCAAATCATAGATATAGCGGTTGAGATCGTTACGATACTGCTGGAATTTAACGTCTCTGGCCTTGAGGTAATCGAAAAATTCTCCCCGGTTGCGCAATTCCTGGGGACTTTTGAAAAAAAGCTCGTCGTGAAGGTGCTCTTCGTCAATGCGGAAAAAAACATGTTCTTCTTCGCCGGTAGTATGGTAATAATCAAAAGCCACCCCGATTAAATAGGGTGTATTGGTGGTGGTCCTGGTAATTTCCAGGACAATATAGCTGGAAAAATCCTCGTTACGCAAATAATTGGTCTTTCCTTCCACACCTGTTTTACCGCGTAAATAAGTGCGTATGTCCCTGGTGGTGCGGTCCTCCATCGCTGAAGAATTGAACCGCACTTTTTTCAAATTGCCGATGATTACTACCTGAATAGCATCTATTAGTGTGGATTTGCCAGCTCCGTTATCGCCGGTAATCAAAGTGTCGCCGTCAACCGGGATAGTTTCATTAGTGAAAAAATGCCAGTTAATCAGCTTGATTTTGGTCAGGTGCCTCATTGTAATCCTCCAATTCCAGGCCCGCTAAAGGATCTGCTTCATCTTCAAATTCACTCTGCTCCCGTAACCAGTCGGCAAGCGTTTCCAGGTCTCCGGGATTTATAACCAGCAGCAGGGAAGGATAAAGAACGTAAACCGCCTCTGGATCCCGCCAATGCCCGCTTTTTAAATCAAGCAGGGAGAACGAACTGAACAGTTTCAAACTGTACTGGGTATCTTCCCGGGAAGGCAAACGCTTCCTGATCTGCAGGGCCATATATTTTTCCTGGATCTCCTGTCCGCTAACCAGCACCTGCTGAGTTAAACGAAGATCACGCCTTTTTTCATCGTAGAGCAAACGCAGAATAATTAAAAATATAGTTTCTTGCAGGTTAAAATTGCGGCGATTACGTTCATCCATGTTGTACAGCTGGATAACCGCATGTTGTTTTTGTAAATAAAGGGTCCAGCGTGACATCTCCAGGTAGCGGGTAAACAGTTCAAAATGCTTTTCCACAAAGCGGTAGTGCCGGCGATCCTCATCCCGCTCGTAAACCAGGTAGGTTTTGGCCAGCAACAAGTTCAACGTTTCGCCGAACTGCTGTTTTTCATTGTCGGTCAGTTGTTGGTATAATGGATCCAGGTTGCTCATACCGCTTTCCTTTCTTAGCTGTTCTTTTTGACAATGGCCAAGTCCGGCAGCCCTATTTTGCCCTTATCCAGGTAAACTGTGCTTCCCCTTGGGCCGGTAAGCTTGTAGCGGGCCCGGCGGGAACGGCTATAAAGCAATATATAGATAAGCTTAACCCAGTGTTCCCTGGTTTGGAGGGGGCTTTCGCTTAAAGTCAAGGATTTTTTCCCTTCGAGCAGGGTGTCCACATAGCGGTTGATATCATCAACGGTTACTTCTTCCTGCACCCTTTTTTGGAACCGTCTCAATTTGCCGGCTCTAATGTTTTGATCTATTTCAACAAGCTTCAAGGGTTGGGGGTTATGCGATTTTTTGTTCCTGGCGGGCATTTTTACGCTTAATTCGTCTGCGGTTTGTTGAGGAAAAATATTGATGCTGCGGCTTAATTCTCTCGGGGCTTCCAGTTTTTCACCTTTTTGCCCGGCTTCACGGGCTAAGTGGCGCAGCAAAGCTACCAGATGCTTTTCCACGCCCCGGCCCTGCTGGAGCTGAAACCGAAGTTTTTCAACTGCCGAGCGGGCGTACTGCTTGTTACGGCGATCGATTTCCGACAGGATCTCGTCCATACCGGTAAAAGATTCTTCGATATAATCAAGCCAGCCGTAGATCCTGTTCTCTCCTTCAATACGGGAATAGACCTGCTTTTCTTCAACCATTTGCTTGGCCTGGTTCATAATCTCTACCCGGTTAACCTTCCATTCTTTGACCCGGCTTAGAATTCCGGTTCGGTATTTTGAAATGTTTTCAGAAGTTTTAAGCCGGTAGTATTGTTCGCCCAAAATCTGAGTTTGGTACTCATCAAAAATCTGACTGATAATTTTGTGCGGATCATTATATTGCAGCATTTTTTCAGTATATTTTTTGATACTATGGTTGAGGCTGGTCAGCCCTTTAATCAGCTCGGCGGTTGATTCCTGGGCCTGCTGCAGGGCCACGTAGCTGAGGCTGTCTTCCCCGGTCAGGTTCTGGTAGACGCTGAGAACCCGCCCCCGAAACTCCATCCGGTATCCGGTTCGGATTTTATCCAGGGTTTCCAGTAACAGCAATGAATAATCAGGTAAAGATATCTTAAAAGTATAATCGGGGTTCTGTTCCTGGATCACCCATTGGGTATCGATAAATTTACGCAGCATCTGGGCGGATCGGTCCCGCATACTGTAGCCGGCTGTTTCTATTTCTTCATCTTCTTCAAACCACTGCGTGGAAAGTAATTCTTCACTGCCGGCCGATTCAAGATATTCACAAAAAAGATCAATGACGGTTTCACGGGGAATAGTATAAATGGTTCGGCGGTATTGATCATATATTAACAGCAATAAACAAGCGTGCAGATCTTTGAGCGGGCCGGCCAAAATCGAAAACAGGTTTTCAGGTATATGAGCAAACAGGTTGCTCTCTGACCAGTTATTAGATGTTCTAAAGGTTGGATCATTCGTCATTTGAGTCATTTGGACCACCTGGATGAACTAAGTGAACATAGCTGCGCAGCAATAAAACTCCGTGCCACATTCATAATCCGATTATAACACGGTTTAGCAGTATTAATTAGCCCCTAATTGCTTCAGCGGCCTGCCAAACTCACTTTCTTGCCTGCAGACTTCAATAATGTCATAATTGTCATAGAAGGTTTTTTAGCAGGCAGAGCACCTGCTTGACTCAAACCGGACCACCAGACATATTTACTATATTTCAGGGAGGCTGATTAAATATGAAAAAAGGCAGAGAACTGACAAAGGTAACCCTGGTTAAATCTGACCAGAGGCATGAAGCCCTAAGGCGCAGTATTGAACTGTTAAACCATAACCCTGTGCGGGAGAAAGAAGTGGTTTTAAAACCGAATTTCAACACCGCTGATCCTTATCCCGGATCAACCCACCCGGAATCACTGAGGGAGATGATCATTTACCTCAAGGAAATGGGGGCAAAAAAGATTACCATTGGTGAAAGAAGCGGACCGGTGGACAGCGCTGAAGTAATGGAAACCTTAGGGGTTATCCGCATGGCCGAAGAACTGGGCGTAGAAGTGGTCAATTTTGATCAGCTCCAGCCCGATGAACTGGTTAAAGTTGATCCGCCGGGAAGTCACTGGCAGGACGGCTTCCTGGTGCCGCGGATGCTCAAGGAGGCCCAGTGTGTGGTGGCGCTGCCCTGTCTGAAAACCCACCAGTTCGGGGGCATATTCACTATGGCCCTGAAGCTGGCCGTGGGCATAGTCCCCAAGGCGGGCAACAATTACATGGCTGAACTGCATCGCTCCCCCCACATGGGCACCCTGATTGCTGAGATCAATACCGGTTATCACCCCGATCTGGTCGTCCTGGATGCCATGGAGGCTTTCGTGGAGCAGGGGCCTATGACCGGAAAAAGGAAGCCGGCCGGCCTGTTTGTTGCCGGGACCGACCGTATCGCTATCGATGCAGTGGGTCTGGCCATCTTAAAAGAGTTGGGCTCAACCCCGGAGGTCATGAACAAACCCATCTTTGCGCAGGAACAGATCGCAAGGGCGGTCGAGCTGGGCCTCGGGGTAGATTCAGCCGAAAAAATCGAGCTGGTAACCGGCGATGCCGAAAGCGCTTCTTATGCTGAAAAAATCCGCAGCTTTCTTGATTCTTAAATAATTGCGGGCAGGAGACAGCCGCGACTGACCTTAACCCGATTTGATGGACACTGAGAATGGCTGACCAGTGAACCTGGTATAATAAACTGGACCTTAAGTTAAGAGAAAAAGGTTTTCACTTCGCAACCTGAGTATTCAAAAGCTTCTTTGGCCAAAAGATGAGCATCTTTACGGCTTTTTTACTCTACAATCAAAGGATAGTGAGTAGAATTAGTTTTGATTATTCTTCAAATATTCTTTAATTCTTTCACGATTTTCGTTTTCTTTATCTCCTTTATAATAAAGTTCAATAAATTCAATTCGTTGATTCTGCTCAAAATAGGAATAGATAATACGTAAAGAATCTCCTTTTAAATATCTGCAAAATAGCCGAGCTTTTATGATACAAAAAATCTGATTTTGAACAATAACTTTAAAATGTTTACTATTACCAAAAGGAATAACAGAAACCACATTGCAAAATTCTTGCAAGTCTTCCGGCAAAGATTTGTATTTTTTGCCAAGTCTTTTAAGCTCTTTTTGGAATTCTGGCAGTTCATTAAAGTTCATCTTCATAGTTTCTTACGGAATATCGTTCATCACGGTAAAAAACACTTTCATAAGAAAGCGGTTTGCCGTCCTCCGCAGCTTTCCAGGGGATATCTTCGTGCGAATAATTCTCTATCTCTGCGGCATTTTTGTCGGAAAGACGTGCCAACACAGTATCAATGTGATCAATTTCACGTGCAGATAAAATACTAAGATCTGGACGTTTTCGAGGTAAATACTTTTTTTGCTGGTATTTAAAATACTGACTATTTACAGATTCAATCTCTCCCTGCTCTTGCATTTCTTTGATTATTGAACAGAGTTCAACAGAAGTGGGACCGTGAAAATTCTTGATATAGGTCGCACCCATCAAGTTTTCTTCAAATTTCTCATAGTAATCAAAATCAATAAAATAAAGAAGCTTGTGCAAAACAGTTTCGCCAACATTCGGCTTACCACCAACTTTATTCAAGATATAAAGCAGAACTTGTTTGAATTTATCAAGGTCTTTTTTTGTTACACGAATTTGCAGATCGTCTGACTTCTTTACAGATTCTTTCTCAATAGTAACGCTATGCTTTGACTCTTTTAAAGCAAGAAAATTTTCCAGAGAAATATCAAAAAGACCTGCGATCTTCTTGGCTTCGGATATTGTAATATCTCGTTCCCCGCGTTCGATTTGCAGGTAGGTAGGACGAGAAATGCCAAGTTCTGATGCAAGATACTTCTGCGTCATATTTCGCTTGATCCGCTGTTGTTGTATAAATTTACCAAACATGATTAAATTTTACCTCGCTTCCTGCGGTTTGCATGTATTTGCTGATGTTTTTCTTTATTGATAACACGAATATTCTTGGGCGTATCTTTGCCTCCCTCAGAAAGTGGTTTAATATGATGTACTTCGTACCCACGCGGAGGCTTGCCGTTTTATAACCACGACTCTCTAAAATTATCTTTATTATTTCTTGATCTGCTTTTTGTTTTCTATGCATAATAAGAGATCCTTAGTTGGCATTGATATCAAGTTCGTAACAGAGCTTTCCAGTGCCGCTTACCTTTTGTTCGTTGCAGGCTTTCTTTTATCCATTACGGTTTTTCTTCTAAAGGTAACTTTTTAAAATAAGGCATTAACTAACTTCACATTATTATTTTAAGTAATGTAAAATATTTTGTCAATAGCTGTGTAAAGAAATTTATACATATCCTAAATACGTTAACCAATTGAAAAATTTTGGCTTGGGTTTTATCCATACAATAGCAAAGCATGCCCCGCAATTTGTTTAAATTTATATGCCTGGTATATGAATGGCGGTATTTTATGGCATGACTAGCCGGGCAGTTGAAGAAATTAGAGTTGTAGTTTTAAACCTTAAAATATTTAAGTGGCAATTCGATTAGTTAACTGACACTATAAAGATAATACATATTCAAATCTTTAAGTATTGCAGGTGTTCTTTTCACGAGGTGGAAGAACCCTTTAACTGGCCGGATGCGACCGGAATCACTGGCCGGATGTCACCGGATTAAGGGGCCAGATGAGACCAGAACGGGTGGCCGGATGCGGCCGGAATACGCAATTAGTTAGCAATTACAATTAAATCATACTTACTTTGTTTATGCAAAAGATTGCCACAACTGTTAACATAATTTCAGTGCCCCGACCCAATTGGTACGAAAATTTGCGGGTATGACATAGTTATTTATACAACAAGCTTACTGCATAATTCTTAATGTGTTCCGATGATTTCAGGACACGATGTAAATTTTTTATGCTGAATCTGCTGCCCCTGCAATTTAGAGGAGGAAGGACTTTGCTGCACAGGTTTACACTCGGAGAAGAGAAAAAATGTTATGGAAAAATACGATAAGCATTGGTGAAGTTCAGAACTGATATATTGCCTTTTTCAAATTCAAGGTCACCGGCATAAAGCAAATGCCCCTTATTACCGCCGGAGAGTTTATTAAAGTAGCTCACATTACTATGCAGCGATTTGTTGTAGGTCATCGCTGCTTTTATTTCTACCGGAAAAAGAGTACTTCCTTTTTTGTACAGCAGGTCGACTTCTTTCTGATTGGCATCGCGGTAAAAATACAGGGCAGGCTCCAACCCCTGGTTCATCCTTGTTTTTAAGGCTTCTACAACAACCATGTTTTCAAATAAGCTGCCCAGCAGAGGGTCTCTTGCAACTTGTTCAATTTCATTTATACCCAGCAAGTATGTTGCCAAACCCACATCTGTAAAGTAAAGTTTGGGTGTTTTTACGATGCGTTTACCAAAATTAGCATGGTAGGGCTTTAACCTGAAGATGATAAAAGAAGCTTCCAGGATTGACAACCATTCTCCCAGAGTGGTGCTTGATACACCAATATCAGCGCTTAAAGCATGAAGGTTAACTAGTTGACCGATCCGGCCGGCCAGTAGGTGCAGGAACTTTTCATAGTGATCGAGATTACGGATATTGCTGACCTGG